>Ga0307372_10004060_pt1 | contig 22870 bp, 16 predicted proteins | sample OX1MG_FD_202533 | JGI IMG/M metagenome (GOLD analysis project Ga0307372, IMG submission 202533) | Soil microbial communities from Risofladan, Vaasa, Finland - OX-1 | ecosystem: Environmental > Terrestrial > Soil > Coastal area > Acid sulfate soil | place: Finland: Risofladan, Vaasa | collected...
CGGGAACTGAAAGAGTACCTTTTGGCGTTCATTCAACACTATAACGAAACCTGTTCCCCTTTTGTCTGGACGAAGGGACCGGAGCGCCTGCAACACATTATTGAAAAGACCCAAGAGTATCAGGCGGCGCACCCGCGGAAGCCGAGACGCCGCCGTCGGAAAACGAATACTATAAAGCACTAACTGTACGATGTACTAGCTTAATTTAGACAAAAATGGTTTGACAATGGGGTACACCGTAGAATGGCAGGCTGGCCACAAATGTGGAAACTCGAAGATGGGGTTTTGTGCCCGCCCGCAAGGACGCCAGGAGCGCCGTCAGCCCTTTCTGACCGGGAAATATCAAATCGCCTTTCGGAGGGCCTTCTATGGCCAGCATTTCCAGTACGAAAGTGATGGTGGCGGCGATCCTGGGATTTTTCCTCTACGGCTCCATTGCGTCGATGCTCGGGACTTTATTGCCGTACCTTTCTGCGCGTGATCACTTGAGTCCAGCGCAGATGGGCGACGTGGCCCTGGTGCAGGCGCTGGGTCTGATGATCGCCTCCATCGTAACCGGGCCGCTGATTGATAACCGCGGGAAAAAGACCGGCATGATTCTGGGCTTGGCGCTGATCGTGCTGGCGCTCATCGGTCTGCCTGCGTCCACCGGCTGGGTCATGGTTTCCGGCTCCATGTTTCTGCTGGGACTGGGTGGCGGAGCTATTGTGAACGCCTCGAACACCTTGGTCAGCGACCTGAGTGATGAAAAACGCGCTTCGTTTTTCAGCCTGGCGCATGTTTTCTTTGGCGCGGGCGGCCTGTTCACTCCTTTAGTAGCCGCCAATTTACTGGGAGGAAACGGCATCAAGCTCAGCATCCTGGTGGCGTCTATGGCCGTGGTGGTGACGCTGATCATGTTTTTTATCGCCATGCCGCCGCCCCTGCGCGACCGCGCCTTCGGATTCTCCGCGGCGCTTGACCTTAAGGGAAAACCGCTGCTGGTGCTCCTTTCATTCTTTGTGTTTCTTTACGTCTCCTGCGAAGTCGGCTTCTGGAATTGGTTGCCGAAATACATGATGTCTGAAGGCATCTCGCAAAAGAGCGCGCTCAACATTCTGGCTTTGGGATTTGCTTCCGGCATGTTGGTGGGCCGCGTCATTGCCGTGAAAGTCCTGGCGAAAGTGAGCGCTTCCAGGGCTGCGCTGGTCTGCGCGGTGCTGATGGTGGGCGTCATGTTTTGGGCCCTGCGCTCGCCCAGCCCCATGATGGCTTGGGTCAGCGTCTTCGCGAGTGGCGTGGTGATGGGACCGGTCTTCCCCAGCTCGATGGCCATGACCGGCGATGCTTTCCCGGTGATGACGGCGACCTGCCTCGGCATTGTCTCGACCGCAGGCTGGGCCGGAACGGCCGTCAGTTCTTACGTGGTGGGCGCCATTGCCGGACAAGACGTGAACCGCCTGCACACGGCCCTGCTCATCTTCCCGGCCGCTGCCGTCATGATGGTGTTGATTGGGCTGGTGCTGCAGCCCATGCTCAGAAAAGGCAGGACGGCCACTGCTGCGGCGTAGCAAAACAGCGGTCAGCAATGAGCGGTCAACAAAAAGAAGACGGCTGCCAACGGAGGCTTGGCGGAAGTGAGTCGGAATCGAACCGACCGGCCCACCCGAGGCAGGCCCACAGGATTTGAAGTCCTGGGCGGACACCAGCCCACATGCACTTCCGCCAGTAGTGTGCAACAGGTTGCGTGATCTGGCAAGATGGCTTGCTCTGCGATCCCAAACGGATGTTCGCCGTTCAGCCCACGCAGTGTCCACCCATCGAGTGGGAAGTGCGTCGCTGAAGTCCCCCGGCATTTCCCGGCGGGATGGCAGCTCTACCAGTGGAAAGATACAACGGATGCTCTTTCCGCGGTTTTGTGGCTAGGGCGCGGAGTTTTCATTCCTGTGCTCTGTAAAACGCCGGTGAATGTCGGGCCAGAATTCCCGCAAACCGTTGCCCACGCCCCGGGTCAGGAATCCCCAGCCCAGGTTTGCCATGAAAATTCCCAGATGGCAGTTGCCCGCAGGATAATACGTGCAGGAAAGTCCCGCCGATCCCATGTTGGCCAGGACATTCGAAGCATTAAAGGTCTCATGGCCGGAATCGGTTCTGGTCACAAAAAGCTGTGCCAGAGCATAGAGCATCCGCTTGCGAGCAGACCCGTGGTTCTTACGGAAATAGCGAGGGTCTTCGTGCAGAAGGGTGGGAAAAGCGAATATCCCAAGCATTCTCATGCTGGCCATATCGGTATAGGAGGCGCCGATGCGTTTCGCGTATCCATCAAACCCACCGCCATAACCCGGCGGAGCGGCTTCCGATTGATAGATGCCCGCTTTCAAGGCGGATTGGGTGATGGTGACGGGGTCAAGAACGGTTCGGACCGCCATATCGAGTTTTTCCCGCGCCGTCAGGGGAGGAGCGTTCTGGTTGTCGGTGACGTTGAAAGAAGGGAAAATCCACAGGACGCGCTTCGGGGTTTTGTCACTAGAATAGGAATCAGAGGTGGAGTCGGTGGAAGAACTGGGACTTGAGTTGGTAGCCTGCGAAGAATCACCGGACGTTCCCGATGCTGGCCCCGCTTCCTGGGCAAACAGAAGCGAGCAGAGCAACGCGCACAAAAGCCCGATGGCAGGCAAAGTCCATCCGGTACGGGAAAACGATTTCAGGCGTGTACCAGGTTTTTGCATGAATCCGAATATGATCCTTCTCAAAGCACAAGACTTAAATTCAATTTTACCCGAATTCCACCTTCTCCGGTCCAATGATTGGAGTTCCATTGGCTAATTTGGCGTGGAGCAACCAAGACCGATGAGGCCGTTTCAATTCGATGCGGAAACGGACAAAAGGATCGTGCCGGGGAGGAGCCGCGGAATTATTCTACGGCGACTGCGACTCACCAGGGCATGGCTTCAGGTATGATGGTGGAAGCCGGGGCTGGCATCGTTCGGTGTGAGTGCCAGGTCCAGCCCAAACCGATGGAACCATTTTGATTATTTGACCACACCTCGGATACCGGCATCGATGCATTCGGTAAAACGCCGAAAGCAGCTTTTGCCAATGCTGGGTGGGCGCAGTTATATGGGGATATTGGAGTTTTTAGAACCCGGGTCCGGCAGAGAGCCGGCTGCGCTGCTGCGCATTTCTTGCGTTTTCGCCCTCTTCCTGGCTCTGTTTCTCTCGCACCCGCTGTTTGCGGCTGAAGGCGATTACCAGGTTCAGCAACTGAAACCCAATGTTTTTGCCTGGATCCCAGATGATGTGGTGGATCTGGAGGGCGATCCCCAGTACAGCCGTGCGGCCACCGTGGGATTCGTCACCACGCCTCAAGGCGTGGTGGTGATTGGGGCCAGCAACAACCCCCTTCACGCCCGCGAAGTGCTTTTTGAAATTCGCCAGCGCACGGATGCGCCGGTCATTGCCGTGATTGACCTGGACGCGGACGGAGATCAAGTGCTTGGCAACGAGGTCTTCGCCGAGCAACGCGCCCAGATCATAGCCACCGCCAATGCCGCCATTCAGATGCACGCTTATGAGGGCCAACTCTCGGCGCGCAGCGTCCACGAACCGGAGCTCCGCGCCCACTTGCGGGGCGTCCACTTCACGCTGCCCACCCAGACCTTTGATCGTGAAATGGCGATCAAGCCGGGCAATGTGGACATCCGCATCATAGAAGAAAATGCCGGGGTGTCTGAGAAGGCGGGAGGAGACGCGGTGGTGTTTCTACCCCAGGCGAAGATCGTCTTTCTTGGAGATCTTTTTGACCATGGTTATGTTCCCTCCATGGACTCGCGCGACATTCGCCGCTGGATCACAACTCTTGGACAGCTTGAGACGTGGGAGGCTGATACATTTGTGCCCGCCCACGGCCTTCCCGGCACCCGCCAGGATGTTGAGAGCTTCCGGCGCTTCCTGCAGTGGATTGTCTCCGAAGTTCAAGCGCGCATTCAGGAGGGGAAATCTTTGAGGCAGGTGAAGCAGGACCTTCTCACTTCGTCGCAGTTCCGCCTTCACGCTTGGGAGAACGTCCCGCAAACGTTGGCGGTGGTTTACCAGCAACTGCTCCACGCCCCGGCATCCGAACCTGGAGGCGCCGCCAAGGCTCACGGCTCCGCGCCAAGCGCTGCCCCGCCGAAACCTACGGGAGCGGATGGGCGTGGGTCATCCGTCCCCGGCACCTGGTGATAAGGCCCGCGCCAACCGGCCAGCCTTCCCATCACGGGTAATCGCGTCAAGTTATTAGAAATTTTTATAAGGAACGTCCAAGCCCGTCGCTTCTCCTCTGTTACAATCATAAGCGGAGTTTTTGAGCCTTATGGATTACGATCAGCTTATTAGCTTCCTTGAGGTCGCTAAGCTTCAGAGCTTTTCTCGCGCCGCGGAGAAGCTCTATCGGACGCAGCCGGCCATCAGCGCGCAGGTGCGCTTGTTGGAGCAGGAGTGCGGTGAGAAGCTTTTCGACCGCGGCGGCAAAAAAGTGCTGATGACGCCCGCCGGCGAGATCCTGCAGCGCTATGCGGAAAGGATCATCGGGCTGCACAAGGAAGCTTTGCAAGCCGTGGCGGAACTGAACCAGACAGTGCGCGGCAAGTTGCTCATCGGCGCGAATGAAGCCACCTGCCTCTACGTTCTGCCCAAGACCTTTGCCCGGTTCAAGAACCTTTATCCGCTCGTCCAGATCAGCATTTACCGCAATTTCAGCCATAAAATCATCCAGAAGGTGCAAGAGGGCGCGGTGGAGCTGGGCATTGTGACCCTGCCCATCACGGCCACCAACATGGAAGTGATTCCGGTATTTAAGGACGAAATGCAAGTGGTGGTCCCGGCGAATCACCCCATGGCCCGCAAGCGCATCGCCACGGTTGAGGAAGTGGCAAATTATCCCCTGATACTCCCCAAAACGGGCAATACTCGCGTGGTGATTGACCGTTTGCTGCGCGATTTCCGCCAGCACGTGCAGATTTCCATGGAACTGGCGAGCGTCGAGACCATTAAGAAGTTTGTGGGGGCGGGCCTCGGCATTTCTATTATCAGCCGGACTTATGCCCAAGCGGAAGTGACCGCCAATCTGCTCAGGCTGATCCCCCTGGAAGGTGACAAGCTGATCCGCGAGTTGGGTCTGGTCTACCGCCGCGACCGCTATCTTTCCCTTCCGGCCAAAGTATTTATTGAGGCCGTTCGCGAGTCCACCCGGCCGGCAGGAGCCGGAACTCCTATTCCCGCAAAAACCACAGCCGCACCGTAGCGCCGGGGAGAGTGATTGCTCCGGTTCTGCCCTCGAAGCCAGGGAAATTGCCGGAACCGCCCGAGCCTATAGAGGAAACTTGTTCGAATGCCCAAAGGGGAAAAACCGCTGGCGGTGATGAAGTTCGGGGGAACATCCGTCGGCAGTGCGGAACGGATGCAGAACGTTGCCAGCCTTCTTATCGAACATTCAAAGCGGTTCGACTTAGTAGCCGTGGTTTCCGCCATGGGCGGCGTGACCGACATGCTGATCCGCGCTGCAGCGGAAGCCAGCCACGGCGACCGCGATCACTGGAAGGGCGTGCGGCAAGAAATTGCCCGCCGCCACCGCGAAGTTGCTGACAAGACTCTGACCGCAAGCGAACAGGCCGTTGTCCTCCCCCGGCTGGCCGAACAGGTGGGCAATTTTGAGAATTTGTGCTCGGGTTTTTCGCTGGTGCGCGAAGTCACTCCCCGAGCCATGGATACCCTTTCAAGCCTCGGTGAGGTGATGTCCGCCACGCTGATGGCCGCCATCCTGCGCAGCCAGGGTTGCCCGTCGGAGGCGGTGGATGCCACGGAACTCATTGTGACGGATGAAAGCTTCGGCAACGCCATCCCGCTCTTTGAGGAAACCCACTTGCGGCTTCGCCAACGCCTGGGCACGGCGCGGCGGCGTGGAATTCTGCCGGTCATCACCGGATTCCGGGGCGCCACGCGCGATGGCCTCTGCACCACTCTCGGGCGGGGTGGCTCCGATTACAGCGCCACCATCGTTGGCGCTGGACTCGATGCGGACGAAATCTGGATTTGGACGGACGTGGATGGGGTGATGACAGCGGATCCGCGCCTGGTGTCTTCCGCCCGCATCATCCCGGAGATTTCTTACCGCGAAGCCATCGAGCTTTCCTTTTTTGGGGCGAAAGTGCTGCATCCCAAAACCATCCAACCGGTGATGAAGAAGAAGATTCCGGTCTGGATCAAAAACACCTTCAATCCTACTTGTCCGGGCACTCGAATTTGTCCGTCATCCTCCAGCACATCCCCGGGCGTCAAAGCCATCACCTCCGTCAGCAAAGCCCACCTGATCACCCTGACCGGAAGGGAAGTCATGCCCTTCGCCCAATTGGCGGCTCGAACCTTTGCCGGCCTGGGCCTGGAGGAAGTGGACACGCTGATGGTGACGCAATCCTCGGCGGACAACATCCTCTGCTTCGCCGTGCGGGATCCTGACCTGAAGCGGGTAAAGGCCAAGATCGAGAAAGTTTTCGAGCTGGAAATCATGCACGACCACATGGTCTCAATCGAAGTGATGCCGCACGTGGCGATCGTGGTGACCATCGGCGAGAATATGAAAGGCACGCCCGGGATTGCCGGCCGCGCCTTCACGGCGCTCGGACGCAAGGGGATCAATATCATCGCCATCGCCCAGGGTTCTTCCGAGCTCAGTATTTCCTTTGCCGTAAAGTCTGCTGACGTAAAGGAAGCGGTGATGGCGGTGCATGAGGAATTTCAACTGTAGCGCAGACTGGGTCTTCAGAGTCTGTGTGACAACTGTAATTGTAGCGGCGATCTCTGATCGCCGATCTTGAGTTTTCAAGGGTTTCGGCAATCAGAGATCGCTGCTACAAGGAAGAAAAGCAAGTTATCACACAGACTCTTCAGGCCGACGACTTTTCCGTATCGCTGGCAACAGACCGCGGACTCAAGTCGCGGCCACGGGCAGCGATTTTCTGTCCGTGGGCTTTTTATCTGACGGAAAACCCACGGTAGGAAATACGCTCGCCGTGGCTACCACCGCTGCGCCAGGCTTTCCACGCTCATCATGGCCACCGCTTATCTTCAATGCATTGAGGAAGTATGCAGCGAGCGGCAGGACCCTCGCAAGGATGCGCACCAGTGCGCAAGCTGTGGCGGGCTGATGGAAGTGCGCTATGAGTTTGACCCGTATGAGCCTGAGACGCTACGCCGCGCATGGCACCAAAGGCGATTGAGCGGAGAGCCCATTGACCGCAGCGGTGTTTGGCGGTTTCGCGAGCTGATCCCCTTCACCAATCCTACAGACCGGATTATCTCGCTCTCCGAAGGGTCCACGCCCCTCACCGGTACGCGGCGCGCCGGCTGGTGGGCGGGGCCGGTCCATTTGACCATCAAGCATCAAGGCAATAATCCCACGGGATCCTTCAAGGATCTTGGCATGACGGCCTGCATCACCCGCGCCGCGGCGCGCAACGTCCGCCGCGTCGCCTGCGCCTCTACCGGGAACACTTCTTCATCGATGGCGGCCTATGCGGCGCGCGCCGGCATGAAGTCCATTCTGTTCGTTCCCTACCGCCAGATTTCAGCGGCGAAGCTTGCGCAGGCGCTCGATTTTGGGGCGATCGTGGTGGAAGTGGGCGACACTTTTGACCAGGCCTTTGGACTCCTCCGCCAGATTGCGCCGGAGTTCGGTCTCTATCTGGTAAACTCCGTCAATCCCTTTCGCATCGAGGGCCAGAAAACAATTGTGGCGGAATTGATGGAACAGCGCGCTTGGCGCCCGCCTGATTACATCGTCGTGCCGGGAGGCAATCTGGGCAATGCCTCCGCCATCGGCAAAGGCTTGCGCGAGTTGAAAGAGATGGGATTCATTGAAAAGGTTCCGAAGATCGTGGTGATCCAGGCGGCGGGCGCGAATCCCTTTGACCGGACCTTCAGTTCCGGCTCTGCGGAATTGATCCCCGTGGACCCACCGCAAACCGAGGCCACCGCCATCCGCATCGGGCGGCCGGCGAACTGGAAAAAGGGACTGCGCGCGCTCCAATGGTCCGGCGGCTTTTCGGAATCCGTGACGGATGAAGAGATCTTTGAGGCGAAGCGGGTGCTGGCAGAAGACGGTGTGGGCTGCGAACCCGCTTCCGCCGCCACCGTGGCCGGAGTGCGCAAGCTCTGCCGCGCCGGCAAGATTGAACGGCACGCGGACGTTGTGGCCATCCTCACCGGCCATCAGCTTAAGGACACGGATTACATCATGCGGCATCGTTCTGAAGGGGAAGAGAACAGCCGTCGGCTGCGCGTGGAGGCATCGCTAGAAGCGCTGCGCAAAGTCTTGGAACCTGCTCTTGCGGGCAAGGTTTAACGGGCAAGCGAGCGGGCAAAGCACACCTCCTGATTCTTACCAGGGGTACGAACAACCGGCAATTCAACCATGCAGGAAACTTTTCGGCAAGAAGTCCGGTTGCTCACGACGCGTCTGGGGAACGTGGTGAAGGAACACTCGGGAGAGCGGGTCTTTGGCGCCATCGAGCAGCTTCGAAGGCTTTCCAAAGAAATCCGGCAACATCCAAGTGGGGCGCTCTTTGAGGAAAATGACCGCAGTGTTCGCGGCCTCTCGCTCGCCGACGCTAAAGACGTTGCCCACGCCTTCAGCTTGTTCTTCCACCTGGTCAATCTGTGCGAAGAGCGCGAGCGCATTCGCCGTCTGGATCATTATGCCCGCCAGGAATCCGGGGCGCCGCGCTCCATCCGCCACACCCTCAACGAGCTTCGCCGCCATCGCGTGCCGCAGCGGGCGCTGGCGGACCTGCTCAACTCAATGAGCATTGAGCCGGTCCTCACCGCCCACCCCACCGAAGCCAAGCGCCGCAGTGTGCTGAACCACTTACATCGCATCAGCCGCACGCTCGAAGCCGCTTGCGGCGGAATTTCACAAGGGCTTGAAGAGTCGCTCGATCCCTGGGTGGAAGCTCTGTGGCTGACAGAGGAAATCCGCGAGCGCCCCGTGACCCCGCGTGAAGAACTGGAAAGCGCGCTGGTTTACTTTGACCGCACCATCTACGGGCTGGCCGGCGATTTCTGGGACGACTTCAGCCGGCAATTAAAGAGTTTCTATCCTTCGCTTCGTGTTCCGGCGCCCTTCCTGCATTTCGGCTCCTGGGTGGGAACAGACCGCGACGGCAATCCCAACGTGACGCCGCAGACGAGCCTTGCCGCCGCGGAGCAGTTCCGGCAGAGCGTGCTCCAATACTATCTCTTGGTTTGCGACCGCCTGCTGGCGCATCTATCCATTTCTTGCCGGAACCCCCAGGCAAGGCAGACGCTTCGACGCAGCCTGGCTCGGGACTCAAAGCGCTTCGGGGCGCTCAAAGTCTTGGAGTCCATCGATCAACCTCACGAGCTCTACCGCCAGAAGCTGCGCGTGATGATCTGGCGTTTGCAGCGCACCCGCGAACGGTCATCCGGAGCCTATGAGAGTTCGGGGGAATTCATTCAGGACTGCCGCCTGATTGAGGATGCTGTCCGAAATCAAGCGGGGGAAAGGCTGGCCCGGATGGGCGTCCGGCCTTTGCGGGTTGCGGGAGAGGTGTTTGGATTTCACGCCGCTGAGCTCGATTTCCGCCAGCACGCTGCCGTGGTCCGGTCTGCGGCGGAGGCGCTGCTGCGCGCCGCGGGCTTGCCCACGGAGCCAGAACCGGAAAGAATCCGGTCGATTCAGCGCCTGCTGGTTTCGCAGAAGAGCCAGGGCAAGCTCCCGTTGGCGGCGCGCGCCATTCTGGCGGAGTTTGAAACGCTGAGAAGAATCCAGGAGGCCAACGGCAAGGAATCCGCGCACCGTTACATTCTTAGCATGACGTCGCGAGTCTCGGATGTTTGGGATGTTTTGCTGCTTGGCAGCCAGTGCGGTTTGGTCCATGCGAGTTCGGGTAAGGTGCGTCTGCGGTTTGACGTGATTCCTTTGTTTGAAACCTATGATTCACTGCTCGCCTGCCCTGAATTGATGGATCAGCTTCTTTCCGATCCTCTTTATCACCGCTTGATTCATAGCCGGGGTGACATGCAGGAAGTGATGCTGGGCTATTCAGACTCGGTGAAAGACTCTGGATATCTTGCTGCCAATTGGTCACTGTTCCGCGCCCAGGAACAACTGAACAGAGTGGCCATGCGGCATGGCGTGAAGCTGGCGCTGTTCCACGGCAAAGGTGGCACCATCGACCGCGGCGGTGGAATGTCCTACCGCAGCGTCGTCGCGCAGCCCCACGCTGCTCCCGGGGGGCGCATGAGGATCACCGAGCAGGGCGAAGTCATCTCCGTAAAGTATTCGCATCCGGCCATTGCCAAGCGCAATATTGAGCAACTTGTTTCTTCCGTGCTGGATGCAAACCTGCTCCATCCCAAACGCATCGACCGTGCCTTGGTTGGCAAGTGGCAGCAACAGGCCGCAGAGCTTGCCGAAACCAGCCGGGCATTCTACCGGAAACTGGTTTACAGCACGCCCGAATTTCAGCAGTATTTTGACGAAGCCACGCCCATTGATTTGATCGATCAGTTGCGTTGGGGTTCACGTCCGGCGCGGCGGCAGCGCTCTGCCACTATTGAGGACCTGCGCGCCATCCCCTGGGTATTGGCTTGGACCCAGTCCCGCCACTTTCTGCCTTCCTGGTACGGGCTGGGATACGCTCTCGATGAGTTCGAGCGGTCGCGCGCCTCCGGCCTCGCCCTATTGCGGGAGATGTTTCAAGGCTGGCCTTTCTTTTCTGTCCTGATTGAAAATGCGGAAATATCGCTGGCCAAGACGGACCTATACATCGCCCGCCGTTATGCGGCGTTGGTGCGGTCGGCGCCGGTCCGCGAGCGAATCTTCGGTTTGGTTGAAGAGGAATACCACCGCAGCCGGCGCGCCGTGCTGGCGATTCGCGGTGGTTCTGAGCTGCTCGAGCGCCAACCCGTGCTGCGCGAATCGATCCGCCTGCGCAATCCCTATGTTGATCCGCTGAACTTTCTTCAGATCCGGTTTCTAGAGCAGTGGAGATCGGCCCCTCGCCTAGCTTCTTCAGACCTCACGCGCCTGCTTCAGCTCACCGTGGGTGGCATTGCCTTCGGCATGAAGAGTACGGGATGAATATTGCGGTTTCATCTTTCGGATCGTTCTGGCGGAATTGCAGGCATTGGAAATGTGCTACAATGATCAAAGTTTCCGGAGCAGTCCGGGCGAAGAGGTAAGCAAAATATTGCAGCGGGCCGTTAGCTCAATTGGTAGAGCAACTGACTCTTAATCAGTAGGTTGAGGGTTCGATTCCCCCACGGCTCACCAGCTTAATTCCTCCTTTTGCAATCTCCTTCCACTTTTCACAATAGTCAAGATCCGCAAAACCGTACCAAAACGCGGCAGTTGGGTCCGGCCGTAACATAACTCGTGCGATGTTCGTTGGCTTGCCGATCAAGCTTGGACGGCGCCTCGCGCACCATGTTGAGTTTGGCTTGGCTGTATTTTCTGAAGACCTGAGCGTCGCCCTGCCGCAACATGAGCGTCACAAAGTAGTCTGCCACGCCGCCTGCACTTAACCGGATCGCGATGGTGTGCCAGCGGAAAATTAGGGGACGCCGGTAAGCCTCAATACTGTTCAGATAAGGGGATATCTCGTAGGGGCGGGCCTTGTGGTCGCCCACGGGCGGGCACAAGGCCCGCCCTACAGCGCGTGGGAATCAGGCTCCAATGGGATAGTTGGCTAAGTGAACAGCGTTGCGTTAAGCCTCCTTTATTTTCGAGTCGAGCTCTCTTCCTACACTTTGTGCTTGGTTTTTAGGTCGCATGGCCAGGCTTTTATTTTTCGTCTTCCTAATAATCTCTGATCTCGTCTGGCGACGGCGAATCTGAGGTGCCGCCTTTGGAGCTCTCGATCCCCTTCATCCGTTCGGCGAGGGACCCGAAGTCTGGCGGATCTTCCCTTTTGTTATAGGCGGGATTTTCTGTCGAACTGCTTGGGATGAGGGCAGTTAGGCGTTCCGCAAGGTGTGCGACCGCCTGACTACATGTCCGGAAGGGTGACGCCCAGAGCCTGGAGAATTTCTTGCTGGCGAGCGTCCGGCTGGGGCAGTTGGGTCACCGTGGTTTTCTCATCGACCTGGTAATGCAGCAGGCAGAGGCGCGTCAAGGCCCTCAGCGCATCGGGCAGCGTGATGGCGTCGGGCCCCGTCTCGGTGGTGCCGAAGGCGGCCCGTAGCCGCCGTTCGATTTCGCGGCTCAGCTTCAGCGCCAGCAGACAGCAGAACCCGTGCCCCCGCGTGCGGCTTTCTTTGCGCACCCACACCGGCCGCACTTCCAGCAAGCCCGTCTTCAGGGTACGAAAGTCGCGCTCCACCTTCTCGAGCGCCCTGGTGCTGTCATGCACCTGTTGGGCGACGCGGGCCAGGACCGGGAACAAAGCCAGTTTGGCCAGCCGAGCGATCTGTTTGAGCACGAACAGGAGGCCGAAGCAGGCGCCGAGTTGGGGGTCAGGATGGGAGAGATGATCGAACTCTCCGCGCAGGGCTTGGAGGCGGGCCGGGCTCCAGTAGGAGAGGTTGGCGAGAGTGCGCTTGCAGATGCGCGAGCCTTGGCGAACACTTTCGCGGAGGAGGACGGCGGGCGGGGAGTTACGATTGGGGACGGTATCGATGTACAGGGCATGACCTCCAAGCACATCATAGGCACATAAAAGGCACATATCAAGTATTTACATGGGCACATCATAGCGCCCCTGCCTGAACTTTCCAGCATGAAAATAAATCGCTTACCTCAGATTCCAGGGGTCAAGGGAGGGGGGGGAATCCGCCGGTTGCCGCAGCCCGTGTTTGCCGACCGCCGCAACTCTGCCCTGTGGCCCAGCGGACAATGCGCCTGCGCTATCGACGGATCGGGAACGAGTACATTACCTCGACGTCATCTCAAACTATTTAGCAAACTATAGTCGCGAAGATTTCCGCGCCGGTCATTCCTATGCCAACGAGACCCCAAATCAACTTCATCCCCGATTGAGTTTGATATTGGTCCTAAACTCAGGTCTGCCTTGGATGCCGAGGTTAATCTGGTATAGAGCCCCGCCGAAGTAACCTGTGCCCGGATCGTAACCTGGCGGCATGAGAGGCATCGGCTCCGACTTTCCCGCAGACGTGATGAAGATGTCTGTGAGCTCGGGCCCGCCGAAAGTCAATGAAGAAGTTTGTTTCGCGGGAGTGTTGATCGAGCGTTCCAACTTTCCGTCGGGATCGTAACGAACGATTCGCTGCCCGTACCACTCCGCTGACCATACGAATCCCTCCGCGTCGACTGTCAAGCCATCGGGCAGTCCAGCAGTGCTAGGTACCCTTGCAAAGATCCGCCGGTTGCTCACCGTTCCCGCAGTCAAATCATAATCGTAGGCGAAAATAGTCCGGTCCGCTGAATCTGTAAAATACAGAGTCTTGCAGTCCATCGAGAAACCAAGCCCATTTGCCAGGTGGAAGCCTTCGTCGAGGATACGGACCGCGCCGTCAAGCCCGACCGACAGCAATTTGCCCAGCGCATAGTGTTTTGAGGGATCATAAAAGCATGAGCCCGCCAGCAAACGACCCTTGGGGTCTGCGATGCAATCGTTCATTTGGCACTTGGAGCCGCCGGCTTGTGCTGCGATAAGCTGAAGATCGTCGGCCCCGTCCCACAGCCAAATGCCCGAAGTATTTGTGACGACAAAACCCTCCGGAATGTTGAGCGCATACCCGTAGATCTCCAGCCCCTCTTTAATAAGCTCGTGTTTTCTGGCGGAACCGTCATACCGATAAAACTTCCGGGCTGTGCAATCGGTCCAGTAGAGATGCTGCTTGGTGATATCCCAGATCGGACACTCACCACAAAGATCTCCACAATCGGCAACTACAGTTAGGAATGACACAAGACCTCGTTAGTGGTTAATCTGATGGAAATATTGAGCGAACCCCAGAACCGCCACGCCCGCCATGAGGACGGTGATCCCAAGAGCCATCACTTTGGCCGGCCGGCCAGCCCACTCACTTTGTGAAAGGTCCCACAAACTCGATGTGAGAATCGTCGCCGCCATTGAAACGCCCCACGTGATGATAGCTCCGAACGAGCCAAGGAGCGCAACCGCGCCGGCATAGCTAGTCGCGCCGAAGACAAACAAACCTCCCATAATAATGGACCAAATGCTGCACAGCAACGCGCCCGGAGCGAAGAAGCGCGAAAAAGTGTTGTTCCGATAAAGCTGGCGGACGGCATAAAGGAAATTACTGAAAAACCCTCCTGCCAGATAAATTGCAAGAAATGCGTTGGCGGCCCCAAAGTCTGAACTCCCCCACTTGCGGGCGACATCGAATATTGGATTAGGAAACGCCAGCACGACATTCATTGCCGAACTGATGCACCCTGCAATAATACAAAACACAACGCTTCTCACAAACGAGAGCCGCCTCTTCGTCCGATGCTGCAGAATCGGCCTTTGGTTTAATTCCCGTTCTCGTAAACTTCCTCCTCTGCCGCATAGCGCAATACCACCCAAAGCCAGCGCCACTCCCGCTATGGTCAGTTGCCCGCTCCGACAGGGAATTGTTTCCCGATGAAGGACGATCAGTGGCAGCAGCGCCATCACCATGCTGCTGCCGGCATTCAGCGCCGTGGCCAATCCCAGTCCTATCACCGGAACCGTCGAAGAGTAAAGGAATCCCGATATTCCTGCTGCCGCGCCGATGACGAGCGTCAGCGAGAACACGCTAGGACCAATCGCTGCGCAAACCCGGATGAAATGTGGGACCAACCATAACGCCACGGCGACAGGCCCTGCGAGCATCCCGACGATCGACCAGACAGCCCAGATGTTCTCCCACTCCCACGCTTTCAATTTGCGCATGGGGGCCAGGAAAATTCCCCAGCAAAGACCGCAGCTTATCGCCAACAGAAAACCTGAGATCACGTGACCACATCCAATTCTTCTCTCAAAAAGCGTGTAAGGACGTTGAAATGGCGGGTGGAATTTTTATGGAAGATCGGGAGAACTTTCTTACAAAACCAGCGTCCGGAATCAATCCATGCCCCGGCGTCTCAACCAAATGGAACTCTCCATTCCTTATTTGAGGCGGCTCCTGCCACAATGGAGCAATGGAGTCATTGAAAGGAATCGCATACTCGGTTAGCTTGCCGGTTGGAGCTGCGGCGACAAGACTGCAAGTTAAGTGGGAAAATCCTCCGCTGGCCACGTCAATCCCGAATTCAGACGCCACCCGGGCTGCACGTTGATATCCGGTGATGCCCCCCGCGACGCAAGGGGCTGGTTGCACCAGCGAGGCACCGTGAAAATTCAACAGGGTGCGGAACTCAAACTCATCGGTGAGGGATTCGCCTGCCGCAATTGGGATGGGAGACTCCGCCGCCAGGCGTGAGTAACCCTGGTAATCATGAGCGGAAAGAGGTTCCTCAAGCCAAGCAATGCGCTGCTCAGCGGCTGAGCGCGCAAAATGCAAGGCTTTCTCAACGGTCCAGCACTGGTTTGCATCCACGGCTATTTCAATTTTCGGACCCAGGGCCTTACGTACAGCTTTAACGCGAAGGACATCCTCTTCAATATCATTTCCACCTCCGATTCCGACCTTCATCTTGACCGTCTGAAAGCCGCGAGCGACGGATTCCTCCAAAGCCGCAATTAGTGTGCGGAGATCATAATTGACCCAGCCACTCATGCCATAGCAACAAACCCGCAATCGCTCGGACCCTAACATCCGAAACAAGGGCTTCCCTGCCTTCTTTGAAACGATATCCCAAAGAGCGGTGTCGATCCCGTTCAAGACAAAGTGAGTCAATCCGGAACCCAGGTTGCGTATCCGCCCCCTTGCAAGATCCCAGTAATGCTCCACCGATTCCGGACCCTCAATGGCGGCTTCCCAAAGCAGAGGGAAGAAGACTTCATGCCCTAAATTAATGGCAGACTGGCTTACCGGAATTAAGCCATAGCCGATGATCCCACCACACATAATTTTCAATAGCCCCGCGGGGAACTCTGAAAACGGACCCAGCGTTGAATCAGCCACGGGGGATCGAAAGGGTGGAGGGAAAATCAAGTCAATTTCTATTGAATGAACTTTCATTGTTTCTGCCCGACACCTTCCTAATCCCGACGCCTGGGAAATCAATGTGGCTGTTACAGGACACTCCCATAACCGAGCCAGTGTCTTATTTCGCCCGCTTTAGACCAACCTGACTTACATTGATGGGTTTGAAGCCAATCTTCATCGCGGGTGAACCGGGTTGAAATAAAAAGTCACCCTTCTCCGGATTAACAAAAAGAGGATCGGCAATCAGGGAATGCTTGTCATAGCCTAGACTCTGCCATTGGGCGGTGGACCAACGGCCAAACTCGACCTTGGGGTTGCTCTGATGCCCTGCATAAAAATACAGGTCGTGATCAAACCGAAAATTGCCATCATTCCACTTACCTCCCAGAAGTGTTCCCCTCTTCCAGAAGACGATATTGCGCTCAAAAGTAAAACTGACCCCCTTTTCGTTCCTGGAGCGTATAATCTGGGCATTTCGCGCAAGAGCAAATATGTTATTTCGAATGAAGTTGTGCTGGCCGTAATTCTGATGGAAGCCTCCATCCTCGGTCCGGTAAACAAGATTGTTTTCTACCACGATCTGGCTGCTACCCTCATCCAGATAAATCCCCCAGGCTCCGTAGGAATGCCCGTGGCGTGTAACATCGTGACAAACGTTGTTGCGGATGACAGTGCCTGGCTGAACGCCTAGAGTGTAAATGCAACCCATATCAGCCATCATGCCGCGACCAATATCGTGAATGAGATTGAATTCGATGATGTTGTGGTGCGCTGCCGATGCGCCATAACCCCACGTCCATCCTGCGGAGATCCCGGTATAGTATGTGGCGTAGATTTCGTTATGTAATATGCTATTGTCGCTACTTTCGCCCACCCACACTCCATCGGCGCCCGGATCGATAATCCCAAGGTTGTGGATGCGATTGTTTGCCACCACATTCCCCGCCGTTGATTCGTCGTCCGAATTGGGATCTTGCGGCTCGCCGACCTTTACTCCGCCTGCGCCCAGGTCCGTCATTTCGTTATCGATAATTCGGTTGTTTCTGCAAGCCTTGCCGAACTCTACAGCAAACTGGCCCAGATGTTGAAACACACACTTTTTGATAGTACAGGCGCTGGCGGCAGCCGCCTCCAGCGCAGCCGGTACATCAAAGGCTCCTTGCATGTCCGTATATCCACCAGCCGGCACGGACCAGTCGGTGAAGCTCAAGGTAAATCCACGAAGCTGGATGTTGTGGACAGGCTTTGCCAAAAATGAGAAACTTGCGGACCGTCCGTCACTCCACAGGCCGCCCTGGAAGCCTACCAATTTATCCAACACCGGGGCGACAACTTGAACGCGGGTCATATCCTCCCCTGGCTCCGGCCAATAGTAGAGCACCCCTGAGCGCCGGTCCAGATACCACTCTCCGGGACTATCCAACGCATCAAACGCATTCTCCACCCAATAACGAGCATTGGTTTCCTTGCCAGAGGCCACCTGGCCGATGGAGAGCGCCACCGTACGGCGTGCTTTGTCCACAGCCATGATATGTGCGCGCATTACGGTCCATGCCTGAAGGACCACCAGGTCGACGTCAGGCTGCCCGGCCCATTTAGAACGGATGTCCCCCGCATGAAACCTGAATTCTGCCGGAGAACCCTGGGTCATATTTCCATCCACATAAAAGAACCCTTTTCGCGGCGCGCGAGCGCGTTGCCGCCGCTGACCGTCTACAAAGATCTCGTGAAAATACCACTCTCCTTGTTTGACGCCTGGGACTTCAGCCTCCCAAAGTTCGCCGTGGCCAATATTCGGGGCCCGTTTCCACCCCGCAATGGCCCTGCCCCCGCTCAAAACTGGCACTTCGTGGGGATATGCTGCGTAGGTAATTGGGCACTTTTCTGTTCCGGAATCCTCAGGACTGAAAATAATGGGCGCGCGGAGTTCGTACACCCCGCCGCGCACATAGACGGTGACAGGCCGACTGAGCGGACGCCGAGACTTGAGTTTACGAATAGCGTTGCGGGCTTTCTCAATCGTAGCGAAAGGGCCGTCCGTGCGGAGGGCGCTCGGCTGCGCCAGCGTCCCCGACCACGCATCGTTGCCCTGCGTCGAGACATAAAAGACTGTTTCCGGGATTCCGCCGTGATCAAGAGATGGAGAAGCCATGCTCAACCCCTTCTTATACAGGACCCGTAAACAAATGACAGAAACGCATCCGGTCACTATCAGCAGCCAAACTATCCGAGATTTTGCCACGTACCCTCCGGTCGGTCTGTCAGGCAATTAAGTATGCAACTCTTGGAGAAATCATTTTGCAACGTAAAACATGTAATCCATCCTCGTTGGCTTCGCTCTTTCATCTTTATCTGTGAGACAGCCTCCGTCGTGGTGCCGGTATCCCCACTCGCGTGTTTCGCCGCTGAGGAGAACACCACTCTGCAAAATGACGTCCCCCAAATTTGCTAACCTAATTTGGGGCAATCATCCGGTTGCATCTCACGAGCCTTGCGTAGAGTAGTCGGTGACGCGCGTCTTGAACGCTGTGAAGCCTCCATCGATGGGAAAAATGCCGCCTGTAATGTACTCGGCATCGTCCGAGGCAAGATAAAGAGCGAATTTGGCGATGTCTTCCGGTAGTCCCACCCTGCTCAGGTGAAGCTCCTCAATGATGTTTCGAGTCTTGGGATTCTTCATCCACGGGTCCGTGACAGGCGTATGGATGAATCCGGGGCAGATTGCGTTGACTCGTATATTAAACTGCGCATAGTAGACAGCCATCGATCGCGTTAATGAGATAATGCCCCCCTTGGCGGCAGTGTAGGAATCATAACCGCCTTGTCCAATCAAACCGTCTGTCGACGAGGTGTTGATAATGACGCCTTTCTTCGCCGCCATCATGAAGGGAAGTGCGTATTTCGAGCACAGATACGTCCCTTTCAGCGTCACGTCCAGCATCTGGTCCCACACCATTTCTGGTAACTGATGAACCGGACGATCCTGTTCATTACACAGCCTTGTAGCCGCGGCATTATTCCACAGGATGTCGATGGTCTCATAACGCTCTGTGGTGGCTCTCACCAGCCTCTGGACCTGATCAGATTGGGAAACATCCGTTTGAACGAAGAAGGCATCGCCGCCGGCCGAGTGGATCAAGCCCTCGGCTTCCCCCCCCGTTGTTTCATCCACGTCGGATACCACCACGCGAGCGCCAGCCGCCGCAAAAAGACGTGCGCCAGCCAGACCGATGCCTGACCCCGAACCGGTAATGATAACCGTCCGACCCTTGAGCTTCATGCCCGCTCCCTGGTTTGAGAACCCTTTCTGGCTTCTGGCCTTCCGGAATCTCTAGGGAAGCCATACGCTGAAAACTCACCGTGCTCCTCGGTGTACTTTGCGTACTTCTTCAGACGCTCACGGTCAAGGCGAACGCCAATGCCCGGACTTTCCGGCAGAGTGAGGCATCCATTGTGAAAGGGTGGAATACCCCCTTCGATCACGTCGTCGGTCAGAATGCTATAGTGCGTCTGGTTGGCTTTGGTAAAGTTCGGGCAGCTTGCCATCACGTGCATACTTGCAGCCGTAGAAATGCCTAACTCACCGAAAGTATGCTTCATCACAGGAATGCCATACATCGCCAGCATCCACGCGACACGATAAAAGGCCGAAAGGCTTCCCACTTGATGCTGGTCCGTTAACACCACGTCGGCGGCTTGCCTCCTGAGAACTTCGAAAGCATCCACCTCGGTCCACGCACTCTGGTTAGCGCCCACCGGGTGGCCCAGCGTCCGGCGCAAATGCGCCGTACCGTCGTGGTCATAGTAAAGCAACGGCTGCTCGAAAAATTCGATATTGTACTGGGCCATTCTGCGCATTAACTCGGTGGCAATACCGCCCTCGGACCAAGATTCATTCGCATCGACTCGGAGCTTCTTATCTGGTCCTATGGCCTCGCGCAAAATGCGCACCACCTCGAAATCATGCTCGAAGCCGCCGCCAAGCTTCACATAAATCGTGTTGAAACCCTCCCGCACCCCGCGCTTCGCATCCGCGGCCATAAGATCTAAGTCTTTATCGGGAATGTAGAAGTAATATGGAATCTCTTTGCGAAATGCTCCGCCGAAAAGCTTGTAAAGTGGCTGGCCTGTGGCCTGTCCAACGAGGTCCCATAGTGCGATGTCGATTCCCGCCATGGCGATATTGCCCGTGCGCCGAAAATGGTGCCAGCCATGAACCTTCGTCAATTCATAAAGCAACACTTCGCGATCAAAGGGATCCCTTCCGAGGACAATCGGGCGCATTGCGCAAAGCGCTTCGTGTGCGATGCGCGCCGTAGGAAACATGGGACACTCGCCAAGACCGGTTAAGCCTGAGTCGGTCTTGAGTTCGATGATGACGTTTGAAATGCCTTCAACTTTACCGAAAGCCCACGTCTCAGGCTCCTTGAATGGTACAGAAACTATCGTGGTTCGAAAGTCAATGATTTTCATAAATTCTCTTGAACAATGGGATCGATTTTTAGCCAGGCTTCACAGCATGGACCGCGCATTGTCAAGGGCGCCTGCCGACCTCAACTCGGGGCGCCCTTCTTCTACATCCAGTTTCCTTCTCGCCAATACCGCGCTAAATCACCCGCGCACTGTGTTTTTTCCTCGCTTTCGCTATCCAATCCGGCTGATCAGAACGAAGCATCACTCTCACTCACTGTCGAACCTGAGCGTAAACGCTGGCAGAGTATCACGCTCGCCTACATCACAATGCCCCGCCTGGCTCATATACTATGGAGACGGAACGGAGAACGGGGCTATTGGCGGACCCAGGGCTGATCAGGCTTGCTTTATACTGAATCCAGCGCGCGTTGGCCGACAATCCACTTAGCCGTGATCCAGGCTCACGGTAGAAGCTCTTTGGACCGCTTGGGCCCTGCCACTGCGACAAAGCCAGTCCGTCGCGAGTCGGAGCCGTGCGCACCTGGAATTCAATGCCTGTCTGAAAAGGAGTATCGCCCTTCCAATCAATCCGTTCAAAGTGTGCACCTGGTCCGCCATTTAGGGGCCTTGAGACGTAGTCGTAGCGATCGATTCGATCGTAAACGTTTCCGATGTCAACGGTGGTCAGCATGTGAACACCCACACCAGGAATGGTGGTCCGTCTGCCGACCGAATACCCTCCCGGCCCGCCCCAATATAAGAAGGAATCAGTGCGGTGATTTTCGTCCTTTTCGTGACAGGCGAAAAGGATGTCTTTATAACCATCCCGGTTAAAATCTGCAATCAAGATCCCTGCTGCGGAGTTGGTCGGCAGCAGGGTAACCCGCTCGGCATTGAATCCAGTTGGACTATTCCAGTAGATGTAAGAAGGATGATTGCGGGTAGATCCAGCATGATAGCAGCTCAGCACAAGGTCCAGTAATCCATCGCCATTGAGGTCAGCCACCGCAACGTTATGGGTTCCCATGGAAGGTAGCACGAGGCGGCGCGACTCGGAATATCCCTGTGCGCTGCCCCAATAAATATACGTGTCGCCCTCTGGCGAACCGCCAAATGCGCTCATACTGCCGGCGGGCGGGTTAGGATCATACAGATTGGCGACAATGATGTCCAGATACCCGTCCGCGTTGAGGTCAGCAATCTTTACCGCAACCGCGGCCCTGCAAGGCAGAATCGTCTTGCGCGCATTGTCAAATCCCTGGGGCCCGTTCCAATAAATAACCAGTTGACCGGTAGTCGTTGGGAATATCACATCCGGCCAGTTATCACGATTCAGATCGGCCACGGCCGGGAAACGCACGTTCCCGATCTTAAAGACAAAACGGTTATCCGCAGAGAAGCCAGCAGGGCCGCCGTAATAAAGGCAGGCTTCGTCTCCGCCTGGGCTCCATTCCCCTAGTACAAGGTCTAAATATCCGTCACGATTGAAGTCGGCGATCACACCTGAAAACGCGGTCACTGGAGCAACCACAGTCTTGTTTGCCTGTGAGTAGCCCTGCGGCCCGCCCCAATAGATCGTTTGCCGGCCGGTCTCAGGGATAAAGAGATCCACGTACCCGTCGTTGTTTATGTCGGCAGCAGAGTAGGAATATGGGCCATATGTGGGGAGGACTTGCCGTCGGTCAGCACTGAACGTGCCTTCAGCGCTTCCCCAATAAATATAGGTGTCCGTTGGCCCCCCGGCAGTTCCATCCTCTTTGTTAATGAACACTAGATCCTTCGATCCTTCGCGTCTCAAGTCAGCAATTCCAATCGCCGCAGCTCCCAGTGTCGGGAGTTCTGTGCGCCGCGCCGGGCTGAAACCTTCTCTCCCGCCCCAGTAAATGTAAGAGACAGTCTTGTGGGATTTTCCGTCGTTGTTGTTGGCGAAAATCAGATCTGAGTAACCGTCACCGTTTAGATCGTCAATCGCACATTTGGAGGCGTGCAGGGTGGGAAGAGCAGTGCGTCTGTCGGGGTGGAAGCCATCTACGCTGTTCCAGTAGATGTATGATGCGCCGCCTCCATCGTTCGCAAAGACGAGGTCAGGCCGCCCGTCGCGATCGAGGTCTCCCACCGCCACAGAACTCGCCCCCACGGTGGGCAACTCTGTCCTTCGCTCGACGGAGTAACCCTGGGGAGATCCCCAGTAGATATATGAACTTATTGCCATGCTGTCGACCATGTTGTAAATCCCAAGATCGCGGCCACGGAGACGAAATTTGTTGGCGAGCACGATGTCGGTGTAGCCGTCGCCATTAAGATCCGCCAGTGCCACAGCCGAGCTGAACTCACCGGGCAGAAGCGTTGATCTCGCCTCAGAATAATTTCCATTCGAATT
>Ga0307372_10004061_pt1 | contig 22870 bp, 25 predicted proteins | sample OX1MG_FD_202533 | JGI IMG/M metagenome (GOLD analysis project Ga0307372, IMG submission 202533) | Soil microbial communities from Risofladan, Vaasa, Finland - OX-1 | ecosystem: Environmental > Terrestrial > Soil > Coastal area > Acid sulfate soil | place: Finland: Risofladan, Vaasa | collected...
CTCTCGAACACAGCAGCTGCAACCGCCACCACGCTCACCCCCTCGAGTCGACGACAGACGCCACCGAGTTCGCGATCAGAGCACGGGACCCTCTTTCGAGATAGTTACTTAGTACCCGCGCGTATGTGTGACGGCTTCTACCCGTGCGCTTGCGCGGCGGCCGGCCCGCTCGCGACGAAGTCCTTGCCGCGCACGAGCACGAACGCCAGCACGGCGCCCGCGAGCGCGACGAACGTCGACACGAGCAGGATCTGGTTCAGCCCGTGGATGAACTGCGCGGGCGTGCCGCCCGGCCGGTAGTACGACTGGAAGATCGCGCCGAGGCCGGCGATGCCGGTCGCGATCCCGACCTGGCGGAACGTGTTGTTCACGCCGGCCGCCATCCCCGCCCGCTGCACCGGCACGACGCTCACCGCCGTCGTCGCGAGCGGCGGGTTCACCATCCCGATCCCGATGCCGCCGATGAGGAAGCCGGCGAGCAGCGTCGTCCACCCGGACGACACCTGCACGCCGTACATGAGGTAGAGCGCGATCGTGACGAGGCTCATGCCGGTCCCGAGCAGGATGCGGATCGGCACGCGACCCACGAGCCGCCCCGTCGCCGGCGCGACGAAGAACGAGATCATCGACAGCGGCAGGAAGCGCAGCCCGGCCTGGAGCGGCGAGTACCGAAGGATGTTCTGCAGGTAGAGCGTGAAGTACAAGAACATCGCGAACATCGAGGACGAGATCGTGAAGGCGATGATCTGCGCGCCCGCGAACGCCGGGACGCGGAAGAGACGCACGTCGAACATCGGCCGCTCCTGCCGCAGCTCGACGAGACCGAACGCGACGAGCGCGACAACTGATCCGGCCAGCAGCCCGACGACGCGCCCGCTCGACCAGCCCCAGTCGTTGCCGCGCAGGAGGCCGAGGACGAACGCGAAGAGCCCCACCGACAGCGTGATCTGCCCCGGGATGTCGAGCCCTCCGTGCCCTTCGTCCCGCGACTCGGACAGCGCGCGCCACCCGAAGAACAGGCAGGCGGCGCCGATGGGCAGGTTGACGAAGAAGATCCACCGCCAGCCGGCCCATTCGGTCAGCGCGCCCCCGACGAGCGGCCCGATGGCGACCGCCGCGCCGATGGTCGCGCCCCAGATCCCGAAGGCCGTCCCGCGCTCTCGTCCGTGGAATTCCTGGGTCAAAAGGGCCAGGGAAACGGCGAACATGATGGCGCCGCCGATACCCTGCGCGCCCCGTGCCAGGTTCAGGAACAGAGGGTTCGTCGCCGCGCCGCACAGGGCGGAAGCGGCCGTGAACAGCACCACTCCGGTGAGGAACACCCGCTTGCGCCCGAGCAGGTCGCCGAGCGACCCGGCGTTCAGGACGACCGTGGCCAACATGAGCGAGTACGCGTCCACGACCCACTGGAGGTCGGTGAACGAGCTGTGCAGGTCCCGCTGGATCTTCGGGAGCGCCACGTTGACGACCGTGATGTCGAGCAGCAGCATGAAGATGCCGACGCAGACGATGATCAACGTACGCCACTTCCGGTCCATGCCTGCGACCGTATCCCAGCAGGACTCGGCTATGCCGGCTGGAATGGTGAGCGACTATGGCGCTTGCGCGTTTGCTTCCGCGCCCCCAGGGCCGGGGGCGGGCAGATCGGGGACCGTCGGTGGCTAGGGTCATCGCGTTCGCCAACCAGAAGGGCGGCGTCGCCAAGACGACGACGACGCTGAACCTCGGCGTCGCGCTCATGGAGCAGGGCAAGCGCGTGCTCGCGGTCGACCTCGACCCGCAGGGCAACCTGACGATGTCGCAGGGCTGGAACCCGGACGAGATCGAGCGCTCGCTCTTCGACGTGCTCGTGCACAAGCTTCCGATCACCGAGATCGTCCGCAAGGGCGAGATCGACATCGCGGTCTCCTCCATCGACCTCGCTGGTGCCGAGCTCGCGCTGTCGTCGATGATCGGCCGCGAGCGCGCGCTCGACAAGGCGCTGCTCCCCGTGAAGGAGGACTACGACTACATCCTCATCGACACGCCGCCGTCCCTCGGCCTGCTGACGATCAACGCGCTCGTCGCCTCGAACGGCGTGATCGTGCCGGTGCAGTGCGAGTACCTCTCGCTGCGCGGCCTCGTCCAGCTCGAGAACACGCTGACGATGATCCGGGAGAACCTGAATCCGGACGTCGCGATCCAGGGGATCCTGCCGACGATGTACGACAAGCGCCTCCTGCACTCGAAGGAGGCGGTCGAGATCCTGCGCGAGAACTTCGGGGACCTCGTGTTGAACACGAAGATCCGCAAGACTGTGCGGTATGCGGAGGCCCCGGTGAAGGGAATGTCGGTGTTGAAGTACGACCCGACCGGAGAGGCAGCGAGCATGTATCGCGACCTCGCCAAGGAGGTGCTCGATGGCGCGTCGGCGCGCCAGCATGCGTGAAGGTCCGCTCGCGGAGCTCTTCCGCGCGACGGAGGCTGCGCAGCGCCAGGCCGAGGGCGAGCCGGCCCCGGCGGAGCCGGAGGCTGCGCCGAAGGAGCCCGAGGAGCGCACGGTCGAGCACGTCCCGAGCTGGGAGGAGGCGTGCGCGGAAGCACCGGCGCCGGCACCGCCTGCTCCGACGCCGCCGCCACCGCTCCCGCCGCCGCCGCCTGCTCCGGTGCCGCCGCCCCAGCCGCCGGCCCCGCCGCCGCCGCAGATTCGCCATGAGCCCCCGGTCACCCGCTACGTCGAGCCGATGCCGGAGGCACCGGCGCGCCTGTACCGCGCACCGGCCGCCGACACGGGCGCGTACCTCGCCGTCATCAAGGTCGTCGGCGTCGGGGGCGCGGGCCTGAATGCGGTCAACCGGATGATCGACGCCGGCATCAGCGAGGTCGACTTCGTCGCCGTGAATACCGACAGCCAGGCGCTCCAGATGAGCGACGCGCCTTCGAAGATCCACATCGGCCGCGAGCTCACGAAGGGGCTCGGCTCGGGCTCTGATCCCGACGTCGGCCGCCGCTCGGCCGAGGAGGGCTACGACCAGTTGAAGAACGCGCTCCGCGGAGCGGACATGGTGTTCGTCGCGGCGGGCGAGGGCGGTGGCACCGGCTCCGGCGCCGCGCCGGTCGTGGCGAAGATCGCGCGCGATCTCGGTGCGCTCACGGTCGGGATCGTGACGACGCCGTTCAAGTTCGAAGGGACGAAGCGGCGCACGCAGGCAGACCAGGGCGTGCAGGCGCTGCGCGCTGCGTGCGACACGACCATCGTCATCCCGAACGACCGCCTCCTCGAGGTGCTTGACCGCTCGACCTCGATGCTCGACGCATTCAAGGTCGCAGACGACGTCCTCCGCCAGGGCGTGCAGGGCATCACCGACCTGATCACGCTCCCGGGCCTCATCAATCTCGATTTCGCCGACGTGCGCACGATCATGAGCAACTCCGGCACGGCGCTCATGGGCATCGGCTTCTCTTCGACGGGCGACAATCGCGCGCGGGAGGCGGCCGAGCGCGCGCTGCGCTCGCCGCTCATCGACGAGGAGATCACCGGCGCGACCGGCATCCTGCTTTCCGTCGCCGGCGGCGACGACATGACGCTGATCGAGGTGAACGAGGCGGCGGAAGTGATCCGCGCCGCCGCGACCGAGGAGACGAACATCATCTTCGGCGCCACCGTCGACGACCGGCTCACCGGCCAGGTATGGGTGACCGTCGTCGCGACCGGCATCGGCCGCGGCCGGCGCGCGCACCGCCCGACGTTCGCGCCGCCGTCGCTCGTCGACAACGACGACGTCGACGTGCCGTCCTTCTTGAAGCAGTAGTGGACGCGTTCCTCGCGATCGCGAGCAAGCGCGACGAGCGCCGCTATCAATCCGATCGCCCGGTGGCCGCGGAGGACGTGCAGCGGATCCTCGACGCCGGCCGGCTCTCCGGGAGCTCGCGCAACACGCAGAAGTGGCAGTTCGTCGTCGTCTCCGACCAGGCGGCGCTGGCGGAGGCGGTGTATGCGCCCGAGAACGTGCAGACCGCGGGCCTCGTCGTCGCGATCATCGGCGAGGCGTTCCCGTTCGACGTCGGCCGCTGCGCGCAGAACATGATGCTCGCGGCCTGGGATCTCGGGATCGTCTCGTGCCCGAACGGCACCCGCGACGCCGACCTCGCCGCATCGATCGCCGGCGGCGAGGTGAAGATGATCCTCTCCTTCGGCTATCCGCAGCGCGAGCTGCACGTCGAGGAGCGGAGCGCGGAGGACTGGTCCGCGAGCGCGAAGCGCAAGCCGCTCGACGACCTCGTCATCCGATAGCGTTTCGGTCGTGCCCGGTCGCCGAAATCGCCCCAAGCCGATCGTCGCGGTCGGCGAGGTGGTCATGTGGGTGCTCTTTGCGCTGCTGCTCTTCCCGGCCGGGCTCGTCGGCTGGGCGGTGGGCCACTACACCGGCCACCAGGGCGGCGGGACGCGCACGGTGACCGTGTCGGCGTCGGCTCCCGCGACGACGACGGCGCCCGCGCCGACGACGACCGCCAAGGCGGCAGCGACGACCACCACCGCTGCGGCAGCGCCGACAGCGGCCGGGAAGGCGGTCTTCCTCTCCGCCGGCTGCGCCGCGTGTCACACGTTCAAGGCGGCCGGGGCGACCGGGACGATCGGCCCCGATCTCGACACCGCGCCGGAGAAGGATGCGAAGGCAACGAGCACGCCGCTCGCCGCGTTCGTGATGAAGTCGATCGTCGACCCGGGCGCGTACCTCTCGCCGGGATACAAGAATCTCATGCCGAAGAACTTCACGTCGACGCTCGGCCCGAAGAAGATCAGCGAGCTCGTCTCCTTCATCACGGGCGGCAAGTGATCGAGGCGATCCACATCGGCCCGGAGGACGGCGGCCCGCTCGAGTCGGTCGACTCGGTGCGCGCATTCGCCGGCAAGGGGCTCGAGGGCGACCGGCACTTCCGCGACGGAGGCGCGAAGCCCGGGCAAGCATTGACGCTCGTCGAGGCGGAGCAGGTCGAGGACGTCGGGCTCGGCGTGGGCGGGGCGCGCCGGCAGATCACTGTGCGCGGCGTGCAGCTGAACGAGCTCATCGGCAAGACCTTCAAGGTGGGCGAGGTGGAGTGCTACGGCGTCGAGTTGTGCGAGCCGTGCGAGCACCTGGAGTCGATGACACGGCCCGGGATCATCAAGGATCTCGTGCACCGCGCAGGGATCAACGCCGACATCTTGAGCGACGGCGTCATTCGCGTCGGCGACGCCATCTCCGTCTAGAAGCCGACACACATTCGCGACACTTTTCGTGTTGCGATGCCGAGGTGGACGTCACCCGCCTCGACCTCGACGTCGATCACATCGGGATCTGCCAGGCGTGCCTCAGTTTCGTCTCCTGTTCGCTGAAGGATCCAAAGGAGGCGCGCCACTGGACGTACGAGATGACGCCGTTCATCTGGGAGGAGGGTCTGCGCGAGCCCGCGCTCGAAGCGGTACGGAAGCTCGGCGACGCCGAGGCGCTCGCCGACCTCGAGGCCCAGGGCGGGCGCAGTAAGACGGCTCGCGCGATCGTCATGCACCTCGCGCGGCAGCAGGACGAGCGGGCGCGACGCAGCTGGCAAGCCATGCTCAACTGATGAGCAAGCAGAGTGCTAGCATTGTGGTCATGGCCACGCTGTACGTGCGGAATGTCCCGGCTGAGTTGTACGCAAAGCTGCAGGAATGGGCGGCGGAGTCCGGGCGTTCCCTCAACTCTGCGGTTCTCGAGGTTCTGGAGCGTGAAGTCGGGCACCGCGAGCAGGACGCCGAGTTTGAGCGCCTGCTCGCCGAACTGAAGGAGAAGAACACCCCTGTCGTTGGTCCGCCGTGGCCTGAGGACTTGATCCGTGAGCACCGTTACGGCCGCGAGCCCGGCTTTGGGGACTAGGACCGTCCTCGACGCGAGTGCTGTCGTGCGAGCGCTCGCCTATGACGAAGAGGAAGCGCAACGCTGGATGTCCACAGTCGTCTCGTGGCCCACGCTGATCTACGCCGAGGTCGGACACGTTGTCCTGCGCTTGCACCGCCAGCAGCGACTCCTGCTCGACGATGCGCGACGCAGCGTGCAGGCGCTCCACCGTAAGAGAGCGGATGCTCACCGCCTCGAGGGCCTTGCGCCACATGCGTGGAACGTCGCACTCGAACGGAACCTCACGGTGTACGACGCGTGTTACGTCGTTCTTGCAGAAGCGCTCGATGTCCCGCTCGTCACCGCCGATCGCCCGCTCGCCGCAGCGACGCCGAACGCCGTCCTGCTCTCCTAAGGCAGCGTGCAGGTCGGCCGCTGGCCGGCGAACGTGTCGAGTGCGCTGTCTGCACTGACGATGAACCCGATACGCGCCGTCTGCGCGTGCAGCGTCGTCAGGCGCAGCATCCCGTCCTTGCCTTGGCTCAGGCACCCGTCGGACGTGCGCCAGTACGGCGACCAGCGCACGGCGATGCGATACGTCCCGCCGCTCTTCACGCCGACGATGATGCGCGTCTGCGTCATCGCATCCACGCGCGGCGTGTCCGGCCCGGTGACGATCGGCCGGAAGTGCGGGACGCGGTAGATGGTGATGACGCCGTCCTTGTACACGCGCGTGAGACCGGCGCGGCCGCTGCGCACGAGCGTCGCCTCCGCGCGCGAGCTGTAATCGGGCGCCGTCCGCGCGAGCACGACATACCCGACGCCGAGCCCGTGCAGCCAGCTGAGGTATGCGCCCGCGCCGAGCTTGCTGTACAGCACCTCGTTCTGCGGGAAGTCGTCCTGCCGGAACCAGCCGCGCGCGAGCGGGATGTTCGCGTCGGCGAGGTAGACCGCCGGCCAGTGATCGGCCGTGTCGACCGCTTCGACGCGGACGTTCGGTCCCGCGTGCGCATGCAGGAAGGCGATCGCGCCCGTCCATGTCGATGCCTTGGCGGTCACATCCGCTTGCCCGTGGATGAAGCTCGCGGCAAGCGGCGAAACATTCCACGAGACCGCGAGCGCGACGACGCCGATCGCGATCGGCAGCGGCCGCCAGTGCCGCAGCGTCAAGACGAGGACTGCGAGCGGGATGGCGATGAAGCGCAGCCGCTCGATGTTGCCGCCGAGCTCGGAAGGAACGACGTAGGAGCCGATCATCGCGGCGAGGTAGACGGCAAAGAAGAAGCGCAGCACGCGCGCCCGCTCGACGCGCCACGTCAGTGCGAGCCCGAGCACGCAGAACGCGGATCCGGCGATGACGTCGGCGGTGTAGAACGGAAAGCGCCCACCGCCCGGGAATAGCCGCCAGAGCACGACCTCGCCGAGGCCGGCGAACGCGATGACGGCGATGGGGATCCACGCGCTCCGCAGCGAGACGCGCCGGCCGAGCGCGATGCCGGCGAGGACGATCGCGAGGAGGAGGAACGCAAGCGGGCTCGCGGCGAGCGTCAGCACCGCCAGGCCGGCGAACCGCCAGCGCGAGTTCGCCTGCAACGCCCAGATCGCGAGGAGCGCGAGCGCGAATCCCAGCGCGAACGGGAATGCGGCCGACAGGACGATGCCCGCCCACACCGCGGCGAACGAGCGGCTCGACCAGCGTGTCGTCGGTCCCCATTCCCGCCAGACGATGACCGAGAAGGCGAGCGCCGCGAGCGCGACCGTCGCGACCGCGAGCAGCTTGATCCCGAACGCGGCGGCGAGCGGGTAGTAGATGAGGCTGTACGTGATGAAGCTGTACCGCCCCGCGTACCAGAAGTTGTTCCAGAGCGTGAAGCCATGCTCGAGGAAGAGCGTGCGCTGATACGCGTGCGCGGCGAGGTCGGTGCCCGGCGGGCCGAGCCACGCGAGCACTGCCGCGATCGACGCGGCGGCGGCTGCACAAAGCAGCGCCTCGCTGACGAGCGGATGGCGCCGGACCATGTCCGGAGGGTACCCCTAGGTCAGGGAGACGAGCGCCATCGCTCCTGCCGCTGCGGCGCCGGCGGCCGAGAGGAGCGCGACCCGGCGGATCCCGGGCGACCGGTACGGCGCGAGCCAGAGGACGCTCGCGGTCCCGACGGTGAGGCCGACGGCGGTCTCGAGCGCCTGGAAGGTGATCCCGGCCGCGAGCCCGCGGTCGAAGGAGATCCCGTGCGCGTGGAAGGCGATCGCGATCGCCGCGCTCGCGATGCCGATGTTCCCGGGCGTGAGCGGGATGAGGCCGGAGACGTCGAGGGCGGGGAGGATGAGCAGGGCGGCGACGAGCGGCCGGTGAATTCCGATCGCGGCGCTGACCGCGGCCGCGCCGGCGAAGCGGCCGAGGACGGAGAGGAGCACCCAGGCCGCCAGGCGCGCGAGGTCGCGCAGCTCGAGGTGCCGGCGTGCCCGGCGAGCGAGGAGCGCGGCCGCGACGACGAGCCCGACTGCGACGAGCGACGGCCACCACGGGACGACGCCGAGCACGGAGCCTGCGGCGACGAGGACGCCGAGGACCGCCGCGCGGGCGGCCGCGACGGCGACGAATGCGCCTCCCGTCGTCCAGACCTTGCGTTCGCCGGGGATGAGCCGCGAGAAGAGCGCGAGCCGGACGGCATCACCGGCGCGGGCCGGGACGAAGGTGTTGACGAGCGAGCCGGCGCCGTAGCGGGCGGTCGCGTCGGCGAGCGTCGTCTTCCCGCCGCAGAGCCCGATGGCGGAGCGCCAGCAGCCGGCCGAGCCGACGAGGGAGACGGCGAATGCGATCGCGGCGAGCCAGAGGAAGCGCGGGTCGGCGCGCCCGAGCGTTCCGAGCGCGCTCCCTACCCGCGAGCCGAGGATTTGGGGCGTCGCCACCGCAGCGGCGAGCGCGCACAGCAAGAGCGCCCCTGCGGCGAGGCTGCTCCTGCTGACCCTCCGTCCATGCGCGACCAACGACCCCAACTGTCCTCACCTGTATAGACGCCGAAGCCCCGGATTGGTTTGCTCTCGGGATGAGAGGCGCGATTGCAGCCGGGCATCCCCTCACCGCGGCGGCCGGGGCGGTCGTCCTGGAGGCGGGCGGGAACGCCGTCGATGCCTGCGTGGCGGCCGCGTTCACCTCGTGGGTGTGCGAGAGCATGCTCACCGGGCCGGGCGGGGGCGGGTTCATGCTCGTCCATCGCGGGGGCGAGACGGTCGTGTTCGACGCGTTCGTGGCGGTGCCGCGCGCGGGGGCGGCCGAGACGGAGCTGCTTGCGATCGCGGTCGACTTCGACGGGGACACGCAGCAGGTGTTCCACACCGGGCCGGGCGCGGCGGGCGTGCCGGGGACGGCGTTGGGATTGGAGGCGGCGCACCGGCGGTTCGGGTCGCTGCCTTGGGCTGAGTTGGCCGCGCCTGCTGCAGCGCTGGCGCGCGACGGCGTCGAGCTGACGCCCGCGCAGGGATACCTCCACCGGATTCTCGACGGGCTGCTGCGTCATTCGCCGGAGGGCGACGCGATGTACGGCGGGCGCGTGCTCCAGGCGGGCGAGCGCTTCAGGCTTCCCGATCTCGCAGACACGATCGACCGCATCGCAGCCGGCGGCGCGCGCGTCCTGTACGAGGGCGAGCTTCTGCCGTTTCGGCGCGAGGATCTCGAGTCGTACGCTGTGATCGAACGCGAGCCGGTGTCGGTCGCGTTTCGCGGCAGCGAGTTTCGCTCCAACCCGCCGCCGTCGAGCGGAGGGAGGTTGATCGCGCTCGGCCTCGAGTCGCTCGGCGACGACCTCGACATCGTCCACGCGATGGAGGTGATGGAAGCGGCGCGCGTTCCTGCGGCGGGCGGGACAACACACATATCGGTCGTCGACGCGCGCGGCGATGCGGCGTCGCTGTCGTGCTCGCTCGGGTCGGGGAGTGGCGTCGTCGTCCCCGGGACGGGGATTCACCTGAACAACATGCTCGGAGAAGCGGACCTGAAGGGGAGCGCGCGCCCCGGAGAGCGGCTCACGTCGATGATGGCGCCGTCGGTTGTGCTGCAGGGCGGCCGCCCGCGGCTCGTGATCGGTTCCGCCGGCTCGGAGCGGCTGCGCGGCGCGATCCTGCAGGTCGTGGCGAACGTCGTAGGTCGTGGGATGGGAGTCGAGGACGCAGTTGACGCGCCGCGTCTCCATCTGGACGGCGGAGTCGTGCACGTCGAGCCGGGCATCGACCTCGCGCGTCAAGATGTCGTCCGCTTCGGCCGGAGGAACCTGTACTTCGGCGGAGTCAGCGCGGTCGAGGTGCGCGCCGACGGCGAGCTCGCGGCTGCGGGCGACCCGCGCCGTGGTGGTGCGGGCATGGTGGTGGCGTGAGCGACTTCGTCGTCCGTCGTGCGGAACCGTCAGATGCGGAAGCGTTGACGCGCCTGGCGGAGGAAGTGAGCGGCGAGCCGGAGGCGTGGCTCATCTCCGCCGACGGAGAGTGGCGCTCGGTCGGCGACGAGCGGAGGTATCTGAAGGCGGTGCGCCGCTACGCGCATGCGGCGGTGTACGTCGCGGAGCGTGAGGACGGAGCGATCGTCGGACGGCTGTCGGTCGCGCGAGACGCGCATCCAGCGAGCGCCCACGTTGCCGACATCGGCCTGATGGTCGCGCAGGATGCGCGCCGGCAGGGCGTGGGGCGGGCGCTGCTGGAAGCGGCAGTCGACTGGGCGAAAGCGTCAGGCGTGAGCAAGCTCGAGCTGCACGTGTTCCCGTGGAACGAGCCCGCGATCAAGCTGTACGAGAACTTCGGCTTCGAGCGGGAGGGTTACAGGAAGGGGCACTACCTGCGGGCCGGGGGGATGGTTGACGCGATTCTGATGGCCTACTCGGTTCGCTAGATGCTGGAAGCTACGAAATGCCGGAAGCGCTCGCCGAGGCGGTCGCGGTCTGGCTTCCAAGCGCGTCGAGATGGCACCACGATCGGCTGCTTGTGGAAGCCCTTCAGGAGCTCGAGCATCGGGCCGTCCTCGTCGTCAAGCAGATGCTTCGAGACATGGACCTCGTAGTCGGGTGAAACGCCAACAAGATTCTGGTCGAACGCGCGGTGATGGATTGAGCAAAGGCTGAGCCCGTTGGCGACGACTGGGTCGCCACGCAGTTCAAGGTCGGCGGTGATGTGCGCAGCGTCGAGAAGCCGAGACTCCTTCAGTCGACAGATCGCACAGAGACTCGAATAGGCGACGAGTACGTGCCCGCGAAAGCGAGCCTGATGCAGCCGCACCCGCGTTTCGCGCACCGCATACTTGCGCTCCAGGATATCGCCTGAAAGAACAGGCTCCGGCTCATCGATTGGACCGACCATGCGCCCAGGAGTGACAAGCACGCGCCGAGCCCGCTCGTCGTCTTCAGTGATGAAGCACGGGTAGATCGGTTTGTACCGTCCGGGCGCTGTGGCCACGAAATACACGAGCGGCGCCTGCGATGCGCGCGCTGAGCGAAGCGCTCGGTTGTCTGGCTGGTCGATTGAGCCGGCCCGATAGGCGTAGAAGAACCCATTTGAGGCCTCCTCATCGTCATAAGGCGTGTTCCATGACGTGTTGATGGATAACGCGGACGCGCCTTTCTGGACGGCGGCACGGAAGATTCCCTTCTGCGGTGAAAGAAAGGGCACGCGATGGCCTGCGAACGGGAAGCCGCGGTCGAGGCCGTCCTTGTAGGGAATGTCCAACCCGTACTCGGCGCTAAGGACGTCGAGTGAGGCGAAGCAGGCGCCTCGGAGGTGGTCGTCTTCCACGGAATGATCCTACGACTCGAATGTCCCGGGGGCTGAAAGGCCCCGTCGGGACCCCCTTGTAGAGTGGCTTGGCCGTGCCCGAGACCGCTCCTTTCGTCCACCTTCACGTCCACTCGGAGTACTCGATCCTCGACGGGGCTTGCCGCATTCCCGCCCTCGCTGCACGCGCAGCCGAGCTCCAGATGCCCGCCGTGGCCCTCACCGACCACGGCTCGCTCGCCGGCACGATCGACCTCGTCAAGGCAGCGAAAGCCAACGGGATCAAGCCCGTCATCGGCTGCGAGGTCTACGTCGCCGACGACCGCCGCGCACAGACGAAGGGCTACGCGCACCTGACACTCCTCGCCGAGACGACCGCCGGCTACCACAACCTCATCAAGCTCTCCTCGCTCGGCTACCTCGAGGGCTACTACTACAAGCCGCGCGTCGACTGGGAGCTCCTCGAGCGCCACGCCGACGGGCTCATCGCGCTCTCCGGCTGCCTCTCCGGCCGCGTCTGCAAGGCGCTGGAGGAGTCCCGCCCCAACGACGCCGAGAACGAGCTCGACCGCCTCGTCCAGGTCTTCGGCGCAGGCGACGTCTACGTCGAGCTCCAGAACGCGCATCTCGACGTGCAGCAGCGGATCCTCCCTGAGCTCGCCGCGCTCGCCGCCAGGCGCTCACTCCCAACCGTCGCGACCGGCGACGTCCACTACCTCCGCCACGAGGACGCGCGCGCACACGAGGCGCTCCTCTGCATCCAGTCCGGCGACTCGCTCAAGAACCCGAACCACTGGAAGTTCGACACCGACCACTTCTACTTCAAGTCGCCGGAGGAGATGGCGCTCGACTTTCCCGGCCACGAGGACGCGATGCGGCGCACGCTCGAAGTCGCTGAGCGCTGCAACGTCGAGATCGAGCTCGACCGCATCCTCCTGCCGAAGTTCCCGACGCCCGACGACCGCGACGCATTCGACTACCTCGTCGAGCTGTGCGAGAAGGGCCTCGAGAAGCGCTACGACAAGGTCGACGCCGACCTGCGCGAACGGCTCCAGTTCGAGCTGAAGACGATCCGCGAGATGGGGTTCGCGGACTACTTCCTCATCGTCTCCGACTTCGTCCGCTTCGCGAAGCGCAACGGCGTCTCGGTCGGCCCCGGCCGCGGCTCCGCCGCCGGCTCGCTCGTCGCCTACAGCCTCGAGATCACCGACCTCGACCCGATCCGCTACGACCTCCTCTTCGAGCGCTTCCTCAACCCGGGGCGAAAAGAGCTGCCGGACATCGACATCGACTTCGCCGTCGAAGGCCGCGAGCGCGTCATCAACTACGTGCGCGAGAAGTACGGCTCAGACCGCGTCGCGCAGATCATCACCTTCGGGACGATGGCCGCGCGCGCCGCCGTCCGCGACGCCGGCCGCGTTCTCGAGGTGCCGTACGGCGTCGTGGACAAGATCGCGAAGCTCATCCCGGAAGGCCCGGGGCAGACGCTCGACGACTGCCTCAAGCCCGGACAGGAGCTGCGCCAGTCCTACGACGCCGATCCGCAGACGAAGGAGATCGTCGACCTCGCGAAGCCGCTCGAGGGCCTGACACGCCAGGACGGCATCCACGCCGCCGCCGTCGTCATCGGCGCCGAGCCGCTCATCGGCAACGTGCCGCTCCAGCAGAAGGGCGCCGACCAGGAAGTCGTCACCCAGTTCTCGATGAACACCGTCGCAGCGCTCGGCCTGCTCAAGGTCGACTTCCTCGGCCTGCGCAACCTCGACGTCATCGACAAGGCGGTCGAGCTCATCGGCGGCGCTCTGCGCATCGAGGACATCCCGCTCGACGACAAGAAGGTCTACGCGATGTTGGCCCGCGGGGAAACCGCCGGCGTCTTCCAGTTCGAGGGCTCGGGCATGCGCGAGGCGATGCGCTCGGTGAAGCCGACGGTGTTCGACGACCTCATCGCGATCGGCGCGCTCTACCGCCCGGGCCCGATGCAGTACATCCCCGTGTACGCGCGCCGCAAGAACGGCCTCGAGCAGGTCAGCTACATCGACGAGCGGCTCAAGGAGATCACGAGCTCCACGTACGGCATCTGCATCTACCAGGAGCAGTACATGGAGATCGCAAAGAAGGTCGCCGGCTTTTCCCCCGCGGAAGCCGACGACCTTCGCAAGGCGATCGGCAAGAAGATCCACTCGCTGATGGCCTCGTTGAAGGAGAAGTTCCTCCAGGGCTGCGCGTCAAACGGGGTCGCCACCTCAGTCGCCTCCCAGCTCTGGGCGGACATGGAGCAGGCGCAGGACTACTCCTTCAACAAGTCGCACGCCGCCTGCTACGCGCTCATCTCCTACCGCACCGCCTGGCTGCGCGCGAACCACCCGCGCGAGTACATGGCCGCGCTCATCTCCTCGGTCATGAACACGAAGGATCGCGTGCCCTACTACGTCAACGCGTGCGACGAGCTCGGCATCGAGGTGCTCCCGCCGGACGTGAACGAATCGCAGATCGACTTCGCCGTCGTCGAGGGGAAGATCCGCTTCGGATTGAACGCGGTGAAGAACGTCGGCGAGAACGCGTGCCGCGCCATCGTCGCCGCGCGCGCCGACGGCGGGGCGTTCACGAACATCTGGGACTTCACCGACCGCGTCGACCCGCAGCTCGTGAACAAGCGCGCGCTCGAATCGCTCATCAAGGCGGGCGCGCTCCCCGGCTCGCGCAAGGCGATGCTCGAGGTGCTCGAGCAGGCGCTCGGCTCCGGCACCGCCGCCCACGACGCGCGCCGCTTCGGGCAGGGATCGATCTTCGACCTCGGCGACGAGCCGCAGCAGGTGCAGTACCCCGCGCTCTCGACCGAGGAGTACGAGAAGTCCGACCTGCTGCACATGGAGAAGGAGAGCCTCGGGCTATACGTGTCCGAGCATCCGCTCGCGGCGGTCAAGGATCAGCTCAAGCGCAAGACCGACTGCCCCATCATCGAGCTCGAGCGCAGGCGCGACGGCGAGATCGTCCTCGTCGGCGGGCTCGTCTCCTCGCTCAAGCAGCTGACGACGAAGAAGGGCGAGCCGATGGTGTTTGCCACCGTCGAGGATCTCACCGGCTCCGTCGAAGTGGTCGCATTCAACTCCACGTATGCGCAGGCGCGCGACGCGCTCGTGCAGGACGCGATCCTCATCGTCAAGGGCCGCGTCGACCACAAGCAGATGGGCGAGACAAAGCTCGTCGCGCTCGAGATCACCGCGTTCGAGGCGACGCCCGAGCGGAAAGAGGTGCGCCTGAAGGTGGACGCGCGCGTCGCCGCCGCCGGCATCGTGCGCGAGCTCGCCGCCGTCGTGAAGGACTTCCCCGGCGAGGCTCCGGTCTACCTCGACCTCGTCACGTCGAACGGCCCGAAGGTGATGGAGCTCGGCCCCGGGTACCGCGTGAAGCCGGTGCCGGACTTCTTCGCCGAGGTCAAGGCCCTGCTCGGCGAAGCCGCGGTTCTCTAGGCGCGCCTCCGGGTATATCTCGGGCGTGCACGCGCTTCCGCCGAAGCCGCCGATCGTCGTCGTCGACCCGGCCGGCGACAGTGGCACCGCGCCCGACATCATCAAGGTGCGGGTGACGACCGGGGCGAAGGGACGCATCGCATTCGTCGTCGTCTTCGCCACGCCGTACGGGAAGGATTCGAGCCTGTACGTGGACATCGGCTCGCAGTACCGGCTCGGGCCGGGCGGGCTCGAGGTGTGGGACCCGCCCGCGAACGACTACGAGCCGCTCGGCTCCGAATCGGGGACGTTCTCCGTCGCGCCCGGCGGCAAGGCCCTCGAGGCCTCCGTGAACGCCTCCGAGCTCGGAAGCCCGAAGACGTTCCGCTTCACCGTGCAGAGCCTCGACGGCGACGGGGGTACCGGTCATATGGATTCGACGGCCGCCGCGATCTGGCGCCGCTAGGTTGACTCCGGTGCGCACGCTCATGGTTCTTGCGGTAGCGCTCGCTGTCGCGTGCGTCGTCGTGTCAACGGCCGGCGCCAGCAATGCGCCGCCGACCAATTACACCGACCCGACCGGGGACAGCGGCACGGCGCCGGACATCACGAATGTCGCCGTGACGAACGACGCGCACGGCGGTTACACGTTCACGATCGACTTCGCCACGCCGTACGTGAACTCGGCCAGCCTGACGATCGCCATCGATTCGGACAACAACGACAACACCGGCGATCCGCAGGCGTTGGGGGCCGACTACATCTTCGCCGACGACTACGCGTCGCACTTGTTCGACCTCGCTGTCTGGCAGTCGACCGACTTCGTGGAGGCGCCGCATTTGACGGCCGGCGTCGTGGTGGCGAAGGACAACAAGTCCATGACGATGACGATCAACAAGTCGGACCTGGGCAACTCGACCAGCTTCGACTTCTTCGTCATCTCGTCAGATGGGGCCTTCGGTGCGGGGCACACCGACACCGCGCCGAGCGGCGCCGGTGCGTTCTCGTACAGCGCGCAGAAGGTCTTCACGCTCGCGGCCGGCTCGTCCCACAACGGCGTCGCGAAGGCCGGCGGCACGTGGACGGTCTCGCTGCGCGCGGTGCGCTCGGACACGCACGCGACCGTCGGCTCGGACGGGACGATCGCGTGCAAGGCGACCGAAGGTTCGAAGAAGCTCGCGGTCGTGAGCCACGCGTTCGTGTCCCCGGGCGGTGGGGGAGGTTCCTCGGCCGTGTGCACGTTCCGGGTGCCGAAGAAGCCCAGGGGCGCGGCCGTGCGTGCGACGGTCACGGTCTCCGAGGCGGGTCAGTCGGCGAGCAAGAGCTTTACCGCGAAGACCCGCTAACTCGACCAGGGGTCGAGTACGGCGACTCCTGTATCCGCGACCGCTGCGGTGTCGCGGGTGACAAGTGTGAGGCCGTGCTCGATCGCGGTGGCGGCGAGTAGGCCATCGACGACGGGAAGCGGCCGAATGGCGTTCAACCGGCCCCAGCGTTCCGCAACGGCGGCGGAGACGGTGATGAGGCGCTCAGCGAAGTCAGCTTTGAGTTGGGCGAGCCACGTCTCGATCACGTCCGCCTGATGGTCATCGTGGCGGCGACGAAGCAGCTCGATGCTGCGACGGACCTCTCCCAGCGAGAGAACGCTCACGAAGAGCGCCTCCGCCGCGGCGGCGTTGAGCCACGCTGCGACGTTGACGTCAGGCGCCGGCTTGCGAGGCTCGGACACGACGTTCGTATCGAGGAGGTAGCTCAGAACTCGATCTCGGGCGGAAGCTCTTTCGAGCGCTCGATCTCGAGCTCGAAGCGCGGCCCTTCGAACAGGAACTTCTTGAAGTCGCCACCGTGCCACGACGTGAGTCGCCTGTACTCATCGACGTCGAGGAGGACGGCGACCTCCTTGCCGTTTCGTGTGACGAGCTGCGGCTCACCCGAGTGGGCGCGCTCGACGAGTCGGCTGAACTGCTGCTTTGCGTCTTGGAGTTGCCAGCGCTGCATGGCCATGTCCTTTCTGTCCAGACTGGACAGATTATAGCATCGCCGGCATGCGGCTACCGTGGTCGCATGGCCCGTAGGGAAGATCTCCGCAACGTCGCGATCGTGGCGCACGTCGACCACGGGAAGACGACCCTCGTCGACGCCCTGCTCTGGCAGGCGGGCTCCTTCCGCGCGAACGAGGACGTGGCCGAGCGGGTCATGGACTCGATGGATCTCGAGCGCGAGAAGGGCATCACGATCCTCGCCAAGAACACCGCCGTCCACGTCGGCGACGTCAAGCTGAACATCGTCGACACGCCCGGCCACGCCGACTTCGGCGGCGAGGTCGAACGCGGGCTGACGATGGTCGACGGCATCCTCCTCCTCGTCGACGCGAGCGAAGGCCCGCTGCCGCAGACGCGGTTCGTCCTGCGCAAGGCGCTCGAGGCGCAGCTGCCGGTCGTGCTCGTCGTGAACAAGGTCGACCGGCCGGACGCACGCGCGAAGGAGGTGGTGGACGAGGTATACGAGCTCTTCCTCGACCTGGACGCGGACGAGTCGCAGATCGAGTTCCCGATCGTGTTCGCGAACGCGAAGGCCGGCCGCGCCGGCTTCGAGCCGGACGAGCTCGCGCCCGACCTCGGGCCGCTCGTGCAGACGATCCTCGCGACCGTGCCGGCACCGTCGTACGACCCCGATCATCCGCTGCAGGCGCTCGTCACGAACCTCGACGCGTCGCCGTACGTCGGCCGGCTCGCACTGCTGCGCATCCACCACGGCACGCTGCGCAAGGGCGCGCAGATCGCCTGGTGCCGCCACGACGGGACGATCGAGAACGCGCGCGTGACCGAGCTGTACGTGAGCGAGGCGCTCGACCGCGTGCCTGTCGACGAGGCGGGGCCGGGGGAGATCGTCGCGCTCGCCGGGCTGCCGCAGGTGACGATCGGCGAGACGATCGCCGACCCGGACGACCCGCGCCCATTGCCGGTGACGACGGTGGACGAGCCGTCGCTCTCGATCACGATCGGCATCAACACCTCGCCCCTCGCCGGCAAGGAAGGCGACCGGCTGACCGCGAGCCAGGTGAAGGCGCGGCTCGACCAGGAGCTCGTCGGCAACGTGTCGCTGCGCGTGCTCGCGACCGCGCGCCCGGACGCGTGGGAGGTGCAGGGCCGCGGCGAGCTGCAGCTCGCTGTGCTCGTCGAGCTGATGCGGCGCGAGGGTTTCGAGCTCACCGTCGGCAAGCCCGAGGTGTTGACGCGCGAGATCGACGGCAAGCGGCACGAGCCGGTTGAGCGCGTCGCCATCGACGTGCCCGAGGACTACATCGGCGTCGTCACGCAGCTCCTCGCGCTGCGCAAGGGGCGCATGCAGAAGCTCGTCAACCACGGCACCGGCTGGGCGCGCATGGACTACCTCGTTCCTGCGCGCGGGCTCATCGGCTTTCGCACCGAGTTCCTCACCGAGACGCGCGGCACCGGGATCCTCCACCACGTCTTCGACGGCTGGGAGCCGTGGCAGGGCGAGATGCGCACGCGGCCGACCGGCGCGCTCGTCGCCGACCGGCGCGGCCCGACGACAGCGTTCGCGATCCTCAACTTGCAGGAGCGCGGCTCGCTCTTCGTCGAGCCCGGCGTCGAGGTCTACGAGGGGATGATCGTCGGCGAGAACGCGCGCGCGGACGACCTCGACGTGAACGCGACGAAGGAGAAGAAGCTCACGAACATGCGCGCGGCGAGCTCCGACGAGACCGTGCGCCTCATTCCTGCACGGCCGCTCTCTCTCGAGCAGGCGCTGGAGCTGATCCGCGAGGATGAGTGCGTCGAAGTGACGCCGAAGTCGATCCGGCTGCGCAAGGTCGAGCTGTCGGGAACGAAACGCGCTTCCGCCGCGTCGCGGCGGAAGCGCGAGCTCGTCAGCTGAACTACGGCTTGGTGCTCGTCTCGCCCTTGTCGTGGGCGACGCGCAGGTGGAGCACGGTGAATGTCGCGTTTTGCCAGTTGAAGCTCGGGTCCTTGAAGAACCCGGTGGAGGAGAACACGATCGCGACCTTGTCGCCGACGCTCAGGTTCGGCAGCGTCGCGCTTCCGATCTGGAAGGTCACGTCGTTGCCCTTCAGCACCCCGTCGTACGGTCCGGTCCGCGAGACCTGAACGCGGAGTCGGCTCGTCGAGACCGCGTCGAGCGTCCCCGCAGCGAAGTGGCAGTTGCAGCGGACGTTGATGCGCTGCGCGGTGAGCGACGACGCGTCGGTGCCCGTTGCGACCACCCCGACGAGATCGCCGGGATCGATGCTCGTCTTGCCCTTGCCGTAGTGGATCTGCGTGGCCGAGTCGATTGCGACACTGACCGTCGTGCCGTCGAGCTGTGCGTCGTGCTTGCCCGTCCAGAGGACGTTCACGCTGACGGAGCTCGAACTCGCCGAACCGACGGAGCCGGCGAACCAGTGGGTGTGCTGCGGAGCCGGTCCGGTCGCGGCGACTGCTGTGAGCGGGAGCGCGGCGACGGCGAGCAGCGCCGCGATCCCGACGGTGAACGATTTGCATGTCATGCCGAGATCGTCCCCTGGTCACGTTCGGTGACGGTCAGGCGAAGATCAGGCGAACGTCAAATGCCTGTAAGACGTTCGCGCGGCTCGGCTCGGGCGTGCTGCGCCACCGCGACCCAACCGTAGAGCGCGGAGCTATACCTGAGTCGTGGAGCTCGGGATCTACACGTTCGGCGAGCTGACCGACGACGCGCAGACGCCGGCCGAGCGGGTGCGCGACCTGCTCGAGGAGATCGAGCTCGCCGACCAGGTCGGCCTCGACGTCTTCGGCGTCGGCGAGCACCACCGTCCCGACTTCATCGTCTCCGCGCCGGCGGTCGTGCTCGCGGCGGCGGCTGTCCGCACGAAGAACATCCGGCTGACGAGCGCGGTGAGCGTCCTCAGCTCGGACGATCCGATCCGCGTCTTCCAGCAGTTCGCGACGGTCGACCTGCTCTCGAACGGGCGGGCCGAGATCATGGCCGGTCGCGGATCGTTCATCGAGTCGTTCCCGCTCTTCGGCTACGACCTGAAGGAGTACGACGAGCTCTTCAGCGAGAAGCTCGCGCGTCTGCTCGACATCCGCACGCATCCGGCCGAGCTCGGCGTCTACCCGGTGCCGCAGCAGCCGATCCTGCCCGTGTGGGTCGCGGTCGGCGGAACGCCCGAGTCGGCGCAGCGCGCCGGCGCGCTCGGCCTGCCGATGGCGCTCGCGATCATCGGCGGCATGCCGGAGCGCTTCGCGCCGTTCGCGGAGATCCACCGGCAGGCTGCGCTCGAGGCCGGGTTCGATCCGCCGCCGCCGCTCTCGATCAACTCGCACGGACTCGTCGCCGACACGTCACAGGCGGCGGCCGACGAGGCCTACCCGGCCCTCAAGATGATGATGGACCGCATCGGCCGCGAGCGCGGCTGGGGGCCGCTCGAGCGGCCGACGTTCGACGCCTCCCGCACCTTGCGCGGCGCGAGCTTCGTCGGCAGCCCGCAGGAGGTGATCGAGAAGATCCTCTTCCAGCACGAGATCTTCAAGCACCGCCGGTTCCTCGTGCAGTTCAGCGTCGGGACGCTGCCCCACACGAGCATCATGCGCTCGATCGAGCTCTTCGGGACCGAGGTGGCGCCCGTGATCCGGCGGGAACTGGCCGGGATCAAAGAACCCTTACGAATCCCCTAAACCAGTAGGCCCGTTTTACCGAAGAAGGGACAGTGATGTCTGCGGTCGATACCTACATCGAGACCGAATCCGAGCGCGTCGAGCGCTGGCGGACGGAAGAGCTGCTCCGCGTCGGCTTCGACGTCGAGTCGGCCACGCTGATCGCGGCCGAGCCCGGCGTCGATCTGCACGCCGCGGTCGCGATGATCGAGCAGGGCTGCCCGCCCGAGCTCGCCGTTCGCATCCTCCTCTAGCCTCCGCTCCAGGCAGAATGGGCGCCGGTGAGCGGCGTCCTCCTGTCCATCCCGTCGCCGCCGACGGGGGTCTACCACGTCGGCCCGCTGACGATCCACATGTACGGGCTCATGCTGCTGCTCGCGATCGCGGCGGCGATCTGGCTCACCGGCCGTCGCTGGGTGCGCTGGGGCGGCGACTGGGATCTCGTCTACCGCGTCGCCATCTGGGGCGTGATCTTCGGGATCATCGGCGCGCGCATCTACCACTTGATCACGAGCTGGAACCAGGACTCGGCCATCCAGGCCCACTGGTACGGGCCGTTCGCCGTGTGGTCGGGCGGGCTCGGCATCTGGGGCGCGATCCCGTTCGGGGCCGCCGCCGGCGCGTGGGTCGTGCGCCGCTCCGGTAACTCGGTCCGGCTGTACATGGACGCGGTCGCCCCGGGGCTGCTCCTGGCGCAGGGGATCGGGCGCTGGGGCAACTACTGGAACCAGGAGCTGTACGGCGGGCACACGACGCTGCCGTGGGCGCTCGAGATCCACGGGAAAGGGGCGGCGCACCTCTATCACCCGACGTTTTTGTACGAGTTCATCTGGGATCTGCTCGCGGTGGGGGCGCTGCTCTGGATCGACCGGCGCTTCACGCTCCGGCGGCCGGCGCTGTTCTCGTTGTACGTGGCCTTTTACACGGCGTTCCGCACGTACGAGGAGACGCTTCGCATCGACCCGTCCAACCATTTCCTCGGCCAGCGGATCAACTTCTGGGTGTCGCTCCTCGTGTTCGTCTGCTCGGTCGCGTTCTTCGTGTGGTGGCAGTTCCTGCGCACGCCGTCAGGGGAGAAGCCGGAGGTCAAGAAGGCCCGGCCGATCCCGAAGGGGCCGACCATGGCCGTCCCGCGGGGCCGCGTCCGGCAACGCGGATAGGCTCCTCCCGGATGATCGTCCGGGAGCTGGAACTCGACCTCGACGCCTTCGAAGGGCCTTTCGACCTCCTGCTGACGCTCGTCCTCAAGGACGAGCTCGACCTGGTCGAGCTGGACGTCGCGGCGATCGTTTTGGCGTTCCTGGAGCGGCTCTTCGAGCGCGACGAGCTCGACCTGGACGCGTGTGGCGAGTTCCTCGTCCTCATCTCCGCGCTGCTCGAGCTGAAGGCGCGCGGGCTGTTCCCCGAGGAGGCGGCCGAGCTGGCCGAGCTCGAGCCGGAGCAGGCCGCCGAGGAGCTCGCGCGGCGCCTCGCGGAGTACCGGCGCATGAAGGAGGCGGCCGGCTGGCTGCGCGAGCGGCTCGAGGTCGAAGGGGACCGGTATTTCCGGACGGGCCCGGCGCCGTTGGCGCCGAAGGTGGAGCCGACGCTCGCGCCGCAGGATCCGGCGCGGCTGGCGGCGGCTCTGCGCTTGATGGCCGTTCCGCCGCCCGAGGTGTCGCTCGCGCACATGGCGCTGCGGTTCCCGCCGGTGGTGCAGTTCCTCGAGCGGTTCCGGCTGGTGCTGAAGCGGCGCTCGCGGTTCGACTTCGACCAGGAGGTGAGGGAGCTGTCGCGGATCGAGCAGGCGGTTGCCTTCCTGGCGTTGCTCGAGCTGCGCCGCGGGGGAGAGATTTCGATCGAGCAGGCGGCCCCGTTCGCCCCGATCAGGATTTCCCGTTCCGACGTAGAAAGAGAGGATTCATGGACGCTCCGCTCCGCCTGATCGCCAGCAACCCGCTCGACCAGCTCGCAAAGACGGTCGAGGCGCTGCTCGTCGTCGCCTCCGCGCCGCTGACGGCGCAGGAGCTCGCCGAGGCGGCGGCTGACGATCCGGAGCGCGTCGAGGCGGCGCTCGGGCTCGTGGGCGAGCGCTACCGCGAGGGACGCAGCGGCATCGTGCTGGAGCACGTCGCCGGCGGCTGGGCGTTCCGCGCGTCGCGCGAGGCGGCAGAGGCGTGTGCGCGGCTGA
>Ga0307372_10004062_pt1 | contig 22870 bp, 21 predicted proteins | sample OX1MG_FD_202533 | JGI IMG/M metagenome (GOLD analysis project Ga0307372, IMG submission 202533) | Soil microbial communities from Risofladan, Vaasa, Finland - OX-1 | ecosystem: Environmental > Terrestrial > Soil > Coastal area > Acid sulfate soil | place: Finland: Risofladan, Vaasa | collected...
ATAGCGCAGCAGCGCCCCCGCCGCCCGTACCGCCGGGGCATCCCGCTCGTCCAGCCCCAGACCGTCCAGCGACAGCACGGCGAACTGCCGTGCCAGGTCGTCCCGCGCCATCGTCTCGTCGAACTCCCACGCGTCGCGCTCGGTCACCAGCGCGCCCTCCATGCCCGGCGTCGCCGGCCGCCGCACGCCGGCTTCACCCCGCACCACGAGGATCTCGCGTGGGCTCAGTCGAGCCAGCAGCGGTTCCAGTTCGCCCGGCGCGGCCACGCTCAGACGCAGCTCGCCCGTCGAAACGTCCGCCGCCGCTACGCCGATGGTCGCCGCAGCGCCATCGCCCGCATGGATCGCGCACACGAAGTTGTTTCGTCCGCCGTCCAGTAGCTCGTCGGCCAACGCGACACCGGGCGACACCGTCTCGATCACCTCGCGGCGCACCACGCCCTTGGCGAGCTGGGGATCTTCCACCTGCTCGCAGATCGCCACCCGGTGTCCCTGTTCCACCAGCCGGCGGATGTACTCGCTCGCCGCCTTCACCGGCACGCCCGCCAGCGGCACATCCGCCGCGCCGCCGTTGTTCCGCGACGTGAGCGTCAGCCCCAGCACCCGGGCACCGAGTCGCGCATCATCGAAGAACATCTCGTAGAACTCGCCCATGCGGAAGAAAAGGATCGCATCCTGGTGGCGAGCCTTGATGTCGTGGTACTGCTGCATCAGGGGGGTCTGAGCCATCGGGTTCAGCGTCCGTCCACGGCGGTCACGAATCCCCCCAGTCCCAGTTTCTTGAATTGCGCCGCCGCCCTGTCGGCTTCCACCCGCGTCTTGTAGTGGCCCAGCCGCACCCGGAATGGCTTGCGGTCCCCATCCACGCGTGCCTCCAGCCCTCGGCCGCGCAGCCGCACCACCGCTCGGTCCGCTTCGGCGCGGGTGGTGTAGGCCCCCACCTGGACCGAGTACGCCACCGCGGACGATCGACTCGGTGATTCCGTGCCGCGGGGCGCCGGCCGCGGCTCGACGTGCTTGCCGGCCGAGTCGCCCGCTTTCGTTTTCGATGCCTTCGCCTTGACGCGCTTCTCCGCGGCACGCTTCGCTGCCTCGGCCCTTCGCATCGAATCGGCGCGCGCGCTGTCTGCCGCCGCCTTGGCCACGGAGTCTGCGTGCACCACGCTCAGCGCGTTCGCGCAGCGCGCCGTGTAGAAGTCCATCTGGTTGCGCAGTTCTACGTCACCGTCCGCCGTCACGGCGCGCGCCTGATCCAGCACACCACACGCCGTCAGGTCCTGATTCTCTTCGAACAGCAGTTGCGCCAGCCACAGTCCGGTGCGCCCCCGCTTGGTGCTCGTGGGATTCTCCTGCAGGAACCGCTCGAGATGTGCAATCGCCGACGAGCGGTCGCCCCGCGACCGCTCCAGCTGGGCCAGTTGCAGCAGCGCATCGCCGGCATGCGCCGAGAGCGGGTACTCCACGATGATACGTTGATAGTCCCGTTCGGCGTCCGCCGCCGTGGGTGCCACCATCGCCCGGCCGTACAGCGCGTTCCCGTAAGCCGGCGATCCCGGTGGCGTGGCCGCGAGAATCGAATCCACGATCTGCCGCCCTGCGTCGGCCTTTCCTTCCATCACCAGTTGCCGGGCGTGAGCGAACGCCGTGTCCATGGCCGCCACCGATTTCCGCGCCGTGGAGTCTGGCGTCTGCGCGCCCGCCGCGCGGTGGCTCGCGATCAGAATTCCCAGGGTGATCGCCAGGCGGCGTGTCCAGAACTGGTGACGGGTCGTCATGCGGCTTTCCGTGGTGCCGGCATCCGGCAGAGAGTGAGAATTAAGGTCGAGAGCAGTTGCTCATCGGTTGACAGTCGCGTTTCCTTCAGGGCCGCGTCCGCTCGGGCCAGCGTGACCAGCGCGTCGTCCAGTTCACGCGCCGTCCATCGGGAAGCCGCCTTGGTCCACGCCGACACCGCCTCGCCCCATGCCCGGCCCGTATATACCGACCCCGCTTCCTTGAGCAGGGTGAAATATTCCCCTGATAGGCGGCTGGGATGGAGCGCGCGCGCCTCTCCCCACGCCATGGCGAGCATCTGCGCCGTGAGCGACATGACCACGGTCACCGCCGAGGTCTTCGGCTGCTGCAGCACGCCCGCAAGCGCCGCCAGAGCCACCGCGGCGTCGCGTTGGGCGATCGCGTCGAGAAGATGCCCCAATGTCTCGTCCCGCCGGATGCCGACCGCCGCCGATACGGCGGCCTCATCGATCGCCCCTTCGCCCGCGTAGCTCGCCAGCTTCTCGATCTCGAGCGCGAGCTGTGAGAGATCACCGCCCACCACATCCAGCAGCAACGACGTGGCGCCTTCCGTGATGCGCCCGCCCGCCTGCTCCACGCGCCGCTCTATCCATTTCGGAAGCTGCCCGCCTGTCAACGGCGCGTATTCCACTGCGGTCGCTGCCGATTCCAGAAGCTTGTCGGCCTTGCTTCCACTGCCTGCCACGAGCACGAGCACCGTGTCCGCCGCCGGCGCCTTGAGGTATCGGTCCAGGAGCCCCCGCGCGTCCTTCCGCAGTCCGCCCACGTCGCGGATCACGACCACGCGGCGCGTGGCCATCATCGGCGGGGTCCCGAGGAGAATGCCCAGCGCTTCAGCCTGGAGGTCGCCGCCCTTGCGCTGCTCGAGGTTGAACGCTTGAGTCGCCGGTTCGATCGCGGCCCCGATCAGCTGGCGGATCGCCTCGTCTTTGAGGTAGTCGTCCTCGCCGTACAGATAGTACGCGGGATCGAACCGCCGCTCGTGAAGCGCCGTTCGGAATGCTTTCTGTTCCGCCGCCTTCGCCATGCCGGGAATATACGCCTTCCGGTTCGACTCGGCCGCGCCGGACGCCGCGCGCTATGGCGAGAAGCTTACCCGCTGCAGCCCGGCGTTCGGGACGCGTGTGCGAACCCTCGTCGGCGCGACCAGCTGCCAGGCTGTGCCCGCCACGGCGCGCGCCCCGTGCGCTGCGTGATCGAGAATCCCTTCACTCGATTTGAGCCGGGCGTCCAGTCGCACCATGAAATCCTGCGATGGCCTGATCTGCGGCAGGTTTCTGGCCACGAGAAGCCCCCGACGCACTACGACATCCAGCCGCGCGCAACGCGCGCAGGCTTCCACGTGCTCGAACATCACAGCCTCCGCCCTGGCATTCATGACGCCATCGACGAAGGCTACGTGCTTCTTGCGGAATGTTCGGCAGTCCATCGTGGTACGCCGCCAGTGGGTGGTCTGCCAGAGATACCCGGCAGCCTGTGACCGGTTCCCCTCCCGCTGCGCACCAAACACAGGCATTGCCGGTTACTCGGCAATGCCTTTAAAATCTCGTGACCGTCAGTCCACCAACGGCTCGATGATTGCCGCAAACGCGGTCCGAGCCCTGTTCAACCTCGATTTCACGGTCCCGAGGTTGCACTGGGTGATGTCCGCGATCTCCTCGTACGACTTGCCCTCGATCTCTCGCAACACGAAGACCTGCCGGTGGTGTTCCGGTAGCTGGGCCACTGTCTCTTCCACCAGCGCCCGCAGATGCCGCCGCTGGAACAGGTCGTCCGGACGGCTGCTGGGATCTTCAAACTGCAACGGGCGTTCGTCTTCGTCGTGGTTGCCACTGATCGTCTGGAACAGGATCAGCGGGTTCCGCGACCGGTTGCGCAGCTCATTCTTGGCCAGATTCGACGCGATGGTGTAGATCCACGTCGAGAACTTCTTTGATGTGTCGAATCTGTGGATGTGCCGGTACACTCGGATGAAGACCTCCTGGACGAGATCCTCCGCCCGCTCCCGGTCCCCGATCGTCCGGTAGATGAAGTTCAGTAGCCTGGTCTGATACCGTTCGACCAGTTCCGAGAACGCACGTTCCTCCCCGGCCAGGAAGGACCGTACGACCGCCGTGTCGTCGGCTGCGTGCAACGCCTCTCGGCTCGTCGACTTCGCGAGCGGGGCGCGCTTGAGTGCGAGTTCGGCCATGGCTGTGCTCCCGATATTCCGCAGTGCCTTCTGTTGGCGGTGGCCCTTCGCACTGAACCCATACTCCACCGCTGCGGTCTTTATGGAATGCACGTCCTGTGCCGACGTCATCACTTCGGCATACAAACTCTAACGCGTTATTTCACAACACATTACGATCGCGCTTGCGACATGAGACGATCTGTACTGTGTCCTCTATCATGGACATAACGGCCCGAGGTGACCGCCCTTGTGGCCACTTTTCCATATAGCAATTACAACCGCCTATTGTTTGTTTTACCGGTTCGTTCAGCGGGCGTTGAGCTGAAATGCCGCGACGTACAGAATCGCCAGCGCGGTCTTGGAATCGCTGATCGTCCCATTCCGAACCAACGACAGGGCGCTGGACATGGGCATCTCTTCCACGCTCATGAACTCGTCCGGTTCGTGGGCCATCGCCCCCGGGGTGAGATCCGCCGCCAGGAACACGTGGATCTTCTCGTCTGTGAAGCCCGGCGTGGTGAACATCGTGTACAGACGCTCCATCCGCCCTGCGCGGTAACCCGTCTCTTCCGCCAGTTCACGCTCGGCGCACATCGTTGGATCTTCACCGTCGTTTAGCCGGCCAGCCGGGATTTCATACACGTACCCGCCGGCCGCATATCGGTACTGGCGGATCAACACCAGCGTGGGATCTGTTGCCTGCCAATCGCCCACCACAGGCACGATCGCGCTGGCCCCGGGATGCCGGATGATCTCTAGTTCCCCGATTGTCCCATCCGGAAATCGCACCCGATCGATGTCGAGGTTGATCACGCGGCCCGTATAGACACGCGTCGACCGTTCCGTGGGTGATGGATCATCCATGGGCAAAGGTTCGCTCAGGCCAGGGTTTCGCCGTCCGCCGGGGCGTCGACCGTGACCGGCGCGAGTTCCAGTCGGGCCATCGGGGCCCGTATCACTTCCGGGTCCCCCACCGCGACGATCAGCAGCTGTTCGGGATCCAGATGGGCGCGCGCTACGCGCAGCACGTCGTCCGCCGAGACGCTTCGAATGGAGGGGCGGTAGCTGTCGAAGTAGTCCTCGGGCAATTCGTAGGTGACCAGCGCCGCCAGGGCGCCGGCAATCGCGGCGGTCGTTTCGTAGCGGATGGGAAAGACGCCCTCGAGAAAGCTCTTGGCGAGACTCAGCTCTTCATCCGTCACTGGCTTCTCGCGGATGGCGGTGAGTTCGGCCACCACTTCCCGCGTCGCATCAGCCGTCACCGCACTCTCCACCGCCGTCGAGATCACGAACGGACCCGCGCCACGCCGCCACTCGAATCCGGAGCGCGCGCCGTACGTGTAGCCATGCTCCTCTCGCAGATTGAGATTGATCCGCGACGAGAACAGGCCCCCGAGAATCGCGTTCATCACGACGAGACTGAAATAGTCCGGGTGGTCACGCGCCACCCCACGGTGTCCGATGCGCAGTTCCGACTGCGGGGCTTCTTCCTTGGTCACGATGTGAATCCGCCGTCCGCGTTCGGCCACCTGGTCGTCGGGAGCGCGCATCTTCGCCGGCGTTCCCTGCCATCCCGCGAATGCCCCCGCCACCAGCTCTTCCGCTTCCTCGTGCGTCACGCCACCGGCGACGATCGCGGTCAGCCGCTCGGGCACATAATGCGCCCGGTAGAACGTGGCGATATCCGCCGCCGTGATGGCGGCCACCGATCGCCTGGTCCCCCCGGCCGGTTGGGCATATCGCGACGACGCCGCGTACAGCAACCGGCTGAACGATTCATCGGCCAGGCTGCGTGGGTCCGCCTGGATCTGCAGCAATTCGGCCGCACGCTCCGCCTTGAGCCGCGCCACGTCGCGCTCCCGAAATCCCGGATGCTGCAGTGTATCGCTGAGCAGAGCCAGCGCCTGGCCAAGTCGGGCGGCCAGCACGGTCAGCTGCACCTCCACCCCATCCCAACTCGCGTCCACGTCCACGCTCGCGCCCAACTGTTCAAAAGCATCCGCCAGCGTCGCGCCGTCGCGCGTCATCGTGCCTTCCAACAAGAGCTTCGCGGTCAGCACGCCCAGTCCTTCGCGTCCCGCCGGATCGTGCGTGGCTCCGGCGTCCAACAGCGCCACCACCGAGACAATGGGGAGCTTCGACACCGGCGCGGTGATCAGCTCCACGCCGCCGCTCAAGCGGCGCCGCGTGAATCGCGGGAAGTGATATGGCCGGACGGGCCCGGGGGCCGGCCGCGTTGCGGGACTAGTCGTCACACCACCACCTGCATGGCCGCATCGGCCGTCTGGGGTTCGGCCGCGTCTTCACGCGGTACGTAGAGCAGGCTCGCGCGATTGTCCTCGCCGAGTCGCTCCGCGATGAACGCGTTCACGCGCTCGGCGGTGACCGCGTGATACCGCTCCGTCTGCTGGTTCACGAGTTCCGGATCTTTGAGATATGTGGCGAACATCGAGAGGCGGTCCGCCCGCTCGCCCGCCATTTGCATCGCGCTCACCAGATCCGTTTCCACCAGGGCCACGGCCCGCGAGACATCCTCCGCCGTGACGCCCTCCCGTCGGAGTGCGTCGATTTCCTCGGCCACCGCGCTGTGCAGCACGGCCGCCGAGACGCCGGGTCGTGCTGTCGCATCCACCACCAGCAGGTCGGCCCCCGTGGGCAGGTCGTACGTGAACGCCTGCACCTCGGCGGCGATCTCACGCTCGCGCACCAACCGGCGGTGAAGTCTGCTGCCGCTCCGCATCCCGAGCACCGCGCCGCATACGCTGGCGGCGTAGTAGGCGTCGCTACCGAAGACCGGGGAGCGAAACGCCAGGAAGAGGCGCGGCAGCGCCACGTCGTCGGGCACCTCTTCTCTCAACCAGTTGCCGAAGGTCGGCGCCACGTCCATGCGCGGCCGTACCCGAGGCACCTCTCCGCGGGGAATCTCGCCGAAGTACGCGGCCACCCATGCCTTCACGGCGGTGGGTTCAAAGTCCCCTGCGATCGAGAGTACGGCGTTGTCCGGCGTGTAGTATGTCCGGAAGAACTCCGCGATGTCGTCCAGGCTTGCCCGCGACAGGTCTTCCATCGACCCGATCAGCGAATGGTGAAATGGATGGTCGGGCGGAAAGCACAGTGCCGGCAGGCGCTCCCACCACGTGCCGTACGGCTGGTTGTCCATCGACCAGCGGCGTTCGTTCTTCACCACGTCCCGCTGCGTGTCGAGCTTCTGCCGCGTCATGGCTGGCAGCAGCTTGCCCATTCGATTTGCTTCCAGCCACAGCACCAGCTCGCACTGGTTCGAGGGCACCACGTCGAAGTAGTTCGTCCGGTCCAGCCAGGTGGACCCGTTCAACGTCCCGCCAGCCCGTTGTATCAGTTCGAAGTGCTCGTTCGACGCCACGTCGGCCGAACCCTGAAACAGCATGTGCTCGAACAGGTGCGCGAATCCCGTTCTGCCTGCCCGCTCGTTCGCCGAGCCTACGTGGTACCACAGGTTGACGGCGACGATCGGCGCCGTGTGGTCTTCGGAAAGCGTGACCACCAGGCCATTGGCCAGCGTGAATGTTTCGATCGGTATCCGCATGCTCGTAAATTGCACCTCTTTCACCGACACAGGAACCCTTCCCCTCTCACCGTGACACCGTTCCTGGCCGTGCTCGCTATGCTTGGGGTCGCCGTGCTTCTGGCGCCCTTCGTCGCGTTCCTGGTCCTCTGGTGGAAACAGGAGCGCATCCTGTTCCAGCCGCCCAGGGTGCACGTCCTGGCCCTCGATTCCTCGGTCACGCGTTTGGCCTACCACGCGTCAGATGCGCAGGCCTTGCGGGCGTATCTCGTTGGGCTCCCACAGCCTGCCGCTGCGCTCGTGCTCGCCTTCCACGGCAACGCCGATGTCGCGGAATGGCTCGTCCCGTGGGCCCGTGAGCTCCATGCCCGCACTGGCGCGTCGGTGCTCCTTCCGGAGTATCGGGGATACTCCGGGCTCCCGGGACGCCCCACCTATACGGCAAGTCAGGCCGATGCGCGCGCCGCCTTGCGATACGTCGAGGACGAACTCCGCGTGGCGCGGCGCCGGCTCGTCTTCTTCGGCCACTCGCTGGGTAGCGCCGTCGCCGCCGAACTCGTTGTCGCCGCCCCTCCGGCCGCCCTCGTCCTGCAATCGCCGTTCACCTCGGCGCGCGCGATGGCCTCCCGCGTGCTCATCCCTCCGCTGCCCCGCCTATGGGATCACGTCTCCCGTGTGCACTTCGACACCGTCGAGCGCGTGCGCCAGCTCTCCGCCCCCGTCTTCGTGGCCCACGGAGCGCGCGATCTTCTCGTTCCGATGAGCATGGCCCGGGCTGTCCATGAATCCGCACGCGTTCGCGGGGAACTGCTCGTCGTCTCGAGCGCCGGTCACAACGACGTGCCCGAGAAGGGACAGCAGGCCTATTGGACATGGATCTCGCGTGCGGTCGCACTGGCCGCGACTGCTGAATGAGCCTCCCGCGACGCGGTACGACCCACTAATAGTATCATTTCGATACTATCTCACGTTACGGTGAGGCGCGGGTGCCGATGAATGCCAGCGGGGCTTTGATCGACTCGCTCACCCGATATTCCCACGTCTCGACCCAACTCGCCGAGATCGGACTGGTGCGCGTTGGTGATAACAGCGGCACCAGCCCAAACCGCCGGGCCAGAATCGAGAGCCGCAGCATGTGAAACGGGTCGCTCACCAGAATCACGGTATCCGACGGCTGCGTGGCCATGATCGCAGCGACGGCACGGAGCGACTCGCTGGTCGTGCGTCCGTTCGCTTCCAGTAGCACCGCGGAATCTGGCACCCCTTGTTGCACCACGAATCGCCGGCTCACCGCGGCTTCGCTGGTCGTGTCCCCTTCCCCGGTACCGCCGGTGAGCACCATTCGGGGCGCCATGCCGCGCCGCCACAGATCCACGGCATGCGTCAACCGCGCCCGCAATACAGGCGACGGGTGTCCCACGTATTGTGCGGCACCAAGGACCACGATCGCGGCGGCCGGCTTCGCCGTGTCCCGATGCCCCCATACCATCACGGCGGTGAGCGATGCCAGCCAACCGCACCCGAGCAGCCATCCCGCGAGACGGAAGACCTTCACCCATGGAGAACGTCGCCGTGGCTGCATCCGCCACAAGCTAGCGTCGACTCGGTGATGGTGGGAAGTACGCAGCTATTCCGCGAGCGCGATCAGGCTCAGCCAGAGCGCGTCCACTACGTTCTGTTCTTCTCGCGCGCGACGCGGATCGTGCCGCGCCGCAAGCCCGTCCACCAATGTCGCCACGACCTCCGCCAACAGGACCACCGGAATTGCCGGGCGCACCTCCAACGCATCCAGCACATAGACCACCCGAGCGCGGACGAGCGCGCGGCATTCCGCCAGCCCGGTCTTGGCGCGCTCCTGCACTTCGTCGTCTTCGGCGCGCGCCAGCTGGAGCAGCGCCCTCATATCCCCCTGCTCCAACTCTTCCTCCAGCCAATTCCAGAACGCCGCCAGCGGGTCTCCCGATGGGAGAGCGCCGGCACGATCCTCGATTCTTCGTGTGCACTCCACGACGACCGCGGACAACAACTGCTGCTTGTCGCTGAAGTGGTAGTGAATGAGCGCCTTGCTCACCCCCGCGGCGGCCGCCACACGACCCAGGCTCACCGCCCCGCACCCACCGCGCTCTACCTGCCGCCGCGTCGCCTCGAGGATGCCCTCGCGATTCTCCTGTTCATCAGGTACGGCGCGAAGATTCATGGCGGGATCTATAGGGTGACCGTCTCTCCGGGGTTCGGAACCGCCACATCAAACCCGTGCTCGCGTAGCGTTCCCGCCAAGCCATCCTGTGCCTCCGCCTCTCCATGCACCAGCCAAACGCGTGGCCGCTCGAGCGCCACGGCCGCCGTCGCCGTCAGCCAAGCTTCCAACTCGTTCCGGTCGGCATGCGCGCTGTACCCGTTCAGCACCCGTACCTCGGCCCGCAGCGGCACCTGCTCGTCGAACACTCGCAGAACGGGCTGCCGTTCGACGATTCGGCGCCCGAGGGTGTGCTCCGCCTGGAAGCCCACGATCAGGATCGTATTCCGCGGATCGCTCGCGCCGTGCGCCAGATGATGCAGAATACGCCCCGACTCGACCATGCCCGATGCGGCAATGATGATCATCGGACCCCGGAGGTTGTTCAGCGCCTTGGACTCCTCCACGTCGCGCGTATAATGCACCAAGCGGAAGTCGAACAGATCCCGCACATCCCGCACCATGCGTTCGGTCTGGTCGAACACCTCGGTGTGCATGGAGAATACGCCCGTCGCATCGATCGCCAGCGGGCTGTCCACGTAGATCGGTAGCTCCGGAATTCGCTGCTCCCGAAGCAGGGCGTGAAGGTCGTACAGAATCTCCTGCGTCCGGCCCACGGCGAACGCTGGAATCAGAATTCGCCCGCCGCGCGCGGCCGTCTCGCGAACAATCTCTGCCAGCGCCTCCTGCATATCGGCTAACGGCGAGTGCGTGCGATTCCCATAGGTCGATTCCAGGATCACGCGGTCAACGGCCTTCGGAATCTGCGGATCACCGATGATCGGTTGACCCGACCGCCCAAGGTCACCGGAGTACGCCAGCCGACGCCGCACACCACCTTCCTCACAATCCAGGACGACGATCGCGGATCCCAGAATGTGCCCCGCATCGAGAAAGGTGGCGCGAACGCCGGGTATCACCTCGAATTCCCGTCCGTACGGCACCGCCGTCATCAATTTCATCGTCTCTTCGACGTCCGTCTGGTCGTAGAGTGGCGCGATGGAGCTTCGGTGGTGGCGAGCCAGGTGCTCGGCATCTTTCTGCTGAATGTGCGCCGAGTCGGCGAGCATCAGCGCACACAGATCGCGCGTGGCTGGCGTGCTCCAGATGGTCTTGCGGTAGCCCTCGCGCACCAGGAAGGGGAGGCGCCCTGAGTGATCGATGTGGGCGTGGGAGAGCACCACCGCCTCGATATCACCAATGGCCATCGGGAGTTCCGTGTTCTTCCGCTGGCTCTCCGCCCGCCTGCCCTGGAACATGCCACAGTCCAACGCAATCGTGCGCCCCGCAACTTCGAGCAGATGACACGACCCCGTCACTTCTCGGGCCGCGCCACGGAAGGTGACTCTCACCTCACGATTCCCGCTCGCTCGGTCGCTGGAAGACCGCCGTCAGGCGTTCCCCGTCCTGCGTCATCATCGCCAACTCCCAGCCCGATCGGCTGCGTTCATTCAGCAGATCGGTGAGCGTGTCCTCGTCGTCATGGACGTGGCGGGTCAGCCGCACAACCACCACCTGGTATTCTTTCATGTCCGCGAAGATAGTACTTTCCGCGCCATGCACACCACCCCTGCTTTCCCCACGCTTCACGTGGTCACCCACCCCCTCGTCCAGCACAAGCTGACGTTGCTGCGCGATCGGTCCACGCCCACGAAGATCTTCAAGGAGCTCGTGGACGAGATTGCCACGCTCATGGCCTACGAGGCCACGAGCGACCTGCCGCTGGAGCCCGCGCCTGTCGACACGCCACTGGAGGCCACGGTGGGACGCCGGGTGATGGGCAAGAAGCTGACGCTCGTTCCCATCCTCCGCGCGGGGCTCGGCATGGTCGAAGGCATCTGTCGCCTGGTGCCTTCGGCGCGCGTCGGCCACATCGGGCTCTATCGCGACCACGACACGCTCGAGCCCGTGGACTACTACTTCAAGGTTCCGGGTGATGCCGCCGAGCGCGACTTCTTTCTCCTCGACCCCATGCTCGCCACGGGAGGGAGCGCCGCCGCCGCCGTCGCGTCGCTCAAGCGTGCGGGGGCAACACGTATTCGCTTTCTCTGCCTCGTCGCCGCCCCCGAAGGGGTACGCCGCCTCGCCACCGCGCACCCCGACGTTCCCGTGTTCTGCGCGGCGCTCGACCGCGAGTTGAACGAGCACGGCTACATTCTCCCGGGGCTCGGAGACGCCGGCGATCGCCTGTTCGGCACGCGCTGACGCGGCGTGGCGTCTCACATCGCGACTCTTGTTCGCTCCGCGTTGTGTCTGTATGATTCCGCGTCCGCGAGTTCCGGCGCCGCCCTCTCCAGACCGGCTGAATGCTCATCAACCTGCTGCCAGATTTCTTTGCAGTTCTCGACAGCACGGATCGCCTCGCCGCCTACCAGCGCTATCTCGCCACGCACCGCCGCATTCTCGAAAGCTACTGGAACAACTACGTCATCCCGCCCGAGGGCCCGCACTTTCTCGAGATCCTGCGTGGCACGGTGGCGGCCGATCGTACGGATCTCCGCGGGATGCTCGAACGCACCGATGTCGTCTCGCTGGCCCGCCAGGTTGAAGAGATCTGCACGCGCGCCTTCGAGGCTGACGTGGACTTCGATGTCGTGCTCATGGTGGGCGTCGGCGGCGCCAACGCTGGAGAGCTGGTCGTCGACCATCGCGGCGTCGCGTTCGTGTGCCTCGAGCACTTCACGGGCGTCGCGAACCCGGAGACCTTCGGACTCGGCCTCGACCCGGAGCTACTGCCGCTCTGGCTCGCGCACGAGATCGCCCACGTCATTCGCTATACGTCGCCCGCCAGCCGAGCCGAGCTCCACACCCTCGTCCAGGAAGCCGGCGCTTATTCCTACTGGGACGCGGGCCGCCTTGTCTCGCTGCGCGAGCTGCTCGTCAATGAGGGGCTCGCCGTCCACGCATCGCAGCTCGTCAGCCCCGGCCATGCGATTTGGGAGTACTTCGGATACGTCAGACGCCAGTATGCCCGCGTCCGTGAACTTGAGCCCCTGATCCAGCAGGCGGCGGCCCACGATCTGGACCATGCGGCGCTCGGCCTCCGGCTCCGCTATCTCTCGGACGGCATGAGCAACCAGGCGCGGACGGTCGATCGCTACGTGCTACCGGAGCGCAGCGGATATTATCTCGGATCCCGTATGGTAGCCGGCGCCATCGCGGCCCGCGGTCTCCCGTGGGCCCTGCGCGCTTCTGCCCATGAGCTCCTGGCGGTTTCCGGCGGCGTCGCCGCTACGGCATCGTGAGCCGGCCAACGCCCTCGCAGCCCTCGGAGCGCCGGCGAAACCAGACCCTGCGCGAGTTGCTCGATGAGATGATCGATCTCGCGCGACACCTGGCCAACCACGCCGCGCACCTGCCGCCCGGAGAACTGGATTACGCCCGCCAACGAATGGAGTGGCTGGCCGGCGAAATCTGGGAGCAGGCCACTCGGGATGCCCCCCGCAGCTGAGCCTCATTTCCCCACGCAGAACGTGCTGAACACTCTCCCCAGTACGTCTTCTACGTCCACCACCCCGATCAACTCCTCGAGTATCCGAACCGCCTCCCGCAGGTGTACGGCGCTCACCGTAGGCGGCAGGGTTCCGGTCTGTCGCGCGGCCCGAAATTCGGCAACTTCCGCGCCGGCCCGCAACAAGACGCTCCGATAGCGCGCATGGCTCACCACCGGTGTGTCCGCATCGGGGATCTGTCCGCCCGCGATCAGCACGTCACCAATGCGTGCAATTAACGCTGCGAGCCCCTCGCCGCTTACTGCGCTCACTCGGACCACACCCTGTGCACTGGCCGAGTGCTCCCCCTCGTCGGCACCGGTCAGATCGCTCTTTGTCACAACGGGAATGACTGCCCCCGACGCTGCACGGGCCGCCTCCAGCGCGTCTCCCAGTCGCTCCGTCGAGTCGCCGCAGGCCAGCACCACCTGGGCCCGCGTCAGATAGTCCCGGCTCACGGCAACGCCCAGCGCCTCCACTAGGTCCGTGGTATCTCGAAGCCCTGCGGTATCCACCAGGCGTAGTGGGATTGGGGACACATCCAGCACGGCATCCAGGGCATCTCGCGTGGTTCCGGGAATCTCGGTCACGAGCGCCCGGTTCCGCCCCAACAGTGCATTGAAGAGCGAGGATTTCCCCACGTTTGGCGCACCGATGATCGTCACCAACGCGCCCTGCCGTACCAGTTCGCCGATCGGTGCTGTCGCCACCAGCCTGTCGAGCGCTGAGATCAGATCCCGTGTAGCACTCGCGATACGCGCGTTGTCGATCGGTCCGTCGTCTTCTTCCGGAAAGTCGATCTCATAGGCTATCAACGCTTCGAGCCCGATGATCTGCTCGCGGAGCATGGAGATCCGTCGAGAGAGCCCTCCATCCAGTTGGCCTAGCGCCAGACGAGCGCCCGCCGTGGAGTCGGCCCGGATGAGATCGTTCACCGCTTCGGCCTGCAGGAGATCCAGTTTCCCATTGATGACGGCGCGCCGGGTAAATTCGCCGGGCAGCGCCGGCCGTGCGCCGGCCTCCACCAGCGCGGCCACGACACGCGGGGGGGTCACCCATCCTCCGTGGCAGACGAATTCTACCAGGTCTTCGCCCGTGTACGAGTGCGGAGCCTCGTACCGGATGACCACGGCGTCGTCAATCATCTCGCCGGCGGCGCCCCGCAGTGTCATGCGGGTGGCGCGACGCACTGCCGGCAGTTCTCCACCCAACACACGGCCCGCGATGCCGCCCGCCGCCATCCCTGATATACGTACCACCGCAAGCGCACCAATGCCCGGGGCGCTCGCGGCGGCTACGATGGTATCCGTTCCTTCAGAACCTGCGTCCATGCTTGAGGGGAGTGGGCCCGACTATGTCTTGTCTCGCCGGTCTTTCGTTGCGCCGTCACCCTTCGCTATCCCAGCTCGTTCCCGCGCCAGCAGCCATTGCTGCGGTAGCGCCGCCACATTCTGTACCGCGTAGTACAGGTTCAGCCCCGCGGCGAATCGGAAGAACATGAACGTCAACACCACCGGCATCATGTAGCTCATCATCTTCGTCTGCGGGTTCGGCGGCATGCCGCGCATGCCGATCCACGACAGGACAAACATGGAGAGACCCATCAGCAACGGCAGGATGTAGTACGGATCCGCCGCCGAGATGTCCCGCAACCAGAGGAAAGACACCCCCCGGAATTCAATCGTGTTCAGGAACACGAAGTACAGCGCGAACAGAATGGGCATCGGCAGCAACATCGGCAGGCACCCCATCATTGGGCTGAACGGAGTCATGCCGTGCGCTTGGTACAGTTTGACCAGGGCATCTCGTTGTTTGTCCGGATCGTTCTTGTACCGCTTCTGCACTTCCGCCAGCTCCGGCTGGAGCCGCTGCATGCGAATGCTCGTCCGCATGGCACTCTGGTTGAGCGGCCAGAGCAGGAGCCGGATCGATACACCGAAGATGATGATCACCCATCCGTAGCCGAGCCCCGACGCGCTCTTCATCCACAGCAGCACCTTGGTGACAAGCGTGGCGAATGGCTGCACGACGGCATGCAACCAACCGGCGTATGGGTTCACTCGATCCAGATCGTGCCCGAGGGCTCGCAGCCGTTCGAACTCCTGCGGCCCAACATAGAGGTCGAACGCGGCCTTCCCGTCCCTCAATGGAAGCGTGGCCGTCGCCATGGCCTCGGGCGCAAGCTTCGCTACGCGTGGTGCGCCTGTGAACGTCAACGGTCCGAGCGAACTGTCCGGCGTCATGACTGCAACCAGGAAATACTTGTCGCGGACCGCCACCCACTCATCGGCGCCGGCCACCTGCTTGACCACTCCCGAGTCAAGCTTCGCGAAGGGAAGACTTTCCACGCTTCCGCCCTTCGGCTTGTATCCATATGCCAGATGGCGGATGTCGTCGGCAGTGTCCGATTCCGCCGACACCAATGTGCTGGGCAGTTCGAGCACCAGGCTTCCGGCCCCCGAAACAGGCGACACGTCAACGCTGACATGCACCAGATAGCGCCCGGCCTCCGTCGTTGCGCCGGTATATCGGAGGGAGACTGTGTGATTGCCCACGCTCCCCTGATATTCTACCGTCCGCTCATCCGCACCACTGCTTTGCTGCACCGCAAGCGGTGCTCGTGCAAGGTCAAGCACGGTATCGCCCAGCAACAGCCTGTATTGAAGAAGGGGCGTCCCTTTTGTCGTGGCGATGACTACGGGCTTGCCTTCGGATCTTGGGCTGCGGGACGTGTAGCTCGTCAACTCCGCTCGTAAGGGAGCTCCACCCATGCCACTATACCACATCGTCATGTGCGGGGTGGCAACCGAGGAGCTGTCCCCGCTAGAGGCAGCGGGAGAGACCGGCGTTAGTATCGCCGGCGGAACTCGCGTCTCATGCGAGCTGTCCTGCGTTTCCTTCGCTCCGGTCAGTGTAGCCGCTTTTCCCGCAGTGGCGTGTGAGCTATCGCCCCGCAGAGAATCCACACGGGAAACCGGAGCACTGTTCGGAAACAGGATCGGGGTGACAATGAACACCAGCGCGGCGAGAATGACCGCCAAGAAGACGCGACGATCCATTTGACAAGTGGATTTGTGTTACGGAACCGGATCGAAGCCACCCGCGTGAAACGGATGGCATCTGAGGATCCTGCGAATTGCCAGCCAACCACCCTTGAGTGCCCCGTGTCGTTCCAGGGCTTCTACTGCATACGCCGAGCACGTGGGGTAGTACCGGCATGAGGCGGGAAGCAACGGACTTATCCAGAGTTGGTATCCCCGAACGCCAAGCACCAGTATCCGTTTCATGGTCTCCCCACCACCCCAAACTCACCGCGGAGATGATCAACAATCCGATTGATCTCGACGCGGAGCCTTTCAAACGACAGCTCATACGCTTCGCTCCGGCATCGAATGACGACGTCACAAGATACCGGAAGATGCACCATGAGCGTTCGGCCCAACTCCCGAAGCTGCCGCTTGAGTCGATTCCGCTTCACCGCCGATTGTCCGTGCCGAGGAACTACAAGCCCAAGGCGTACATACCCAAGAGGGGAAGCGAGGCTTCGCACGTCCAGGTGGCTCGCGCGAATTCGCTTCCCCTTTATACTCACTAGACGGAATTGTGAGCTTCGAGTGATCCGCTGAGTACGCGGATACTCATTGCTCACCTAGGCGCCAGCGTACTTGCTCGGAAGCCTGACGGTAAGGCGCTTCCGCCCCTTCTTGCGGCGCTGACTGAGGACCTCGCGGCCCCATTTGGTCGCCATTCGCGCACGAAATCCATGCGTCTTGATCCGGCGCTTATTGCGCGGACGGTAGGTTGGCTTACCCATCTTTACTCCAAACAGTAACTAAGTGATTACTTCGACTAAGACCTGTAAACTTAGCTGGAGCTTAAACATAGGTCAAGTTACCTCCCCACTAGATCTCACTTTTCTTCCTTGCTTCCATTTCACGTTGCCTTTGGTAATCGACTGTCATACCTTCGCAGCTTCGACAGTTATCCACAATTCGATGGCCACTGAATTCACAGACACCTGGTCCCGCCTTCTTGCACAGGCACGAACTGCTGTTGCCGAAGACGTGTTTCGCACCTGGCTCGAGCCTATCGTACCCATAAGGCTCGAAGGAACCACGTTGACGCTAAGCGTACCAGACCAGTTCTCGCTGGAATGGACTGAGTCCAAGTACGCCGACCTTCTCTCCTCATTCGCACCCGTTGCACTCGGGCACCCTATTACACTCGCCTTCGAGATCGACCCGGAACGACGAGAGCGAGTCCAGATGGATCTGTTTACATCCAAAAAAACGACGCCACCATCGGCTCGCGATAAAGACATTCTCAGGCCATTACTTAACGACAGATATACCTTCGATCACTTCATCGTCGGCAAGTCGAATGAACTCGCGGCCGCAGCTGCACATGCTGTAGGTCAAGCACCTGGACGCGTCTACAACCCGTTCTTTATTTATGGCCAGACGGGGCTTGGCAAAACGCATCTCATGCAAGCTATTGCACATCAATTACTTGCAGACCAGCCACAAATGCGAATTGCCTATCTTAGCACTGAACAATTCACTAACGAGATGGTCGCTTCAATCCAGAATAGAACTACCGGAGATTTTCGCCGGCGCTTTCGTGAGATTGACCTTCTCCTGATCGACGACATTCACTTCCTAAAAGGCAAAGAAGGAACCCAGGAAGAGTTCTTCCATACCTTCAACGCTCTTTATGAAGCCGGTCGCCAAATCGTACTGACTAGCGATCGTGCCCCAGCCGAGATTGGTGGCCTGGAAGCTCGTTTAATTAGTCGATTCCAGTGGGGTATGGTCGCTGATATTGAACTGCCAGACATTGAGCATCGCACCGCAATTCTTCAACATAAAGCAGAGCTCGATCATCTGGAGATCACATTTCCACCAGACGTTCTTCGCTTCATCGCCGAGTCCGTAAGTTCCAGCATTCGAGAACTCGAGGGTTCTGTCATCAAAATCCTCGCCTATGCATCTCTGAAGCATCGAGATATCGATCTCGCATTAGCCCGTGAAGTACTCCGAACTACCCATCTCTCCAACCAAAGCTCTCTAGACCCTACAAGTTCAATCACAGTACAACGAATTCAAGAAACAGTTGCTAGAGTTTGGGACATTTCCATCCAGGGGCTTCTCTCTAAAACGAGAACCCAGTCTCTGACGGTTCCGCGCCAGATTGCCATGTTGCTGACAAGAACCACACTCAAGTTGCAACTGACCGAAATTGGGAGCGCTTTTGGCGGTCGAGACCACTCCACAGTGATACACAGTCTCGCAAGAGCTGAGGAAATTCTCGCCCGCGATGCTGCTATTCGATCAAAGTACAACACCACTCGTTCACTTCTCGGTCTGCCACAAGTTTAAGAACCTCCCTATCAACAGCAGTACGTCTTTTCCACATATAGTACCTCATCTCCTAGTCCTAGCTAAACCATTACCACACAACACCTTTCCTTATATTTTCCACAGGTGTTGATGTACTACTACAGCTACTATCAGTATCTTCTCTTCTAACTAGTACTACCCTCCGCTTTCTCAACAACCCTCGAGACGACCTCATGCGCCTTACCATCTCTCGCGAGAAACTTCAGGAAGGTCTTGCAGCTGTTGGGGCCACGGTACCTGCAAAGACCACCCTGCCGGTATTGGCGAATCTCCTGGTTAGTGCTGAAGAGAAAGGTGCGGTCTTTTCGGCCACAGATCTGGATATTGCTGTTCAAACTGAGGTAGCGGCTGATGTAGAGGAGAAGGGAGCTATTACAGTTCCGGCGAAGAAATTAATTGAAATTGCACGTGAGTTGCCTCCAGCTCCTGTTCGGCTCAGTTCGGTTGGTGAGCAAAGATTGGTGTTGGATTGTGGGCGTGCACATTTCAAGATTCTTGGTTTGCCTAAAGACGAATTCCCAGCGCTGCCTGCGGTAAAATTCACTCAGAATTGGCGAGTTCCATCAGGAACACTGCAGAAACTCATCGGTCATACGGCGTTTGCAGTCTCTGCAGAAGAAAGTCGACCGATTCTGAATGGCGTTCTTTGGGAAGTAAAAGCGGATTCTATGGCAATGGTTGCAACGAACGGCCATCGTCTTGCCAAGATGCACTTGACAATGAAAGTGCCTAAGGGAATAACTGGTGATCTGATCATTCCACCAAAGGCGCTTGAACAGATCAGAAGACTCTTCCCTGCAGACGAAGAGCTTGAGATTGGTAAGGGAGAGAACCATCTGGCCTTTAGATCTCCTTTTACAACTGTCTATACGCGTCTCATCGAGGGTCCCTATCCACCGTATGATCAGGTGATCCCGCGTGATAACGATAAGGTTGCGGTGCTTGATAAGATGGCGTTTACGAGTGCGTTGAGAAGAATGTCGGTTATCGCGTCCGATCAAACGCATCGAATTCGGTTGACGTTCAATTCGGGGATTTTGCGATTTAGCGTTCAAACTCCTGATTTAGGTGAAGCACAAGACGAGCTGGCAATTCGATACACAGGAGACCCTCTGGATATCGGATTCAATGCGAGTTACCTGCTTGAGATTCTGCGATATATGCCGACTGACGAAGTCAAAATGACATTCAAAGCACCAGAACGTGCTGCAACGCTTGAGCCAGAGAACTGGAAGGAAGAAGGCAATTATCTCTGCCTCGTCATGCCGCTTCGGTTGGTTGATTAGCGTGGTGGTGAAGAGTAGAAAGATGAAGCGCCTCGATTCAGGAAGAATCGAGGCGCTTCGTCTTTCTACTGTGTAACTGATCGATAAGCCGGATTCTGTCAGTCTTTCGACCGGATGATCATTCCTCTAGGAGTACGATCACTCGCACCCTCAAGCAGCCTACCCGCAGTGTTTTTGACGAGCTGAGCGCCTCTCACTGCTTATTTGGCCTTGCACCAGTTGGGGTTTGCCGTGCCGAGTCTGTTGCCAGACTCGCGGTGAGCTCTTACCTCGCCTTTTCACCCTTGCCTGAACAGGTTCGTTCGTTGGGCGGTGTATTTTCTGTGGCACTTTCCGTCGCAATATCGAATTGCGCCCAGGTGTTACCTGGCAACTTGCTCAGAGTGTCCGGACTTTCCTCGAGATCTCTCTCGCGATCATCTGACCAGTTACTGCTGTGAGAAACATATTGAGAGCGGGGTAGGTTGGGAACTGCATATGGCAGAATTTTAGTTGGTAATCTGCTGGCTAAAACCTTGAGTAATATACGGTTACATCAGTACGACGGATTTCGCTTGGATGTCAGGTGACGGGAGGGTGACGGGAGTTGGAAGATTGCGCCGAACGACCGGGGTGAGGTCGCATTCTATGACCTAGTGCCTGGAGGCGCTCATGGTGCGGGACTTCAAGAGTTTAGGGGAAGGAGAGCGGATGCTCTCAACCATACTGACCGGCGATGAACGGTTGAGAGTAGATGCTGCAGGTGCAGGGATCTATCGGAGTTGTCATCGGCAAGATGTTGTCCAGGTGGTAGCGGATATCCGGAGTCGTCGTGCGGTTGCGATTTTGTTATCGGTCCGGCAGTGCGAGGAGCCGGCAGGCGCGCGCATCTTTCGGGCTATTCGAGAACTTCCGCGGGTGCCAACCATTGCGCTGCTTTCGGATGTAACCGGGAGCACGGCTGAGACACTATTGCTCCTGGGTCAACAGGGGGTTCATCGGGTTGTTGATGTTCGGACGCCCTCAGGGTGGACGAAATTGCGAGGTCTTGTAGAAGAAGAGTGTGTTGATGGAGTGGAGTACGAAGCCCTGAAGAGGTTCGAGCAAATCCGGCCCGGAATGACTGCCGAGTGTTGGAGGTTCTTCAGTGTGCTATTCAGAAGGTGTGGACGAATATCATCAGTGCGAAGACTTGCCGAGAGTTTCGATGTCTTACCAAGCACTTTGATGAGTCGGTTCTTTCGTGTGGGATTGCCGGCGCCCAAGCGATACCTGGCAATGGCACGGTTGGTTCGCGCAGCGTATCTGCTCGAAAACAGCGGGTTTTCGGTAGCGAACGTGGCAAATCACCTGGAATACTCTTCTCCTCAGAGTTTCGGACGGCATTTGCGAACAGTTATGGGAATGACTGGCCTGCACTTTCGACAGACATTCACTGGCGAAAAGATGCTGGGCATCTTCGAGGAGCAACTGGTGAAACCGTATTTGGGGATTCTGGCGGGTTTTTCGCCGCTGTCGCGGCTTCCGTATGCTGGATCGATATCGAGGAGTGGTCGGAGGGCTAGCACGAGATGAGCGTGCCAAACAGGTGTGATGCAAAGGGTCTCGTCTCGTGAAACCGTTCCAGCCCGTGTGGCGACTGCTGGATCGGATGGGGTTGTTTGTCAGCGCGTTGGTTGTGGTACTTGTCATGCTGGTTGTTGCGCTGGTAATGGCTGATAAATCGCTTGGCCGAAATGCGGATGAGCAAGCAACGCTGGATGCGACCACGTCGGCGAAAATCGTAGCTCAGGAAGTGGAACTGGCGGGTGTGGAGTTGCACGAACTGTCGGTGCGGTGGCATGGGGGGTCGACCGGAGGCGGGCCCGCGGGGGAGATCGGGACAGCGGGGCTTGAGAAGGGAATCCGCGCGGTCTGGCTCCTGGACAGTCTCGGCGCCGATGTTGTGGACTCTGTCTCGTGGAATGCGGCTGCCGCGGCGCTGGTGCCACCAGAGGCCGTACTTGCCATGGGTAGGGAAGTGGCCGCAACACGCCACCTCCAGGTGGCGGACATCAAGGCGCCTGGGAGGAACAGGACCACCGGGCAGGCCCTGATCGGAGAGCCGATCATTCAGGACGGCCGGGTGATCAATCTCGCGGTAGCGCTGGTTGACGAGCGCGCGCTTCTGGCCTCTGCAGCGAGCGCGGCCAGCGAGGGGAGGTCGTTCCTCGCGCTCCTGATCGATGGAGATACTGTTGCGCAGACGCCGCACCTACGGGCAATTGGAAGGCAGAGTGAACCGGTGCGGTTACCGCTCCCGGGAAGTCCGGAATGGTATGTGATCTCTGGTCGCGCCCCAGTTGACAGTACACCAAGGTGGACAATCTGGGGGTTGGCGGCTATCGCGTTCGGGATGCTGTTCGCGGGATTCATGCGCGAACGCCGGCAGGCGATCAGGGTTAGCGAGCGGTCCGTGGAGCTCGAGCGACTCTCGGCTGAACTACTACGCGCCAATCGGATGAAGAGCGAGTTTCTTGCGAATGTATCGCATGAGCTTCGGACGCCGCTCAATGCAATTGTTGGTTTTGTGGATCTCCTTCGAGATGGCGGCTATGGCGTACTCCTGGATAGCCAGACCGGGCCCGTGGAACGAATTGCAACGTCAGCAGCTCGTCTGCGCAATCTGGTAGACCAGGTGCTCGATATGGCCAAGATTGCCGCTGGACGCTTGGACGTCCATCTGGAGACGGTAGCGGTGCGGCCATTCCTCGTGAACGTGGTAAGCGAACTGGAGCCATTGGTTCAGGAACGCGGGCTGAAGATCTCCATCGCTACCGAGGGGACTGTGGCAAAGATCGCTACCGATCCCACGCACCTGCGGCAGATTCTCGTCAACTTGTTGGGAAATGCGCTCAAGTATACGCAGAAGGGGTCCATTCAGATCGTCACGCGAGTGGACAAGATCGGCCCGCCTCCACGGAGCCTC
>Ga0307372_10004063_pt1 | contig 22867 bp, 19 predicted proteins | sample OX1MG_FD_202533 | JGI IMG/M metagenome (GOLD analysis project Ga0307372, IMG submission 202533) | Soil microbial communities from Risofladan, Vaasa, Finland - OX-1 | ecosystem: Environmental > Terrestrial > Soil > Coastal area > Acid sulfate soil | place: Finland: Risofladan, Vaasa | collected...
CAGATCGAGCCGCCCCACCACGTCCGCAATGAAGTGGGCGAGATGGCCCTCCGGCAGCCAGTCCCGCAGCGATGGCGGCAGCAGCAGCGATTGTTCCGGGGCGTACGGCCGATACGAGGCGGGCATGTCTCCTTTACGCTTTTCCCCCGCTCCCGGTTTCTGCCGCGCAGACTCCTAGGCTAGAAGTTGAGCTCCAGGTGCAGCACGTCGTCGAGGCGGTCGCCGCGGCCCACCAGGCAGATGTGGTCGCCGATCACCACATAGCGGTAGCGGCGCGGGGCGGGGGCGAGCAGCACCAGCAAGCCGCGCGGCACCGGGCGCATGCGGCGGCGCAACTCCGGCTCCAGCACCATCCCGATGCGCAGGCGCGACTCCAGCCCCGGGGGCAGGCGGTCCTGCGCCCGGAAGCCCAGCGGCGGATGCTCGCGGTGCTCGTCCTGCCAGTGGTGGATCGCCTCGCGCTCGTGCCGGTCGAAGTGCCGGCCCCAGCCGCGGCCGTGGTCGCCCTCGTGGCCACGGCCGCGGCCCTGCGCCGCCGCGCCCAGGCCGAGGGCCAGCGCCAACAGGGTGGGGAGTGCCAAGCTGCGTTGCCAAGTCTTCATAGTTTTTTCCTTGTGACGGTGCGGTTCGACCACTACCCACTGAGACGCCGGCGCGGGCGCAAAGGGCGGCAAGTATTGCGGAGGCCAGCTCACCCCAGGCGGGGGGCGGCGGCGCGGGCGAAGTAGGTGATGATGAGGTCGGCGCCGGCGCGGCGGATCGAGGTCAGCGTCTCCAGCATGGTGCGCTCCTGTTCCAGCCAGCCGGCCCGGGCGGCGGCCACGATCTGGGCATACTCGCCCGAAACCTGGTAGGCGGCGAGCGGCACCGGGAAGCGGTCGCGCGCCTGGCGCAGGATGTCGAGGTAGGGCAGGGCGGGCTTGACCATGAGCATGTCGGCGCCCTCCTCGAAGTCGAGCTCCATCTCGCGCAGCGCCTCGCGCCCGTTGGCCGGGTCCATCTGGTAGCCGCCGCGGTCGCCGAACTGCGGCGCCGAGCCCGCCGCCTCGCGGAAGGGGCCGTAATAGGCGGAAGCGAACTTGGCGGCGTAGGAGAGGATGGGCAGGCCGGTGAAGCCAGCCTCGTCCAAACCGCGCCGGATGGCCGCCACCCGGCCGTCCATCATGTCGCTGGGGGCGATCACGTCGGCGCCCGACTCGGCCTGCGCCACCGCCGCCCGGGCCAGCAGCTCGAGTGTCGCGTCGTTGACCACCTCGACTTGCCCGCCGCGCGTCTCGACCACGCCGCAGTGGCCGTGGGAGGTGTACTCGCACAGGCAGAGGTCGGCGACGACCTGCAGTTCCGGCAGCGCCCGCTTCAGCGCCCGCGCCGCCCGCTGCACGATGCCGTCGGCGGCCCAGGCGCCGCTGCCGACCTCGTCTTTGCTTTCCGGGATGCCAAACAGCAGCACCGCGGGGATGCCCAGGTCGGCGATGGCGCGGGCCTCCTCCACCAACTTGTCCACCGACAGGTGGAACTGCTCGGGCAGGGAGGCGATCTCCTGCCGCACGCCGCTGCCGGGCACGACAAACAGCGGCTGGATGAGGGCGGCGCGGCTGAGGCGGTGCTCGCGCACCATGGCGCGCAGCACCGGGTTCTGCCGCAGGCGCCGGGGACGGTGGGTGGGAAACATAGGAAGCCTCAGTGTGCCACCGGATAGTGCTGGCTGACAAACCGGCGGGCGGCCTCGGCGTCGGCGAGCTCGCCCTCGAGTTGGGCGTCCTCGACCGCCTCCAGAATCTGCTGGAAGCGCGGGCCGGGGGCATAGCCCATGGCGATCAGGTCGTGGCCGGTGACCAGCTTGGGCGGGCGCAGCTCCTCCGGGCGGAGCTCGCCCAGCTTGGCTTGCGCCAATTGGTAGAGGCTGAGGTCGCCGTGGCTCATGGTGGAGTCCAGCCGCAGCAGCTCCAGCCGCTCGGCCATGCCGGGCTGGCGCAGGAAGCGCTTGCGCGTGCTCTCGCGCATGCGGGCCAGCTCCATGAACTTCATGTGGTCGGCGACCAGCGCCACCACCGCCGCCGCCTCCGCCCCCGGCAGGCGCAGGCGGGCGCAGATGCGCCCGGCCATCACCGCCCCGATCGAGGCGTGGCGGTCGAAGCGGATGCGGTCGGGGGCGCGGCGGAAGGTCGGGGGCTTGCCCACGTCGTGCAGCAGCACGCCCAGCGCCAGCGTGGGCGAGGCGGGGCGCGGCAGGGCCTCCAGCATCATCAGGGTGTGGGTCCAGACGTCGCCTTCGGGGTGGTACTCGGGGGGCTGCTCCACCCCCTGCATGGCCTTGACCTCGGGCAAAACTTGGACCAGCAGGCCGGTGGCGTCGAGCAGCTCGAAGGCGCGCCGCGCCCGCCCCTCGGTTAGCATCTTCACCAGCTCGTCGCGCACCCGCTCGGCGCTGATCTGGCCAATCTCGCCCGCCTGCTGTTGGATCGCCGCCAGCGTCCCGGCCTCGATCTCAAAATCCAGGCGGGCGGCGAAGCGCACTGCGCGCAGCATGCGCAGCCGGTCTTCGTGGAAGCGGCGCTCGGGCTCGCCGATCGCCCGGACGAGGCCGGCGGCGAGGTCGGCGCGCCCGCCGACGTAGTCGAGCACCTCGCCGCTGGCCGGGTCCAGCAAGAGGCCGTTGATGGTGAAGTCCCGCCGCTGCACGTCCTCGCGCGGGTCGGTGGCGTAGGCGACCTCGCCCGGATGGCGGCCGTCGCGGTAGCTGTCCTCGGTGCGGAAGGTGGCCACCTCGATGCTGCTGCCGTCCAGGTGCACCAGCACCACCCCAAATTGCGCCCCCACCGCGGTGTGGTGGGGAAAAAGGCGCATGACCTCGGCGGGCGGGGCGTCGGTGGCGACGTCGTAGTCCTGCGCCGCCAGGCCCAGCACGCGGTCGCGCACCGCCCCGCCGGCGTAGAGCGCCTGCCGCCCCGCCGCCCGCAGCCGTTCCACGATCTGCCGCGCCGCCTGCTCCGCCATTTCCCTCTCCCCTCCTACCTATTCTCCCCTTGTTCGGCCTAAAATAGCGCCATGGCGACCCCCCCGCGCGCGCTGCCCAGCCTCGACGACCTGGTGCTCATCGGCGACATCCATGGCGACGCCGCCCGCTACTGCGGGCTGATCGCCGGCCTGGAGGCCGCCCACCCGGGATGCTACTCCATCCAGTTGGGCGACCTGCAGCTTCCGCCCGAGGCGCTGGCCGACATCAACCCCGCCCGCCACTGGTTCCTGCGCGGCAACCACGACGACCCCGAGCGCTGCCGGCAAGACCCCCATTATCTGGGCGACTTTGGCCTGATCGAGGTGGGCGAGCGCGCCGTCTTTTTCGTCGGCGGGGCGCTGCCCTCGCCCAACGAAGGCGGCGAGAGCTGGGCGCCGGAATTGAACGAGACAGAACTGGAGCAGGCGTTGGCCTGCTACGCCGGCGCCGCCCGGCGCATTGACCTGGTGCTCTCCCACGAGTGGTCGCCGGGGGGATGGCGGCCGCCGGAGCAGTGGGGCGCCACCCGCCAGTTTTTTACCAAGCTGAAGAAGCTCTACTTCCCCAGCCTGTGGATCTGCGCCCACCGCCGGAAAGAGGCCTCGCGCGAGTTCCGGGCGCTGGACGGCTCCTGCTTCTATTACCAGGTGGGGGCGCGCAGCGCGGTGCCGTTCGCCACCATCCGCGCCAAGTCGCCGCGCCCGCCCATGCCCTGAGGGCGCGCCCCGGGGTGGTATCCTAGCCCCCATGCCGTCCTCCGAGCCCAGCGCCGCCGCCTGTCCCCTTTGCGGCGACACCGGCTGGCGGATGATGGGGCCGGAGGCGGAGGCGCGCGCCACCCGCTGCGACTGCCAATTGGCGCGGCGCAGCCAGGAACTGCTGGCGGCGGCGCACATTCCCCCCCGCTACCAGCACTGCACGCTGGAGAATTTCGACCTGCCCGAGGGGGTGCGCGAGCTGCGCCTGGCCCACGGCAAGGCGCTGGCCTACAGCCGCGACTATCCCGGGCTGGTGGACCGCGACCGCAGCGGCCTGCTGTTTTTCGGCCCTCCCGGGGTGGGCAAAACCCACTTGGCGGTGGCCATCGCCCGCCAATTGCTCGAGCGGGGCATCGGCTGCCGCTTCGTGGACCACCGCGAGCTGCTCAAGCAGATCCAAGCCACCTTCGACCCCGCCAACCCCGCCACCGAGGCGGGCGTGGTGCGCCCGCTGCTGGAGGCCGAGGTGCTGGTGCTGGACGACCTGGGAGTGGGGCGGGCGACCGAGTGGGCGCTGGAGACCCTGCACTACATCCTCAACCACCGCTACAGCCACCGCCGCGCCACCCTGGTGACCACCAACCTGGAGGACGGCGAGCCCCGCTCCACCCGCCTGGCCGACGGCAAGAGCTTCGAGCCCCAGACCGCCCTGGTGCAGGCGGTGGGCGAGCGCCTGCGCTCCCGCCTCTACGAGATGTGCGTGTTTGTGGCGATGCACGGCAACGATTTCCGCCGCACCACCGCCGCCCCGGTGGTGCGCTAGCGCCGCCGCTTCGGGGGGGAGGCGGGATTGACAGCCCGGCCCCGGGGCCGCTATCATAAAAGCTGCGCCGAAGCACCTCCGGGTCAATCCAAAGCGCCTTGGGCGGCAGCCTGCGGAAACTGTGTCCGCTTGGTTTACCGTCCACTATTTGCATCTCCATGGAAGATTTCGAACAAATCCTCGAATCGTTTGAACTACAGAACCAACCCCACGACGGCGAAGTGCTCAAGGGCACCGTCCTCAAGATCGACGGCGAAGACGTCGTGGTGGACGTCGGCCAGAAATCCGAGGGCGTGGTCCGCCTGCGCGAGTTCCTCGACGCCGAGGGCGTGCCGCAGGTCCACCCCGGCGACATCATTGATGTCGTGATCGAGCGCGAGGCGGGCGAGCGCGGCCTGCGCCTGTCGCACGAGAAGGCCGCCCGGCTGCGGCTGTGGGACGAGCTCGAGCACGCCCACGAGCAGGCCACCATCATGCAGGGCCGCATCGTCGAGCGCATCAAGGGCGGACTGGCGTGCGACATCGGGGTGAAAGCCTTCCTGCCCGGCTCCCAGCTCGACCTGCGCCCGGTGCGCAACCTGGACGCCTTCCTGGGGCAGGAAGTGCGGGTGCGCATCATCAAGCTCAACAAGAAGCGCGGCAACATCGTGGTTTCGCGCAAGTCGGTGCAGCAGGAAGAGGTGGAGGCGCGGCGGGCGCAGACGCTGGAGACGCTGGCCGAGGGCCAGGTGGTGACCGGGGTGGTGAAGAACGTCACCGAGTACGGCGTGTTCGTGGACGTGGGTGGGCTGGACGGGCTGCTGCACGTCAGCGACCTCTCCTGGGGGCGGGTGGCCCACCCCAAGGAGATGGTGCAGCCCAACGACGAGATCACCGTCAAGGTGCTCAAGTTCGACAAGGCCAAGCTGCGGGTGTCGCTGGGCTTCAAGCAACTGCTGCCCGACCCCTGGGCCGACGCCAAGGAGCGCTATCCCGTCGGCGCGCACGTGCATGGCAAGGTGGTGAGCATCACCGACTACGGCTGCTTCGTCGAGCTGGAGCAGGGCATCGAGGGGCTGATCCATATCTCCGAGATGTCGTGGTCGAAGCGCACCAAGCATCCCTCCAAGATCGTGGCGCTGGAGCAGCCCCTGGAGGCGGTGGTGCTGGACGTCAATCCGGGCGAGCGGCGCATGTCGCTGTCGCTGCGCCAGGCCCAGGCCAACCCCTGGGAGTCGCTGCCGGAGCGCTTCGCCCCGGGCAGCATCGTCGAGGGGCGGGTGCGCAACCTTACCGAGTTCGGCGCCTTCGTCGAGATCGAGGACGGCATTGACGGGCTGGTGCACATCAGCGACTTCTCCTGGACCAAGCGCATCCAGCACCCCTCCGAGGTGGTGAAGAAGGGCGACAAGGTGCGGGCCAAGATCCTGAGCATCGACGTGGAGAACCGGCGGCTGTCGCTGGGCATCCGCCAGCTCGAACCCGACGCTTGGGAGACCTTCTTCGCCGAGCGCACGCTGGGCGAGGTGCTGCCGGGCAAGGTGCTGCGGCTGGCCTCCTTCGGCGCCTTTGTCGAGCTGGCCGGCGGCATCGAGGGGCTGTGCCACAACTCCGAGATCAATCCCGAGGTCACCGACGGCGGGCCGCTGGTGGTGGGGCGCGACTACGAGTTCAAGATCATCAAGCTCAGCCCGGCGGACCGCAAGATCGGGCTCAGCCTGCGGGCCGCGCTGCACGACTCCGAGCGCGACCTGATCGACTCCTACCGGCACTCGCCCGCCAGCTCGGGCGGCACCATCGAGGAGCACGTCAGCCACAAGCGCTCGGGCAGCGATCAGCCCGCCTAGCCGCATCCCACCAGAGGCCATGGCCTCGGTCACCACGCGCGACCACGCCGCCATCCAGGCGTGGGCACGGACGCGGGGGGCGTGCCCGGCGGTGCTCAGCCGCGCCGGCGGCCTGCTGCGCTTCGAGTTCGGCCCCCCTCCCGCCGCCGCTGCCCAGCTCGGCTGGGAGGAGTTCTTCCGCGTCTTCGACGCCAAGGGGCTGCAGTTGGTCTACGACGACAAGCCCGGCAGCCGCTTCCACAAGCTGGTATACCCGGAGGGCGAGACAGCGGCCAGGCCCAAGCCGGCGCTGCGCCGGAGCTCATCGCGGCGGGCCGCTTAGGACTGCGTCCTAGGCTCCGGTCAGCGCCGCCATGGCCGCGGTCTTCTCTTCCCATTCGGCGTAGAGCTGGGCCCGGCGCTCGCTCCGGCTTTGGTAGCGGGCCAGCGTCGCCTGGGCGCGCTCGCCGTCGCGGAAGGTGGCTTGCGAGGCCAGCGCCGCCTCCATCTCCCGGACCTCGTCCTCGGCCTCGGCGATGGCGCGTTCCAGCTCGGCAATCGAGTTCTTCAGCGCCTGCTCGCGCTGCGGGTTGACACGCTTGCCCTTGGCCGCCGCCGCGCCGCTGGGCTGGGCGGGCGCGCCGGCCCGCTTCTCCGCCCCCGCCGCCGGCGCGGCCGCCTGCTGGTCCACGTGGTAGCGGTACTCCTCATAGTTGCCGGGGTAGACCTCGACCCCGCCGCCCTGCTCGAAGGGGGTGACGTGCACCATCTTGGTGGCCAGGCCGTCAATGAAGGCGCGGTCGTGGGAGACGAAGATCACCGTGCCGTTGTACTGCTTCAGCGCCTCCAGCAGCACCTCCTTGGCCTGCAGGTCGAGGTGGTTGGTGGGCTCGTCGAGCAAGAGGCAGTTGCTGGGCTGCAACAGCATGCGCGCCAGGGCGTAGCGGTTGCGCTCGCCCCCGCTCAGCACCCCGATGCGCTTGAAGACGTCGTCGCCGTGGAAGAGGAAGCTGCCCAGCAGGTTGCGCAACTGCGGCACCATCAGCGCCGGGCTGACGGCGGTGAGGTCGTCGAGGATGCGGCGGCTCTCGTCCAGCACCTTGTACTGGTCCTGGGCGAAGAAGTCGAGCGTGACCTGGTGCCCCAGCACGCGCTCGCCGCTGTCGGGGGGCTCGACCCCGGCCAGGAGGCGCAGCAGGGTGCTCTTGCCGGCGCCGTTGGGGCCGATCAGGCCGATGCGGTCGCCCCGGTCCAGCACCAGGTCGAGCTTTTCAAACACCCGCTTGGCGCCGTAGCGCTTGCTGGCCTGGCGCAGCTCCAGCACGCGCCGCCCGCTGGGCTTGGGCTGGGGAAAGCTGAAGTGGATGGTCTCCTCCGCCGGCGGCACCTCGATCGCCTCCATCCGCTCCAGCTCCTTGATGCGGCTCTGCACCTGGGCGGCCTTGGTGGCGGTGTAGCGGAAGCGGTTGATGAAGACCTCGAGCTGCTCGCGCCGCTCCTTCTGGTTGTTGTAGGCGGCGCGGAGCTGCACCAGGCGGTCCTCTTTCTGCCGCAGGAAGCTGGTGTAGTTGCCGGTGTAGACGGTGATCTTGCCCTGGGCCACGTCGGCGATGCGGTCCACCACGGCGTCGAGGAAGTAGCGGTCGTGGGAGACCAGCAGGCAGGCGTGCGGGTAGCGGCCCAGGTACTCCTCCAGCCAGTTGCGGGTCTCCAGGTCGAGGTGGTTGGTGGGCTCGTCCAGCAGCAGCACGCGCGGCTCGGCCAGCAGCAGCTTGGCCAGCGCGATACGCATCTGCCAGCCGCCGCTGAAGTCCTCGCAGGGGCGCTGCAGGTCCTCGGGGGTGAAGGCCAGGCCGGCGAGGATGGTGCCGATCCGGGCCTCGAGCGCGGGCCCGCCGCCCACCTGGAACTGGTGCTGCAGCTCGGCGTAGCGCTCGAACCGCGTCAGGTCGTCGGTGTGCTCGAGCTGGGCCTCGAGCGCGGCGATCTCGCCCTCCACCGCCATCAGCTCGGCGAACACCGAGCGGCACTCGTCCAGCAGGGAACGCCCCGCCATGCGCAGGCCCTCCTGCGGCAGGTAGCCCACGGTTTGGTCCTTGTTCTGCACCAGCTTGCCCTCGTCGAGCTGCTCGACGCCGGCGAGGATGCGCAGCAGCGTGGTCTTGCCGCTGCCATTGGCCCCCACCACGCCCACGCGGGCGCGGTCGGGGACCAGCAGGTCAACGTTTTGGAACAGGGTGCGTCCGCCAAAATGCTTGGCGGCGCCGGCGAGCTGGATCATGGGAAAGAGAAGCAGCCGGGACTTGGCGGTGGTCCGGCCACTCTCTTCAATTATACCGGAGCGCGCTCGGCCGGCGGCGCCGCGGCCAGCTCCCAGAAGGCCTGGGCGGCGTGGGAGAGGGGGCCGCGGCGGGGGGCGAGCAGGCGCAGCGGGCGCTGCGCCTTGAACTGGCGGATGGCGACCTCGACCAGGCGGCCGGCGTCGAGCTCGCGCTGGGCGGAGATGCGCGGCATGAAGGCCACCCCCAGCCCGCGCATCACCAGTTGCTTGATGCTCTCGATGGTGGGCATCTCCACCGCGATGTTGAGCGGGATCTCCAGGCGGCGGAAGGTGGAGACGGTGAAGTCGCGGTAGGGGGACTCGACGTTGTGGGCGATGAAGCTCTCCCGCCCCAGCCGCGCCAAATCAATCGGCCGCCCGCGCCGCCCCGCCGCCGCCAGCGCGTGCTCGGGATAGACCACAAACGCCAGCCGGTCCTGGTAGACGATCTGGGCGCGCAGCTCGCGCTGCTCGGGGTCGTAGGCCACCACCCCCAAGTCGAGGTTGCCGGCCAGCACCTCGGCGGGGATGTTGCGCGAGAGGCTGCGCCGCACCTCGACCTTGATGCGGGGATGGCGGCGCAAGTAGGCCTCGACCACCGGCAGCAGGAAGAAGGCGGTGCTCTCGTTGGCGCCGACGGTGACCTTGCCGCGCTGCTTGCCGCGCAGCTCCAGCAGCTCCTGCTCCAGGCGCCCGCGCTGCAGCAGCATCTGCTCGGCGCGGCGGGCGACCAGCTCGCCCGCGCCGGTGAGGCGGGCCTGCTTGCCGCTGCGGTCGAGCAGCAGCTCGCCGCAGCTCTCCTCCAGCCGCCGCACCGCCAGCGAGATGGCGGGCTGGGTGCGCCGCAGCTTCTCGGCGGCGCGGCTGAAGCTGCGCTCGCGCGCCACCGCCAGCAGGGTCTCGAGGTCGGCGAGGTTCATCCCCCATAATAGCCGCTTATATTCGTTATGCTCCAATAAATTGAATTCATATCGCGGGGGTCGCGCCGCTTTGCCTGCTGGCAAAATCGGCGCGCAAGGCTGCGAAATTCCGCAGGGGCAGACGCGCCCGTGGCGCGTCTGCGCCCCCGGGAAACGAATCCGGCGCGGCCCCAGCGAAGCGCAGCGCCGACTTGGGGCCACGGGGCCCCCGAGTCGGCGCGAGCACAAGCGGGACGCGCGCCGCAGGCGCGCTGGGGCCCGCGCCCACCAATAGGCGCCTGCCCGCCGCGCCCGCCGCGGCGGCGGGCCGCGCCCTTATCCGGCGATAACAACTACTGATTGGACTGCGGCCGCGGCGGCGGCCGACACTGGCCGGGACATGGCCGCCGTGCCCCAGCCCCAGCCGCAGCTTCCACCCCCCGCCCGCCCGCGGTCGCGCCTCGCCGCCGCGCCCCGCTTCTCCGGGGCGCGCCTGCTCTGCCGGGCGCTGCTGGAGGCGGGGGTGGGCACGCTCTTTGGCTATCCCGGCGGGGCGGTGCTGCCGGTCTACGACGAGCTGGCGCGGCTGGGCGGCAGCCTGTGCCACATCCTGGCGCGGCACGAGCAGGGGGCGGTGCACATGGCCGAGGGCTACGCCAAGGCCACCGGGCGGGTCGGGGTGGCGCTGGTGACCTCGGGGCCGGGGGCCACCAACGCCCTCACCGGCATCGCCAACGCCATGATGGACTCCACCCCGCTGGTGGTGATCGCCGGGCAGGTGCCGCGGGCGCTGCTGGGCTGCGATGCCTTCCAGGAGACCGACACCATCGGGCTGACGCGCTCCTGCACCAAGGAGAGCTTCGCGGTGCGCAGCGCCGGCGAGGTGGGGGCGGCGGTGCGCGACGCCGTGGCCATCGCCAGCTCGGGACGCCCGGGGCCGGTGGTGATTGACCTGCCCAAGGACGTGGCGCAGGAGCTGGCGCCGGTGGGCGGCCCCGGCGCGGCGGCCTCGGAGGCGTGGCCGCCGCCGCCGCGCTGCCCGCCCGCGGCGCTGGAGCGGGCGGCGGCGCTGCTGCTGCGGGCGCGCCGGCCGGTGGTCTACTTCGGCGGCGGCGTGGTGCACGCCGGCGCTTCCGCCGAGCTGCGGGCGCTGGTGGAGCGCCTGCGCCTGCCGGCCACGCCCACGCTGATGGGGCTGGGGGCGCTGCCGGGCGACCACCCCGGCTCGCTGGGCATGCTGGGCATGCACGGCACCTATGCCGCCAACCAGGCGGTGGCGGCGTGCGATCTGCTGCTGGCGGTGGGGGCGCGCTTCGACGACCGCGTCACCGGCGACGTGGCCCGGTTCGCCCCCCGCGCCACCATCGTCCACGCCGACGTGGACGCCTCCAACTTCCACAAAAACGTGCGCGCCCACCTCACCCTGCCGGGCGACGCCCGCGCCATCCTGGCGGGGCTGCTGCAGCGGCTGCCGGCGGCCGCCGCGCCGCGGCGGCTGGGGCCGTGGTGGCGGCAGATCCGCGCCTGGCAGGCGTTCGCGCCGCTGCATTTCGAGGCGCGGGGGGAGGCCATCCTGCCCCAGGAGCTGTGCCGCGAGTTCGACCGCATCAGCGGCAGCGAGGCGATCGTGGCCACCGACGTGGGCCAGCACCAGATGTGGCTGGCGCAGTATTATCGCTTCCGCCGGCCGCGGCAGTCGCTCACCTCGGGCGGGCTGGGGACCATGGGCTACGGCCTGCCCGCGGCGCTGGGCGCGCAGATCGCCTTTCCCGACCGCCGGGTGGTGGCCTTCGTGGGCGACGGCGGCTTCCAGATGGCGGCGCCGGAGCTGGCCACCGCCGTGGCCCAGCGCAGCCAGCTCAAGGTGATCGTGGCCAACAACCACGCCCTCGGCATGGTGCGGCAGTGGCAGCAGCTCTTCCACCAGGAGCGCTTCATCGCGGTGGACATGCGCGCCCAGCCCGACTTCGTCAAGCTGGCCGAGGCCTACGGCGCCACCGGACTGCGCGCCACCCGGCGCGGGGAGCTGGCGGCGGTGCTGGAGCGCGGCCTGGCCACGCCCGGCGTGGTGGTGATGGACATCCATGTCGCTCCCGGCGAGAACGTCTACCCCATGATTCCGCCCGGCGCCGCCGCCGCCGACATGGTGCTGGGCGCCGGCGCGGCCGCTGCGGCGCGTCGCCCGCCGCGGCCGGCGCGCCGGAAAGGTGCGGGCGCATGAGGCATCGCTTCCTGATCCTGGCGCAGCGCCAGGCCGGCGTGGTGCCGCGCATCCTGGGGGTGCTGCACGCGCGCGGGCTGGAGCTGGAGGCGCTGCGGGTGGCGCCGCTGGCGCGCGCCGGCGCGCCGCCGCTGGCGATGCTGACCCTGGTCACCGCCGGCGAGCCCGCCGCCATCGAGCGGGTGGCGCAGAAGATCCGCCAGCAGGTGCGGGTGCAGCACGTCGCCTACTGGCCGCAAACGCGAAAGGAAAACTAGGCATGAACGTCTACTATGATCGCGATGCCGATCCCGGCCGCCTGGGCGGCCGGGTGATTGCGGTGATGGGCTACGGCTCGCAGGGCAGCGCCCAGGCGCAGAACCTGCGCGACTCCGGCTGCCAGGTGGTGGTGGGGCTGCGCCCGGGCAGCCCCAGCGAGGCCCGCGCGCGCCGCGCCGGCTTCGCGGTGTTGCCCACGCCGGAGGCGGTGGCGCGGGCACAGGTGGCGATGCTGCTGGTGCCCGACGAGCAGGCGCCGGCCATCTTCCGCCAGGAGGTGGCGCCGCATCTGGCGCCGGGCGCCTATCTGGGCTTCTCCCACGGCTTCGGCATCCACTTCGGCCTCATCCAGCCCGCCGCCGGGGTGAATGTCTTTCTGGTGGCGCCCAAGAGCCCGGGCGACTGGGTGCGGCGCGAGTACCAGCGCGGCGCGGGCGTGCCCTGCCTGCTGGCGGTGCACCAGGATCCGGGCGGCAATACCCGGGCGCTCGGCCTGGCCTACGCCGCCGCCATCGGGGGCGGGCGCGCCGGGGTGATCGAGACCAGCTTCCGGGAGGAGACCGAGACCGACCTGTTCGGCGAGCAGGCGGTGCTGTGCGGCGGCGCCAGCGCCCTCATCCAGGCCGGCTACGAGACGCTGGTGGAGGCGGGCTACGCCCCCGAGATGGCCTACTTCGAGTGCCTGCACGAGATGAAGCTGATCGTGGACCTGCTCTACCGCGGCGGCCTCTCGGCCATGCGGCGCGAGGTCTCGAACACCGCCCGCTACGGCGACCTGACGCGCGGCCCGCGCCTGCTGGCCGAGCCCGTCAAGGCGCGCATGCGCGCGCTGCTGGCCGAGATCCAGTCGGGCGCCTTCGCCGCCGAGTGGATGGCCGAGCACGAGGCCGGCGGGGCCCACTTCGCCGCGCTCTCCGAGCAGGCGCGGCAGCATCCCATGGAGGCGGTGGGCGAGCGGCTGCGCGCCATGATGCCCTGGCTGCAGGGGCAGGGGGAGGCGGCGCCGCGGGCGGTTCCCGCCGGCAAGCCGGTGCGGCCGATTCCGCGGCTGCCGGGGACAACCGCAGCCGCGGCCCCGGCCGGGGCCGATCCCCGGTGGGTGCGGTGAGCGCCGCCTTCGATCCGCGCCACCGCAGCCGGCTGCTGCTGGACGGGCCCGAGCGCGCCCCGGCGCGCTCCTACCTGCGCGCCCTGGGCTGCGGCGACGCCGAGCTGCAGCGCCCGCTGGTGGGCATCGCCAACACCTTCACCGACGCCATGCCCTGCAACGCCCACCTGCGCCTGCTGGCGGAGGCGGTGAAGGCGGGGGTGCGGGCCGCCGGCGGGGTGCCGCTGGAGTTCAACACCATCGCCATCAGCGACGGCATGACCATGGGCACCGCCAGCATGCGCGCCTCGCTCATCAGCCGCGAGGTGATCGCCGACTCGGTGGAGCTGGCGGGCGGGGCCTACCACTTCGACGCGCTGGTCGGGCTGGCGGGCTGCGACAAGACGCTGCCGGGGCTGTTGCTGGGCCTGATCCGGCTGGATGTGCCGGCGCTGGTGCTCTACGGCGGCTCCATCCAGCCGGGCCGGCACCGGGGGCGCGCCATCACCGTGCAGGACGTGTTCGAGGCGGTGGGGGCGGTGGCGGCGGGGCGCATGCCGGCCTCCGAGCTGGAGGCGATCGAGCGCGCCGCCTGCCCCGGGGCGGGGGCCTGCGGCGGCCAGTTCACCGCCAACACCATGGCGCTGGCGCTGGAGTTCCTGGGGGTGTCGCCCTGGGGGGCGGGCGGCATCCCCGCCACCGACGCGCGCAAGCCGGCGGCGGCGCGCGCCTGCGGCGAGCTGGCGATGGAGCTGCTGCGGCGGGGCCTGCGCCCCTCCCACCTGCTCAGCCGCGCCGCGCTGGAGAACGCCATCGCCGCCGTGGCCGCCAGCGGGGGCTCGACCAACGCCGTGCTGCATCTGCTCGCCATTGCGCGCGAGGCGGGGCTGAAGCTGGGGCTGGAGGACTTCCACCGCATCAGCCGCCGCACCCCGCTGCTGGCCGACCTCAAGCCCGCAGGGCGCTTCACCGCGGTCGAGTTCGAGGCGGCCGGGGGCAGCCGGCTGCTGGCCCGGCGCCTGCTGGAGCTGGGGCGGGTGCGCGGCGACGCCCCCAGCGTGTTCCCCCCGACGCTGGCCGAGGCCGCGGCGGCGGCGCCGGAGGCGCCCGGCCAGGAGGTGGTGCGGCCGGCGGCGCGCCCGCTGCGCGACCGCGGCGGGCTGGAGATCCTGCGCGGCAACCTCGCCCCGCGCGGCTGCGTGGTCAAGACCTGCGGGCAGGAGCGGCGCCGGCACCGCGGCCCGGCGCGGGTCTTCGACCGCGAGGAGGCGGCCATGGCGGCGGTCGCGGCCGGCCGCATCCAGGCGGGCGATGTGGTGGTGATCCGCTACGAGGGCCCGCGCGGCGGCCCCGGCATGCGCGAGATGCTGGCGGTGACGGCGGCGCTGGTGGGGGCGGGGCTGGGCGAGGCGGTGGCGCTGGTCACCGACGGCCGCTTCAGCGGCGCCACCCGCGGCCTCATGGCCGGCCACGTCGCCCCCGAGGCCATGCGCGGCGGCCCCATCGCCTGCGTCGAGGATGGCGACCCCATCGTCTTCGACCTCGACCGCCGCCTGCTGCAGCTCGAGGTCGCGCCGGCCGAGCTGGCGCGGCGGCGGCGGCGGTGGCGCCCGCCCGCGCCGGCGCGGCTGGGGCCGGCCTATGCCAAGTACGCCGCGCTGGTGGGCGGCGCCGCCGACGGCGCCGTCACCCGCGTCCGCGCGGGCCGCGCCCGGGCGGCGGCCCCATAACTGCCGCTTATGCAATCACAAGAATTATAAATTGGACACCCCCGCCGCCCGCTTCCAGACTGGGTCCATGGCTGCATCCCCGCCCGAATCCGTGCTGATCTTCGACACCACGCTGCGCGACGGCGAGCAGGCCCCCGGCTTCAGCATGACGCCGGAGGAGAAGCTGCGCCTGGCGCGGCAGTTGGAGGCGCTGGGGGTGGACGTGCTGGAGGCGGGCTTCCCCATCGCCAGCGCGGGCGACTTCGCCGGGGTGGAGGCGGTGGCGCGCCACTGCCGCCGCACCCGGGTGGCGGCGCTGGCGCGCGCGGTCGAGGGCGATGTGCGCCGCGCCGCCGCCGCCCTGGCGCCGGCCGCGCGGCCCCGGCTCCATGTCTTCGTCGCCACCAGCGACATCCACCTGGAGCACAAGCTGCGCAAGACCCGCGCCCAGGTGCTGGGCGACACCATCCGCGCGGTGGCGCTGGCGCGCAGCTTCACCCCCGACGTGGAGTTCAGCGCCGAGGACGCCACCCGCAGCGACCGCGGCTTCCTGGCGGCGGTGCTGGAGGCCGCGGTCGCCGCCGGCGCCACCACGCTCAACATTCCCGACACCGTGGGCTACACCGTGCCCAGCGAGTACGCCGCCCTGATCGCGCACCTGCGCGCCCAGGTGCGCGGCGCCCGCGAGGTGGTGTGGAGCGTGCATTGCCACAACGACCTGGGGCTGGCGGTGGCCAACTCGCTGGCGGCGGTGGCGGCGGGGGCGCGCCAGATCGAGTGCACCATCAACGGCATCGGCGAGCGCGCCGGCAATGCCTCGCTGGAGGAGGTGGCGATGGCGCTCTATGTGCGCGCCGACGCGCTGCCCTTCGCGACCAACCTGGCCCACGCCCAACTGCATCCCACCAGCCGCCTGCTCAGCCAGATCACCGGGGTGGAGGTGCAGCCCAACAAGGCCATCGTGGGGCGCAACGCCTTCGCCCACGAGGCCGGCATCCACCAGGACGGCATGCTGAAGTCGCCCCTGACCTACGAGATCATGACCCCGCGCACGGTGGGGCGGCCCGACCACGAGCTGGTGCTGGGCAAGCACAGCGGGCGCCACGCGCTCGGCGCCCGCCTGGCCGGGCTGGGCTATGGGCTCGACCGGGAGCAGATGGAGCGCGCCTACGGCCACTTCATCGCCCTCGCCGACCAGCGCAAGACGGTGGACGAGGGCGACCTGCACGCCATCGCCCGGCAGGCCACCGGGTGGGCGGCGGCGGCGTCATGATGCCCGGGGTGCAAGCCGTGGCCAGCGGCAGCCGCTCCACCCGCAGCCACCAGGACGACCGCATTCTGGCGGTGGTGCGCGGCCGCCTGCGGGTGGAGCTGGCCCCGCCGGCGGGCGGGCCGCCCGCCAGCCTGCGCGCCAGCGACGCGCTGGCCATTCCCGCCCGCACCGCCTACACCATCGAGGCGGTGCAGGACAGCGAGATCTTCCTCTACGCCGACCGCTCCGCCCAGCCCGAGCTGTGGGGGGTGTAGCGCCCGCTCCGCAACCAATTGGTGGGCGCGGGCCCCAGCGCGCCTGCGGCGCGCGTCCCGCTTGTGCTCTCACCGACTTGGGGGCCCCGTGGCCCCAAGTCGGCGCTGCGCCTCGCTGGGGCCGCGCCGAATTGGCTTCCCGGGGGCGCAGACGCGCCACGGGCGCGTCTGCCCCTGCGGAATTTCGCAGCCCTTCGCGCCGATTTTGCCAGCAGGCAAAGCGGCGCGACCCCCGCGAAATGTCACCGCCGCCGCGGCCGCCGGGGTGTGGATAATACCCTATGCCCAGTCCGTTGAAGATCTGCCTGCTGCCCGGCGACGGCATTGGCCCCGAGGTGGTGGACGCCGCCGTCGAGGTGCTGGCCGCCGCCGGCCAGCGCTTTGGCTTTGCCTTGGCCCCGAGCCTGCACCCCATCGGCGGGGCGGCGGTGCGCGCCAGCGGCTCGCCCCTGCCGGAGGCCACCCGCGCCGCGGTGGCGGCCTCGCAGGCGGTGCTGCTGGGCGCGGTGGGGGCGCCCGAGTTCGACGCCGAGCCGCCGGCGCGCAAGCCCGAAACCGGGCTGCTGGCGCTGCGCCGGCAGATGGGCTGCTGGGCCAACCTGCGCCCGGTGCGGCGCCTGCCCGGCGCCGGCCTGGTCCCGCTGCGCGAGGAGGTGGTGGCGGGCACCGACCTGATCGTGCTGCGCGAGCTCACCGGCGGGCTCTACTTCGGCGAGCCCCGCGGCTTCGCCCCCGACCGCCAGGCCGCCTTCAACACCCTGCGCTACTCGGTGGAGGAGATTGAGCGCCTGGCCCGCTTCGGCTTCGCCCTGGCGCGCCGCCGCCGCCGCCGCCTCACCAGCGTGGACAAGGCCAACGTGCTGGAGACCAGCCAGCTCTGGCGCCAGGTCTTCCAGCGGGTGGCGGCCGACTTCCCCGACGTCCAACTCGACCACCTCTACGTGGACAACTGCGCCATGCAGTTGATGCTGCGGCCCGCCAGCTTCGACGTGCTGGCGACGGAGAATTTGTTCGGCGACATTCTCAGCGACGAGGCGGGGGTGCTGGCGGGCTCGCTGGGGCTGCTGCCCTCGGCCTCGCTGGGCGGGCCGATCGGGCTGTACGAGCCGGTGCACGGCTCCGCCCCCGACATCGCGGGCAAGGGCTGGGCCAACCCGCTGGGGGCGATCCTGTCGGCGGCGATGATGCTGCGCCACTCCTTCCCGTGGGAGCCGGCGGCGGCGGCCATCGAGCGCGCCGCCGAGGCCACGCTGCGGGCCGGGGTGCTGCCCCGCGACCTGGTGGCCGCCGGGGCGCGCTTCGCCTCCACGGCGGAGTGCACCCGCGCCGTGATCCAGCACCTGGCCGCTTGAGCGGCGGCACCCGGGCTGGATGGGCTCCTAGTGCTTGACCGGCGGCGGGCCCTCGGGGGGATAGCTGCCGATCTGCTGGCCGCGGTCGTTGTAGATGGTCAGGCTGGCGCCCGGCGCCAGGTTCGCCAGGCCCGCCTCGATCTGCTGGACGTCGCCCACCACCACCACGATCTGGCGCTGCGGGCGGATCACCTCCTGCGCCGCCGCCAGCGCCTGGTCGCGGCTGACCGCGGCGACGTCGTTCACCCAGGTCGCCAGCCGGTCGTGGGGCAGGCCGTAGATGCCGGTGGTGAGGAACTGGCCCGCCACCTCGCCCTGGGTCTGCAGCCCCAGCACGAAGTTGCCGGAGAGGTAGTTCTTGGCCTGCAGCAGCTCCTGCGGGCTCACCGGCGCGGCCCGGAGCTGGTCGAGCTGGGCGAAGATCGCCTGCAGCGCGGGGGCGGTGACCGCGGTGCGCACCTGGGTGGAGACCACCCAGGAGCCCAGGTCGCGGTTGGGCTGGTTGGCGCTGTAGACGCCGTAGGTGTAGCCCTTCTGCTCGCGCAGGTCGGCGGTGAGGCGGGAGTTGAAGCTGCCGCCCAGCACCTCGTTCTCCACCAGCAAGGGGAAGTAGTCGTCGGCGCCGCGGGTGAGGCCCAGGTTGCCCAGCAGGATGGTGGACTGGGCCGAGTGGGGGCGCGCCACCAGGAAGATGCGGCGCGTCTTGGGGGTGGGCACCGGGGGCGAGGGCGGCGGCATGGGTGCGCCCAGCTTCCAGTCGCCGAAGAACTGCTGCACCAGGTTGTGGGCGCGGGCGGCGCTGATGTCGCCCACCACCACCACCTCGGCCTGGTTGTTGGGCAGGAAGTAATCCTGGTGGAAGCGCAGCAGCTCCGCCCGGGTGATGGCGGCGATGGAGGCGGAGGTGGGGGCGGTGATGGCGTAGGGATGGGGCCCGAACAGCAGCTTGTTGAACTCGACCGAGGCCAGAAAGCCGGCGTCGGCGCGGCTGGCGATCAGGCCCTGCTGCAGGTTGGACTTCTCCAGCTCGACCTCGTGCTCGGGGAAGGTGGGATGCAGCACCACGTCGGCGAACAGCTCGAACAGCTCGGGGGCGCGGCTGCTGAGGGCGTCGGCGCTGATGGTGAGGAAGTCGGGGCCGGCGGAGGCGCCCAGGTTGCCGCCCAGGGCGTCGGCCGCCTGGGCGATCTGCAGCGAGGTGCGGGTGGGGGTGCCCTCGGTGAGCAGGTCGGCCTCGGCGTCGGCCAGCCCGGCCTGGGCCGGGGCCAGGCGCGAGTCGCCGGCGCGCAGCGCCATCGCCACCGTGATCATGGGGAAGCGGTGGTCCTCCACCACCACGATCTTGAGCCCGTTGGGCAACTGGTCTTCCTGGCTGGCCGGCGGGGCGTAGGCCTTCACCGGCCCGATCGCCGGCGGCTGGGCCATGTAGGGCGGCGCCGGCGCCGCCTGCGCCGCCAGCAGCGGGGCGGCGGCGAGCGCGGCCAGCAACAAGTTGGAGGCGGCCAGCGGGCGCATTAGCGTCTCCCTCCTTGCCGGGCGGGCGCGGGCGGCGCCGGCGCCGCCGCGCCGGGCACATCCACCACCACGGTGGCGCGGGCGTGGGTCAAGTAGGTGCGCGCCACCCGCTGCAGGTCGCCCGAGGTCACCGCCAGGAAGTTGCCCAGCTCGGTGTTGGCCGCATCCGGCTTGCCGTCGAACAGCGTCGCCAGCGCCAGCAGTTGGTTGCGGTCGAGCGTGGTCTGCTCGGAGCGGATCCAGTCGGAGCTGAACTTGGTGCGCAGCCGGCTCAGCTCCTCCGGCCCCACCCCGCTCGCCTCCACCTGCTGGATCTGCTGGAAGACCAGCTTCTCCACCGTCGCGGCGGTGGCGGTGGGCTTGTAGATCACCAGCCCGGAGAACAGCCCGGGCGACTTGTAGTCGGTGAAGTCGGCCACGGGGAAGCCCAGGTCGCCCTCCACCCCCGACGCCACCGCGTTGGTCTTGATCAGCGACTGGTAGAGGCGCGAACTCTCGCCCGAGAACAGCAGCTGCCCCAGCATGGTGAGGGCGTAGAAGTCGGGGGTGCCGCGCGCCGGGCCCTGCCAGGCCATGGCCACCGCCGGCAGCTTGGCCTGGGTGTCGTGCACGGTGGCGAATTTCTCCGCCGTCTGCGGCGGCTCGGCCGTCTCGACCGGGGTGATGGCGCCGCGGTTGGGGATCCAGCCGAAGTACTGCTTCACCAGCGCCTCGGTCTTGGCCGTGTCCAGGTCGCCCACGATGGTCAGGATGCAGTTGCGCGGCGCGTAGTACTCGTGGAAGAACTGCTGCACCTCCGCCAGCGAGGCGGCGTTCAAATCTTTGTAAGACCCAATCACCGGGTGGGCGTTCTGCCAGTTGGAAAACGCCGCCTGGCCCAGGTTGATGTACATCAGCGGGCCGTAGGGGGCGTTGTCCACCCGCATCCGCCGCTCCTCCTCCACCACGGCGATCTGGTTCTTCATGTTGGCCTGGGTGACGTTGAGCGCGGCCATGCGGTCGGCGTCCAGCCACATCACCGTCTCCAGCGCGTTGCTGGGGACGTTCTCGTAGTAGAAGGTGTAGTCCTCGTGGGTGCCGGCGTTGTCATTGCCGCCGTAGCCCTCGACCAAATGGTCGAAGACGCCCTTGGGGGCGTGCTGGGAGCCCTCGAACATCAGGTGCTCGAACAGATGGGCAAAGCCCGACTGTCCGGGGTGCTCGTCGCGCCCGCCCACGTTGAACAGCAGGCTCTCGGTGACCACCGGCAGCGAATGGTCCTCCGACAGCACCACGCGCAGGCCGTTGGCGAGGGTGAAAGTGGTGAAGGGGATCTGCGGCACCGGGATGCTGCCGGCGGCGGCGGACTGCGCCGCCAAGCCCGAGCCCAAGGCCAGGCCCAACACCAGACCCAACCCCCGGTTCCGCCAGGGAGCGAAGCTTCTTTTGGCCATGCCTATCCTTGAGAATGCCATGATATTTGCAGTGGTGCCACCGGAACAGCTCGCCGCCCTCGCCGCCTGGCTGCCCCGGCAGCGCTGGTTTGGCGGCAAAGGCGCGCCCATCGCCTCGATCGGCGCGGCCGATGCGGCCGATTTGGGCGGGGGCGGCGCCATCCTGCTGGTGGAGGTGTGCTCCCCCGGCGGCGGGGCGCCGGCGCGCTATCTGCTCACCCCCGGCGGCGCCGCGCCCGAGGGCCTGCAGCAGCCCGCCATCCGCCAGCGCTGGTTCGAGCTGCTGGCGTCCCAGGCGGTGCTGCCGGGCGGGCAGGGAACCTTCCACTTCGAGCCCTGCGCGCCGCTCGGCGCCGCCGCCAGCTCGCGCCTGCTCGGCGCCGAGCAGACCAACACCTCGATCCTCTACAGCGACGCCGCCGGCGCGCCGCGCTGGCTGCTCAAGCTGTTCCGCCGCCTGCAGCCGGGCGAGAACCCGGACTTCGAGCTGCCGCGCGCGCTCGCCGCCCACAGCTCGTTCCGCCACGTGCCCGCCGCGCTGGGGCGGGTGGTCTACCGCGGCGCGGGGGGCGAGGCCACCACGCTGGCCTGCCTGAGCGAGTTCATCCCCAACCAGGGCGACGGCTGGGAGTACGCGCTCGGCCGCCTGCGGGCGGGCGCGGGCGAGGCCCTGCTGGCCGATTTGGCGCTGCTGGGGCGGCGCACCGCCGAGCTGCACCGCGCCCTGGCTTCGCTCCCCGCCGAGCCAGCGTTGGCGCCCGAGCCCATCGCCGCCGCCGACCTCGAGGCCTGGCGGGCGCGGGCGCGGGCCGGGCTTGCGGCCGAGGCGCTGCGGCCCTACGCCGCCCTGCTGGCCCCCTGGCGCCGGCAACTGGAGGCCGGCCCCGCCGGCCTGGCGGCCTGCCTCGGCCTCGCCAAGATCCGCATCCACGGCGACTTCCACCTGGGCCAGGTGCTGCGCACCGCCGACGATTTCTACCTGTTCGACTTCGAGGGCGAGCCCGCCCGCCCGCTGGCCGTGCGCCGCCAAAAGGGCTGCGCGCTGCAGGACGTGGCCGGGATGCTGCGTTCGCTCGGCTACGCCGCCGCCACCGCCCAGCGGCCGGAGTGGGAGGCGCCGGCGCGCGCCGCCTTCCTGGATGCCTACCGGGCCGGCATAGTATCGGCGCCGGTCGCGCTCGTCCCCGCTCGCGGGGGTCGCGCCGCTTCGCCAGCCGGCAAAATCGGCGCGAAAGGCTGCGAACCGGGGTCCCCAGAACCCGCCTCGGGCTCTGGGGTGGTCGTAATTCCGCAGGGCGGCCCGCCCCCGGGAAACGAAGTCGGCGCGAGCATGCCGCCCCGCGCTGTTACAGCGGGGCGGCTCACAAGCGGGACGCGCGCCGCAGGCGCGCTGGGGCCCGCGCCCACCAACGACGCGGGCGGCTTCGCCGCCGCCCTGCGCTTCTTCGAGTGCGAAAAGGCGGTCTACGAGCTGGGCTACGAACTCGCCCACCGCCCCGATTGGGTCCCGGTCCCGCTGGCCGGCCTGGCGCGGCTGCTGGGCTGAGCCGGCGGCCCCGGGGCGCGCTCGCCGAGGTCCAATTTCGACAAAACCGTCACAAAACCGTGACATTCCGCCCCGGCCGGCGGCCGCTGGCGCGGCTAAGTCTATACCTGTCATGCCGTTGTGGGACAGGTCGCCGCGCGCGCCGGCTATGCCGCCCTGTGCATTTTGCTGTTGACCTCGGCTGCCCCGACTGGGAAACTCCCCACGTCGGGGTGTAACGGGAGCGGTCCATGGCGAAAACTCGGGTGCTCATCCAAGCAAGCAAGCAAGCAAGCAAGCTTAGCCTAATAGTTGTGTTCGCGCTCAGCGTGTCGGCGCTGGCCCAGAACATACCCAACCTCGGCGACACCACTTCGCCCGCACCCAAAGCCCCGGGCCACGCCCTGATCGGCGGCCCCCACGAGGTGGTGAACCCGGCCAACGGCTCGGTCACCTTCACCTTCGACATCCCCCTTCCGCCGGGCCGCGGCCTCACCCCCGCCTTCTCCATCTCCTACAGCAGCGCCGGCTCGCACCCCTTCGGCTCCTACGGCAACGACATCGCCAACATGTACGCGCAGTCGTCGCTTTTCTCGAGCAACGGCTGGAGCTATGGCGCGCCGGTGCTGACCTACACCACCGCCAACCTCCCCAGCCCGGATGGGGCCGAGACCTGCACCGTCTCCAGCGCCTACAT
>Ga0307372_10004066_pt1 | contig 22846 bp, 19 predicted proteins | sample OX1MG_FD_202533 | JGI IMG/M metagenome (GOLD analysis project Ga0307372, IMG submission 202533) | Soil microbial communities from Risofladan, Vaasa, Finland - OX-1 | ecosystem: Environmental > Terrestrial > Soil > Coastal area > Acid sulfate soil | place: Finland: Risofladan, Vaasa | collected...
AGTGCGTGGGCCCGATGCGCAAGCGCGTCGCGCATCGCCGCCGACGTGATGCCGGCGGGCTCGTCCTGCAGGGTCTCTTCGATGCGCCGGCGCAGCGTGGGGCGGGGAAGATGACGTTCCAAAGACACGGTGACCTCCAGTCGTACGCGGGGCATTTCAGGCTAGCGGAGACCCCGGACGGAACATACGTTCGTCGCCGTTGTGCATGCGCGCGGACGACGTCCAGCCGGGCAGGCGGCTGGCGTTCGTTGCACAATGCGTGGGTGACTTCATCCCGACGACGCCCGTGAGCGGGGCGAGGCTGCACGCGATCCAGGATCGGCGGTGGCTGGTGCTCTGGGTCACGTGCGTCGGGGCGTTCATGTCACCAATGGACTTCAGCGCCGTCTCGGTCGCCCTCCCCGACATGGGCCGCGATGTTCACCTGAGCTTCGCCCAGGCGCTGTGGGTCCAGGCCGGGTATCTGCTCACGTACACCCTGATGTTGGTCCCGTCGGGCCGCATCGCCGACCAGCTCGGGCGACTGCGCGTCTGGCGCGCCGGGATCGCCGTATTCGCCGTGACGTCGCTGCTGACGGGGATCAGCGTCGACACCGCATGGCTGCTGGTCTCCCGGTCGTTGCAGGGCATCGGCGCGGGGATGATGACCGGCACCGCGACGGCACTGGTGAGTACCGTATTTCCCGCCGGGGAGCGGGGGCGGGCGATTGGCATCAATGTCACCGCCGTGTACTTGGGGTTGTCGACCGGCCCGCTGATCGGCGGTCTGCTCGTCTCGAGCCTGGGCTGGCGCTGGGTGTTCTTCGTCAATGTGCCCGTCGCTGCGATCACACTGCTGGCGGCGCGCCGGCTGTACGACCCGGATCGGCGCAGCGGGCGTCCGCAGATCGATATCCCGGGAACGGTGCTCCTGACCGCCGGTCTCGGGTGCCTGTTGACCGCGCTGACCTTCGGCGCGGACTGGGGCTGGTCGAGTACCCCGGTGGTGAGCCTGTTCGTGGTCGCCGTGGTGGCACTGACGTCCTTCGCCATCGTCGAGCGATTCGTGCCGGTGCCCGTGATCGACCTGGGCCTGTTCCGGCGCAGCCGAGTGTTCGCCGCTGCGAACGCGGCCGCGCTGTTGAACTACACCGCGATGTTCGGTTCGATCGCCCTCACCGCGATCGCGCTCGAGGTCTCGGCGGGCAAGAGCCCGATCGCGACCGGGGCGATCCTGATCGTCCAGCCGGCCGTGATGGTGTGCTTGTCGCCGTTTGCCGGCCGCCTGTCGGACCGCATCGGCTCGCGCCTACTGTGCACGGGTGGGATGCTGCTCGTCGCGCTCGGGCTCGCGCTGCTATCGATCGTCCCCAATGGCGTGCCCTTGACGCATGTGTTCCCGGCGCTGGTCGCAATCGGCGTGGGCATGGCGATGTTCAGCTCGCCCAATACCTCCGCCGCGATGAATTCGGCGCCCGATGCGGCGCTCGGGGTGGCCGCGGGCGTGCTGACGACGATGCGCAGTCTCGGACAGTCGATGTCGATCGCCGTGCTCGGGGCGATCACCGCGGCCCATCTCGGCGCGGCCGGCGGCAAGCTGCTGCTCGGAGGCTCCGCGCCGCCGGGCAGTGCCGCGGCCTTCCTCGACGGGTACCGCACGGCGATGGCCGTCGGTGCCGGGGTCGCGGTCATCGGCGCACTCGTCTCGCTTACACGTGGATCGCGCCCGCCGCGGGTCGTGACGGTCACCGCCCCGGCCGATGCAGCGCTGTCGGCCGGATCAGCCGCATCGGACCGGTAGGCCGACCTCCGGGGCGGTGCTCTACCCTAGGTTGGAGATGTCCGAGACCTCACTCGTGCGCGAACAGCTCGCCGACGTCCCCGACCGGCCCGGCGTGTACGTGTACCGCGACGCCGAGGAGCGCGTGCTCTACGTGGGCAAGGCCAAGTCCCTGCGCCGGCGGGTGCGGAGCTACTTCCACGCGCCGATGACCGCTCCGGACCCGGCTGCTGCGGCCGACCCCCTCGCCGCGCGGTCGGGCCAGCACCCCAAGATCGACGATCTGGTGTCGCGGATCGTCAGTCTCGAGACGATCGTTACCGCCACCGAGGCCGAAGCGCTCATCCTCGAGGCGAACCTGGTCAAGCGCCACCGTCCGCCGTTCAACGTGAAGCTGCGCGACGACAAGAGCTACCCCTACATCGGAATCAGCCTCGACGAGGCGTACCCCCGGGTGTATTTCACCCGCGAGCAGCACCGTCGGGACCGGCTCTACTTCGGGCCGTTCAGCAGCGCGTCAAAGGTACGGGAAACGCTTTCGCTGATCGGGCGAATCTTTCCCAGTCGCCCGTGCGAGGGGCCGGAACCGGGTCGGCCCTCGGGTGTTCCATGCCTCGATTACCACATCAAGCGGTGCCTGGCGCCCTGTGTGGGATACATCTCCCACGACGACTACCGCTCGCTCATCGACCAGATCATCGCCTTCCTGTCGGGCCGATATCGGGGACTCGAGGATGAGCTTTCCGCGCAAATGCGGGCGGCCGCCTTGGCGCAGGAGTACGAGCAGGCCGCCATCTACCGCAATCGCCTTGGGGCGGTGCGCCACCTGATGGAGCGCCAGGTGGCGTCGACGGATCAGCTCGGGAGCCTCGACGTGCTGGGTGTCGCGGTGATCGACGACATCGCCAACGTCCAGGTCATGCAGGTCCGCGACGGGGTGCTGAGTGATCGTCACTCGTTTTTCTTGGAGGGCGTCGGGGATGAAGACCCGGCCATGGTCCTCGAGGGATTCGCGATCGAGTACTACGCGATGGCGCTCGCCATTCCGCCGCTGGTGGTGGTCTCGCGCACGGTCGGGGCGCTCCCCGACCTGGCGGCGCTGCTGTCGGAACGGCGCGGTGCCCGCACCGACGTGCGCACCGGCCGCGGTGACCGTGACCGGCTCGCGGTGATGGCCGAGCGCAACGCACAGCTGGCCGTCGACCAAGAGCGCCGTCGGCATGAGCGCAACCGCGAACGTCGCCGTGAGGCACTGGTCGACTTGCAGACGGACCTGGGCCTTCCGGCGCCACCGATTCGGATCGAGTGCTACGACATCTCAAATCTGGGTGACAGCTTTGCGGTCGCGTCGATGGTCGTCTTCGAGGCCGGCGCGCCCAACAAGGCCCACTACCGGCATTTCACGATGCGCTTCGACGGCGGCCAAAATGACTTTGCACGCATGCGCGAGGCCCTCACACGGCGCTTCGCGCGATTGCGCGAGGGCGAGGAGGATCCGTCGTTCGGGTCGCGGCCGGGGCTTGTCGTGATCGACGGGGGCAAGGGGCAGCTGTCGGCGGCACTCGCTGGCATCGACGATGCCGGGATATCGGGGCTCTCGGTGATTGGCCTGGCCAAACAGCGCGAGGAGGTCTTCCTTCCGGGGCGTTCGGCACCGGTGTTGCTGCCGGAAGCCTCGGCGGGCCTGCGCCTGCTCACGCAGATCCGCGATGAGGCCCACCGATTTGCCTTGCGCCACCATCGCAACTCGCGGACCCGCGGTATGACCCGGGGTCTGATCGACGCCCTGCCGGGGGTCGGGCCGGTACGCCGTCGCGCGATTCTCAGCTACTTTGGAACTCCGGACAGGGTGGCCCAGGCGACCCGCGAGGAACTTGAGGGAGTTCCCGGCCTGCCGCCGAAGGTTGCACGAGACATCTGGGAGCATCTGCATCGCGCGCCGGACGCCGAGGATGTCCCGCGTGCAAACGCCGCGCCGTAACCACAGGAGAGCCCGGTAGTGGAACTGACCGTGATCACCGGCATGAGCGGCGCCGGCAAGAGCCAGACGATGGGCGTGTTCGAGGACGCCGGCTGGTACGTGGTCGACAACCTGCCGCCGCGCCTGCTCACTGATCTCGCGCGCCTGTTCGTGAACGAGGGCACGGTGGACCGGGCTGCGGTGGTGTGCGACATTCGCGGCGGCGAATACTTCGACGACCTCGGCGAGCAGATCGACATCACCGCGACCCAGCTCGGGGTCGAGCCGCGCATCGTGTTCCTCGAAGCGGACGACGCCGCCCTGCTGAACCGGTTCCGCGAGACGCGGCGGCGTCATCCGCTGGCGGCCACCGGGACGCTCCAGGAGGGCATCCGGCGCGAGCGTGCAATGCTGGCGGGAATTCGCGCGCGCGCCGAGATCGTCATCGACACGTCCGGCCTCAATATCTGGGATCTACGACGGACGGTCGCCGAGGCGACCTTCGCGCCGGGCGAGCGCCAACGGCTGCAGGTCCTGTTCGTGTCGTTCGGGTTTAAGTACGGCGCCCCCTCGGATGCTGACCTGCTGTTCGATGTCCGGTTCATCACTAACCCGCACTACCACAAGGACTTTGCCCCACTTACTGGGCTTGATCCGGACGTGGCGCAGTTCGTCAACGACACGCCCGAGATGGAGGGATTCCTCCCGCGCCTGGAAGCGCTGCTGGACTTCCTGCTGCCGGCCTATGCGGCCGAAGGCAAGAGCCACCTCGTCGTCGGATTCGGGTGCACCGGCGGCCGGCACCGCAGCGTGGTGCTCGCCGAGACCGCGGCGCGGCGCTATCGGGGCCGTCCCGAATTCGAAGTCGCCGTGTCACATCGCGACATCAGCCGGGCGATGCTGCGCGCGCCCGGTGACGCCGACGTGACCCCGGCGGCGAACTGATGATGCCGGCGCGTCGCCCCACCATCGCCGCGCTCGGTGGCGGTACCGGCCTGTCATCGTTGTTGCGCGGGCTCAAGCTCGCGCCGGTCGATCTGACCGCCGTGGTGACGGTCGCCGACGACGGGGGCTCGTCGGGACGCCTGCGCCGGGAGCTCGGGATCCTGCCGCCCGGCGACATCCGCAACTGCCTCGTGGCGCTCGCCGACGATGAGTCGCTGATGGGCAGGTTGTTCCAACATCGGTTCGCCGATGGCGACCTGTCCGGGCATCCGTTCGGCAACCTGTTCCTCGCGGCGCTGACGGAGGTCACCGGCGATTTCGATCTTGCGATCCAGGAGTGCTCGCGAGTCCTCAAGATCCGTGGCGCAGTCGTCCCCTCGACGTTACGACAGGTGCGTCTCTGGGCCGAGCGGATCGACGGTACCGTCGTGTGCGGCGAGACGAACATCGCTGCCGGATTCGCAGCCTGCCAGCGTGTCTGGTTTGATCCGGCGCCTGAGGCCTACCCGCCGGCGATCGCCGCACTGCAGCGGGCGGACGTGATCGTCCTCGGTCCGGGGAGCCTGTTCACGAGCGTCCTGGCCCACCTGGCGGTGCCCGAGATCGCCCAGGCGGTGCGCGAGTCCCACGGCTTGCGGGTATACGTCTGCAACGTGATGACCCAACCGGGCGAGACCGACGGCTTTTGCGCCGGCGACCACATCGCGCGTGTGCTCGACGCGGTCCCGGGAGGAGTCGATGTCGTGGTCCTGCACGAGGGCGACTTCGACCCTCAGGCGATCGCCGCGTACGCGTCGATGGGACAGGTCCCGGTCGAGATCGATCGTGCGCGCGTCGAGGCGCTCGGCGTGCGGGTCGTGACCGCGCCGCTTGCCGACGCGGGCCGGGTCGTGCGGCACAGCCCGCAGGCGTTGGCGAGCGTCCTGTTGGGCTTGACCTCCGAGCAGATGGCCCGGCGGGCGTCCGACCCGGTGGCCGAGCCGACGGCCTAGTCCGGCCGTCGCACGCAAATCGGCCCCCGGTGCGTCACGGTCACCGCCGTGTCACACCGTTCTTGCCAGCGCAGGAGTGGGTCGGAAGGAAACGAACGTCGCGTGTGCAACACGTTAACGCGATGTGAACGTGACGCTTGCAACGAACTAGCGGCTTGCATATTGTCACCGACGACACACGCCGGTCCATCTTTTTGCCGTCGTGTGTTTCGCACGGTGCGTCACGTGGGTTTGCCGTGCGGATGTCTTCCTCTTTGCTTATCCCAAAGGAGTCACACCTCAATGGGTGCACGAGCTCAAGCAATTATGCCGCTCGCCTTGGTAGTCGGCGTGTTGGCGTTTCTGTGGACGGAGTTCTCGCTGAACTTCACGTTCCACTGGTACACACTGTCGGGATCGGACAAGGCCGGCTCGGTCGGCATTCCTCATTCGTTTCATCTGATCCTCCCGACCGCATTTATCGCGTGGGGTTTGTTCTTCTGCGCTGGCGGTGACAACGCTGCCTTCGGCAAGATCGTTGTCGCTTCTGTGTTTGGTACGGTCGCCGCGTTGATCACGATGTACCTGTCGTACAAGACGGCGGACTTCCCGAAGTTCTGGGGCATCGCGCTGTGGGTCGGCATCTCCGCCTTCGTCCTCGTCGCGATTCTTATCGCTGGTGACTGGTACTACGTCGCCGGAACGTTCCCGGCCTTTGCGGCCGTGTTCCTCTGGTGGATCGCCACCGGCCTTGATGGCTGGGTCCCGAACAGTGGTGGAGACAAGAGCTCCACCACCGCTTGGGCCGCAAACAAGGGCGGCGGTGCTGCCAGCGGCCTCCTCTCCACATCGTGGGGATGGGTCTGGTTCGACACGCTGGTTACCTTGATCTGCGGTTGCATCCTCGGCATCGTTTCGGCCAAGGTTGCCGCACTCATCACCCCGAAGCCGAAGGCTGCTGAGGGCTGATCATCTGGTCACACGGCGCTTGCGCCGGGTGAATGTTCCTTCGAAGGGGGGCCCATTGCGGGCCCCCCTTCGCCGTTGAGGAGACCACCGCGGCCCGTGATCGGTTGACGATTGACACACGCGAATCCGCGGCGAAGACCCGGGAAATGGTCTGGTAATCTCGCCGCACTGTTCCAGCGGTGTCACGAAGGGGCGAGATGAGCGTACGCGTGGGTATTAACGGCTTCGGCCGGATTGGTCGGAACGTGTGTCGGGCCGCAGCGGGCAACGACGACGTCGAAATCGTCGCCGTCAACGACATCACGGACACTCCGACCCTCGCGTACCTGCTGCAGTACGACTCGATATTCGGCCGCTATCCGGGCGAGATCTCGGCCGACGGCGACGCGATCGTCGTCGCTGGGCGCCGCGTGAGGGTGCTGGCCGAGCGTGATCCCGCGGCGTTGCCCTGGGGCGAGCTCGGCGTCGATGTCGTGGTCGAGAGTACGGGGCTGTTTACCGACCGTGACAAGGCGGCCGCCCACCTCGACGGCGGTGCCAAGAAAGTCATCATCTCGGCGCCCGCGAAGGGTCCGGACATCACCATTGTCCTCGGGGTGAACGACGACCAGTACGACCCGGCGGTCCACCACGTCGTCTCGAACGCGTCGTGCACGACGAACTGCTTGGCGCCGGTCGCCAAGGTGCTCGATGAGTCGTTCGGGCTCGTGCAGGGTTTCATGACGACCTGCCATGCGTACACCAACGACCAACGCATCCTGGACCTGCCGCACTCGGATCTGCGTCGCGCCCGTGCCGCGGCGCTATCGATCATCCCGACTTCGACTGGTGCCGCCCGCGCGATTGGCGAGGTACTGCCGCACCTGAAGGGCAAGCTCGACGGCTTCGCCCTGCGCGTGCCGACCCCCGACGGGTCGATCGTCGACCTGACCGCGGAGGTCGGGCGCGAGACGACCGTCCAGGAGGTCAACGCGGCGATGAAGGCGGCCGCCGACGGCCCGCTGAACGGCATCTTGGGCTACACCGACGCGCCGATCGTGTCCCGCGACGTCATCGGCGACTCGCACTCCTCGCTGTTCGACTCGGGGCTGACGATGGTCCGCGGGACGACGGTCAAGGTGGTCTCGTGGTACGACAACGAGTGGGGATACTCGTGCCGGGTCGTGCAGCTCGCGACGCGGCTGCTGCCGTAGCATGACGCTCCTCGACATCACCAGTCTTGGGCAGGACCTCACCGGCGCACGCGTGTTGGTACGGGCCGATCTCAACGTTCCCCTGGAGGATGGCCACATTACCGACGATGCCCGGATCGCGGCGAGCGTGCCAACCATCCGCGAGCTGCTGAGCCGTGGCGCGGCGGTCGGCGTTTGCAGCCACCTCGGCCGGCCCAAGGGGCAGCATCGGCCCGAACTCTCGCTCACGCCATGCGCGATCAGCCTCGGGCAGTTCCTCGAGCGCCCCGTCGACCTGCTGCCCGACTGTGTCGGTGCGGAGGTCGCCGCCCGGATCGAGGCACTGCAGCCCGGCGAGGTCGTGATGCTCGAGAACCTGCGATTCCATGCTGAGGAGGAGGCCAACGATCCGGCCTTCGCTGCGGCGCTCGCGGCGGGCTTCACCCACTACGTCAACGACGCGTTCGGCGCGGCGCATCGCGCGCACGCCTCCACCGAGGCGGTTGCGCACCTGTTGCCCGCGTACGCGGGTCTGCTGATGGCACGCGAGGTGGAGATCATTGGGGGTCTGTTGGAGCGCCCACAACACCCGTTTGTCGCGGTGCTCGGCGGCTCGAAGGTCAGCGACAAGCTACCGCTCATCCAGTCGCTGTTGGAGCGCTGCGACCGCGTGCTGGTCGGCGGGGCGATGTGCTTTACATTCTTGGCCGCCTCTGGCGATCCGGTTGGCACCAGCCTGCACGAGGGACCCGAGGCCCAGCGGATGGCCCGCGACCTGCTCGAGACTGGGGTGCGGCTGAACTGCATGCTGCAGCTGCCGTCCGACATCCTTGTCGCCGATCGCTTCGCCGGCGATGCGAACCTACGGGTCGTCGCCAGCGACGGCATTCCCGACGGCTGGATGGGCGTCGATATCGGCCCGCGGACCGCGGCGACCTACCGCGAGGTGATCGCTGACGCCGGGACCGTGTTCTGGAATGGTCCGATGGGCGCGTTTGAGACCGCGGCCTTCGCCGACGGAACCCGCGCGGTCGCTGACGGGATGGTCGCCTCGGACGGCGTCACGGTTGTCGGTGGCGGCGACTCCGGCGCGGCCGTGGCCCAGTTCGGCCTGGCGCACGAGTTCACGCACGTGTCCACCGGTGGCGGTGCAGCGCTCGAGATGATTGAAGGCCGCGTTCTGCCGGGAGTTGCCGCACTTCAGCGTCGGGGGTAGTCATGCAGGGTCGTCGCCCGTTGATCGCGGGGAACTGGAAGATGCACAAGACCCCCGCGGAGGCGCGGGAGTGGTGTGCCGGCTTCCGGGACCGCCTCCCGGCCGTGCCGCCCGGCGTCGATGTAGCCGTGTGTCCCCCGTTCACGGCGCTCGAGGCCGTGTCTGCGGCGTTACGCGGGCACCCGGCCTGGGTCGCGGCCCAGACGATCAGCGACCAGCCCAGCGGGCCGCATACGGGCGAAGTCTCCGCGTCGATGGTCTTTGCGTGCGGTGCACGTGGATCGATCCTCGGCCATTCGGAGCGGCGTGCGATGGGCGAGACCGACACGATGGTCGCGTCGCGCGTGCGCGCCGCGCTCGATGCCGGTCTGCGCCCGATCATCTGCATCGGCGAGTCGCTGGACGAGCGCGAAGGCGGCGTGACCTCGGAGATCTTGGCGGATCAGCTGATGGTGGCGATTGGCGTGGTTCGCGCGAATGAGGTCGACCGCATCGTGATCGCGTACGAGCCGATTTGGGCGATCGGCACCGGACGGATAGCGACACCTGAGATGGCCCAAGAGACGATCGCCGCGATGCGCGCTTCGGCCGCGCCCCACCTCGATGCCAACCGGCTTCGGATCCTTTATGGCGGCAGCGTGACGCCCGCGTCGGCGCGCGAACTGCTCGTGGCGCCGGATATCGACGGCGCTTTGGTCGGCGGCGCCAGCCTTGACCCAGAGCGCTTCGCGATGATCATCGAGGCGGCAGGATGAGCACCGCGGTCCGCGGACCGCTCGTTCTCGTCGTGATCGACGGGTTCGGCATCGCTCCGGCCGGTCCAGGCAATGCCGTGTCGCTGGCGCGCACGCCCAGTCTCGACGCGCTCGCGCACGAGGGCTCGTCCAGTCGCCTGGTCGCATCGGGCCTGGCCGTCGGCCTGCCCGACGGTCAGCAGGGCAACTCGGAGGTCGGGCATCTCAACCTCGGTGCCGGACGGCGCGTGCCGCAGATGCTGGTGCGCATCGACGAGGCCATCTCCTCGGGCGATCTCGCGACCAACCCCGCCCTCCTCGAGACACTGCGCGTTGGACGCGAACGGGCGCTGCACCTGGTCGGGCTCGTTGGCGACGGTGGTGTGCACGCGGCGTCTCGTCACCTGCTGGCGCTCATCCCGATCGCGCGCGCGGCGGGCGTCGAGCGAATCTATGTCCACGCATTCACGGACGGACGGGACACTCGGCCCGATGCAGCCCTTGCGGCGGTCGAACAGATTGAGGGTCTCGCACCGGTGGCCACCGTCTGCGGGCGTTACTTCGCGATGGACCGCGACAAGCGCTGGCAGCGCACGGCTACGGCGTATGACGCGATGGTGTGGGGTCGCGCCGAGCAGCACGCACCGACGGGCGCCGAGGCGGTGCGCCAGTCCTATGCGGCCAACGTCGGCGATGAGTTCATTCTGGCAACGGTCGTGGGTGACCCCGACGTCGGCAGGATTCGCGACGGAGACGCGGTGCTGTACTTCAACTTTCGCCCGGACCGGGCGCGACAACTGACCCAGGCGCTGACACAGTCCGAGTTTGACGGCTTCGACCGCGGGCCAACACTGCCGCGGGTGCACTTCACCTCGATGACCCGGTACAACCGCGAGTGGGATCTGCCGGTGCTGTTCGACACCGAGGACGTGCGTCAAGGGCTCGCCGAGGCCGTGAGCACGGCCGGCCGGCGTCAACTGCACGTGGCCGAGACAGAGAAGTACGCCCATGTCACGTTCTTTTTCAACGGTGGACGCGAGGCTCCGTTCGATGGTGAAGACCGCGTGCTGGTGCCATCACCGCAGGACGTTGCGACGTATGACCACGCACCGGCGATGAGCGCAACCGGGGTCCGGGACGCCGTCTTGGCAGGGCTCGAGGAGTCCTATGAACTTCTGGTCGTCAACTTTGCCAATGCCGACATGGTCGGGCACACCGGTGTGATCCCGGCGGCGGTGACCGGCATCGAGACCATCGACGCATGCATGGGACCCATCCGCGCTGCCGTCGCGGCGAAGGGCGGCCTCCTGGTCGTAACGGCCGACCACGGCAACAGTGAATCGATGCTCGAGCCCGACGGATCTCCCAACACCGCTCATACGACGAATCCGGTTCCGTTGTGGATCGACCGTGCCGGTCTGCCCCTCGGAAGCGGGGCGCTCGGCGATGTCGGTCCGACGGTGTGCGGACTGATGGGGTGGGACGTGCCGCCGCCAATGGCGGGTGGATCCCTTCTAGACAGGGTCTAGCTGTAACCGCTCACAGGGTTGGTAACAGCCCTTGACCGGGCGAGGGCCCCGCGGGTGGGGGCGAAGGGTTCCAGATTGTTGTCGACGATTCGGCGTCGCAGCATCGGTGACCGAACCGACGTCGGGCCGAACCTGCACGCGATGGCGGCCGTTTCATCGGGTGCCTCCTGAGCCACGTCACGGTGCGGCGGCCGAAAGGTCCTGCCGTGCCGCACCGTCCGGACGGATGGGTCCTAGACGTGGAAATGGGGAGGTCTCACGAGCCCCCTGGCACCGGATATTGGCGGGGCACTACGTCCTGACCTGTGCCACGTGAATCGAATGGAGCTAGGAATGAAGCCCCTGAACCGCAAACAAGGCTGGACCATCGCCGCGGCAGTCTCCGGCGTGGTTGTTGCCGGGAGCGCGTTGGCGCTTGGGGCGACATCGTCGTCATCGATGACCTACTGCCTAACCCGCGGGACCAACCCGACGCTGCACGCAGCATCGTCGAGGGGTTCGTGTCCGTCCGGCTACACCAAGCTGGTCTGGACGCCACCGACCGGGGCGCGCGGCGCAGCCGGCGTGCGCGGGGCAACTGGCGCCCAGGGTGCCCAAGGTCCGATCGGGCCGATAGGCCCCATTGGCGCGAACGGCGCGGTCGGTGCCACCGGCGCCGCAGGCCAGAATGGCGCACAAGGAATCCAGGGCGCAACCGGCGCTGACGGCGCGGTCGGTGCCACCGGCGCGCAGGGCATCCAGGGCGAGATCGGACCCATGGGTCCGGCCGGCGCAAATGGAACAGTCGGTGCGACGGGCGCAACCGGCGCTGACGGAGCCGTCGGCGCGACTGGTGCCGCAGGCCTCAACGGTGCGAAGGGCGCAACCGGCGCTGACGGAGGGGTCGGTGCCACCGGCTCCCAGGGCATTCAAGGAATCCAGGGCGCAACCGGCGCTGACGGCGCGGTTGGTGCCACGGGCGCCGCAGGTCTGAATGGCGCAGTTGGCGCAACCGGCGCAATCGGGGCGACCGGCGCGGTCGGCGCGCAGGGCACTCAGGGAATCCAGGGCGCCACGGGCGCTACCGGCACTGCCGGAGCGATCGGTGCCACAGGGTCTCAGGGGGCCACGGGAGTTCAGGGTGACATCGGCGCGACTGGGGCCCAGGGTGCGGTCGGTGCCACGGGACCAATCGGACCGCAGGGCCCGATCGGCGCAACCGGCGCAACGGGAGCAACCGGAGCAACGGGCGTGACCGGTGCCATGGGTCCGATGGGTTCGATGGGTCCGATGGGTCCGTCCGGAACGACCGGTGCGACCGGCCCGCAGGGCGCGGCCGGCGCCCAGGGGGCGGCTGGTCCGACGGGCGCCGCCGGCGCAGTAGGTTCTCAGGGTCCGGCGGGAGCGACCGGCGCGTCCGGTGCCCAGGGCCCGACGGGTTCCACCGGTGCCGCCGGCGCGACGGGCGCCGCCGGCACGGTTCCGGTCTACAACGCGACCGGCACGCTGCAGACAGCGCAGCACATCGTTACCGGATCAGTGCAGTTCGGGAACTTCAACAACACGATCAACGTGACGTTGTCCGGCCCGTCCGCCATCTTCGGCTCGGCCACCAGCTACAGCTGCACGGCGACCGGGGCCAGCACGAGCAACGTGCTCGCTGTGACGTACGGCAGCGGGAGTCAGTTCACCATCAGTCGAAGCGGAACGGGATCGGAGGCCGCCACCTACATGTGCATCGGTAGTTAGCGCAGAACAAACGAATCGCAGGTCGAGCGGGGGGCCATCGGCCCCCCGCTCGCATGTGGGACCGGCGTCGCGCCGGGCAACGTTGTCGTAATCGCAGAACTGCCGTGGATGCCTGGCGGAACTCCGAGCGTGTGCTGCATCGATGCGTGTCCGAACTCTCACTTCGCCAGGTCGACGCGCCGATGAACCCCTCAGCGCCACCCGTGCGTGAGGTATTACCGGACGATTCGGAGGATTCATGACTCGGCACCAACCCCCGATCCGAGCCCGTCGGGGCATTCGCGCCACCGGTGCGGCCGGAACGCTCCTTGTCGTGGGCGTGCTCATCAGCGGGTGTGGAAGCAGCGGGAGCTCGACACCGACCGCAACGACACCGGCCGGCAAGTTCCAGGCCGGATACAGCGCGCTGAGCCATGGCAACTACCAAAGCGCGAAGGACGAGTTCACGTCCGTGGTTGCCACGAACCCAACGTTGGCAAGCGCCCAATACAACCTCGGGCTCGCGGAAACCGGGCTCAAGAACAATGCCGCGGCGGTCGCGGCATACGAGAAGGCGATTGCGCTCGATCCCAAGATGACGGCCGCCATGTTCAACCTCGCGGATCTGCAGGCGTCGACGAATCCCAAGGCGGCGATCGCGACGCTTCGGCACCTGTTGACCATTACCCCGAACGACCACAACGCGCAGTTCAATCTCGGGTACTTACTCGAGCAGAACGGCAAGATGGCCGAAGGCAAGGTGCTGCTTGGCAAGGCGATCGCCGGCGATCCCGCCTTGCGTTCGCGGGTTCCCGCCGGGATGCAGCTGCCCTAACGGGCCCGGGGTCAGGCGCGCGGTCGGCTACGCCCTGAGCGGCGGACGATGGCGCACGATCGCGGTCCAGACGCCGTTGGACTGTCCGAACGCCACCAGCTCGTGGTCGTGGGAGTGGCACCACGCGGGCAGGTCGACGGCGACCATCGGATCATCGGCCAGCACGCGCACGGTCGCCCCAGGGGTGACCCGCCGGAGTGCGCGCGCGAGCAGCTGCACCGGGACCGGGCAATGGGTCCCCAGCGCGTCGACGACGCGGGCGTCGCTCACGGGTTGAGCGGGCTCATGGCGCGAAGCTCAGCCACGACGGACTCGAATACGTCAGCGGCGACAACGAGCTCGGCGTCGGTTGTCGTGTCGCCGAGCGTCATGAGTATCGCCGCGTGGGTCCAGGCCGCGTCGCAGCCCATCGCCTCGAGCGTGGGCGAGGCCTTGCCCGCATCGGCCGTGCAGGTCGAACCGGGGGAGACGCACACGCCGCGCGTGCCGAGCGCGAGGGCGAGACTTTCGCCGGTGACGCCACGAACCGAGACCTGCAGGTGTCCCGGCAGGCGATCGACGAGGGGTGGGCCGTTGAGGCGGACCTCTGGGACCGCGAGGATGCGCTCGGCGAGCAGCCTCGTCTGACGACCTCGCTCGGCGGCGCGCTGCGTGAGCATGCCGCCGGTGCGGGAGGCGCCAACACCGAGCGCGACGGCACCGGCCAGGTCAATGGGGCCAGCACGCTTGCCGGCCTCTTGCACACCGCCTTCGATGAGCGGGTGCAGTCGGGCGCCGCGGCGCACCCACAGCGCCCCGCTCCATGCCGGTGCGCCCAGGGCCGTGCCGGAAATCGTGACGGCATCCGCTCCGATGGTTGTCACGTCGATCGGCACAATGCCTGCGGACTCGGCGGCGTCGACGTGCACTCGCACCTCGTCGCGCCGGGCGCGTACTGCGTCGATCAGCGTATCGAGGTCCTGGATCGTGCCGACCTCATGCTGTGCGTGGTGGATGCTCACCACGCACGTCCCGGGTCCAACCGCGTCGGCAAGTGCACAAGGATCGATGCGCCCGAACCCATCGACGCCCGTAAAGCTGACCGGATCCCCGTCGCGCATCCGTGAACGGAGCGTCGCAATCACCGCAGGGTGTTCGATGCTGCTGGCGACGGCATGTGGCCCGAGGGTCCGGTTTGCTGAAAGAAGCCCCTTGACCGCAAGGTTGCGCGCTTCGGTTGCCCCGCTGGCGAAGATGACGTCCTCCGGGTCGGCCCCGATAAGTGCGGCGACCTGCGCGCGCGCCCGTTCCAACATCGCGGCCGCGGGTGCTCCGGCCGGGTGGTCGGCGTCTGGGCTGCCTGGACACCGGAGCGCCGCGGCGACTGCCTCACGCACCTCGGCATCGAGCGGTGTGCTTGAGGCATGATCGAGATAGGCGCGGACGGGCTTGAGCATCTAGAACCCGTCCGCAAGCCTGTCGGCCAGAAGACCAGGGAGCCCTGCGGCGCGGATCGCAGCCTGGGCGCCGGCCACGTCGTAGCGGGTCCGTACGAACTCGACCGTGCGGTGCTCGGGGCGGAAACAGACCCATGCGGCGCGCGGATCACGGTCGCGCGGCTGCCCGACCGAGCCCGGATTGACGAGCCAGCGTCCGGGGATCAGCGTGACCGGCGTCGTGGTCGAGACTCCCTCGACCGAGCCGTCGGGGAACCGGTGCCATGCCGCCGGGATATGGGTATGCCCGATGAATGTCAGATCGGCGGTCGCCGCCTCCAGCGACGGCGCGGCCTCCTCAAGGCCGACGACGTACTCCCAGACCGGGTCGCGCACGCTGGCGTGGACGACATCAACGCCGTCGGCCGAACCGGTGGGTTCGAGGGTCGCCAGTCGCGCGCATTGCTCAGGGCCGAGCGCGATGCGGGTCCAGGCTGCCGCCGCTTGCGCCCAGGAGGCGAACGCCTCAAGCGGCAGGTGGCCGGCGACCACCAGATCGTGGTTGCCCGCGATGCAGCGCTCGGCGCCGCTGAGACAGACATCGAGGGCGTACCCGGGGTCCGCACCGTACCCGACGATGTCGCCGACACACCACCACCTGCTGATACCGCGTCCCGCGACGTCGTCAAGCACGGCATCGAGTGCCTGGCGGTTGCCATGAATATCACTGAGTACGGCGATTGCCGACACGGGGTGGGTCCTCAAGGGTCCAAGAGGAAAAGGGCTCCGTCGGGACGATACGCGTCCGGGACGCGGACGCGGGGACGCTAGGATGACGTCGTGGCTGCTGTTTGTGTAATCGGGCCTTGGGACCGGGCATAGGCGGGCGTGCTCCGCGATCTCCGGCCGTCCAGCTGGTGTGCGTTGGCCGGCTGCGCCAGCCGCACGACCAAGCAGGCCGTGAGTACGAGCGGCGCGTCGGGCTGATGACGAGCTTCCGCGTCGACGAGGTCGTACCGGAACCCCTTCAGCGCGGGGAGGTCCACGCACGGGCACGCGAGGCCCTCCGGATCCGCGCCTGCGTCGCCCGCAATGCCTGGACCGTGGGCTTGGCGCCCACCGGTCGCCAGGTGCAATCGAGCGAGGTATTTGCGACGTGGCTGGAGCGCCGCTTGGCATCGGGGCGTCCCGTCACGTTCGTCATCGGCGGCGCAGCGGGCATCGATGACGGCCTATTGGACCACTGTGACGAGCAGCTGTCACTGGGAACGCTCACGATGCCTCACCAACTTGCTCGGGTCGTGTTGGCCGAGCAGATCTATCGGGCCCTGTGCGTCCTGCAGGGTCATCCGTATCCCCACTAGCCCGCTAAGGTGCAGCTTCGTGACGACCGCGTTTCTCGATGAACTGGCCCGAGCCATCGCCGCCGACGCGGCGGCGGCCTCTGGTGTCCCCGATCCGACGGTCGCCCTGGTACCCCCGGCCCGCCCCGAGCACGGGGACATCGCGAGCCCCATTGCGTTGGGCGTCGCCAAGCGGGCCGGTCGGCCGCCGCAGCAAGTCGCGACGGCGATCGCCGCTGCACTGGCCGCTCGCGATGAGCTGCGAGGGATCCTCGACCGGATCGAGGTTGCCGGCCCGGGCTTCCTGAACTTCACGCTGACGCCGGCGTGGTTCGTCGGCGCCGTACGCGGCATCCTCGATGCCGGACCATCGTTTGGCGCCGCAACCGTTACCCGCTCCGAGTCGATCCTGCTCGAGTTCGTCTCGCCCAATCCGACCGGCCCGATGCACGTCGGTCACGCCCGGCACGCGGCATACGGTGATGCCGTGGCACGGCTGCTTGAGTTCGTGGGTCACCGGGTGTGGCGCGAGTGCTATGTCAACGACTTCGGACGTCAGATGCGGCTGTTCGGGGCATCGGTCGCAGCGCGCTACGCGGAACAAATCGGCGAGCCGGCTGAGCTTCCCGACGACGGCTACCGCGGCGAGTACGTGGCCGAGATCGCCGCGGCGATCCACGCCGAGATCGGTCTGCGCTTTACCGGGCGGGTGTCTCCACCCGATGACGAGGCGCTCACGTATTTCGCCACGGTTGGCGGCCAGCGCATGCTCGCCCGCACCCAACACGAGCTGGAGGCCTGCCGGGTCCGGATCGATCGGTTCTTCTCGGAGACGACTCTCCAGGAGGATGGGCGGGTCACCGCCGGCATCGACGCCTTGCGGGCGGCCGGACACACGTTCGAGGCAGATGGCGCAGTGTGGTTCCGGACCACCGACTTCGGCGACGAAAAGGATCGGGTGCTCGTCCGCTCGGACGGCGCGACGACCTATCTCGCGGCCGACGTCGCGTATCACCTCGACAAGGCCGCGCGCATGGGCGACCGGATGATCGACATCTTCGGGGCCGACCATCACGGGTACATCAACCGCCTCAAGGCGGTGATCGCTGCGGGCGGCTATCCGCCCGACGCGCTTGAGGTGCTGATCATGCAGTTGGTGAGCCTTGTCGAACAAGGCGAGGCCAAGCGCATGAGCAAGCGCGCCGGCACGCTGGTCACGCTTCGCGAGTTGGTCGACGACATTGGGGTCGACGCGACGCGGTTCTTTCTTGTCGAGCGCAGCCATGACACGGCCTTCGAACTCGATCTCGACCTCGCCCGGGAACAGAGCCAAGAGAACCCGGTGTACTACGTCCAATACGCACACGCGCGATGCTGCAGCATCCTGGCCAAGGCCGCGGAACACGGTGTGACGCGCGCGCTAGAAGCCGCCGCTCCGATGGAGCTCGATGTGAGCGAGCGAGCCCTCGCGATCCGGCTCGCGGACTGGCCCGCCGTCGCGGCGGAAGCGGCGGAGCGACGGGCGCCGCATCGGGTCGTTGCCTATCTCAAGGACCTCGCCCGCGATCTTCATGGTTTCTACCACCGGTGCCGTGTCGTCGGCGAAGCGCCAGACGTCGAGGCGTTTCGAATGGACCTCACGCTCGCGACGCGGCAGGTACTGGCGACGGGGCTCGACGTCCTTGGCGTCAACGCGCCCGAACGTATGTAGTACCGCTGCCGGACGGGTAAACCTCTGCTAGTTTCCGGCTCCGTTGCGGGTGTAGCTCAGTTGGTAGAGCGTCGGCTTCCCAAGCCGAAGGTCGCGAGTTCGAGCCTCGTCGCCCGCTTTGCGGAAAGCCCCGCCAGCGCGGGGCTTTTCTTGTGTCTGGGGCCAGGAACGCTTGTGCGCCGAAGTCGGCCTGAAGCGGTCTGAGACGGTGCGGGGGCCGTCTGGGACGGTGCGGGAGACGGTGCGGGAGATCGCCGCGCGCCGATAACGGCAGGCGGCGCTTCGACCTGAGGCGCGGGCGCTCGGGCAGTTGGTGACCCGCACGGCCGCCTCCGGAGCCAGAGGCCCTCTGCGAGACTGTGTCAAAGGACCACCATCTCGGCGTAGACGCCTAGGTGCCCAGCGGCTTGTTGCCCTTTCTCGCGTTGCATGCGAGCCAGGCCGAGAGGATGTCGGCGATGTGGTTAGTGGCGCCGAGGTCGAGACGCGACGCCGGGATGACGTGGTCGGCGTGGGGTGCCGCGCACAGAGGATCAGCGACATGCCAAGGCGAGACCTAGGACGCCATCTTCTCCGGGTAGAACCCGGGATTCTCGTTGATCATGCGGAGAAACGCGCGGCCTTTGAGCGCAAGATGATAGTGGCCATCTTCGGTGGGGTTGATCAGCCCCCTAGCGGTCAGAAACTGTAACCACACGTCGAACGAAACCGAGGACCGGATCAGCTTGTGGGCACCAGCGTAGAAGCGTTCGATGTCAGCACGAGACAAGCCGTCGGGCTCCGCGCTCTGGATTGCCCAAAGGGCTTGCATTTGGCTCCCATAGATCTCAGCGTAGATGCGCTCGAGGGCCAGCCGGCCAGCAGTGAGGCGCAAAGCGTCGCGCTCTGCCTCCGTCGCCTCGAGACGGGCTAGGGTCGCCTCGTCCTTCGAGAGTGACACGTCATTCGCAACGCGGGGTCCGGCCGCGCCGACGTCCACGGCCCCAACGCCAGCGGGTGCCAGGACCTCTGGCGTCGGTCTATGCGCCCCAGCCGTGAAGGAGGCCAACAAGGCTGCCGCCACTTTCTTTAGATCTTCGTCTAGTGCGGGGGATGGCTTAGGTGCGCCAGCATCCGGATTCACGTTTTGCCGAGGAGCAATGCTCGCCGAGCCCCACGGGGACTTGACCTCAGAGATGTGGTCGATCAGACGGCCGATGTGCTCGCGGTACTCGACAAGGACAAAGATGAGCGCGCCGCCGACGACGGCCGGCCAAGCCACCGCGCCAAGCAGGGCAGCCGCGCTGCGTACGCCGCTGCTCGGCCCGAACCAACCGAGGCGCCCCGCCACGACGACAAGCACCACCAGAACGACGGCCGAAACGCCGATTCGCCCCCAACGGTTCTTGGCGCTGAGCGCCCCCTGATCGGCTTTATTGCCGCGCGTCTCCTGATCGGCCATACGGCAGAGTATCGGTTGGAGGGCGTCCGGTTGCCCCGCGCGCGCCACGTCACCCCGTATCGACGCCCGCCCGATTGTGCACTACGGTCCGATGCCCGATCTGCCGATGCTGAGAGGGGAGGGGCGGTTGGGCGTTGGGTCGGGTCACGGCCGGCGTTCGCTGATGGTCTCGCCGAGGAACCGGGTCGGTGGGCCGACTTGGCCGGGCCGCCGTACGGCTAGATGAGGCGAGCCAGCCTCCGAGATAACGCGAGCGACCCGTATCGTCCGCAGCAACGTATTGCGGTAACCGGCAACAGGCGCGCAACAGCACCCCCCACGCCTCGGCCGACGCGTCAGATCGATCGCAGTGGCGCCGGGTCGTTGCGATCGTTTGCCGTATCGCATGCTCGCCCGCGAAACCCCCCTGCGCAGGCGACCACAGCATTTTCAGCTACCCCGCTCCGAAAGCATTCGCCTGAAATCGTGGTTGACACGTGCGTCCTCTGGCCGCCGGATCATCTCAGACCTACTGCCGCGCGCAGCTTGTGATTGGGCCCGGTCCCACGAATGACAGCTCGCAGGCACGCGTAAACGCCGCCGCATGGGTCGATGCGCGGCGCCGTCATGGGAGGCGCGGGTAAGGGTTCGCAGGGTTCTAGTCGATGGATGAGAACTGCGAAGCAGTCGAGATAGGCACGAGCGATTGACAGCAAAAACGCGAGAGGCATGGACGCCGAAGGAAGTGTGACTTGATCGCCCCGACCTACCGCACGAGATTTGCATGGATGCTGACCGTCGCGATCGCCCTAATCGCTTCTGCCGCGACGGGTCTTGGGGCGCCTGCGGTCAAAGCGACTGGGCAATCGCAAGCGAAGGTCGGCGGAAAAGCGGTTGTCACCCATCAGCGCTCGCTATCGACACCTACGACCGGCATATCTCGATACATCGTGGGCGGTTCACAGGCGCCGAGCTCTGCGTGGCCGTTTTTGGACGACGTCACCGTGTACACATCCTCGGGTGCGTTCCAATGCACCGGAGACCGTATTGCGGCGAACTGGGTACTGACCGCACAGCATTGCTTGGTGGACTCAGGCACGAACGCTCTCGTGGCTCCCGGATCCGTGCAGGTGGGATTGGGCGTGGGCCCCGACCAGACTCGAACCGACTGGCAAGTACCCACGCAGATCGTCGCATTTCCCGGATATAACCCGACAACGCACTTCGGGGACATCGCCCTGCTCGAGCTGTCGTCGTCCGCGCCGGACACGCAGGTTGTCAACCTTGCACAGGCGTCAGATGAGCCATCCTCGCTGCCGGCCGTGGCGTACATCGCAGGATGGGGGCTGACGTCCGATGGCGGATCGAGCGTCAACTTCCCCCAAAGCGCATACACATACCTCTGGAGTCAGGGTTTCTGCACCGCGCAATGGGTGGTGGGATTTAACCCGACATACGAACTGTGTGCCGGGGGCCCTGATGGAGGGGTCAATGTGTACCCGAGCATCTGTGAAGGTGATTCCGGGGGCCCGCTTATGATCGCACCTGTCACGACGGACCCCTTTTACGATGAACTTCTTGGGACCAGCGACTTCGTATCAGCGAGTGGATGCCAAGTGTTGCCGCCCGTGTTCGAACGAGTCTCGTACTACTACTCTTGGCTGGTGTCCCAGACAGGATTGGGGCCGGTCCCAATCCAAAGCGTCGGCGTGTCCAGCACGGGGTTCAACTCGGCGACCCTTGTCGCGTGGCTACCTCCCAACGAAGCCGATGGCATCGTCGAAGTGCTGGATCCCCAGGGCCGCGTGGTCGCTCAGCAACAAGTGTGGGCAAGTTCCCGAGCTGGCCCCGGCTACTTCACGCTAACGGGGCTCGCTCCGGGTAGACACTACGCGGGATACAGCGTGAGGACCCTAAGCCACTACGGCGACATCACGGTCGGAAATATCGGCTTCTCAACCGTCGCAAAGGCTGATCTTTCCGTCAGCATTCGGTGCCCGGTGCGCGTTGAGCGGGTCAGACATCGATATGCCTGTCGGCTCACCGTCAGAAACGCTGGGCCGAACACCGCGACCAACCTCCATCTCATCCTTACCGCGCGACCGGCCCGCTCTACAGTCGCCTGTACCGGTCCAACCTTGCGGCCCGGCTGGTATGCGTCGTGCTCGGTTTCTATCCGCCCGTTCCGGATCGGGCGCTTCTACTACACGGTGACGGCGACCTCGGCGACATTCGACCCGAACCACCGCAACAACGCAGCGGCGGTGGCAATACGTGTGCGTCGCTGATCGGTCCGGTCAATCGAATCGTCCAGCGATCGCAAATAGCCGAGACCCTGGGCCGCCCGTGATCCTCCCCGGAGGACCGCCGCTACCGCGACACGGCATCTCTCAGCCGGTCGTTCGTTGACGTTCCGAGCGCTCAGAAGGATGGTAGTGCCCACGTTGGCCGCAGTCAGCATTGCGGCGGTCCTTGTCGGTTGCGGCAGCAGCGCCGCCGTTGCTCCGTCGCAATCAAGTTCTAGAAGCGTCGATCGTTGCGGCGCTCCGAGCAACCCTGACGGCTACAACTTCTGTGGTGGCACGACGCTGTACAACCCTGCGTCCGACATCTGCAACTACTTCTCGTGCATCCCGTCCTTCTGGAACGGCGTCGGTTACGTAGTCCAGTGCCGGGACGGGATGTTGAGTCAATCAGGGGGCCGACAAGGAGCCTGTTCCCATCACGGCGGCGAGGCCCAGGCGCTGTACGCGCCGAACTCTTCGCAAACATCGCAAGTCAGCACCGGGGCAGAGCCGACAACCCCTGGATCGTCAGCGGGCGGCGGGACGACGGGCGCCGGCTCTGGAGCCGTGACCCCAGGTCCCTATGGAGGAATGGAGTACAAGGGCGGCGACTTCAACTCTGTTGACGGACTGGAGCGCTGCTACAGCGACGCAACGATCGTGAACTGCATCGCTGCTCCTAGCGGTAAGGAAGTCCAGCTCGACGTAGGCGCGTCCGCCGTCTTCCAAGGAATTCACGGCGCGTGGACCGAGATGGGCGTGCGACTCCAAGAGGGGATGAGTTTCACGACGCCGAGCCAGGCCATCACTTGCGGGTCGTCGAGCCGTGGCATCACGTGCACCGACAGCACCACTGGGAATTCGTTCACGATCGG
>Ga0307372_10004071_pt1 | contig 22838 bp, 19 predicted proteins | sample OX1MG_FD_202533 | JGI IMG/M metagenome (GOLD analysis project Ga0307372, IMG submission 202533) | Soil microbial communities from Risofladan, Vaasa, Finland - OX-1 | ecosystem: Environmental > Terrestrial > Soil > Coastal area > Acid sulfate soil | place: Finland: Risofladan, Vaasa | collected...
CGACGGCACGTCGGCGAGCACGTGTGGTCCAGGCCGTGAGGTAGGACGGTGAGGTAGGACGGTGAGGTAGAGACGGCGAGATGTTCTCAGGCCGGTTGTCGTCCCGGATGCCGTTGATGTGGTGGACCGATTCTCCCTCCATGTCACGCCGGGGTTTCGAAAGCATCCCCCTGGCTCCATGACCGCCGCCTCCACGACGAAGGGTGATCCGGAAACGGAACACTCGGTGTTCCTGAAACCCACGGTTCCGGCCTGACCCCGACATAGGCTCGAAGCGTGAATTGGGCCCAGCGGAAGGTCGATGTCGCTGCCGAGGGCCAACGGTACGCTCTCGGTCGTACGACCGAATTCGACGGCATCTGGCGCAAACGGCCGTGGGGATGGCGGCTCGTCTCACGGTATCCTCGCACCGAAGAGGGCTGGCGAGTCGCGTCAGCGCAGTTCTCGGACTGGGAGCCGTACGCCCAGGTCGAGGGGAGCCGGATCCTCTTTCGCGACGAGGCACCCTCACCCCGTCGGCGGCGACGGATCTGGGGATGGTCGCTCATCGCCATCGTGGCAGCCGTCACCGCGGCGGGCGGCGTCGTGCTGAGCCGCAACGGATGGAGTCTCTCGCCTGCCGGTTCGGCTGCCACCGGCGGTCGCCCGACCGCACAGGTCGTCGGTCCGGGACACCTGGCCACGGGTCCCGACTTCATCGACTACATCCAGTGGCATGACCTCGGAGGCCGACTCACCGGGTCGGCGCACGTCGTCACCCTCACCGGCCATGCCCCAGACCTGAATACGGCCACGAGGACGCTGGCAGTGAGCGGGACGCTCAACGCCTCGACGATCAGCCTGAGCTTCGACGGCAGCCCGGCGGCGTTCGGAGCCCTGTCGGGAGGATCGTTCACGGTGGACTTCCCGCAACCCGGAAGCGCTCTCGCACCGGTCACCTTCGTCAGCGCATCGGCGTTGCAGTACGCCCGAGCTGTCGCAGCGTTGGGCGACCAGATGGCGCAGGCCAATCAGGTGGCGGCGAGCGCCCGGACACTGAAGACCGAACAGCACGCGATCACCAGTGACGCCACGGCCGTCGCCTCCGACATCAAGCGCCTCTCGGATCTGTCGTCGCTCACGGCAGCTGTCGAGTCGGTGGGGACCTCGGTGCAGCAGGTGACGACCGACTTGACCCAGGTGCAAGCCGATCTGGACAAGGTGCTGGCCGAGGCCCCCCAGGGGAACAAGAGCCAGATCTGCTCCGATGCCTCGCACGTGGTGGCGAGCGCCGCGCAGAAACTGGCGTACGACACCGCGCAGAAACTCGAATACGACGCCACGCAAGGTGTGGAGAACCAGGTGGGTGTCCTGCGTGGCAACGTGACGTCACTGCAGAGTGATTTCGCCCAGCTCCAGTCGGACCAGTCGGTGCTGCCTGGCTACCGGCCTCCCAACCAGCCGGGTCGACGAGTGGTGACGCAAACCCTGGCGGGAACCAACAACGCCCTCACATCAGCCGTCACCACGACCAACGGCGACATCGACCAGGCCAACACCATCGTCGCCACCGCCTACGGCTACCTCGCCGAGGCCTTCCAGGTCGGGAGCTGCGGTTCGCCCCCCGCGACCCCCGACCCCCAGCAGGACATCGAATGAACGGACTCGACGTGCAGCGGTGCACGATGGATGCTAGAGCCCGGGACTACATCCGTCGGTGCCCACGGGTGGAAACGTCGAGTCGTCAGATCCCCTCGCAGCTCTAGAGGCGGTACGCAAGGTAGCCGGGCCGAACGCGGCGCTGTAGGAGGTCCACGGGTGACAGCCGCCTTGGTGCAGGCCGCCGATGACGCCGACGACCGACCAGCCATGGCCACGGTGCTGGAGCCACGGTGCGCCGCTCGTCCCGGCCGCGTACGGGCTGCAATTGAACGCTGGATATCCGGCGTCGTAGTAGACGCGTGTCGTGCAGGCGATCGGATCGTCGTTGCGTCCGAGTGAGTAGGCGGGCACCGTGACCTGGCTACCGGAGACAGGCGCTGTCCCGAGCTGGTTGGCCCCGGTGACCTGTTGGATCTGTTCCGGGTGTCCATTGACCTGATGCGGCGCCACCACGAGAAACGCGAAGTCGTCCCGGGGCGCTCGCCGGGCGATCCACCCGGGCGCACCGTAGGCCCCCGTGACCGTCCAGGAGCCGAACGGCTCGATGCCGTGGTCATAGCCAGGAGCGAAGACATACCCAGCAGCCGTCCCCGCGATGCAGTGCGCCGCGGTGATCAAGAGATCTCGCCCTGGGCTGCCGACCACACTTGCGGTGCACGTGTGAACCGGAACGCCGGGCGGGAACAGGGCCCCCACCGTCAGGTTCCCACTGAAATGATGTGCGGTCGGCGGGCTCGCGGCTGTGCCTCCGCCCCCACTCCGCCCGCTTGCGGCCGGCCCGCTCGCAGATGTGCATGCGCCGAGAAGGGTGACCATGGCCACGATGGCGATGGCAATGGCGATGGACAGGCGGTGGTTCCCACCCCGGGTACGCGAACCAAGCACGCCCGGAGCTGGCCGGGCCGTCATCCTGCGGTTGCGTCGCCGAGAACGGCCTCCACGAGCTCGTGCCATCCCGGTTCCTCTTCTGGACGGTGTCCTGGGATCAAATGGAGACGCACGAACAGCGCCACCACCGCCCTCTTCTCGGCGTCGGCTCCTTTGACGGCCTCCGAGAGCAAGCACGATGCCTGGACGACGCGGGTCAGTTGGTCGAGGTGACGACGGAAATGGGCGCCAGCCCCCTCGGGTTCGGTCAGGGCGCGTCGCAAGCGGGGCTCGAGGTCACTCAGCGCGGCAGCGACCGAGGCGCCGTCATCGCTCTCGCCAGCTGTGGCCAGCTCGCCCCGGACCCATGTCAGCACGTGGTCAAGAAGGCCGAGGCGGACGCAGTCCCGGTGCACCTGGGCACACAGCACGTTGTGGGTGCCCTCCCAACTCTCGAACACGACGGCATCGCGGTAAAGGCGGGGAAGCGGGGAGAAGTCCTCGATCGTGCCGTTGCCGCCGAGCACCTCGATCCCACGGTGCACGACATCAGTAGCGGTGATCGAAGTGAGGTACTTGTTGGCGTTGACGAGGAGCCGGTAAACAGCAACCTCAGGTTCGGAGGCCTGGCCGCTATCGACGTCGTCGAGCAGCCCTGTAAGCGCCATCGTCGAGGCCAGCGCGGCCTGCTCCTCAACCTTCATCACCGCCAACTGCCCACGCACAGCTCGGAACGATTCAACGGCCTGCCCGAACGCCTGGCGGTGGCGCGCGAAGCTCGAGGCCTCCAGATACGCGCGTCGCATGAGTGCGGTCGAGCCCACGGCGTTCAGCCACCGGGAGGTGTTGAGCAGCTCCTCCACGGCGACACGGAACCCCTCCTCGACCCCACCGATGGGCCAGCCCAGGGCGCCGTCGAAATCGATCTCCGCCGAAGCCAGACAACGTGTCCCGAGCTTGTCCTTCAACCGCCGGATGCGAAAGCCGTTGGGAGTGGCGCCGTCGAGGCTCCGGGGTACGAGGAAACACCCCAGACCGCCGGTGCCCTCGCCGGCGCCGTCGGGGCGGGCGGTCACGGCGAAGAGGTCGGCATCGGCGACCGAGCAGAACCACTTCTCACCGGTGATCCGCCAGGCCCCGGGCTCGGTCGCGTCGGGCACCGCACGCGTCACGTTGGCGCCCACGTCGGAGCCCCCTTGGACCTCGGTGAGGAATTGCGATCCTCGCAGGCACCGGTCGTAGTCGATCTCGAAGAGCCCCGACGCGTAGCGGGCGTTGAGCTCGGGTGAGCCCCGGCGCTCGACCGCCCGCGCCAGACCGGCGGTGCACACGACCGGGCAGCTGTGGCCACCTTCGCCCGCGTGTGCCAACAGGTAGAACAAGGCCGCTTGCTCGAAAGCACCGCGTCCGCCCCGATTCACCGCCAGGATCTCCGACGCCCACACCGCCTGGCCGGCGCGCTGGTAGTCGGGGTGGAACTCGATCTGGTCGACCCGCCGTCCGATGCCGTCGTACGGGATGTGAGCGGGCAGCTCGCGGTGGCGCTCCAGGGTCTCGACCGCGGGATCGATGACCTCGGCGACCACACGGCCGAAGTCCCGAAGGCGTGGCTCCATGGAGGCGGTACGCGTGACGCCAGCCCGGATGTCGAGCACCGACCGCAGGTTGGGTGTCGCCTCGTAGTAATTCGTCGGACGCGAATCCAGCCACCGGGCGAGGTCCTGGCGTCCCGGCTGCTCGATCACATCCCCATTCTGCTCCCATCCAACGCGCGAGTGGCAAGTCCACGCGGTCGGCATGTGCGAGGTGCCGGCCGCGCCAGCGAGGTGGACTCGGGGACTGCCGGCCCCGTTGCGCGGCCGCCTCGGTGTCGAGACGCCCTTGCCCCCGCACGTGGCCCGGGGGCCGCACCGCGGAGAGGACCGGTCACCGCCAGCGACACCGGCCAGGCGGCATGTGCCGATCCTCCTCGCCACCCCTCGAGAGCGGACCCTCAGGGCGTGAAGATGCTCTCGTGGGGACGGGCGGGCGGCGTGCTGAAGAACGGACGCACCCGAGTCTCCATGAGCTCGTCCACGGTCGAGGCCGACAGCGGGTCGTGGAGCAGGTCGTGGTCCTCGTCGGGATCGTCGTGGAGGTCGAAGAGCTGACACGGGGTGCCGGCATCTTCGTCGACGATGATCTTGTACCGGTCGGTCTCGAACGAGGCGAAGCCCCAGTTCTCGCTGACCGACACCGAACGCGCCGGCGGCGGGACGCCGTTCGCATAGCCGAGCAGGGACCGGCCCTCTCCCCCGGGCAGCTCGGGAGCACCGGCGATCTCGCGGACGGTGGCGGGTACGTCGAAGTGCTCGACCAACGCGTCGACGACCGCTGGTGGGCATCCGCCCGGTGGGCGCACGATCAGCGGGATGCGCACCGCCGGCTGGTAGAGCACGCATTTCGACATGAGCCCGTGGTTGCCGCCCATCTCGCCGTGGTCGCTGGTGTAGATCACCCATGTGTCGTCGAGGGCGCCCTTCTGTTCGAGCGCCGCCAGAATGCCGTCCACGGCGTCGTCGATCACGGTGATGTCAGCACTGTATGCACGACGCATGCCGCGAATGGCATCGTCGGTCATGGTCTCGGTGTCCGACAACCACAGGAACGAGTTGAGCAGTGCCCCGTAGCGGCCCGTTCCGTCGACGGTGGGCCGACGTGTCGAGCGTGGCATCGACACCTCGACGTCGCGGTAGCGGTCGACTGCCGATCGGGGCGCATCCCAGGGGTCGTGCGGTCCGGGGAAGCCGACGAACAGGAAGAAGGGCTCCGGACGGTCGTACCCGTCGATCCAACGGACCGCCTCGGCGCCGTGCCAGGCGTCGACGTACGCATCGAGTGGAACGGGCATCGGCGTGGCGTCCCACATGGGCACCCGCTTGGTGGCGTTCTGCCCGGTCTCGGCGTCGCCCTGGTAGCTGCGGTCGGCGATGTGCTGCAGGTACACGTCCAGCAGGCCCCGCTCGCGGAGGTGGTCGGTGTAGCGATTGGGTATCTCTCCGGGGAACTTGTCGCCGGTCTCCCGGACCTCGGTGAACCCCAGGCTGGTGAGGCGCCAGGCCAATTCGTCGATGTGTGCCGCCTGTAGGATCTCGTCGCGGTACAGGTGTGCCTTGCCCAGGAGGGCCGTGTGGTAGCCGGCCGAGCGCAACGCCCAGACGTAGGTCGGTGCATCGGGCGGGATCTCGGCCCAGTTGGTGTAGACGCCGTGATCCCTGACGTAGCGCTCCGTCATGAACGAGGCCCGCGCCGGCATGCACAGCGGACCCTGGCACGACACCCGCGAGAACCTGACCCCTTCGGCGGCAAGCCGGTCGAGGGCCGGCGTGAGCACGCCGTCGTCCCCGGCACAGCCCATCATGTCGCCACGGTGCTGGTCCGACATGACAACCACGATGTTCGGTGCGCGCGACGTCACTCTCGTCCTCCCGGGCTCGTCTGGGGCGCGGTCGGGAGCCCCGTCACCGCACCCGGGCTCCCCCACCTCACCACACCGGCCATCCCGACGGCAGGACGCCCGTCGACGGATCGTTCTGCGCGATGCCCGGCGGCGCGCCCAACGACGCGAGCAGCTGGGAGAAGCTCGTCCCGAAGGCGGTGGAGTTGGCGCCTGAGAACTGCCCGGCGTCGTTGGCCATGCTGAGGCCGTCGCCCGACGGGTCGGCCCAGCCCGTCTCGATGCCGTCGGGGCCCTCGTACATCATGCCGAGAACGGTCCCGGCCGTGACGGACTGGCCCACCGCCACCATGGGGTCGATGTCCTCGGCGGCGAAGACGGCAAGTCCACCGGCCGGCCCGTCGTCGAGGCGGTAACTGATGAAGGTGCCACCGGGCCAGCCGGCGTTCACCGTGCTCAGCACCACACCGTCGCCGATGGCATAGATCGGCCCGTACCCGCTGTAGTCGACCCCCTGGTCGATACGTTCCGGCGTGAGAGCCTCGACCGACCGAAGGGGGTTGGCGTACGAGCCTGGCGAAGGGTCGAACGTCACGGTGACCGGATGGGCCGCCGCAGCCGCGGCCGCCTGCGCGGCCATGGCCTGCTCCGCGGCTTTCGCCGCCGCCAGGCGCTGCTGGGCGGCGGCTGCCAGCAGGGCTTGCAGGTTGCCCTGGACCTGGCTGAGCAACGTGTCGTCGCGGTCGAGCGCGGCCTGCGCTGCTTGGCGCGCGCCGGCCAACTGCTGCACGCTGGAGGCAGCCTGGGCCTTGGCCGCCTGCAGCTGGGTCTCCGCGGACTGGGTGCGCTGCGAATCCAGCTCGACGGCGTCGATGGCGTCGTGGAACCTGTCGGTCACGTCCTGCGCGTACTGCTGCCTGGCTGCCAGCGTGGTGACGTTCTGAGTGTCGAACAGTGCGAGCGCAGCGCCGTCCCCGGCCCCGGTCATGTAGCTCTTGAGTGCCAGTGCCCTCAGCGTGGCGGTGTCCTGGGCCTGCGCGCGTCGGTCGTCGTCGAGATGAGCCCGGGCGGCGTCGAGCTCGGCCCCGATGGCGGTCTCGTGCGCCTGCGCCTCGTCGTAGCTGACCACCAGGCGCTGCACCTCAGCACCGTCCTCGGCGATGCGCGTCCCCAGCTGGGCGATCTGCGTTTGGTCGGAGTTCACGTCCGCCGACGCCCTGACGGGGAAGACGACGACCGTTGCCGTGACGGCCGCGCCGATCACCCCGACGAGCGTGACGGCCCGCGCCCGTGATGGACGCAGCCCACGGCGTTGCCGGCGGGCCCTGGCGACCGTGGTCCCGCCATGTGTGGGCATAACGGGGAACCACGTTATGCAATTCCCGACGGTCAGATCCAGGTTTCCGTCGCGGACCCCGGCGGACGCTGGGGCTCTCGGACAGAGGAACCACGCCCTCCAGCCGGGGGTGACCGGGTCCAGGCTCGGGGTGGTGTGTCGCCCTCGTGGAGGCAGTGTCGCAGTCGCTACCTCGGAGGCGTCGTCAACACCCCAGCAGGCCGGCGAGTGAGCCGCTCGGGCACGCTGCTCCTGTCCAGGTGACGCCGGAGAGCACCGCACCGGCCAAGTTGGCGCGGACGAGCGTGGCGTTGGTCAGGTTGGCATTGGTCAGCGTGGCCGCCATGAGCTTGGCCTTGAACAGCGTGGCGCCGGTGAGGTTGGCGCGGGTGAGGTTGGCGCCCGAGAGCACGGCGCCTTCGAGATGGCCGTTCGTGAGGTTGGCGCCGACGAGGTCGACGCCTCGCGCCTTGGCGTACACGAGCCTGGTTCCGAGGAGCTTCGCCCCGCTGAGGTTGGCGCCGACGAGCGCGGTGCGGATCAGGTTGGCACCCGAGAGCGTGGCCGTCGACAGCACGGCGTGGTCGAGATGGGCCCTGAGGAGGCTGGCGTTGGTGAGGTTCGCACCGGTGAGGTTCGCACCGGTGAGATGTGCGCCATCGAGCGTCGCGTTCGACAGCGCGGCGTTGCCGAGTGTCGCTCCGGTGAGGTTGGCGCCGGTGAGGTTGGCACTGGTCAGTGTGGTGCCGGACAACACGGCGTGGACGAGACGGGTGCCGCTGAGTTTGGCGCCGGCCAGGTTGGCTCCTGACAGCGTGGCGCGGGCCAGGTTGGCTCCTGACAGGTCGGTGCCCGCCAGCTGGGCCCCGGTCAGGTTGCAGCCGTGGAGGTCCACGAGGGGGGCAGGCGTGGCCTGGCAATTGACTGCGGCCGATGCCGGCGAGGCCAGGCCCACGGTCACCGAGAAGGCGCCGACGAGCGCGACACCCAGGCCGATGGCGACACGCATCCTGTGGAATCCCAAGCGGCGGACCATGGCGTCAGGACCTCCTCGAGTCCAGAGTTGACCATCCCGCTCCGAGACCATGAATCCCCAAATCTGACGAACTGCGCCGGAATGCCCCGATGTGACGTTCAGCACTCGAATCCTCACTCCGGGAGATCGCACCGGCGGAACGAGGAGCGGGTACGCAGACCCCTGCGGTCGACGACGGCGTCGTCGTCAAAGACCTCGTCCCGGTCTGACGGTCTGACGCGCTGACGGTCTGACGCGCTGGGCGGCGCTCGACGCTCAGCTGACGCGATCGGGGCCGGCGGAGCGCGACGTCCAGGCGACGACGGCGGCGACGGCCAGGGCGATGGCGAGCGGATAGACCTTCTGGCCGTGCACGATGAGGACCGCCCCGACCAGGGCGCCTGCGAACATGGCCGCGACCGCGAGCAGGCGGCGCCCTGCGGTCGCGCCGCGCCCACCGGCGACAGAGCTGTCGGCGGCGATGCCGGTGATCGTCAAGGTGAGCACCGTCGTGGTGAGATCCGGGACGGCGAGCGTGCGGGCAGTGGCGTTCTGAATCCCCATCGACGCGCCGAGCACGGCGATCAGGGCGTACCGCCAGGAACCGGCGAGCGCGGGCCCGCTCAGGCCTGCCAGCGCCACGGAGGACGCCACGAAGACCGCCTGGATCGTCGTGCCCGTGCGCAGGAGTTGTCCACGGTCGTCCGGTCTCGTCGAGGCGACCCGCCCACCGACCCCGGCACCGACGCCGAACGACGCCAGGGCGGCGAGCGACGCCCCGATCGAGAACCCGGGCGCTCCAACCAGTGCGAACGCCAGGAACACCACGTTCCCGGTCATGTTCGCCACGAAGACATGGCCGAGCACCAGGTAGCTGAACGCGTCGACGAGGCCCGTCACCAGCGTCATGGCGAGGAGCAAGGGTGGCAGCAGTCCATGGGGACCTGCCCTGTCAGGGGCGATCGTCTGACGGAGCTCCGTGAAGAACATGTTCACGGGTACGCGTCCGGGGCGCTCCTCACGACGATGGTGAGGATGAAGGCACCGGCTGCGCGCCTCGACTCGCTCAGGGCGCGGAGGTCGGGACCGACCCCTCCGGCACGACGGTGATGTTGACGGCGAATTCGCCCGACCGTAAGGTGCCGATGCTGGACGACGCGCTCCCGGACAGGACCTCGACGGTCCATCCCGAGCCGGTGGCCGTGAACGACGCGCCGGTGAGCGTCACCGTGGTCGACGTCGAGCCCGCGCTCGTGGTCGCCGTCACTTGGGTGGACCCCGACTCCACGTTGGTGAGCGTGTACCCCGCCGACCGGAACTTGGACTCGTAGGCGGCGGTCCCGGTGGTGACGGCGCCGGTCACGGCGAACGCCGCATCCCACCGGTTGCTCGTACCCGCCCCCCCGAGCACCCGCGAGCCGTCGGGCACGGGCACGTTCGACGGGAATCCGGTCGGCAGCGCCCCGCTCGAGCCGGAGAAGCTGTGGCCGAGGACATTGCCACTGATCCCGTTCTTCGACAGGTGCAGGCTGCACGCCGAGAGCGCCAGGGCCGCCACGACCGCCATCGGCACCCCGAGGACGACCCGGCCGCGGCGCAAGGTGATCAGGAACCGTCGGCATGTCCTGCCCGTCATACCTTTCGAGCCTCCCGCCGTGCCAGCGCTGCCGGTCGTGACGAGCATGGGCGCACCTCCCGCTCCCGTGTGGTTTTCGCGGCCCGACGGGGCCTTATCGGTCACGGTACCCGTCCGCGTCGGCCCGGCGAGGGACTCACCCCTGTGCTTCGGGTGGGTGGGCCGGGGCGTCGGGACGTCGGCCATCAGCTCGGAGGGTCCTGACCGGCCGGGCATGGGTGCACTGCGCGGTCGCCCGATTCGCCGTGACCACCTCGACGCCCTCGAAGTCTGCCAGCGTGCTGATGCGGAAACGGTTGTCGCGGGCCGTCGCCCGCTCCATGGCATGGGCGCGGGTCGAGTAGTAGCGGTCGCGCCCGTAGCCCTCGCTCGTGGCGGCGTAGCTCGCCACGAGCACGCGGCGCGGTCGTGTGTCACGGTTCGCCTCGCTGAAGTGCGGAAGAAGGCCGGCGATGCACAGAGCGTCGCCGGGCGCCAGCTCGGCCGGCTCCCACGGCAGCGACGCCGCCGTATCGGCCACCACCACTCCCCGATGGTCGACGGGAAGCATCTCATCCACACCGGGCGCGATCCAGACGCACCCCGACGTGGCGCTGCACTCGTCGATAGCGAGCAGGACCGACATCACGCGGACGACGCCGGGATAGGCGAGGAGGTCCTGGTGCGGGCTGAACCCGGCGCCACCAGGCTGCTTGTAGTTGAGCTTGTCCTTGAAGTCGGCCACGCTCACGCCGAGCTCGGCGGCCGCCACGGCCGACAACGACCCCCGGACGAGCCCGGCGAAGCCGTCGTGGCAGGCCGACACGTTCTCCGTTCGGCAGATGGCCTCGCCGGTTGCGGTCTGCTCGGCGTAGTGCCCCCACCGGTGACTTCCCGGCGGCCAGGCCTCCACGTCCGAGGCCCAGGTCCGCAACGCCTCCAGGTCGGCGCCGGTGACGACGGCTCGTCGGACCGGTGACAGCGGCGTCAATGCGCCGACTCCCGGAGCAGCGGCAGCCAGTACGCCAGTGGAGGGACGACCCGCCCGAGCACTTTGGCGGCGTCGTCGGCCCGGCGCAGCACCACGGCTGCGGCCCCCACTGGCGACGCCGCGAAGGCGGCGGCGTCCTCGGGTCCGAGGGGGCCACCCTGGAGCGCCAACGTCCGCACGCTGTCGGCGGAGAGGCGCGAGCGATACGACGCGTCTGTGGTGACCAGATACCGCTTGGCCGGCACATGCGCCTCGACCAGGCCTGCCACCCGGTCACCGAGCAGGGCGCGGACGCAGGCGGCACCCAACCGGCCGTGATCGTCGTCGGAGCCGAACCGGTGCCCGATGTCATGGACCAACCCGGCCAGCTGGAGCTCGACGTCGTCGGGCCGCACCGTCGACAGCTCGAAGGCGCACTGCAAACCGTGGTCGAGCGCGCTCAGCCGGTCAGACCGTCGTGCGGGCTCCGCCGGCTCGGACGCGAGCGAGGCGAGGACGTCGACGAGCTCGGAGAGGGTCACGGGGTCATGCCACCGAGCCGGGAGGCCGGCCGATGCCGCCGTCGACGAGCAGCATGTCGCTGAGGGTCCTGTCGGCATGACGTGAACGCCACGTCAGCATGGCCTGGGCATGCTCGAGCACGACGCCGGGATCCTCCACCTCGGTGCGCCACGTCGGGTCGGCGGCCAGGTCGAAGCAGCGCCAGTCACCCCCGCCGTACTGGACGTAGGCGGCCGCGTCCGAACGCACCACGGTCACGTGCTTGGACTCCAGGCGACGGTCCCACGGCCAGGAGTGCGGGCCGAAGGGGATGTATTCCCAGCGCCAGTCGTACTCCCAGTGAGCGGCGTCGCGCCACCACGGAGGCTCCTCCCCGGCGAGAAAGCCGGAGAGTGGCAGCCCGTCGCACTGTGCGGGGACGTCGACCCCCACCGCCTCGCAGATGGTGGGAAGCACGTCCACGTTCTCGGTGAAGGCCGACACGACGGTGCCGTGCGTGCTCGGCCGGCGCGGGTCGCGGACGATGGCGGGGATGTGGTAGCTCGCCTCGAAGGGTCCTCCCTTGCCGAGCCGGCCCTGGTCCCCCAGCTGCTCGCCGTGGTCGGAGGTCACGACGACGAAGGTGTCGTCCCACATCCCGAGCGTGTTCAACGCGTCGAGCACCCGCCCGAACTGCTCGTCCACGTCGGAGACCATCCCGAAGTACTGCGCCCGCAGCTCCCGCAGGCGCCGCTCGTCGGCGGGGGCCGCCGGCGCGGCGAGTCTGCCGCAGAACGGCATGTCGCGCTCGGGCGCGGCCAGCGGCGGCGGCACGTCGTCGGGGTCGTAGGCCTTCGACCACCGACCGGCGGCGGCGTACGGGGGGTGCGGGCGCCAGTAGCTGGCGTGGGCGAACCATGGCCCGTCGCGACGCTCGAGCCAGCCGACGAGCGCGTCGGTCAAGAACGCCGAGACGCCGTGCTCGGCGGGACGGTCCGGCTCCGTGGCCAGGGCCGTGTCGCCGTCGGCGGGCACGTCGTAGCCCAGCCGACCGAGCCACGCCCGCCACGCGTCCTGATCGTCGGGAAGGTCCAGCCCGACGTCGAAACCCGGGGGGAACCCCTGGTACGACGACAGCCGAGGGTCGTCGGGTCCCGTCGCCACCCGGGGGTCGATCCCCTGGTCCGCGTAGCCGAACACGGTCGGCACGTACCCGGCGCGCCGCGCCACCCGGGCCACGTTGTCGAAGCGGTCGTCGAGGGGCGTGCCATTGCCCACCACCCGGTTGTTCATCTGGTAGGTGCCGGTGTAGAGGCAGGCCCGCCCGGGGGCGCACGGCGACGCCTGGCTGTAGTGGCGCGCGAACCGCACGCCGTGCGCCGCCAGGCGGTCGAGGTTGGGCGTGCGGACGACCGGGTGCCCTGCCGCCGAGAGGCAGTCACCGCGGAACTGGTCGAGCGTGACGACAAGGACGTTCATCTGTTCCGCGGTTTGCTCCGTTCCCGTCGCGTCGCCTCCATGGTGCCCCGGCGACAGTGCGCCTACAAGCACGGCGGAAACACGGCGGCCGTGGGCACCGGTGACGGCCCCACGGTGGCGCACACCGGCGCCGCCACCGCAGCCGCCGGGACGGACGCGGGTCCCGTCACGACGAAGGGCCGGCTCCGTCGGGGGCCGCCGGTCGGAGGGCCCGCCCGTCCACCCATCCGGACCAGCCGCTCGACGTCAGCACGTGGGCCCAGGCGCCGAGCCGAGCCACGACCTGCACCGGCAGGCCGGGCGGGAGCTGCCCGACGAGATGGCTCCCCGGGTCGGGCCGGGCCCACACCGCCAGGCCGCCGGGGGGCGCGACGGACAGGGGGACGACACCCGAGGAGGATCCGGGTGCCGGTGGGATCGGCAGCGCGGGCACGGCGCGCAGCTGGTGATGGCGGAAGGGTGAGGCGGCCAGCGCCCGGTGGAACAGCACCGCGTAGACGAGCACGCCCATCGCCAGCACCGAGTACGCCAGTGCCGGGGCATCGAGGCCGAGGAGGGCGTCGTACGCCCCGTGCCCGCAGGCGCCCACGACGTAGGCGACGGCCACGGCGCGCCGACTGCCGAGCCCGCAACGCCACCGGCCGTACTCGTAGCCGATGATCCCCGTCCATGCCATGTGCCCGAGGTTGCCGACGAGGGCGCGCACCGGCGCCGTCATCGTGAGTGCCAGGTGTGATGCCGTCGACGGCGACAGGTGGTACGCCAGGGCGACGTCGTAGGTCCGGAGGATGTACGACAGCGTCTCGACGCCGGCGAAGCCGAGGGCCACGGCCGACGCGTAGATCATGCCGTCCACCGGCTCGTTCAGGTTGGTATTCCGGCGGGTGCCGAGGACGAGCACCGAGAACTTCGAGCCCTCCTCGATGAGGCCCACGAGCAGGCCGCCGCCGAGGACGACGCCTACCGCGCCCGAGAGTCTGGGACGGGTGGCGGACTCCAGTGCGAACGCCAGGACGACGGCGATGATCGACATGACGTAGAGCCGGGCCACGAGCCACTTGGGCTCCTTCTCGTACCGGTCGCGGCTGTAGACGAGCGCGAGCCACGCCAGTGAGGGGACGAAGGCTGCGATCAGGGCCTCCGTGCGAATGTCCATGCGGTCCTCTGGCCGGGGCGAACGACGACAGGCCGGTGAGCGTCCCGGGGGTCAGGCGCTCACGGGCACGCCGGTGGGCAGGCCGCCGTCCTGTGCACCGGCGGGGTCGGTCCCGCCGGCGGTCGCCGCGAGCTCGGCCCGGTGTCGTGTGGCCCAGCCCGGGCCTCGCACCACGTACGACAGGCGCTCGCCCCAACTCGTCGAGGACGCCACATCACGCAGGATGTCGCGGTACTCGTGCGTGGCGATGCGCAACGGGTTGAACGTGTTGATGTTCTTCGTGAGCCCGTACACGACCGGCTCGTCCTCCGGCTCGAAGGTCCCGAACAGGCGGTCCCACACGATCAAGATGCTGCCGTGATTGCGGTCGAGGTATTGCCGGTTCGACCCGTGGTGGACCCGATGGTGCGACGGGGTGTTGAGGATGGCCTCGGGCGGGCCCAGCCGGCCGATGGTCTCGGTGTGGATCCAGTACTGGTAGAGGAGGTTCACCCCGCGGGCGGTCTCCACGAGCCCGGGACGGATGCCGAACAGGCACAGCGCGCCGAACGGGACGAACGTCCCGAAGGCCTCGGCCACGGGCTGGCGCAGCGCCGTCGACAGGTTGTAGTGCTCGCTCGAGTGGTGCACGACGTGGATCGACCACATGTACCGGCTCGAATGCATGAAGCGGTGGTCCCAGTAGTAGACGAAGTCCCACGCCGCGATGGCCGCCGCCAGCGCCAGCGGGCCCACCCCCAGGTCGGGGAGCAGGCGCCGCCGCCACAGCCGGTCCGGTGTCGTACGCGATGCCCACGTCGTGGTCACAGCCACGCCCCCGGTCACGACGGCGGCCACGCCACCGACCGACGCCACGGAGCGGGCTGCTCGCAGCGCCGCGGCCCGGCGCGCCGCTCGTGGCGCCGAAGGGGGGACGCGGCGGTGCGTGGCTTCCCTGCCGTGCGCGGTCGGGTGGGCGCCGTGGTCCCGGCCCGGGTCGTCGGCCAGGCGCCGGACGACCCGGTCCGCCACGGTCGTCACCGCCACCGCGCCCAGGGCCCCGATGACGAGCCCGCGGCCGTAGCGCCCGCGGCCCGGCGTGACCGGCCGGAGCAGCTTCTGCCCCACCATGGGCGCCACCAGGCTGCCGACGCCCATGGCCAAGCTGGCCAGGGTGTCGCGGCGCTCGTAGTCGCCGGCGGTGGGACCCCCGACCGCCGCCCGGCGCCGACGCCGGCGCCACAGGTACTCGGCAGCCATGGTGGCGAAGTAGAAGGGAACGGCGACGACCGTCAGGTCCCGGGCACCTCCGGAGGACGCCGCCGCCGGGGACGCGGCCCGCGACGCGACGGCTCTGGTGCGGCGACGACCCATCGCGCCCATTGTGCGCTGGTTGCCGCCCGGCCGTCGACCCCGCCGGCCCGCCCCGAGCGTGTGCCCCGTCAGCCGTCCGGGGCGGAAGGGGCGCCAGGGGCGGTGGGTGCCGGGCCTTCCACACGCCCGGCACCGACGGACGGACCGGCCAGCCCGTGCAGCATGAAGGCAATCAGCTCGTCGGCGGCAAGGTCGATGGGGTCGGGGGCGGGGTCGGCGGCCCGGACCGACATGGCCCCGTAGAGCTGCTGGCCCACGAACGTCATGGCCTTGTCCGGATCGACCAGGCGGAAGTCGCCGGTCCGGGTACCCTGCTCGATCACGTCCCTGATGAGGCCGGCGACGTCGAGGCCGATGAGGTCGAGCTCGGCTCCGACCGTGGAGCCGAGCTGACTGGGCGCCCCCTGTGTCGCCAAGGCCAGGCGGAAGAACGCCGGGTTGTCGTCGATGCGCTCCAGCATGCCGACGACGAGCGTCCGAAGGCGGTCGACGGGGTCGCCGTCGTCCTCCCACGACGCCACCACGGCATCGAGCAGGAGCGTGTGCATGCGCTGCAAGCACGCCCGCAGCAATTCGTCCCGATTGGCGAAGTACACGTAGAGCGTCGACCTCGCCACCCCCGCCTCGGTGGCGATCTCGTCCATCGGGACCTCGGTGGTGCCGCGCTCGCCGAAGAGGCGCCGCGCCACGTCGATGATCTGGTCCCGGCGGAAGTCGCGGATGATGGCCCTCAGCTCGGCGGGCGCGCTCCGGGCCACGTCAGCGGGCCCCGGCCCGCTCCGTCGGGGAGAACGCCACCGGCAGGTGCTTGACCCCGTTGATGAAGTTCGACTGGAGCCGCTCCACGTCGCCGTCGACGTGGATGTCCGGCAGGCGGTCGAGCAGGTGCTCGAACATCACGACGATCTCCATGCGGGCCAGGTTGGCGCCCAGGCAGAAGTGCGGTCCCCCGCCTCCGAACGCCATGTGGGGATTGGGCTTGCGGCCGATGTCGAAGCGGTCGGGGTCTTCGAACACCGCTTCGTCCCGGTTGGCCGAGACGTGGAAGAAGACGACCTTGTCGCCCTCGTTGATCCGCTCGCCGCCGAGCTCGACGTCCTGCGTGGCCTGGCGCCGGAAGTTCATGACGGGCGTGACGAACCGGAGCATCTCCTCGACGGCCGAGGGCAACAGCGAGCGGTCCTCGCGCAGGCGCGCCCACTGGTCGGGGAACTGGGAGAACGCCACCATCGCGCCCGACATGAGGTTGCGCGTGGTCTCGTTGCCGGCCACCGCCAACAGCATGAAGAACAGGTCGAGCTCGAGCTCCGACAGCTGCTCACCCTCCAGCTCGACCTGCGTGAGCACGCTCATCAGGTCGTTGCGGGGGTCGAGCCGCTTCTGCTCGTAGAGCGCGGCCGCATACCCGAAGAGCTCGGCGGCCGCCAGCGCCGCGTTCTCCTCGGCCACGACCTCCTGTCCCTGGTACTCGGCGTCCTCACGGCCGATCATCCGGTTGGACCAGTCGAACATCTTCATCCGGTCCTCGGGCGGCACACCGAGGAGCTCCGCCAGGACGACGAGCGGGAGCTCGGCGGCGACGTCGATGACGAAGTCGGCCGAGCCCGCCTCGCACACCCGGTCGATGATCTCGTCGGCGACACCGTGGATGCGCTGCTCGAGCTCCCCGATCATCCGCGGTGTGAAGCCCTTGTTCACGAGCCGCCGGTAGCGCGTGTGCAGGGGCGGGTCCATGGTCACCATCATCAGGCGCTGCTGCTCGAGCTGCTCCTCGGGGGTCTCCCACAAGAAGGTGCCCTTGCGGTACGACGAGAAGCGCTGCGCGTCCCGGTTGACCGTCACGCAGTCCTCGTGGCGGGTGATGGCCCAGAACCCCGGGCCGTCGGCCTCCTCGTGCCAGTAGGCGGGCGCATTCCGGCGCAGGTGGGCGAACCACTCGTAGGGCACCCCGTCGACGAAGTTGCGCGAGTCGGTCAGGTCTATCGGGGCGAGCTCCATGGGGCGGACGTACCTCCAGTGAATCGGACAGTTGTCCGATTCACTGGATCATATGTCCAGACCGGTGGCGGATCAACGCCCCCGGGGGATGCTGGACAACGGGGCACCCTGCGGCGACAGTGGCGCGTCATGGTCACGCGGGCGCATCCGGGCGGGCCGGGCCAGGGCGGGGCGCCCGCGACCGGGGACCTCCCGGGCCCCATGGCACCCGCCGGCCGCCAGGTCCCGGGGGCACCCCCGACCGGCCGCAGCCCGGGGGCCGGGCCCTCGTGACCGGGCACATCCTGGGCATCGTCGCCCTGGTGGCCGTGGTCGGCGCCGGGGGCACCGTGTGGGTCCTGGTCCGGGACGACCACGGCCGCTCCCGGGAGTCGAGCGCCTTTGTGCTGCGGTGGCTCGGCGCCTCGAGTGCCGTCGTCGTCCTGGTCACGACGATGTTCCTGCGACCGTGGTACTGGGACGTGGCCATCGCGGGGGCCGTCGCCGCCGGACTGGCGGGCGTCCACCGCCTCCTGGCCGTGCTCGTGCAGCGCCCCTCCCCGGCCGGATGGCGGTCCATCGCTGCCGCCATGGCCTCGGTGGTCGTCGGGTCGGGGCTCGTCACGCTGGGCGGCGCCTCCGTGGTCGTCGACGGGGCGGCGCTCGCCGGGGGACGGCCGGCCCCGGCGGCGCATGCCGGGCAGGTCCTCGACCGGCCCGTGCTCTACCAGGTGTTCTGGGGCCCGGTCTGGGACAGCACCCCGGGGCCCCCGGCCCTGGCGCAGGCGGTGGCGTTCCAGCGGGGGCTGCCCACGTCTCGCTGGGGCGCGGCCGTCGTCCATGCCGGCTTCGGCGTGCAGGCGTTCGCCGACGGCGGCTGCTGGATCGACCCCGGGCCGCCGACCGAGCCCGGGGCCGCCTCGAGCACCGCGGTGGGCGTGTTCCCCGACGAGGTCCACCTCGTCCTGGCCGGGCACCGGCACCTGCTCCCCTGCCCCGGCGCACCGGCCGTCGCCCTTCCGTCGGTCCTCCCCCGCGACGCCCTCGTGGCCCTGTGGCTCGACCCCGCCGTGCCCTACGAGCTCGGCGGCGTCTCGGTCCACGGCTCGGTGCCATGGGCGGGCCGCCCCGACGGGCTGGCGGTGACAGGGCTCAGCGGCGGCTTCGCCTCCTGGGGCCTGTCCTCCTGCCGGGCCCGGCCGGCCTGTCGGGCGGTGCCGGCGTACGTGTCGCCCGCGTACGCCCTGTCGCACGAGGTGGTGGAGGCCACCGTGAACCCCTACGGCCGCGGCTGGTTCGCCGACGTGCCCCTGCAATGGGCGGCTCGCTACGTCCTGGCCCATGGCCCCACGTCGATGCTCGGGGCCCTGCCGGCGTTCGAGGGCGAGGTCGCCGACCTGTGCGAACCGGGCCAGCCCGACGCCCCGCGCCCGGGCTCGTCGGGGACGGGCACGGCGCACGCCCCCACCCTGGCCTCCTTCTACCGTCCCGGCGGCGGGTGCACGACGTGACCCCGGGCCCGGGCCCGGGCCCGGCCTCGACACCGGCACCGGCACCGGCACCGGCACCGGCACCGGCACCGGCGTCGGTGTCCACCGCGCCCGGGCGGCGGGAGCGGCTCGTCGCGGCCGGGCGCGACCTCGTCGAGCGGGGTCGGCCGGTGGTGCTGCCGACCCTCGTGCTGTGGTTCCTCGCCGCCGTCGTGACGACCGTGTACCTCCATCCCTTCGACGTGACGGAGTACGAGCGCTACGCCCATGCCGCCCTGCGCGCCCCGCTCCTGCACCGTCTGCCGGCCGAGTACCCCGCGCCCGCGCTCGTGGTCTTCCTCGCCCCCCTGCTCCTCCCCGTGGCCTACCCGTGGGCGTTCGCGTTGTTGGCCGGCGTCACCCTCCTCGTCCTGGCGACGGGCTACGAGCGATCGGGGATCCCCGGGTGGGACGCCCGCAACGCGGGCCGCCTGATCATCTACCTCGCCATCGGCTCGGTGATGGTCCTCGCCGGGCGCTACGACATCTTCGCCACGGCCGCCGCCTTCCTGTCGTTGCGCGCCGCGCGCCGGGACCGGTGGTCGGCGGCGTGGACGTGGAGCACCGTCGGGGTCGCGCTGAAGCTCTTCCCCGCGGCGTTCTGGCCCGTGTTCCTCATCGCCGAGTGGCGCACGACGGGGCGGGTACCGGCGCGCCGGCTGTGGTGGGTGGCCGGATCGGCGGTGCTCGTGGCCGGCGTCCCCGCCCTCCTCGACCGCGGCGCGGTCCTGAACGTCGTGCACTACTACCTGCACCGCCCCACCGAGATGGGGAGCCTGCCGGCAGGGCTGTCGGTGCTCCTCGACTGGCACGGCACGTCCTGGGTGGCCAGCTTCCACAGCGTCAACGTGGTCAGCTCGGTCACCGCAGGCCTCGGCACCGCTCTCGAGCTCGCCGCGCTCGCCGGGTGCCTGTGGACGTGGTGGGCGCAGGCGCGCGGCCGCCTCCCCCTGGAAGCTGCCTGCCTGGCCACCCTGACGCTGGCGGTGCTCGGGTCGAAGGTCCTGTCGGTGCAGTACCTCATCTGGCTGATGCCGCTGTGGGCGCTGTACCGGCTCCGGGTGTCATGGCTCCTGGCGTCGGCCGCCAACCTCGTCGTGTTCCCCTACGTCGCTTCGGCGACGCATTTCGGCTACGTCCCGGGCCACGCCTTCGCCGTCAGCCTGACGCTCACCTTCTTCGCCCGCGACCTGCTCGTCGTGGCCGGCACCGGGGCATGGCTGCGATCGGTGCGTGCCGACCCGCGGCCCGGCACGCCGGGTGCGCGGGGCACGCCGGGTGCGTCGAGACATCGCTAGGGGCTGAGTACCGGCACCTGGCTGTTCGCCGACATGCTGTAGGTAATGCCGAGGGGCTCGGCGATGCCCTTGGTGCTGAACGCCAGCGCCACGGCGGTGCTGGTCGGGGCGGCGCACGTCCCACCGCACGTGACCGTGATGTTGACGTCGCCCACGATCGCCGGGGACTGGGTCAGCTGCGTGGCGGTGCTGCTCGTGGCGCACAACGGTGCGGGGTTGACCTTGAGGAGCGGTGCGTTGCCCGCCACCGCCCTCTCTATCGGCAGGGGCAGACCGGACTCGCAGTACATCCCGGTGGTCGACCCGACCGCCCACGCCGCGTTGGTCGGGCCGAGCGCCACGAGCGACGTCTCGATCGAGGCGGCACGCGCCCCCGCGGTGGCACCATCGTGCAACGCCGAGTTCTGGTAGGCGAGGTAGCAGCCCGCGATGATCCCGAGGATCAGCATGAAGGCGATCGGCGCGACGAGGGCGAACTCGACGAGCGTGGCACCACCTTCGTCGCGCCGTCGGGCCCGGATGTGGCGGTGGAGTCGCATCATCCGATGAGCGACAGCTTGCCGCCGCCGGGCAGGGTGTAGGGCTCGCCCAGGATCGTGATGGTCGTCGCCCCGTCGGTGTTGAAGTCGTCGACGATGGCGGTGCCGGTGATCTTGACCGAGCCGGCCGAGGGTGTGGGCGCCGCGGGCCCGGTCCACCCGGTCCCGTAGCCGGTCTGCAAGGTGCCGCCGGCGTAGAAGGGCACGCCGCCGACCCTTCCGTCCCAGTAATCGAGGGGGGCGTTCTGCCCGTAGTTCGACAGCGAAGCGTTGTACACCACGCCCGTGAGGTCGATGTTGGCAGCGTCACCCGCTCCGGCGTCGAACCCGTAGTTGGCCTGGGTGTTGGGGTCCTGGTAGAAGACCAGGCCCGCCGAGCCGTTGGTGCCCGCGTAGGGCCCCGTGATCGGCCCGCTCAGGGTGACCGTGGTGTTCGGCCCACCGCCGACCATGAGGGAGAAGTTGTTGCCCGTCCCCCAGATGTTGGGGTCCTGGTTGATGGGCGAGTCGGTGTACGCCACGACCCCGTAGGTCGTCGGGCTGGTCCCACCGCACACGTTGGACGTCACTTCGGACTGCCCCCCGTTGACGGCACTCGCCATGGTGAGCGCCGGCAGGCACGGTGCGCCGTTGCCGGGCGCCGTCGTACCGTTGAGCGTGTTGCCACCCATGGGATACGGCTGCTCGGTGGCGATCACGACGTTGGATCCCGTCACGGCGTTGCCGGGTGCGGGGTTGATCCACAGCCCCTGGTCGAAGCGGTAGATGCCGGGATACGCGCCCTCGCCCGAGTACCCGGAGCAGTCCGCGAAATGGGGGGAGCCCGTGAGCTCGACCGGGTTGGTGTACTCACCGGGAAGCAGCTGCGATGCCGTGCGCGACACGCTCGAGTAGACCTGCATGCCCATCCCCGGACAGGCGATGTTGGCGCCACCGAGCGGGTTGGCGGGAGCGCCGGATCCCGTCAGAGGGTCGGTGATCTGGGCCTTCGAGTTGTCGATGGCGTTGTACGCGACCTTCACCGATCCCTCCGAGCACGGAGGCTCGACCAACGGGGACGGGTTCGGCGGGTTGCCACCTTGGTACGTGGGGCCACCGGTGGCACTCCCGGGCATGGGCGGGGAGCCGTTGAAGCACCAATCGAGCGGCCACAGATGCTGGCCGTTGAAGGTGCCGCCGTTGCTGTCGATGGTGCCGAAGACGTACAGGTTGCTGTTGGCCTTGGCGTCGACGGCGTCGTCCCATTCCACGCCGCCCGACGACGAGGTCCACGGCTGGTTCTTCACGTTGGTGTTGAGGAATATGTTGCCTGAGACGACGAAGTTACCGGTGCCACCGCCCAGGACCTCGTGCGGCCCCACCTCGTTGAGGGCCACGATCCCGATGGGCGTACCTTGCTGAGACGTGGAGACCGAGCCCGATGCGTACCACTTCAACTGGTGGACTCCGAAGATCCCGGCGAAGAAGGGGGCCCACACCGGTGCGGCGCTGATACTCACGCCACAGGCGCCCGGCGGGGGCTGCGTCGAGTACGTGCTCGCCGTGAACGTGGAGCCGGGAATCGCCTGCCCGTTGGCGTAGAGAAACTGTGCGTTCCAGTTGGTCCCGACACCGGCGTCGTTGTCGTCGACCAAGCGCTGGATGATCGCCGCGATCTGCTGCGTGGAAGGGACGGCCGTCCCGTTGCAGTACGTGGAACTGTCGAGCTGCTGGGCGGCGGCGAAGGCAGCGAGGTCGGTGGCGTTCTGGGCCCGGCGGTTCTGGACGAACCCGAAGCTACCGTCCACGGCGATCGCCGCGATCCCCACCAGCACGACCATGGCGATGGCGAAGATCACCAGGATGGCGCCGCTCTCGCCGTCCGCCCGCTCGGGAGCGATGCGCTTCATGAATACCTCGCAGTTGCGTGGGCGCTGACGCCGATGTTCTTCGCGATGGGAACCAGCGTGACCGACACCCGAGAGATGGTGACCGTGACCTCGTTGATCGTCACTCCACCTGTGGTGCTGGTCGTCTCCGACATGCTCACGTAGCCGTCGGCGGCGCGGTTGGTGTTCTGGTAGAGGTTGGTGGCGCCTTCTTCCTGGTTGACGGCCGTCGTGGCGTCGTTCCAGGCGGTCTGCGTC
>Ga0307372_10004072_pt1 | contig 22836 bp, 21 predicted proteins | sample OX1MG_FD_202533 | JGI IMG/M metagenome (GOLD analysis project Ga0307372, IMG submission 202533) | Soil microbial communities from Risofladan, Vaasa, Finland - OX-1 | ecosystem: Environmental > Terrestrial > Soil > Coastal area > Acid sulfate soil | place: Finland: Risofladan, Vaasa | collected...
CACCACCGACGGTGGCCGGAACTGGTCCACCCACGCCGTGCCCGGCAGCGGGGGTCTCAACGCCATTGGCTGTGCCACAGCCCAGGACTGCGTGGTGGGAGGTTCGGCCCCGAAGGGAGCTACCTCAGGGGGGCAGATCTTCGCCACCGACGATGGGGGCAGGTCCTGGACGCCCGAGTCGGCGCCGGGGCTGAGTGCCGTCACTTCGATCGCCTGTCCGTCGACCTCGGACTGCCTCGCCGTGGCCATCCCGGTAGGGTCGACGATGGCCAGCACCGTGATTACAACGACCGATGCCGGGACCACCTGGTCACCGGCACCCTCCCCTGGGAACGACCTCTCCTCCGTTCGGTGTGTGGCCACGGCCGACTGCTGGCTGGCCGGCCCCGGGGTCTTCTTCAGCAGCGACCTGGGGCAGAGCTGGCAAGCTCAGCCTCCCCCCCAGCCCCCCCAGCCCATCGGTACGGGCTTTGGGATCGGCAACCTTTACTACAGCTTTTTAACTGACGTTGAGTTCCAGTCCGCCAGCGATGGGTGGGCGGTCGGCGGCGATCAGTGCGGGGGCCAGGGCGCCACCAGCTGTGCTGGGGTAGCGTTCCATACCGTTGACGGCGGCGCTACCTGGACGCTCTCCCAGGCCTCCCTGCGGTTGAGTTTTGGCTGGCAGGTCAACTGCCAGGCGGCCAGCTGCCTGCTGGTCACCCAGGCCTTCCACTCCTCCGAACTCTCTTCGAGCATCGACAACGGATCGCACTGGACCAAGCTCTTCAAGCACAGCGGGCAGATGAATGCCTTGGCCTGCAGCCCGGACCGTACCGTCTGCATCCTCGCCGGCGGCTCCGGCGGCACTCCGTTCCTTTACACCCTGGGCTAATCGCCTACCTCTGGCGTGGGGCGGCAATCCGAGCGGCCCGGGGCAGCGGCGACCTGGCGGCTAAGGTTGACGGGATTCCAGGCCGGTTCCGGAGGGGTAAATGGCGGTCGCCAGACGCAAGGTTCAGCGTGAAGGTGGGACGAGGCGTCCTCGGGTTGAGCCGCAACCTTACGCCGGCCTGACCGACCTCGTCGGCCACCTCCCAGCCGTGGCCTCGCTGCGGCACCAGATGGCCAGCCGTTCCCTGTCCCACGCCTACTGGGTCTCAGGTCCGCCCCAGGTGGGCAAGACCACCCTGGCCCTCGCCATGGCCTCGGAATTACTGGGGGCGGCCATGTGGCCCGGAGGCCTGCTCTCCCACCCCGACCTCTGGCTCGATGACGGTGCGGGCACGCTGAAGATTGAGCGGATCCGCCTCAGCGATTCCGATGCCGAGTCCGAGGAGGGGCCGACCCTGCAGCATTTCCTCAGCCTTTCGGCCTTTGCCGGCGCCGCCAAGGTGGCCGTTATCGGCAACGCCGAGCGGCTCAGTCCACCCGCCGCCAACAGTCTCTTGCGACTCCTCGAAGAGCCCCGGCCGAACACGGTGATCTGGCTCTGCACCGCGCGGCCAGATTCCGAGCACCTTCCCAGCACCCTGCGCAGCCGCTGTCAGCAACTACTCCTGGGACCGGTCGAAGCCGAAGCCATCGCGGAGTGGCTGGTCAGCCGGCATGGCATCCGCCGCGAGGCAGCTCGCGTGGCCGCGGCGATCTGCCTGGGTCGGCCTGGGACAGCACTCGGCCTGGTTGCCGATCGCCAACTTGCCCGGCGGGCAACCGACCAGCTGGAGCAACTTCTCGAGTGTCCTGGACAGAGCGCCTCGGCACTGCTCGAGCTCAGTCGCAAGCTGGCCGAGCGGGGGACCGAGCGGGACGTCACCCGGAGCGCCCTCAGGGTCTGGGCCAGCTTCCTGCGCGACTGCTGTCTGGAGGCTGCGGGAGTCTCCCACCTGAGTCGCTGGCCGGATCAGGCCGCGCAGGCCAGGGAGTGGGCCGCTCGGCTCGGGCCTGAGGGGTGCTCGAGGCGGTACGATCTGGCCCTGGACGCGCTGGCGCGCCTCGATGAGATGGCAACCCAGCGGCTCGTCCTGGACCGGTTCCTGCTCCTCGCCTTCGGCAAGGAGCCGGCAGACTCTCCAGGTGGTGATCGGAAACCGGCCCTCAGCGCAAGCGACCCGAGGTAAAGCAATGCCCTTAGCGGTGGGAGTTAAGTTCCGCCGCCACGGACCCTTGAACTACTACGCCCCCTTGGACGAGGAGTTGGTGCCGGGCACCCAGGTCGTGGCGGAGACAGCCCGCGGAGCGGAGATCGGGGAGGTGGTCATGGAGGCCACCGAGATGGACCAACGCATGGTCCCCAACCCGCTTCCTCCGGTAACCCGGCGAGCGACCGCCGCCGACCAGCAGCATCGGGCCGAGATCGACGGTCGGATTCCCGACGTCGTCCGTCAGGCCCGGGACCTGGTCCAGGAGCGCGACCTTCCCATCAAGGTGTCGCGGGCGGAAATCAGCTTCGATGAGTCGCGCATCCTCTTCGACTTCACCGCCGAGCGCCAAACCGACTACCAGGACATGGCCAAGGAGCTCGCGTCGCGGCTGCGCTGCCGGGTCGAGCTGCGCCAGGTGGGAGCCCGCGACGAGGCCAAGGAGAAGGATGGGTACGGTCCCTGCGGTCGCCGTCTCTGCTGCTCGTCCTGGCTCAAGGAGTTCGTGCCCGTCACCATCAAGATGGCCAAAGAGCAGGGGCTGCCGCTCAACCCCACCCGACTCAATGGCATGTGCGGCAAGCTCAAGTGCTGCCTGCAGTACGAGAACGAACAGTACGTCGACCTGAAACGCCGCCTGCCCCTGCCTGGCACCTCACTCGAAGTCGAGGGTCAGCCAGCCCGAGTCAGCGAGATCAGCGTCGTCCGCGAGCAGGTGCTGGTCACCATGACCGAGTCGGGCACGGTCGTTGCCGTGCCCGCCGCGGGACTCCTTCAGGAGCCGAGGGCCAGGAGTGAAGGGGGAGCGGGCGGGAAGCGCCGGCGCTCGCGCCCGCCCGGCCCGGGCAGCAGCTAGCCTCTTCAGACGGACCGGGCGGAGCCGCAGAGGACCTGGCTGTAGACCATCCCCAGGACCAGCTCAGCCACCACCCCGGCGGGGCCGATGAGGAGCCAGAGCGCCATCCGACGATGCTGCCAGCCACGCAGGCCGAGGAGCAGGAGCACTCCCACCCCAACCGCGGCGAAGAGGACGGCACTGGAGATGTAGTGGAGCTCCCAGCCGTAGATCACCGCCGCCTCGGCGAAGAAGGCCGCCGGGAGAAGGGCCCCGCCGAGCGCGCCCAGCCGGCGCGGCCGGCGCCACCAGAGCTAACCCCCGACTCCGAATATCGGGCCTCCGACTAGGGCGCAAGCTGCCCAGAACAGCACCAGGCCGTGATTAGCCGCATAGCCCCGGGCTGCCGCGGTGGCGAGTAGCCGAGGAGTTCCAGCAGCCCCGTCGTCACCCCGGCCCAAGGCGGCTCCCCAGGGCGCCCCCACAGCGCCCCGAAGAAGAACATCGGAGTAAGCCAGGGGCTGGCCGCGTTGGCCAAGCTGAACCAAGGTGCCGAGAGTTCGGGCTGGAGGCGGGAGGTGGGGATCCCCACCCCGACGCCGCCCGCGATGACGGCCACCATGCGGGTTAGCGCTCCAGCCGTCATCGATCGTTGCATTGATTCTCCGTCCGGGAGCGCTTTCCGCTGACTCAGTCCCGCGGAGTTTCTGCGATCCAGGCCTTCCCTCGGGCGTAGACTCACCGGGTTCGGAGGCGCGGGGCGCTTCGAGAGGCCTGGCACGGGGTTGCGGTGAGGATGAGCTTGCCGTCGTGAGCGTTTCCGCTACGGCCCGCCAGCAGCTGTCACTGCGCTTCTCCGCGCCCCGCCTGATCGGACTCTCCGTGTACTGGCTGGCGATCAACTACCTCTGGCAGGGCATGGGGGCGTTGATCCTGCCCCGGCTCATCCTGAGCTCTGTCCCAGAGGGTCACCGTGGGGTGGCTCTCGGGGGACTCTCCGCTCTGGGCGCCGTGGTGGCGATCCTGGTCCAACCGGCCTCGGGCGCTCTCTCGGACCGCTGCCGGATTCGTTGGGGAAGGCGCAAGCCCTTCATGGTGGCGGGGACTCTGGGAGACCTCTTCTGTCTGCTCGGCCTCGCCCTGGCGGGCAGCTATGCGGCGTTGATCATTCCCTACTGCGCTCTGCAGATCTGCTCCAACACGGCGGAGGGGGCCTACCAGGGCCTACTCCCCGACCAGGTGCCCGAGAAGGACCGGGGCAGGGCATCGGGGTATTACGGCTTGGCGGTCTTCATCGGTACCGCCATCGGCTTTCTGCTCACCGGCCGATTGATCGCGATCGGACACATCCGGCTGGCGCTGCTTACCGTCGGGGTGGTGCTGGCCCTGGCCGTGCTGGCCACGGTCATCTTTGTGCCCGACTCGCCGGCTCAGCCGCCATTTCCGAGCCGCCGCCAAGCGTACCTCGGGGTGTTCAGCTTTCGGCCTCGCGAAAACCCCGATTTCACCAGGCTTCTCATCTCCCGGTTGCTGGCCCTGATGGGGATCACCGGGCTCACCGATTTCGCCCTCCTCTTTATCAAGGCCACCTTCTACCCGGGAGGCGGCAGTGCCCTGGCCAACAAGGCCTCCGGTTCCACCTCGGTCCTGTTGGCGGTGGTCGTGCTGCTGGCCATCGTGGTGACCCTGCCGGCGGCGCGAATTTCCCAGCGACTGGGGCGTAAGACCATCATCAGGGCCGCCTGCTGGTTGGGCGCAGTCGGCACATTTCTGCTTATCTTTGCCCACTCCCTGACATTCGTCTACGTCGTCGGCATCTTCATCGGTGGTGCCTTCGGCATGCTCCTCTCGGTGGACTGGGCATTCGTTGTCGACCTGGTGCCGGCCGAGTCCGCCGGACGTTACATGGGCATTTCCAATCTGGCCACGGCAGGTTCGGGAATTCTGGCGACATTGATCGCGGGACCGCTCTTGGACTTCGGCAACGGCCTCCACCACAACGCCGGATTCCCCATGATTTTCGGCTTTTTCTCGCTAGCCCTCATCCTGGGCGGCTGGCTCGTCTGGGGTGTTCGCACTCCCCAGCAGATCGCCGCGGCGGCAACCTGAGCCGCTTACGAGGTCAGCTGAATCCGCAGCTCATGGTGCGTCTGACTGTCAGTGATGCGCACCGTCAGGATGTGGTCCTTTTGATCCAGCTTGGCGGAGACGTCCTTGGTCGGATCAGAAGAGGTCGATGTGAAACGCTTGAAGAAGGACGGCACGGCGATGAGCAGGGCATGGCGGGAGGCGTTTCCGGTGAAGCGCACTACCAGCTCCCCGTCTTGGTAGTTGTAGCTGAGGCTATCTAAGGAGCCGGGGGTGGCCCGCGGGTAGGCGCGGGCCACGATCCTCAACCGGGAGGGATTGCGCTTGAGGGCCCAGCTGCCGCCCTCATCCCAGTCCCAGTAGGCCCACCCGAGGCGGTACCTGTCGAGCTCATTCATCTCCTTGGCCACCCAGCCCTGGTTGGCGGCACCACCGCCGGCGCCGATCTCGCCCACCCAGGGAGCCGCACCCGCCTCCCGGGCCTGGTCCTTGAGCAGGGTCAGAGGGATGGCGTACTGGGGAGTGGGCTTCTGCCAGGGCGGCTCGAGCAGGGTGGCGAACACGTGGCTGGAGTAGACCTGGTTGGGATAGGGCAGCGCGCCCACGTAGGTGGGCAGGCCAAAGTCCAGGGTCTGCTCGGTGATCCACATCTGGTGCGGCGCGAGGGCGGCCAGGTGGGTGATCACGTCGGCCTCGAAGGGGAGGAGGTACTTCTTCTCGAAGAGCCCCGAGGGAATTGGGAAGGGGTGGGGTTCGTTCCAGAGGTCGTAGGCGGCGACCGCCGAATCGTCCTTGAAGGCGCTGGCGACATGGCTCCAGACCTGGGTCACGTCCTCTTGCCAGCCGCCCAGGTCGGCCCAGAAGATGCCGTAGCTGGCCAGCACTCCGGGAGCCAGGTGGCGGTTCCAGGGCGAGCCCAGGGGAAAGCTCCGGGGCAGACCGCCGGCGGTGGCCCAGCTGGGGGCGCCATCGCCGCCGTAATAGATGCTCCAGTCGATGTTGTGCATGTCCAAGATGGTGTAGATGCCGTGCGCCGCGGCATCGTTGACCACCGCCCGGATCAGGTCCAGGTAGGATCGGGACATCTGCCCGGGACGGGGTTCCAGCCGGGACCAGTTGATGGGCAGGCGGATCACGTCAAACCCGTCCGCCTGCATCTCCGAGAAGTCCTGACTCGTGGGCACCGGACCAGGGCGCATGTCCTTGGCCTCCTCCAACCCGGTCAGGTTCATGCCGCGCAGCAGCACCTGACGACCCTGGCTGTCCAGGATGACGCCGCCGTTGCTGTGCAGCCGGGGAAGGCCGTGGCCGGACGCCGATGAGGCGCTGCTCGCGAACTGCCGGGACGAACTCGGATAGGCGGGATAGAAGTTGGGGCTGAGCGCGAAGAGGATCAGGGCCAGGCAGAACACCAAGAAGACGACCAGGCACCCGGAGCAGCAGCTGCAACAGCCTCGGATCCGCCGCGGCCAAGAGCGCGGCCAGTGCCAAATCCGGCGTCGGTACCAAGTCCCATCCCGAGTCGGCGGCTCGGACACCAGCAGAGTCTATGCCGCACCTGGCGATGTCGCCAGGTGCTAGGAGAGGCCCCCTCGCAACTTGCCGAGCCCCGGTCCCGAGGTGAGCCGGACTACCTCAGCGTCGGCGTGAGCGCCAGAAAATCAGAGCCGCCACCCCGACGGCGAGGGCGAGGGCGGCAGCCGCACCGACCCCCACTCCCGGCCAGGGCGACGACGCGGGAGGCGTGGGGGGTACGACTTCGACTCGGACTGGTGCTGGTCGCGACGGGGGCGTTGGCGCGGGGGCCGCCGTGGCAGGCGCGGAGGGGGCGGCCGCTCTGGCCGGAGCTGGCTTGGGGCTCGGGGCAGAATCTCCCAGCTCCTTGGCGACGGCCCGCTTGAATCGGGTGATCACCGAGGAGATGGCCCGATTCAGATCCACCTCTTTGATCTCGCCTAGGCGGCCGCGGCCCTCGACCAGCACGGTCAGGCGCAGTTCAGAGCCTCCTTCGGGATCGTCTCGGACGCGGGCCCGGACCTCGGCATGGGCTCGCCCCGTACCCCGTACTTCCTTGCCGCTCAAGGTCCAGGTGAGGTGCCGGCCGGCCTCCTCAATGTGCTGGCGGGCGTATCCGCGATAGGTGACGGCGTGGCCGCCGATGACCACCCGCAGCGTTCCTCGGCCGTCCGCGCCCAGCGCCAGCCCGGGGGTCAGGCGCAGCGCTCCGCCCTTCTCGGCCAGGAGATCCCATGCCTGGGCCGCTGAGGAGGGCAGCTGGACTGTCTCGATGAGGGTCAACTAGGCGTCTCCCCCGGGCCCTGATCCGGCGGCGGAGGCTGCTGCTCATTAGCCGGGCCCCAGCCAGGTAGATGGCCGCCTCGCACAGGCGCATCGGGCGGCTGGGGAGGGGGCGCGTTGGGAGTGATGTAGCCGGTCATCTCCGCCAGCGACGAGCCACGGGCATTTTTGGGAACCACGATGGTGCCGGCAATCAGGTCCTCCGGACCGCGATGGTCGGGGCGGAAGAGCATGACCAGCGTGCCGCCCACGTACTGGAGCAGCCAGAGCCAGATTCCAATAATCGGGATCAATAGTGGCACCCAGAAAACCAACGACCTCAGCACCGCGTCCCAGGCGGTCAGGGGATGCCCATCGACTCGGGTGATGCGGAGTCCCAGGGCCAGCTTGCCCAGAGTGGCACCGGTCCCCAGGTACATTCCTATCAAATAGATCGCCGTGACCGCCTCCGACGCGATCAGGAAGTGAACCAGGGGCGTGCTCAGCAGATGGCTCAGGTGGACGAAACGGGGATCCTTGCTGAGGTTGCTCTCGCCCTTATGCGCCTTGATGTAACTGAAGAGGCGGGAGTAGGCGTGGCTGGCAAAGATCACGGCCAGGATGATCTCGGGAATGAGGAGCACCAGCCAGTCGATGAAACCGGCCGCCAGCCTCTCCCAGGAGGGGAGGCGTCGGGATACCGCCGAGATGGGACTGGCGATCATGTCTGGCTCATGGCGGCATCTCCGTGGGGTTGGCTGGTCCGGCTGGCCCGCCTCATTCCCCGCCCGATTCTAGGCGGGATCGCGACCTGGGATGCTCCCTCACTTTGGGAAGACGTAACAGTTCTGGGACGAAGTGGCTTGCCTGAAGGAGTGCCCCCTATGTTGAGGCCATGGAGAAGCCCAATCTGGGCCGGAAGCGGCGTGGGGGCGGCCTCACCAAGCTGCGGGAACGGGTGGCGGGTCGTCTCGGGAGCGGCTCCCTCGGTCAGGGGATGGTCGAGTATTCGCTGATCCTGTTGTTGGTGGCGATCGCCGTCATGGTCATCTTCACCGTCTTCGGGCACCGGGTGTCCGATGTCTATTCCAACATCAACAACGGGCTGGGCACCGCTTCCGGCTGAACCTGACGGGGGTCTTTCCGGGCCTCTGCTATCCTGAATTCGGGCCCCTCCGACCGATCGAGGCCCAAGATGGCCCGGGAGAGTTGCGCCAGGAGTTCAGATCGCGATGACTTACGTTATCGGCGAGACCTGCGTCGACGTCAAGGACAAGTCCTGCGTCGAGGTGTGCCCGGTGGACTGCATCATCGGAGCCGACGAGGATCGCATGCTCTTCATCGATCCCCAGGAGTGCATCGACTGCGGCGCCTGCGTTGATCCCTGCCCGGTGGATGCCATCTACGCCGAGGAGGACCTTCCCCCGGAGTGGACGGAGTGGACCGCGATAAACAAGCTCTACTTCGCCAACGCCGATGAGGCCCGGGCCCAGGTCAACACCAAGACCCCGGAGACAGCCCAGCCGGGCTGAAGGCCGACCTCGAATTAGTGTCTTTGACACCAATTCCATCGTCTCTTTTTTGTGTCACGGTCCTGATGCCCGTGTCACCCTTCGCTGTTAGGCTCGCTGGGAACAGCGCTGAGCCGCAACATTGCGGAGGAAGGGAATGGTCATGGCCGTCGATGGCAAAGTCGAGGCGACACCCCAGGACGATCCCGGCGCGGTCATCGCCTTCGCTCGGGACCAAGCCATCAAGTTCGTCGACTTTCGCTTCAGCGATCTGCTCGGCCAGTGGCAGCACTTCAGTGTGCCCACCTCGGAACTGACCGAGCGGCTGTTTGCCGAAGGCATCGGCTTCGACGGCAGCAGCATCAAGGGCTTCCAGCACATCCACGAGAGCGACATGCTGCTCTTCCCCGATCCCCGGACCGCGTTCGTCGACCCGGTTCTCGAGGTTCCCACGCTCTCGCTGATCTGCGACATCGTCGACCCGGTCACCAAGGGTCGCTATTCCCGGGACCCGCGTTACGTGGCCACCAAGGCTGAGGCCCATCTCCGCGAGAGTGGCATCGCCGACACCAGCTACTGGGGACCGGAGCTGGAGTTCTACATCTTCAACTCCCTCCGCTTCGGGCAGTCGGTGAACGAGGGCTTCTACCACATCGATTCCGCCGAAGGAATTTGGAACAGCGGCCAGAATGGCACGCCCAACTTGGGCTTCCGGCCCCGTCTCAAGGAGGGCTACTTCCCGACCCCCCCGGTGGACCAGCTGCAGGACGTGCGGAGCCGCATCGCGCTGGCGCTGGCGGACGCCGGGATCGAGGTCGAGGTCCATCACCACGAGGTCGGAACCGCCGGCCAGACGGAGATCGACATGCGCTACGACTCGATGGTCTCCATGGCCGACAAGGTCCTCGTCTTCAAGTACATCGTCAAGAACGTCTGCCACCGCGAGGGTCTGGTCGCCAACTTCATGCCCAAGCCCCTCTTCGGAGACAACGGCAGCGGCATGCACACCCACCAATCCCTCTGGAAGGAGGGAACTCCCCTCTTCTACGACAAGGACGGCTACGCGCTCCTCAGTGACCTGGCCCGCTGGTACATCGGTGGGCTTTTGGCGCACGCCCCGGCCGTGCTCGCCTTCGCCGCCCCCACCACCAACAGCTACCGCCGCCTGGTACCCGGCTATGAGGCACCGGTCAAGCTCGCCTACAGCGCCCGTAACCGGAGTGCCTGCATCAGGATCCCGACCTACAGCGAGCGCCCCCAGTTGCGCCGCTTGGAGTTTCGCTCCCCGGACCCCGCCTGCAACCCGTACCTCGCCTTCTCGGCCATGCTGATGGCGGGGCTGGACGGAATCCGCAACCAGATCGAGCCCCCGTCGCCGATCGAGGCCGACCTCTACGAGCTGGAGGGCGCCCGGGCGGAGGTGGTCAAGAACCTCCCCGGAAGCTTGGAGGAGGTACTGCTGGCTCTGGAGCAGGACCACGACTTCCTCTACCAAGGAGGGGTCTTCACCGAGGACCTGGTCGACACCTGGGTCGCTCTCAAGAGGGAGCGTGAGGTAGACCCGGTCCGGCTGCGCCCCCACCCCTACGAGTTCATGCTCTACGCCGACGTCTGAGTCTCGATGATCCGCCGCCTCGGGTGGGCCCGGGGCGGCGGCGTCCGTCGGAGGCCTCCGACGGATTGGGGAGAACAGGTCCCGCCCCCCCGCGAGTGCGCCCGCCAGAGGACCTTGCCCCGAGGTTAGCCGCGAAGCTGGTTCTGGCGACCTCAGTAACAACTCCGCGACTCCGGTGATCGAGCCGTCAGTCGGGAACGCATCCGGTGCGCGCGGACCCTGCTCGGGGGGCTTCTTCGAAGACCCGCCGGGCGCGATTTCCCCCACCCAGCTAGGCTCTTTCTCGTGGCTGAAGTCCTCCTCTTTCATCACGCCCAGGGTCTGACCTCAGGGTGCCTCGACTTCGCCGATCGGCTTCGTAGGGCGGGGCACGTCGTGCACACCCCAGACCTCTACCAGGGCAGGACCTTCACCGATCTGACCGAGGGTGTCGGCTACGCCCAGGAAACCGGCTTCGACACCATCATCGAGCGCGGTCACCTGGCGGCCGAAGGCTTGCCCAACGGCCTCGTCTACGCGGGGTTCTCACTGGGGGTGCTCTCGGCCCAGAGCCTGGCCCAGACCACGGCCGGGGCTCGGGGGGCTCTCCTCTACTATGCCTGCGTGCCAGTGGCGGAGTTCAGCTCCAGCTGGCCCCAAGGGGTCCCGGTGCAAATCCACGGGATGGACGCCGACCGGTCCTTCGTCGGCGAGGGCGACATCGAAGCCGCCCGGGCGCTGGTCAGCGAGGCTGACGATGCGGAGCTGTTCCTCTACTCCGGCGGAGGACATCTCTTCGCCGATAACAGCCTGCCCGACTACGACGAGGCCGCCGCCGAGCTGCTCATCGAACGGACGCTCAGCTTCCTGGGCAGGTTCGCCTAGCTACAGCTAAGCCGTCCCCGCGGTGCCCGGAGGCGCTTCCCGGCGCCGGTTCGCGCCGCTGCACCACGGTGGTGAAGCCGAGCAGGATGAGGACCCCCGCGAAGAGGGTGGGCAGCGAGGGGTGCTCGCCTCTGATCCAGACGGCCAGCCCGGTACCGAGGAGCGGTTGGATGAACAGGAGCGGAGCCATGGCTCCGGGCATGACCCGCTTCAGGCGCCAAAGCCACCCCCAATAACAGAGGGCGGTCGTATGGCACTCAGATAGATGGTCCCCAGCTTGCCGCCCAGGGTGAGGGTGGGTCAGCCCCGCACGGCGAGGCGGCGATGTCCGCCGGCGACCAGGCGATCAGGCTGCCGGTGACCACGGCCGCGGTGGTGGTCAGAAGAGGGGGATATCGGCTAACAACCGTCCTGCCCAGCCCCAGGCCCTTGGGTCGAGGGTAGACGCGCTGCACTCGGCGGCCTTCGATCTAACCCCGGTCGGACCGGATGTGCTCCGCCGTGACCCGACACCCGTGTACCGAAATTGCTTTGCCAGCTGGCGACTGACGGAGTTGTTACATGTCATGAACACACTGACGGCGAGCCGGTGGCGTACCTTTGAGGGCGAAGCAGTGGGAGGTCGCTTTGATCTGCGACCCACGATGACCGGGCAAAGCTCGCGCTCTTTCCGCCCCGTCCGGCCAGCGCCTCAAAATTCTTGACGGCGGCCGAGTCCGTTTGTCAGACTCGGCAACCTGAAGTGGCCGCTCTCCTTAGGGAGAGGCGCAGGATGGCACGGTCTTCGGGAGCGGAGACGAGCACAGCAAAGGGGTACAAGTGGCCGGTCCGGCACTAGAGCGTAATGGGCATAGTCCAACCGGTGAGGGTGCTGAACCTATTGCCATCGTCGGTGCCGGATACGTAGGTCTCGTCACCGGAGCTTGCCTAGCTTCAGCGGGGCGTCAGGTGACATTGGTGGAGACCGATCCCCAACGGAGTGCCCTGATCGGCCGCGGTGAGGCTCCGATTCACGAACCTGGTCTGGACCCGTTGCTGCGCCAGGGAATCGATGCCGGGACGCTGAAGGTAACGACTCAGCTGGAATCCGTACTTACCGATCACAAGGTGCTGGTGCTGGCGGTCGGGACGCCATCGCTGCCCGACGGCCGGACCGACCTACGAGCCCTGGACGCGGTGGCCGCCGGGCTCGCCGAACATGCCGAGGCGGGAACGGTGGTGGTGATTAAGAGCACGGTGCCACCGGGAACAGGCAGGCGAATGGAGCGCCAGCTGGGAGGTGATGCCCGCAACCTGCGCGTTGTCTCCTGCCCCGAATTCCTGCGTGAAGGATCCGCTATCGCCGATATCGCTCACTCCGACCGCTTCGTGGTAGGTGGCAGCGATGAGGCCGCGGTATCGCGCGTCGTCCGACTGCTAAACCCATTCAACGTCCCGGTGGTCCGCTCGGGAAACACCGAGGCCGAGCTGATCAAGTACGGCGCCAACGCCTTCCTGGCGATGAAGATCTCGTTCATAAACGAGATTGCAAATTTGTGCGACCACGTCGACGCCAACATCGATGACGTGGCCGCTGGCATGGGAATGGATGCTCGCATCGGAGCGGCATCGCTACGTGCCGGACTGGGCTTCGGCGGCTCTTGTTTCCCCAAGGATGTGGTGGCGCTGGAGCACGCCGCCCGGTCCGAAGGATTCACCTTCTGGATGCTGCGAGCGGCCATGGAGGTGAATGAGCAGCAACGTATCCGGTTTGTGCAGAAGATCCGGGTGGCGCTCGGTAGCAGCCTGGAGGGTCGGCGTATCGCCATGCTCGGGCTGGCTTTTAAACCGGGCACTGACGACATGCGCCAGGCCCCGAGTCTGGTCATTGCGGAACGACTGGTGGAGTTGGGTGCCACCGTGGTGGCTCATGATCCGGCGGCCATGTCAGCGGCCAAGTTGCTCCTGCCCCAGGTGACGTTTGCCGCCGACCCGTATTCGGCGATGGAGGGTGCTGATCTCGTCGCCTTGGTCACCGAGTGGCCCGAGTACTTAGACATCGACTGGCAGCGAGCGGCTTCTATGGTCAGAAGGCGGGTGGTCGTCGATGGTAGAAACTGCCTGAACCAGGCCAACCTGGCTGCCCAAGGGTTCAACTACCACGGCATCGGTCGCCCGCCCGAGACGGAGCAGTGGGACCGGCGCGAGACAGCTCAGCTGGCGGGGAGTGCCGCAGACCCCACCTGATCCATTGCATGGCCCGCTAAGCCCGATGCGAGACCTAAGCCGTCCCCGCGGTGGCCGGAGGTGCTTCCGGCGCCGGTTCGCGCCGCAGCACCACGGTGGTGACGCCGAGCAGGATGAGGACCCCGCCGAAGAGGGTGGGCAGCGAGGGGTGCTCGCCTCTGATCCAGACGGCCAGCCCGGTACCGAGGAGGGGTTGGATGAACAAGAGCGGAGCCATGGCTCCGGGCATGACCCGCTTGAGGCCCCAGAGCCACGCCCAATAGCAGAGGGCGGTGGTGATGGCACCCAGATAGACGATCCCCAGCCAGCCGTCCAGGGTGAGGGTGGGCCAGCCCCGCACCGCGAGGGCGGCGATGCCCGCCGGCCACCAGGCGATCAGGCTGCCGGTGACCACGGCCGCGGTGATCAGAAGTGGGGGGTAGCGATTGACCACGGTCCTGCCGATCACGGTGAATCCGGCCTCCATGATCAAAGAGGCCACCACCAGCAGATTGCCCAGGCTCTGGGAGCCGGAGAAGAGCGCTGGCGCTTTGAACCCGCCCTCGACCACCAGGTACACGCCGACGCCGCCCAGCAGCAACCCGGCCGCCTCCAGGCGGCGGATCCGCTCGCTCAGCACGGCGGCGCTGAGGAGGACGGTGGCCAGAGCTTCGGCGGCGATGAGCAGAGCGGTGTCGGTGGCGCTGGTCAGGCTCAGGCCCAGATACTCCAGGGCCTTGTTGCCGACGAAGCCGAAGAGACACATTGCCACCAGCCGCCAGCGGTCCCCCTTGCCGCTGGGGAGGTGTCGCCGTCCCCGCCAGAGGACGGGTAGGAGAATGGCCCCGGCGATGGTGAACCGGAGCATGTTCACACTGGCGAAGGGCCAGGTCGCCAGGGCCGCCTTGCCGGCTACGTAGGAGCCCGCCCAGAGACAGTTGGTGCCGGCCAGGACCAGCAGCGCGCGCTGCCGTCCCGACATCAGATCACTGCGAGTGCAGCCACCGACCCAGGGCAGCGAGGGGAGGGCTCCCGGCGGAGAGAAGCCGCCCATGGAAGGAGCGGAGGTCGCCCCGGTTGGACCCGAGCCACTGGTCCCGCCACTTGAGGATCTCCAGCTTGCCCAGGGTGTAGACCAGGTAGAGGGGATCGAAGGTGCCCCGAATTGCCTCCCGACGCGCCGGCATCTCATCCAGACCGATCCGGTCGACGAAGAGCTGAGTCCCCTCCTGGACCGACCAGCCCTCGGCGTGGATCCCGACCGCGTTCCGGTAGCGACAGGCCCGCACCAGGGCGTCCTCGATCTGGGCCAGGTGGAGCAGGGGGTCACCGTCGGCCAGGCCCCGTTCGAGCATGAGCAGCTCCGCGTAGTGGGCCCAGCCTTCGCCGAAACCGGACGTCCAGAAGAAGCGGCGGATGTCGGAGCGGACCCCGAGGGAATAAAGGAACTGCACGTGGTGTCCTGGAAAGACCTCATGAACACTGGTGTTCTTGAGGGTTGCCCGATTCATGTAGCGGAGCCACTCGTCGCTCTCCTGAGCACTCCAGCTGGCCTGCGGGGTGGTCACGTAGTAGAGCGCCGGAAGCGGTCTCTTTTCGAGGACGCCCACCCCCAGGTAGGCGGCACTGACCCAGGCGGTCAGGAATCCCGGGGTCGGCCGTACCGTGCAATTGGGCCCCTCCGGGATGGGCACCTCGGCGTGATTCTCGACGAAGGTACGGAGCTCTCCTAGGAGCCCCTCGGCGCCGCCGATGAGGGTGTCGGTCTGGAAGTGTTCCTGCTCCAGCTCGTGCCGGACCACGACGATGTCGCGCCCCTGAAAACTGTCCCGGAGGAGCTTGTCGCGCTGCTCGCCGAGCAGGGCCAGTTCGGCTTCGGCCTGCTCTCGGAGATCGTCGATCGATCGTTCCAGCCCCTCTTGGGCCAGCAGCATCGAACGTAGCCCCTCGGCTCCCAGGGCGAGATCCCGTGGCTCCGAGCCGCGCCGCTTCTTTAGCGCCTCGGAGATCCGGGCCAGCGCTGCGTCACCCTGGCCGACGGCCGTCCGGAGCTGCTCGCGCAGGCCGGCATCCTCCTGCTTCTCGGCGAGCTGGCCCACCTCGTCGTGGAGGAAGCTGAGACTGCCGTCGACCCCCTCCAGGGTTACCTGGATCAGCGGCTCAGGCAGCTCGGGCTCGAGGACCTGCAGCGCCTCCTCGGTCCACTCCCGAGCTTGGGCGAGCTGGCGGCAGAGGGCGCCCAGGCGGTCGGGGAGAGGGGCGTAATCTCGGAGGAGGTAGCCGCCGATCTCAAGCGGGGAGTCATTGTCGAGGAGGCTGGTCGGATCCCGGAACATGCGACCGCGGACCTCCAGGCTGAAGAGCTCCGCGTCGACCACTCCCCGGGCGGTGTCCAGGTCGAGTCGGCACTCGGGATCTGTCTGCTCAGCAAGCCGGCCGGCCCAAGACCCTAGCCCCCGCAGCTGGGCAATCCGCTCCTCCTGGGCGGCCACGCCGGTTGGCGCCACCAGCCCATCGGCGGAGTGGTCGCCGTTGTCCCGGGCCGTGGCCGGGTGGGCTTGGAACTGGTCCTTCACCACCGCCGCGAGGTAGGCCGCCAGCCTGCCTTCCGGCTCCCCCTCCCCGGCCGGGACTTCAGCCAACGGCCCGAGCCTGGTCCGCCGGAGCCTCCCGGGAGCTCTCCAGGGCCATCGCCGCAGCCTCGGCGACTCCCTCGGCGGTGAGCCCGTACTCGGCCAGCAGCTCCGCCTGGGTGCCGTGCGGGAGGAACTGGTCGGGCAGCGCCACCTGGCGCACCGGCCGGACCACACCCCGCTCGGCCAGGAACTCCAAGATGGAAGCCCCCAATCCGCCCCGCCGGGTGTTGTCCTCGACTGCGACCACGGCGCGATGGGCGCTGGCCCAGTCGGCCAGGCGCCGGTCGGTGGGCTTGATGAATCGGGCGTTGACCACTGACGCGGAGATGCCATCAGCCGCGAGCAGCCCGGCGGCGTTCTCCGCCACCGCCACCATCTTTCCGGCGGCGCAGATGAGGACGTCCCTGCCACCATCCTGGATCATCTCCCAGGTCAGGCGGGGCAACGGTCGGATGTCGATCACCCGCTCCGCGACCGGGCCTCTGGGGTAGCGAATCGCGAACGGACCTTGATGGGCGGCGGCGGTCGCCACCAGCCGGCCCAGCTCCTGGGCATCCTTGGGGGTGGCCACCACCAGGTTGGGGACCATCCTCAGATAGCTGAGGTCGAACATCCCGTGGTGCGAGCTGCCGTCGGGACCGGTCACCCCGGCGCGGTCGAGGATGAAGGTAACGGCGAGATTGTGGAGTCCGACGTCGCAGATCACCTGGTCGAAGGCTCGCTGCAGGAAGGTGGAGTAGATGCAGACCATCGGGTGCATGCCGCCCATGGCCAGCCCGGCCGCGAAGGTGACCGCGTGCTGCTCAGCGATGCCGACGTCGTAGAAGCGGTCCGGATAGCGCTCGGCGAACTTGAGCAGTCCGGTGGAGGAGGCCATGGCGGCGGTGATGGCCACCAGCTTGGGGTCCAGTTCAGCCAGCTGCAGCAGAGACTCCTCGAAGACATCGGTGTAGCTGACCCGGCTCTGCCCGGTGGGCTTGCCGGTGATGATGTCGAAGGGCGGCGGACCATGGAACTTGTCCACATCGTCGGCCTCGGCGGGATCGAAGCCGTGACCCTTGTCGGTGACCACGTGGACCACGACCGGGCCGGGCAGCCGATTGGCCAGGCTCAGCGCCCCCTCGATGGAGCGCAGGTCATGGCCGTCGATGGGCCCCGAGTACTTGATGCCCAGGTCCTCGAAGAAGACGTGCGGGGTGACCAGCTGCTTCATCCCGGTCTTGAGCCGCTTGGCCATCTCATGAGCGGGTTCCCCAACCGCCGGAATCGCGCTCAGGAAGCCGCCGATGCCGCTCTTGGCTGCCTCGTAGCGGGGGTCGAGGCGGAGCCTGGCGAAGTGATCGGCCATTCCCCCCACCGTGGGCGCATAGGAGCGGCCGTTGTCGTTGAGCACGATGGTGAGGTCCGGGCGCAAGGCTCCGATGTTGTTGAGCGCCTCGTAGGCCATGCCCCCGGTCAAGGAGCCGTCTCCCACCACCACCACCACCTTGCCGGGATCGGCCCGGCGCCGCTTGGCCTGAGCCAGCCCGAGCGCGTAGCTGAGTCCGGTCGAGGCATGGCTGTTCTCGACCAGATCGTGGGCGGACTCAGCCCGATTGGGGTAGCCGGACAGGCCTCCCGCCTGGCGCAGGGTGTCGAACTGGTCGCTCCGGCCGGTGAGGATCTTGTGGACGTAGGCTTGGTGACCGGTGTCGAAGACGATCTGATCCGTAGGGCTGTCGTAGATCCGATGCAGAGCCAAGGTCAACTCGACCACTCCCAGGTTGGGACCGAGATGGCCCCCGGTCACCGAGACCTTCTCCACCAAGAAGTCGCGGATCTCCGACGCCAGCTGACGGCACTCCTCTTGAGAGAGGTCACGGCAGTCGGCGGCACACCGGATTCGCGAGAGCACCGAGGGTGGCGCCTGCCCGGAATCCCCACTCGGGGCTGGCATGGCGACGATTATAGGCGCCGGTGAATTCAAAACTGGGCCAGGAACGAGGCTGCCTGGGCCGGGGAGACTTCGCCGGTACCGCCTCCGGCCGGGCTCGCCTGCCTCTCCTTCAGGACACGCATATAAATAGGGTGTGGTCGACTTGACGGCCCGGCGCTTCATGCATCATGTGGGGGTGCCTGATCTCCGGCTAGTCGCGGCCGGCATGTCCGGGGGTGGAGGGGACCCTGGAGGCGTCTCCCCGTGGTGAACCAACCCCGGCGCCGGCGCAGCGCCGCGCCTGTCGCGGCCGCCCCGGCTCAGCCTTCCTCGCAGTCTCCCTCCCCTGAGTGGCGGCTGCGGCTGGCCCTGGCCCTGCTCTTCATCTCTTCTCTGTCGGCGATTTTCAACCTGATCGCGGTGCTGGCCCTGGGTGGGGCCATTGCCCACCTGGGCGCTCCCCAGGGGCCGCTTGAGTTTGCCCTGGTCTTCATCGGCACCGTAGTCGGACTGGGCGGGGACGCCGTGATCCTGGCCGGGACCCTGGCGGTGATCCGCCCTGGGACTCGATTCTCCGGTCATCCCGAGCGAGTCACCTGGGGCCTGGGGCTGCAGCTGCTGGCGTCGGGGCTGGTAGGGCTGCTGGAGAGCTCCTGGACCTTTGCCGTGATCTACGTTCTGCTGCTGGCCGGGTTGGCCTATCTCTGGATCCGTACCAGCCCCGCCGATCCCGTCCGACCGGTCGCCCGGCATCCCGTCCCGGAGGATCAGAGAGGGCCTGTCCAGCAACCTCTCGATGACCGTTCCCCCATCCCTTGGGTGGGCAGTGCGCCCCCGCCGCCGTCTGCGGCGGGAACCGCCTGGGACAGGTCCCCCGGGCCCCCGAGTGGCTCCGAGTCCGATCAGGGCCCCGGTCGAGGCAGGCAGTTCTGATCGAGGCACCTCCGGCAGTCGCTTCGGGACCCCCGTCGCTAGAGGTCTCCTGGGGTATCCCCCAAATCGTCCTGGCCACCGTCATCGCCATCCCGGGTGTGGCGGCCGCCTACCTGGTCCCGGCCTTGGTGGTGCTCACCCTCCACCAGCTGGGGGTGGTCCGCAAGCTCAGCGGTCCGGGTTGGACGGCAATCGTGCCCTACTACAGCTTCACCGTCACGCTCACCTTCTACGGGGTGCTGCTGGTCATCGTCCTGCTCTTCGCCAGTCGCCCTGGGGGTCGGGCCTGGATCAAGCTCGGGATCAGGCGCGCACCCATCTGGGTGGTGGTTCTCATGCCACCTTTGGCGTTCGCCCTGCAGGTGCTCACCGGGATCATCTCGGCGATCCTCTCGCCTCTTTTGGGCGGGATCAAGAACCCCCAGGGCTGTGACATCTCCCAGGCGTTTGGGAAGGAGCCCTACCTGGCCGTGATCGGGATCGCGGTGATAGCTCCCATCGTCGAGGAGCTGGTCTTTCGTGGCTTCATCTATGGGGGCTTGCGGCGGAAATGGGGCATCACGGTGTCGGTCCTGGTCAGCTCACTGGTATTCGCCTTGGCGCACACCTTCTCGGTGGGCGGCTCGATCCTGCTCCTGGGACCGTCGCTCTTCATCGCCGGTTGCGCCTTGGCCCTGGTCTACGAGCGCACCCGCTCCCTGATCCCAGGCATGGTGCTCCACGCCTCCTTCAACCTGATCGCGGTGATCGCGATCTTCCTGGTGGGCACTCAGGCTTCCTGCCACTGAGTCACTTGCTAAGACGCTTGTAACGAAGTTGGGGTAGCCGAACTCAAAGGCGCCTGTAACGAAGTCGTCATTCACCGGAACAGGCCCTTCACAACACTTCAGCCCGGGATAGACTGCTGATCTCACGCAGCTCTGGGAGGGGCGGTAGGAGTACCTGCCCCTTGAATGGAACAGACGTCGCGACCTGGCCCCATCTGGTGGCGGCCACCCATCGCGGCATCGAGCCTGCCTCCGTCCTCATCGTGGAGAACCACGAGATGCTCGCGCAGGCCATTGAACTCGCCCTGAGCGCCCGGGGCTACCGCTGTGCCGTGGCCCGCTTTGATGCGGGGCGCTCGATTCTGCAGCAGGCCGCAGAGCTGCGGCCCCAGCTGGTGCTGCTCGACCTCTTCCTGGACGACGCCGACGGGCTCGACTTCGTCGCCGGCCTCCGGGCGACCGGCGCCAAGGTGCTGGTGGTCACCGGCTGCAACGACGAGGGCCACGTCGCCGCCGCGTTGGCGCTGGGCGCGAGCGGCTGGGTGAGCAAGGCGCAGCCGTTTGAGCGTCTGCTCGACGCCGCCGAGGCGACCCTGCGCAACCAGCCGCTCATCCCAGAGGCGGATTACCGGGAATTGATCGAGCGGGGCAAGGAGCGGCTGATCGTCGAGCAGGACGCCCGCCACCGGCTGGCCCAGCTCACCGCCCGAGAGCGCCAGGTGCTCTCGGCGCTCTCCGAGGGAGAGAGCGCAGGTGACATCGCCGAGACCTTCTTCGTGTCGGTGGGGACGGTACGGACGCACATCCAGGGGATCCTGGGCAAGCTCGGGGTCTCCAGCCAGTTGGCGGCCGTGGCCATGGCCCGGCTGATGTTCACGCCGGACGGTCCGCCGCCCCGGTTCAACTGATTCATCGGATGGGCGTTGGCAGTGCCCGCCAGTTGCTGGGCCGAGGCGGAGCCGGCTATCGCGGGGACGATCGCCGCGGCATCGTCGAACGGCTCTCCAACCCGGCCAGCAGCCGGCTCGCCATATGGGGCGTGGCCCTGGCCCTGCTCCTGCCCCTGGCCGGTGCTGGGGCGCTCACCCTGGCGCCTTCCTTGTCGGCAGGGGCGGTCGCGCTGGGCGCCTCCGATGCTGCTCTGGTGGCCTTCGTCGCCGCCGGCCTGGCGCTGCTCTGCCGTTGGCGACTGGTGGGGGACGCCTCCAGCGTCGCCCTGGCCGCTTCCGGGCTGGTAGCCGGACTGCTGCTGGTACCAGTCAGCCACCTCGGCTGGGCCGCCACCGGCTTCATTGCGGCGCTTCAGCTGACCGCGGTGGCGGCGATCTTCGTCACTGCGGTCGCCGCCTTCCGCCTTCCCGAGGTCTGCGCCGATCTCCGTTCCGGATTGCTGGTCTGCTCGGCGGTACTCGGCCCCCTGCTGCTCGCCGTGCCGCTGGGGTTGTCGCCCTGGCCGGGGGGCGGCGCAGGCGGGGCCACCGCCGCGCTCGTCGCCGGCTCTGGGGAGGCGGCCGCCTGCGCCCTGGCCGCGCTCCTGATGGTGGAGAGGGGAGTCAAGCGCCAGCAGCCGCTCTTCGTGGGGGCGGCCGGCTTCCTCTTGGCGGTCGCCGCCGCCCGGCTGGCCGCCACGCCGATCCTTCCCGCCAGCGGCGGGGCTGCGGCTCTGCCCGCGTTCTTCCTATTGGTGGGCGGGGTGGAGCTGCTGCTGATCGCCGGCGTCGACCTGCGCTCCGCCTTCGGGGCGATCGTCCTGCATGACGTCCGCGGCCGGCGGCGCTGGGTCGCCGCCGAGAGCGAGCTCGACCGAGTGCGCCGCGTCTACCGCGGCCAGAGTCACGACGTCACCAGCCTGCTGACCGCGGTGGACGGCACCCTGCTGGTACTGGCGACTCAGGCGGCCAGCCTTCCCGAGGAGCGGTCGCGGCAGCTGCTCCAGTCCATTCGCGGTCAGATCGAGCGGCTCACGACCATCCTCACCGAAGACCGCGACCACCCCGTCGAGTACGACCTCGCCGAGTTGCTGGCCGAGGCCGTCGCCCTGCACGCCGCCGGCGCCCGCCCGCCCCGGCTGCGCGCCGAGCCCGGGCTCGTGCTCTCGGGCCATCCCCACCGCGTGCTGCGCCTGGTCAACAACCTCCTGGTCAACGCCGCCCGGTACGCTCCCTTGGCCCAGGTCACCCTTTCCGCCCGACGCCTCGCCGAACCGACTGGAGGCGAGGTGGCCGAACTGGTCGTCACCGATGACGGCCCGGGCATTCTGGATGGGGACCTCGAGCATGCCTTCGAGCCCGGGTGGCGGGGCGGCTCCGGCAGTGTCAGCGGAAGTGGTCTGGGCCTCTTCCAGTGCCGCGAGCTGGTGGAGGCGGAGGGTGGCGCGATCAGGCTCGGCCCCACCCACCCGGTTGGCGCTCCCGGCGCCCGGGGCCTCACCGCGCGGGTGCGGATCCCGATGGACCGGTTCGCACCAGTTTCCCCGAATTCCTCAATTTTGCAGATGTCGCCCCGCTTGGAGCCTGTCATCAATGGTGAGGCAGTGCCGGGGCGCCTAGTCGGCCCGGCTAAAGACGGGAACGCTCACCAGTGAAGGTCCAACGTACCCCACCGGCTGAGCGGGATTAGGAGGTCGACCAATGCGCGTTCCGTTTCTACGGCTTCTACTGGTGGGCGGAGGCGCAGTAGTCCTCGCCACCGCCGGCTTCGCCTACATGGCGTCGAACACCATCGCCCAGAGCAGCGCCGGTGAGGGCAGCGCTTCTGTCAGCGGCTACGCTGCGACCGACATCACGTACAACCCGGACTACAGTGGCGGGCAGCTCTGCCAGACCTGGTCCGGCACGTACACCTGCTACGTGGGCGAGGTGCAGTTCACCTTGACCTCGAAGGCGATGTCGGCTCCGGCGAATGGGGCTCCGACCGACGTGGTCGTCACCCTGCTGGGCTCTGGCGGGACCGTCCTCCAGACAGAGGGTCTGGTCAGTGCCTTCGACGCGGCTAACAACTGGGAAGGTTGCACCCTGACCGGCTGGACCGCCAACCCCGGCTCGGCCAACTCCGGCACAGTGCTGTGCCG
>Ga0307372_10004074_pt1 | contig 22827 bp, 20 predicted proteins | sample OX1MG_FD_202533 | JGI IMG/M metagenome (GOLD analysis project Ga0307372, IMG submission 202533) | Soil microbial communities from Risofladan, Vaasa, Finland - OX-1 | ecosystem: Environmental > Terrestrial > Soil > Coastal area > Acid sulfate soil | place: Finland: Risofladan, Vaasa | collected...
AGTGACGCGGCAAGACCAAAGCAATTCAATAATTGAAATAGCCTTCGCAGCGAAAGAGAAATTAAATGAGAATTGGGCCGGGCCGATCAATACCCATTCAGGAGCTATTAGTAATACTCGGTTAAGTGTCTAAGACGTATTTTCGAATCGAGTATCGCACCAAGGGCACCGGCCCGAGAGCCTAATCAAAATTACTTGCAGCCTCTTCCTCACCGACGGTCGGCCGAGGCTGCAACTCTGCGAAGAATGGATCCCCGCTACTTGCTCATCCCAGGGACAGCCATTTCGGCTCAACCGTTCAGGGTTCCGAGGGTTCAGTGACCGACGCATCCCGCTCCCAGCCTTCGTTTTGGAGTGTCATTGACTCAATGGCGGCGGCGTTGGCCTCCGAAGATAAGTCGGCAAGCGCCACATACTCCGAAGGCCAGCAGCGGAAAACCAGGAATGCCATCACCACCTGTCCCGCTTCGTTAAGCAATTCAATGATAATGTCTTTGCGGAACTCTTTGAGGTTGACTTCCGCACCCAGGCCGGCGTGCAAGGTCCATGTCAAATTCGCCCATTTTTCGAATTCTGGGTCTTGAGTGCGGCCTCGCTCCAGCCGGATGGGATCGAAAGCCGTGATGCCGGGCGACCGCCGGTCCAGGCTTGGATCGCCCCCTTCGCGATGGAGCACGACGTCTGTGGTGCGGCGCAGCGCGCTGATCTTTGACACGCCGGCAACGTACCGGCCGTCCCATTTCACACGAAACTTGAAATTCTTGTATGGATCAAACCGTGTCGGGTTTACCGGGAATTCCACCATGACTGCCTCCTCCGAATCTCTCCCTGCAGAAATTGCTGGATTGAGTCTCGTAGGATTATATGCCTCCCGCTGGTCAGCGCAAGAAGTTCTCCGTGAGCCGCGCCTGCAACAGCGGTCAAACGCCACCACCAGAGCAACCATACTGCACCACTCCTTAGTCCTGCCATTCGTAATTACGGTGACGTATTCATACAACGAGCTTCAGTCCCTCTCCCCTTTGGGGAGAGGGACTGGGGGTGAGGGGGGGTTCAAAATACGTCAGAGAAATTACGAAATGCCGCGCTTAGCCGGGAGAAAATTCAAATCACAGATTTAGGGTGGTAGCATCTGGAGTGGGCGAATCGGAGGATGATCCATGGACTTGTGGCGGGGAAAGTGGGCGCTGGTAACTGGCGCAAGCGCCGGTATTGGCTGGGAGCTGGCAGAAGAGCTTGCCACCGGTGGCGCAAATCTGGTGCTGACGGCGCGGCGGCGTGAACGGCTGGAAGAACTGGCGCGAAGCTCTGCGGCATTTATCCGTTGCAGGCCAAAAGCCGCAGAGGAGTGGGTCGGCGCTATCCCGGCATTTCATCCCCTTCGCGGGGTGGCTTTCCGCCGCGGCGTCTCATGATCTTGTCGAAAGCCTTGAAATCCGCCCGCGCTCTCTTGCTCTGGAAGAACCGGGCGGTTTCAAGAGCAGACACCTTCTCCGCCACCGCCGTAGCGACGAACTGGTTGATGCTGGTTCCGTCCTGCCGGCTCAGCCGCTCGACCGCGTCCTTGAGCGACCGGGGCAACCGCAGAGGATAGGTCCTTGTCTCACTCATGGTTTGATCCTTCTGATAGCTTCACGCGGGAGCAGGACTTCTATCCCAAATTGCGAAGGCACAATCCCAAAATCCCGCACGTTAAAAGTGACCAGAGCGTCAGCATGGCCATTGAATGCCGCTTCGAGTACCATTTCATCTGCCGCATCGCGAAGCTGGGGACGCCACAGAAAATGGGTCTCGACCGGCTCGGCCAGCGCGATGACCGCCGTCAGAAAGACATCAACCTCCTGATCAGACAGTCCCGACGCCAGCCGGTGCTCCGCCTCGCGGCAGATCGCTTCATATTCCAAGGCCAGAGCCACGCTCGCGAGCAGTTTCGTCCGCCCCTACAGAGAAGCCCGGGCAGGGCTGGGAGGGTCTGATCTCAGCGTTGCCAACAATTCGCAGAGCTACGCTCTGCGCCAACCGGTACCAGGTAATCTAACGTGCTCATTGTAATGGACTTGCATAACATCGCATTTTGCTTGACCAGGGCACTGTTTTGTAGCATCATAATAGTGGCCCTGAATGCGGTCGAGATCTCGGGGGTGTCTTTGACACGGACTGAGACCGAAGAAGCCGTATCTCTGGGCTTTTTTATTTTGGTCGCCAGAACCACAGTCGGTACTTGTAGTGCGTGGCTCTGACGAAATCGGCCATCTTGATTCCCTCTCGGTACTCCCGTGCGTAGAGCCTTGTGAGGGGTTGCCAGTAATCCCTTTCCAAGCTTGGCAATTCCAAGATTTCCTTCATCCTCTCTGTCACCCTATTCTTGTGAACCATCCCCGGTCCTTTTGCGGTCTTAATGATCCCGTTTAGCGTGCAACCCAAGAGTACGTCGCACACCTGCATCAACCCGTATGTCGCGTCTGCTGAACTGACTTCCTGAATGTGCTTCAGTTTCGGTTGCGTTACATTGAGGTCATGATCATATATGACACGCTGGAATCTCTCTTTCATCACTTCAATGAATTCGTCTCCCCGGGCAAGCTTCCCCTTGCAACGAGTGAGATTGTCGGCGAATAGCACTCCTTCTGCCAGTCCGGGCGTGTTGTATTCGATCAGCATCTCCGCAAACTTTTTGTATGCTCGCGCCCGTTTTATTTTTTCGGGTTCGTATGGCTGCCCAAAATGCCTGAGATCAAACTGGGCGAGCGGGACTATCACAGCGCGGTAGCAAGAATGAGCCTTGAATGCTTGAATGGCTTTAATTGCGGCCTTCTCGTACTTGCCGTAATTTATCTTTGAGTATTTCAGTTCACGTAGCGTGCCTCAGGTCGCCCAAAGCCTTCCTCGCGTTTTAGGCTGTTGAACGCTTCGAGAAAGATGTCGTGATCGCTTGTGACGAAAAGCGCACCCAGCAAGAAATACACTCCGCGCCAGTCGTAGCTTTCATCCAGGTAAATGACCATAAGACTACGGTACGGGGATCTCCTCTTTCACAGTATGCCGGCAGCAGGCAGCACAGAGCAAGTAGCTACGGCCAATCGGCTTTTGACTGACCGTGGGTTTGTCCTGCGTTGAAAGGCCCACGGACAGGAAGACACTGTCCGTGGGCCACTTGTCTGTGGCAGAGCCGATTTTTCGATCGTGCCCTGCGCAGCGTGAAGGAATACCATGAAACGGTGGAGACTATGCACTTGACCCCGGTGAAGCGAGGCCCGGTAACCCACGCCCGGGACTGGCGGTGGTCCAGCATCAAGGAATATTCTGGCGTGAGCGTCGAGGATCAAGAACGGCACTGCGGACTGACGATGGACCGCCTGAACATGCCTCCCGATCCGAAAACCCGATTCTGAGCGGCGCCGGTCACGGCCCGCCAGAAAAGCCGCAGACCTGAAAAGCACAGGTCTGCGCTACTTGCTGCTCTGCGCACCACTACCGCTGAGTTATAGGTGAAGAAATGAATCTTATGAATCGACCGCCCAGGGAGGTGATCTGACCTCGGAAAACAAGATGGCCGCTGTGTAGATTCTTCTCGTAAAAGGCCTCAGGGGTCCTCGGCACAGTTCCCTGGCCCATAGCAATAAGTCCACGATCCCAGAGTTCCTTCACGACTTGATCGAATAGTTGCGGGCTTTCTTGGAGGATGGGAAAATGCTCAACGGGCAGGGACACACGATCATTAAAGTACCGCAACAGTTGCAGATGGAACCGACTAAAATTATCAACCAAGTTCACAAACATCAATGGGAGATCCTCATCAAGTTCGTTTCCGGCGGCGGTGTTTAGAACTGCATTACGCAGTGCCTCCCTTTTTGCTTCTTGATGGGTACGGATCGCTGCTTGTGTGGCGTAGGCAACAGTTGAGATAAACGCAGGATTGTCCTGCAGATTTTCTGGGGTCAAGCCTTCAACTCTTTGCTGCAACTCTTCGATTGCCTCGGCAATTGATTCTCTCCACTCTTGCAGCCTTTTGTTTAAGGGTGGCTCGACAATCATGTTCAATATTTCAACCGCGGCCCCACCCACATAAGGAACCGCGCTCACCGTTGTTCTCGCGGCTGTGTGGGCTATGTCACCCTTCCCGGCCTTTGGTGGCTTGATGTTATACTTGTCCATAGGGTGCATCCTCAAGAGCCTAGCCTGGAAGTCAAACGGATGGAAGTGACACCAGGTTCAGCCGAGTCGACGGGTGGCGCAGACATTGCCGTCCATGTCTACGCCCCGGTTACGGGCTTCGCCTTTCTCCCAGAACACAGATGTTGGCGGTAAGGAAGAACCCAGCTTGCTCAGGGGGGCCTACATGAAAATCGATGTCGGCACCACCCGCGCGCCCCTCGTCATCATCGATTCTAGATCGCGCCCAAAACACGAAGTTTCTCATCCATTTCTTGTGTGCTTTCCCCCTTGGCTTCCAAATCCGCAACCAGCGCGAAGGCTGCCTGACGAACTTTGTCTAGAGCATTGAGACTTTTGTTAACGACCTCCGAGGCCCGGCGAGCTATGTCTGGGTCATGTAAAAAGGTCGGCGGGACTACCTCCGGCACCTGCTTGGCGAAGGATTCCACGACGAGACGAATTGTCTCTTTGTCCTCAGAAAGAAGTGACGGCACCACATCTTCCGGTAGGATCGGTGAGTCCTTCCTTCCCATCTGCGCTAAGAAACGGTTACTCCATCCCTTAACGAGAATTTGAAGAAACAGGTCAAGTTCGCCAAGGGCTTCTCGGAGACCAGGCGCGTTAGCCTCCTCGGCTCCTCTCTTCATGTCGGCAGCCAGAGCCTTTCGCAGAGTTATCAGGTCAGCTTCCTCTTTTGAAGAATCGCCTCCAAGCCGTGCAGCCCTCTCTATCAAGCCATCCAGTCGCCTCGCCGTATCGAGCCCGAGTGTCATCTCTATTTTCTGACCAGGATTCAGGTCCAAAAAGAGTTTCAAGACCTCTTTAACTTCGCCCCGAAGTGACTCAGCTTCCATGGTGTCTCGCGCCCGCGCTTCCTCAACCTCTGACTGGGTGACAATCCGGCGGTTCGGAGGGAAAAGAGGGTTGTTGTACCTGCGCTGCAGGTGTCTTTCGAAGCAGCCCGGAGTGGGACTCCAAATGATCCCGATCATAGCGGTTGATCTGCCATGCCAGAAATCCCGGCGAGCCACAACCGACCTCCACGGCAAGCTGGCGCAGACCTTTCTTTTCTGGTCTGTGCCAGTCAGCCTAAAACGCCACGGAAGGCGCCCTAACGATTTTGCGCTTCAGCCGGAGTCCGCCTTCGAGTGACCATGGGTCTTTCCGGCCGGCTGGCGCAGAACGTAGCTTTGGGCGTTAGCAATATCCGGTCGCTCCGCTATAATAGCACGCAAACAGCACGCCTTATGCCAGTTTACAGCAAGTAGCGGGTAGCAAGTAGCGCAGACCTGCGTCTTTCAGGTCTGCGGCTTGTCTGGCAATCCAGTCTACGGCGCTGTATTCTAGCGCCAGGTCGCGGCTGCGTCGCCCTTTTCTTTCCGATCGCTTCTTTTTCGTTACCGTTCGGCTGCTCCGGGAACGGAGCGAGGTCGCACGGACCTGATTTGTAGGTCCGCTGTTCGTTCAAGAAGCTCCACCGCCGCTTGATCCACGTGCCGAGGCCACAGAGCCCTTGACAGTTCTCCAGTGGGCGGCTATGCCTCATTTCAGGAAGTCCGGATTTCCGGCTTACGGAAACCGATCACCATGAACATCATCGTTAAAGTACAGCGGCTCCTTTGGTCCCTACTCCCGGCCTCCCAGCACGCAGAGCCACGCTCTGCGCCAGCCGGCGCAAGAAACCACGGCCAAGAAAGCGTTGACCGTGGCTTCGACGGCGTTTCAGTTGATGCTTGCTCAGCAATTTCCTTGCTCGAAGTAGGCTGGTAGCCACGACGAGCGCCTTACCTCGTCGTGGGCCTTTCAGATTGTGATATTGTTTTCGACATGTCACACGTCCGGCGATTAAGGCTCGGCGACCGCATTTTCTTTGTAACGGTGAATCTTCGCCGGAAGCATCCGCCTTTCACGGGGGCCGTGCCTGAATCCAGGGAAAAGCCCACGACGAGAAAAAACGCTCGTCGTGGCTACCAGCTTCGAGAGCATCGATGGCCGAAATGAGGCTGTTCAATTTCGCTTCTAAGACTTCCGAGGCGACGGCTATCTCTGCCAAGGCTTCCCAATAGCGGTCAGAAGAACCTCCTCCAGCAGCGGGTATATACAACAAGCGCGAACGTATCGTAAAAGTCCGCGGCCTTTCCTGGCCGAAAACAGACAAGCCGCAGACCCGAAGAACGGGTCTGCGCTACTTGCTATCCGTAAGTCTTCACCGCTTGTTCAATTGCCGGACCGGCCTTTTGGAGATCGGCAGCGACCATCACCGGCGTTGTCTCGATGCTGGCGTTCAACGCCAGGAACCACGGCTCGGCAATAGCCGGGATTTGTGATGCGTCCGTCATATCCATGATGAGGATCGCGGTTCGCTTGCCGTCCTCGGCCATGAAGTAGGCCGCTTCCGGCTTTTGTTGCTCGAGGATTCTCTGGATCACTTTGAGGCCATCCTTTTTCGCGGCCGCGTTCCCAGCCTCAACGGGGAATGAAATCTTGAATAGAAATCGCATGAGCTTGTCCTCCCTTTCCAGTTTGGTTCGGCCGGAATTTCCATTCTGGCCTTCCGGCGGTCAAGAGTATACGCCCGTTTGCCTCCAACGGAGCGTTCGAGCCCAGATTATCCATGAACCCCGCCCTTCGCGGCGCGGACGAGAAATCCAGGCTAGCGGTCCGGCCCGCCGCTGAAGCGTCTCCGCTTCTGTCGTGGTAGCATCTGGAGTGAGCGAATCGGAGGATCATCCATGGACTTGTGGCGTGGAAAGTGGGCACTGGTAACCGGCGCAAGCGCCGGGATTGGTTGGGCGCTGGCAGAAGAGCTTGCCACCGGTGGCGCAAATCTGGTGCTGACGGCGCGGCGGCGTGAACGGCTGGAAGAGCTGGCGGCGAAGTTGCGCGCCGCGAACGGCGCTAACGTTGAAATTGTGACGGCCGATCTTGCCCTAGCCACGGGGCCGGAGGAAATATTCTCCTTTACGGAACAGAAACGCATTGCCGTGGATTTGCTGGTGAATAACGCCGGTTTCGGCGCTTATGGTGAGTTCTACGGCACAAAGCTCGCTGGCCAACTTGGCATGGTGCAGGTGAACTGTTCGGCCGTGGTACATCTCACTCATCTCTACCTGCCGCAAATGGTGGAACGGCGGCGGGGTCACATCCTGATAGTGGCGTCCACCGCGGCATTCCAACCTGTCCCTTATATTTCGGCCTACGCTGCCACCAAAGCCTTTGACCTATTGTTTGCCGAAGGACTGGCGGAGGAAGTGGCTCGCTACGGCGTTCACGTCTGTGCTCTGTGTCCCGGCCCAACCGCCACGGAGTTTGGCGAAGTGGCCGGAACTCCAAAATCCAAAGACGGTGAGAAGTTGGGAGAGCAGGATGCTCGAGAAGTGGCGCGCGTGGGTTTGGCAGGACTTGCGACCGGCAAGACTTGCGTGATTTCCGGATTCAAGAACCGCATCAGCGCCCAAGCCCATCGCTTCCTGCCACGAAGCACCGCCGCCCGCGTGGCAGAACGGGTTTTAAGGCCGAAATACTTGAAGTGAGCGAGTGGTATGAATTTTGCTGACCGGCCGAATTGCCGCGAGAGCTATTTCCGGTCAGGTCCCAGTGCAAGCACAAAGTACTGTGCATGTTTATCTCCGGCGTTGCGAATTCCGTGTTCAACGTTGGAGGCAACGTAAGCGACGGAGCCAGTACCGAGGCTTGAGCTTTTCCCGGCAAGTGTCACTTCCACGATCCCTTCGCGAATCAAGAAGATTTCTTCGTGCAGGTGGTGGTGCGGGGGATGGGGCCGCGAACCTGGAGCAAGGTCGGTTTCATGCAGCTCGATGTGGATTCCAGAGTGAGTCGATCCGTCCAAAACCGGCCTGAAGCGGTTACTTCCCTGGTTGCGGACCGGGAGCTCTTGAAATGGATACGCTGCCGCGGGCAGTGCCCGGCCATCGGCAGCGAGGCTTGGGATGCCAGCGAGGATTCCAGGTAGTAGCAAGCATAGATCGCGCCGTGAGAAGTTCATCGAAGACCTCCAATCATGGTGTGTGTGGGGTTTGCCGGCACTCTCCATCGCGCCGACGCCCTCCAGCACCGTCCCTACAATTGGCGACGGGCGTTGGTCGTGGACCATTTTCGCTGCTGTAGCGGCGGTCTCTGACCGCCGAACTTTATTCTTCAACAGTTTCCGGCGGTCAGAGACCGCCGCTACAGCAAACCGACCCACCACCTGGGCGTTGCGGTCTTGGCTGGAACGCGCCGGTTCATTTCCGGGGCCGGCGAACAAAAAACTGGTACTTGTCGACGTTCGCGGCCACCGCGACATCAAAAAACCCAACCATCATTTCATCATACGTCTGATCTCCCCAAGTCACGGCCGCGTCCGGATCGGGATTGTGCGGATTGTTCCGCGAATTGTCATACCAGGCAATCGCCTGGAGTTCGGTGCCCGCCTTGAGGAACCGCGGCTTGGCCAGCCGGTAGCTCAATTGCCAATAGAAGTTGTAGTTCACCCGCAGCAGTGGCTCAACCCGGCCGTTTCGGTGGATGATGTTGTATTCAAACCGCTTGCCGCGCAGGTGCAAGTGCGGAAAGAAACTCAGTAGGGTGGCATTGTTGGGCAGGGTCCCATGGACTTCCACGCGAAAGTTGTCAACGCCGGGAGGAATTACAAACCGGTCGTTGGTGAGCTGCAAGGTCAAGACGCGCTGGGCGGGCGGCGTCTTGGCGAAGACCAAGCCGATGCGGGTTTGGTCGGTGGCTGGATGGCCGTTGGTGATGTAATGCATTTGGAACACCAAGTCTGAACCGGCCGGAACGAACTTGGCCATGCCGCTGCCCCAATGATCGGGCGAGCTGCCCGGCGCATAGACCAGAAGGATGTCACTGTCGGTCCATAGCGCATCGCGCCGGTCGTGGGGATCCTTGAGGCTTGATTCCGTAAAGGGACTTCCAATGGGCGCCTGCTGGAGCCATTTGGACTGCGGCGGGCGGATATAGACCACGGCATGATGCACGTGGGCGCGGCTCGAGGGCCGAATCTCGCACATTTGCACCCAGCGATCCTGTGTAAATCCTGTGGGCACAATCTCATAGGTGTACTCAACGTCTCCCTTGGCGGGGAGACTGACCGGTCTTGGCATCCGTACCACCCGATCCGGCCGAGGGATATTCCAGCCCTTAGCCCAGCGGGGCGGGGATGGAGCGTCCTGCGGGCTGCCGGCGGGGGCATTGGCCTTCACCCAAGACGAAACCGTCTGGATTTGTGCTGAAGTGAGCGAAGGATCATTCGAAAAATGGCCGATGCGCGGATCGGCAAACCAGGGTGGCATCTTCCTTTGGCTCAAGGCGTTACGGATGGCATTGGCCCAGGGTCGCGTCTGGCGATAGGTCACAAAGGGCATGGGCGCAATCTCCCCGGGGCGATGGCAACCCTGGCAATGCTGCTGCAAGATGGGGAGCACATCCTTATAAAAGGTGGGTGCGCCAGGCTTCCGACCGGTCGCGGCCGCGCTCTGCGCGAAAAGCCAAAAGGTGGTCAACAGGGCAACGGCAGCCCGGCCGAACGGCGCTAAGGGCAAACGGCCAGCATCCGGGCGGCACGCTTTTCGCCGGTTTGTCAGGCGCATGGGGATCATTAAGGCAAAGCGGTGCCAATCGAGCATCAGTTTGATTTTAGCTCATTTCGCAGGCAAATAAGTGTGGTGAGCGCAGAGGATTTCCTGATGATAGGCTCTTGAGTGATTCGGGCACGACACGGGGGCGGACTCTCGAGAAGGAATTGCAGCGGGCTTCACCTTTTTTGAGTTTTATGGATGCATTTATCCCCCCAAATTATTTCCAATCCGATATTAATGTGATTAGAAAAATGTGCAAATTGCGGTCTTAAGCTGTGGAAATATTTTGCCAATAAAGGGAATCCCTTTGCCGAAACATGCACCATGCCCCTGCCGGGTCTTGCACTAGCGTATTTATTTTCAATAACCTGCGGGGTGGAAGAATGGTAAGGGACGTGCAGATCCCTAAGCCGTCCGACCATGAGTCTACAAGTGCTCTGAGTTTTGGAAAAGCCGGGAAACGGTGATGACTTCTCCTCTGAGATGCCGGGGATTGGAACCGTGGCAGTGGACAAGTCTCGAAAGGTGCTGCCAGTCGAAGGGAAAATCGCGTCGCATTCGAACGGCTAACGGTTTGTAAGCCACAGGGCGGAGCTATTTTATGAAGGCGCCAGATTCTGCGGTCACCAAAGAAGGGTGGGATGGAAAGTGGTATGCCCTTTATACCCGCCACCAACACGAGAAGGTGATTTCTCAATCGCTAGATAATAAAGGCTTTATAACATTTCTTCCGCTTTATGCCGCAACGCATCAATGGAAGGACCGGACCAAGCAGGTTTCCCTGCCTTTGTTCCCGTGTTACGTATTTGTACGCTGTGGGAACGAAGCGGACTGGATGAAAGTTCTCACCACTCCGGGTATTCATTCCGTGGTCTCATTTGCGGGGCAGCCGGCCGAGATTCCAGAAGGGGAACTCGAATCGATCCGGCGGGTTTCGGAGACCGATCTGCAAATCGAGCCGTACCCATTCCTAAAGTGCGGTGATTGGGTTCGAGTGAAGAGTGGAGCGCTGGCGGGGGTTGAAGGTTATCTTGTCCGCAAAAAGAACATTTTCCGGTTGGTGCTCTCAGTCGAAATGCTCGGCAAATCAGCAGCGGTCGAGGTGGATGGAGCCTCGGTGGAACGGACGGTCCGGGGGAGTACCGTGGCGATAGCGGGCACAGGTTCCCAGGGTTCAATGATGGGGGGTTCTGTAGGACGGATGATGCGAAATCAGGGCTAACTTTTCTTTTTGTTGCTCTGGATGGGTTGGGTTATAATCTGTGGCGAAGCAATCTCTCCTCAACGCCCAGAGCACAAGGGAAAAAGTTACGTCGACAGGCCTGAACTCGGGCCTTGTCCGGGCCCGAATGACTTTCGCAATGGATGATTCGGTTCGGTATTCAGTTTGGAGGAAACACGATGAAAGGGAAACAAGTAGCATTAAAAGCGGCGATGATCCTGGCGCTCGCCGGATGGATGCTCTCCGCGGGGCAAGGGTGGGCCGCCCAATCAACAGCAGATGGGAACCCATCGGGAGACAAAACGGCTAGCTCTCCGTCTTCAAGCAGCGCGCCTCAACTCCAGCGGCGGAATCCTCGCTATCAAGTTTCGGATGGAGACATTCTGGACTTGAGTTTCCCGTATACGCCAGAATTCAATCAGACGCTAACCATCCAGCCAGACGGATTTATTTCGGTGCGCGGCGTGGGGGACATCCATGTGGAGGGCGAGACAGTTCCTGAGATTGAGGCGGGGTTGCGCGCCGCTTACGCCAAGATCATGAACAATCCGGACGTTACCGTAACCCTCAAGCAATTCAACATGCCCTACTTTATCGCCAGCGGCCAAGTGGCCAAGCCCGGGAAGTACGATTTGCGCGGTGATACCAGCCTGATGGAGGCGCTGGCCATCGCCGGCGGCCTGAGCGACCAAGCCAAATCCTCCCATGTTTTTTTGTTCCATCGTGTTTCAAAACAATGGGTGCAAGTTAAAAAAGTCGATGTGAAGAAGATGATGACCGCAGGAAACTTGCAGGAAGACCTGGATGTCAAGCCGGGAGACCTGATCTGGGTTCCCAAGTCGGCTTTTGCCACGGTTAGCCGGTTTATTCCTTACTCCAGCATGGGCTTATTTTACGGGCATAGCTTCTAGCTAAAACAGCGCTGGAGGAAATACCGCAATCCGGGCGGCGGTGTAAAATTCGCCCGAAGATGAAGAGGAGGAAGTGATGGCAGCGAATCATAACGGACATTCCAATGGAAACGGAAATGGGAAGGGACAGAGGCCGTTCTCACCGACCCTGCGGGACGTGACCGCGACGGCTTTCCGCCACCGGCGGCTGATGGTTCTGACCTTTCTGGGAATTTTCATTGGAGCTTTGGCCTTTGCCTTCGTCTGGCCCAAGCATTACGAGGCTCATATGAAGATCCTGGTGCAGCGGGATCGCGTCAATCCTCCCGTAACGCCAGTCGCCAACACCTATTCTCCGGTCATGCAAGCGTCCGTCACCGAAGAGGACATCAACTCCGAAGTGCAATTGATCTTAAGCCAGGACCTGCTGGAGAAAGTGGTTGAAGAGTGCGGGCTGGAAAAGCCCCCATCGTTCATGGCGCGGATTCTGACCTCCAATTCCGGGGACCACGGATACCGCGTTGCGATGGCCGTGGAGCGGTTGAGGGACAACTTAAAGGTCTCTCCCATGCCCAAGACCAACCTCATTGCTATCCGGTACAAATCATCCAAACCTGAGCTGGCGACCAAAGTCCTGCAGGCGCTTTCCAGCGGCTACCTGGAGAAACACGTGGCGGTCCACCAGCCCCACGGGGCGTTCAACTTTTTTGAAAAGGAAGCCAGCCGCTTCCGCCAGCAGCTTGACCAGTCTGAACTTCAACTGGCTGACTTCTCAAAGCAGAAAGATGCCGTCTCCCCCACCACCATGGTAGGTTTGACGCTCCAGAAGGTATCGGATTTCCAAGCCAACCTGGAGCAAACACGCGCCCAAGAGGCCGCCACGCGGGAGCGGATTGGGGCGCTACAAAAGGAATTGGGTTCAACCCCATCGCGCCTGACCACCACGGATCGGACCGCCGATAACGGGCAACTTTTGCAGCAAATGAAGTCCACGTTGCTGACCCTCGAAATCCAGCGCCAGAAGCTGATTGCCAATTACTCCGAGAATTACCGTCCCGTGCAGGACGTGGAAGCCCAGATCGCCTTAACCAAATCAGCGATCCAGGCGGCGGAAAAATCACCGGTTCGCGAACAGGACACGGATCAGAACCCCACCTACCAGTGGGTTACCCAGGAGCTGGCCAAATCCAAGACCGATTTGGCGTCCGAAGAAGCCCAGGAACGGGCGGAATCCCAAATCGTCCAGAACTACCAAAATCAAGCGATTTCGCTGAACCAGAAAGGACTCCTGGAGGGCGACCTGCTTCGCACCACCAAGGCGCAGGAGGTCAATTACCTGCTCTACCAGAATAAGGGTGAAGAGGCCCGCATCGCTGAGGCTCTAGATGAAAAGCGAATTGTGAACGTTGCCATTGCCGAAGCCGCGACATTGCCGGAACTGCCGGTTCACTCGCCCTGGCTCTACGTCGGCCTGGGGCTGTTGCTGGCGGTGATGGTCAGCATGGGACTGGCCTTTACACTGGATTATTTGGATCCTTCCTTCCGGACTCCCAATGAAGTGGAGGATTACCTTGATATCCCGGTGTTCGCCGCGATTCCGAGGGATGGACATACGGTGAGGATGCACGTTCAATAGCTTGACTCTGATGGCGGGTGGTTGCCCACGGGCGGGCACCAGACCCGCCCCTACAGCGCGTGGGAATCAGGCTCCAATGGGACAGTTGGCCAGGTGCGACGTTTCGTAAGTTCGCTCACGTATTCTCGCACCCCCTCACCCGGCACTGCGTGCCACCCTCTCCCCGCTTGCGGGGAGAGGGGCTGGGGGTGAGGGGTTGTTGAAGAGCGTTGCAAGAATACGTTACCGTAATTGCGAATGGTGGTACTAAGTGAACAGCATTGGGGCTAAGGGTGGCCCCGCGGCTTTTGTTTAGAAGCAGAGATACTTTAATCCAAATGCACCTGGCATTGCCGATTTTTAATCGGATCAGACAGGTTCGAGGGTCAGGACCGGCAATGGGAGTCCAGACGGGAATGGTGCCTGGTTTTTCAAGTGCCGCGAAGGCCTTACTCGGCTTCGGGTCTACAGGTTTCCACCTTGCCATCGCGCGCGATGGCCCAGCTCTATGAGTGACAGCTTTTGCCGCCATCCTCTCCTGGCGGTTGGATGATTTTCGGTAGTGGTACATTTTCGCACCAGCAAACTGACCTACTACCTGACTTTCCTGTTTGCATTGCATTCAATCAGGACCGGTTCAATTCCTTGAAAGATGGGCACAGTCCTATCTGAAGGGGATGCGACGGAATTCTTAGATCCACTTGGAACCAGCAAATATTGAGCGACAGGCTGACCACTTCATGACCCATTCTGAAAGCTTCATTGCCAACCCCGGGCAAAAGGTAGCGAACCATCAGATCCTTTCCGAAGCCGAGCGCCGGAAGATTCTCCTGGAGTGGAACCATACCCAGGTTGACCGGCCGGCGGGCGCTACCGTCCACGGCTTGGTTGAGCAGCAAGCGAAGCGCACGCCAGAGGCGCCGGCCGTTGAGCAGTGCGGACGGCGAATGAGCTTTGGTGATTTGGATGCGCGGGCAAATCAACTGGCACATTTTTTGATCAAGGCTGGCGTCAAGCCGGACGAGCCGGTCGGAGTCTCGATGGAGCGATCACCGGAAATGGCGGTGGCCTTGCTCGGAACGCTCAAGGCGGGAGGCGCCTGCCTGCCGCTTGATCCCGGCTATCCCCGCGAGCGGCTGGAATTCATGTGCCTGGACGCCAAGGTCCGCATCTTGATTACCCAACCAGGCCTGGTCCCAGAACTCACGGATCTTGTCCCGCAGAAGGTTTTGCTGACGCCGGGCTTGAAGAGTCTGGCAGAGGAAAGCTCCGCAAAACCTGCACTGGAGGTCTCTCCGGAGCATCTGGCCTATGTCATTTACACCTCCGGATCCACGGGCACGCCGCGCGGCGTCGAGCTCCCACACCGTGGGATCGCCAACCATCAATTGGCGGCGATGGCGCTGTACAGCCTCCGCCCCGAAGACCGCGTCTTGCAGTTTTCCTCAATCAGTTTTGACATTGCCATTGAGGAGATGTTCCCAACCTGGAGCGCGGGGGGTTGTGTGGTCTTGCGCGATCCAGCGCTGGAGCTTCAGGCCAAGGGATTTATGCGCTGGCTCCGGCATCAAGGCATCACGGTGGTTGACTTACCCACAGCATTCTGGCACGAATGGGTGCATCAACTCGCCGAATTGCGCAAGCCGCTTCCCGAAACGCTGCGCCTGGTGATTGTGGGTGGCGAAAAGGCTTCGGCGAGCGCCTACGCAGCCTGGAAGGGATTGGCGGGGCGGCACGTGCGCTGGATCAATACTTATGGACCGACGGAGGCCAGTGTCATTGCCACGGCTTATGATCCCGAGGCGGATCCGGGCCGTGAGATTCCATCCGAGTTGCCGGTCGGCCGGCCCGTCGAAAATGTCAAAGCCTACATTCTGGATTCTGAGCTTGAGCCCGTCGCCGTGGGCGCCACCGGGGAATTGCACATTGGAGGATGGGGTTTGGCGCGAGGCTATCTGAACCGGCCCGAACTGACGGCGGAAAAATTCATCTCTGACCCTTTCAGCTTGGAACCCGGAGCGCGGCTTTACAAGACGGGTGACCTCGCCTGCTTCGGTGCGGATGGAAATATTCTTTTCCACGGGCGCCGTGACGACCAGATCAAAATCAATGGTTTCCGGGTGGAGCTCGGAGAGATTGAATCGGCTCTCAGTGCTTGTCCGGGCATCGATGAGGTTGCAGTCATCGTCCGTGAAGACACGCCCGGCCATCGCCGCCTGGCTGCCTATTTTGTCGCCGGCCGGAGCCATCCACCGGCGACTTCAACTATTCGGGACTATTTGAGGGCCAAACTTCCCGAGTACATGGTACCCGCGCATTTTGTATCGCTTCCGTCCCTGCCTGTGACGCCCAATGGCAAGGTGGACCGGCGAGCCTTGCCCGCGCCGGAACAGGCGCGGCACGGGACTTCGCGCCCTGAGCCTTTGGCCGGGGATTCATTCGAAGCCCGGATGGTGAAGATTTGGGAATCGGTCCTGAACACGAGTCACATTGGGTTGCAAGATAACTTCTTTGATTTGGGCGGCACGTCATTGCTGGCAGCGCGGATGATCTACAAGGTGGAGCGAAGTTTTGGAAAAACCCTGCCCACTTCCGCCTTGCTCGAAGCACCCACAGTCAAAGGGGTTTGCGGAATTCTGCGGCAGCAGGGGCGGACGCAAAAATGGTCGTCGCTGGTTCCGATCCAATCGCAGGGAACGCGCCCGACGTTCTTCTGCGTGCATGGGCTGGGTGGGACGGTGCTGCTGTTCAAGGCGCTTGCCAAATATTTGGGACCCGATCAGCCGGTGTATGGACTGCAAGCGCAAGGTCTTGACGGTGTTCACCCTTTCCATGTCCGGGTTGAGGACATGGCCGAGCATTACGTGAAAGAGATGCGGAGCATTCAACCGCAGGGACCCTATTACCTCGGCGGATATTCGTTTGGCGGTTATGTCTGTTTGGAAATGGCGCGGCGGCTGCGGCAAGCAGGCCAGGAGGTAGGGCTGCTGGGGTTGTTTGACACTTTCCCGGAAAAGGAAAAGTCCAACACCTCGCTTCTCCTGAACCTGCTCAGCCACTCGCCGGGCGATTGGGTTTCATTCTTCTATCGGAAGAGCCGGGGACTGATTAAGCATTGGATTGCCATCGCCACTTTTCCGCAGGTTCTTAAGAATGCATGGCACGCTTGCTCGAAGGCGGAGCGCGATTACCGGTTGCGGCCATATCAGGGCGAGGCCGCTTTATTCATTCCCAGCAAGGAATCAATACGCAGCTCTCAAGACCCTGCAATCGTCTGGGGCCGGTGGATTACGGAGGGGGTCGAGGTCCATGAGATTCCTGGAGACCACGGAAGCATCATGCGGGAACCGCTGGTGCGGAACTTGGCGGAGAATATCCGCGAATGCCTGGATCGAGCCATGTCCCAGCGGACAAAAGATCGCAGAACTCCACCTTGACGCTGGAACCTGCAGAACAACTCGCTGGCCGGGAACAGGCGAACTCGAGCCCGGCTCCCGGGTAGCAGGGCAGTTTGCTGTAGCGGCGGTCTCTGACCGCCGGAAACTGTTGAAGAATGAAGTTCGGCGGTCAGAGACCGCCGCTACAGCCGCGAGAAGGTACCACGACCCGGTTCCGGGATAGCTGGACTTTTCGCAATGCTTCAGTCTGGCGGTTGATTGCACACCGGGAGGTTCGAAGTGCGGTCCCGGATATTTTGTAACAGGATTTAACCCGGATACTGTTCAGTTAAGGCGACTCCCATGATGTTGGTGTCAGAGGCGTCGCTTGGCCCCTCACCCCGGCCCTCTCCCCGCAGGCGGGGAGAGGGAGGTTGTTGAAAGCCGTGCAAGCCGTGATCCTCCCCCGGCCCTCTCCCCGCAGGCGGGGAGAGGGAGGTTGTTGAAAGCCGTGCAAGCCGTGATCCTCACCCCGGCCCTCTCCCCGCAGGCGGGGAGAGGGGGAACCGCGGGGAAGCAGTGCTTCCCGTCGCGGTGGGTGAGGGGCTCTGGTTCACCCGTGCGCATCATTCTCGAACGGACCGTTCGGAAGGCGAGACAAAAGAAAGAAGTTCCGGTGCTGAAACGGCACGGTTAAAACCGTGCCCTGACGGTCATCAAGCAAAACTTCCTGAATAATCTGGGTTAAGAGACTTGTCCAAAGCTGATCTTGAACAATCCATGACGTTACCCGTTGAAATTCCGCTGGAGAGGGAACCCTTGGCATTTTCCCACGGGACAAATTCTGGGGCGCCGGTGGGACTGATCCGAAGGCTCGCTCCGTGGGTGGCAAAAGGCGGCTTCACCGTTGCTGACCAAGCCATCATCTCCGGATCGAACTTTGTCATCAGCATTCTGCTGGGGCGTTGGCTGTCGCCTTCACGCTACGGCGCTTATGCTCTGGCTTTTGCGATTTTCATTCTTCTGACTCGGGTTTATCAAGCCCTGCTGCTTGAGCCGCTGGCGGTGTTCGGAGGGTCGGCTTACGAACTGTGCCTGCGCGGTTATATCAAGGTTTTGGTAAGGATTCACCTGGCCATGACGGTGCTGATCGTTCTGGCGTTGGGTCTGGGCAGCTTGCTGGCCAACTCCTTCGGCCACACGGACGGCCTGGCAGGGGCCTTGGCCGGGTTAACGCTTGCAGCGCCTTGTATCCTGCTGTTTTGGATGGCGCGACGGAGCTTTTACTTTGAGCTTTCGCCAGCTCGCGCGGCGTTGGGGTCTCTGGTTTATTTTGGTTTGGTCCTGGCCGGGCTCTTTGCGGGACATGCCCGGGGCTTGATCACTCCCTTCACGGCGTTTCTGCTGATGGGAGTGGCCGCGGCGTTCACCGGCGTGGTTCTGTTCCGGCAATTGGCCCGGCACCTGCCGGCGGGCTTGGCCGGACCGGGATGGCGCGAAGCTTGGCGGCGCCATTGGGAATATGGCCGGTGGGCGCTCGCGGCATCCATCGCCTCCTGGCTTCCTGCTTATATTTACTATCCCTTGCTTAGCGCGATGTCGGGAATGGCAAGCGCCGGGCAGTTGAAGGCGCTCATGAACCTCGCCTCACCTGTAAATCAGGTAATGGCGGCGCTTTCCATGCTATTTATTCCTCACGCTGCGAGGGTTCAAGGGCGTCACGGAATGAACGGCAGCCGGGGTTTGAGCGTCAGATTGACAGTGATTTCCGTTGCCATGACGGCCGGATACTGGGCGGTAGTGATTATGTTGAAGAAGCCGGTGTTCCATCTTTTCTACGGAACCCACTACCTGGGGATCGCCAACCTGTTGCCAGTCGTGGCGCTGGGGTCCTTGTTCTGGAGCGCAGCGAGCGGCCCCTCCATCGTGTTGCGAGGGATGGAATCACCGCAATCTTTGTTTTGGGCTTTTGCGATTGCCGCGGTGGTTTCTTTGTTGGTTGGCATCCCTGCCACCTGGAGGTTTGGCCTGAGCGGTGGCATTTGGGGTATGAATATTTCCGATGCGGTTTCATTTGTAATGGTGTTGTGGCTGCTGGGGCGCAAAGCTGAAAGCCTTTCCCCGACGAGTCTGGGGCGATAGTTCCCGTCCGTCGAGGGGCGAACGAGAGGGTTACGGACAGATAGAGTCATGTGCGGTAAATAATTTAGAAGGTTAACAAAAGTTGTCGCAAAGGCTTACTGGAGCAATGCCTCCGGGCCTGCTGACAACCGTTTACGAGGAGAGAGCCATGATCAGAAGACTTCTTCATTTTTATCCCAACTTTCCGGCGCTGATGGTGGTGGCCGTAGCCGTGGCACTGCCGGGGTTCGGCCAATCCACCGGGACGCTCCGCAATCCCATCGTCATTCACGAGGTTCGCCACGCGGAAATTCCGCCTTTGAGCGCTGCGAAGACACCGCCCTCGAATTTGAATAATGGGTCCCCGGATGTCCTGCGAGGTAATTCTGGGGGATCAAGCCAGGCGCCGCAAGGGTCGGGGCAACCTGACGTTTACGTTCAAAATTTTCAGGGAGCAAGTCCACCCGTCACCGTGAAATTGAACTTCGAAGGCATCAATTCGGTGGGGCCAGGGGAGCCGTATCCTGCGCCGGACCCGAATGGCGCGGTGGGCGCCACCCAATACGTGGAGTGGGTGAATGCCCGGTTCGCCGTATACAACAAGCAAAATGGCAAGATGGTTTACGGACCGGCGTCGGGAGTTTCCCTATTCAATGTTTTTGCGGGACCTTGCGCAACCCAAAATTCCGGTGACGGGATCGTCCAATACGATAAGGCGGCAGGCCGTTGGATCATCACTCATCGCGTCGGCGCCACCAATACTGGCCCCTATTTCCAGTGTATTGCAGTTTCCAAAACCTCTGACGCGACCCAGGGGTGGTATCTATATTCCTTCCAGATTTCAAGCGCTGAATTCCCCGATTATCCCAAACTCGGTGTCTGGCCTGATGCTTATTATGAGACGGCGAATCTCCTGTCACCCACGAATGGGAACGTTTTCCTGGGTTCACTGGTATGCGCTTTTGACCGCAACGCCATGTTAACGGGCCAAGCCGCCACTGCCCAATGTTTCCAGACCAGCACTCAGTACGAAAGCCTTTTGCCGGCGGATGTGGACGGAAACACGCCGCCGCCCACGGGATCACCAAACTACCTGTTGAATCTGGACACTAACTCTCTGGATCTGTGGGAATTTCACGTGGATTTCCAGAATCCCTCGAACTCGACATTGACGGGGCCCACCAACATCCCGGTGGCGGCGTTCACAGGTGCCTGCAAGTTTAGAAATTATGTTTGTATTCCCCAGGCTGGAACAACCCAAGTGCTGGACTCCAGCGGCGACCGGCTGATGTACCGGCTGGCTTATCGCAATTTTGGCGACTACGAATCCTTGGTCGTCACCCACAGCGTCAATCCCCCGACCCAGGCAGTGGCTGGAATTCGATGGTATGAAATTCGCAGTCCCGGCAGCAATCCGATGGTGTATCAGCAGGGAACGTACTCACCCGACGCGAATTCGCGTTGGTTAGGGAGCGCGGCGATGGACAGCGCCGGGGATATGGCCGTGGGTTACAGCTTCTCCGGCATCTATGCCTATCCCGGAATGCGATTCACGGGACGCCTGGTGACCGACCCGCTGGGAACGCTTGAAAGTGATATTGGGGTCGTCAAGGGGAGTGGCGTGGAAGTTTCGCCGGACTTCCGATGGGGGGATTACAGCAGTATGGCCATCGATCCCTCGGATGACTGCACATTCTGGTTCACAAGTGAGTTCCTGAATTCTACCGGAACCAATAATTGGAATACCCGGGTGGTTTCATTCAAATTCAACTCGTGCCCGTAAGCTGGGCCGTTGATGGACTTTGCGGGTAGCGGTGGCCTTTAGGGTCTGTCAGATAATAACTGTTCCATTTCGGACCCAATACATCCCCTCACCCCTGCCCTCTCCCCGTCAGCGGGGAGAGCGTGACGCGAAGCGGCGGGTGAGGGGTGCCGGTTGGAAGATGGAACAGTTATTTCTGAACGGGCTTATAGGCCGGCATCGTGGATACGAACAGATGCCCTCTACCAATGTCCAGAACAGATGCCCGCCTGAAGGCGGCCTCTACAATGTCCAGAGGGAGCGCCTTTGCGGGACCAAGTGACCGAAACAATCCGGAAATACCGCCACCAGCTTTCTATGACCCGGCTGCGCGAACCCCTGGTCTGGTATCGTCACCGTGGCCTGCGGCTTGGCGACGCTTGGGTAGCTTCCTATCCGCGCTCGGGCAGCACTTGGCTGCGTTTCCTATTGATGGAGATTCTGGCAGGACAGTCCTCCGAGTTTGGCAGAGTCGATGAGGTGATTCCCGATGTCGGAAGGCACCCCGAGGCTCCGGCGCTGCTTCCCGGATCAGGTCGGTTGATTAAGACCCATCAACCCTACCGGCGCGAATGCCGCAAGGCAGTCTTGCTGGTCCGTGACCTGCGCGATGTCGTCATGTCGGAATACGCCTATCAGCGGGCGCTCGGATGGGCGGAAGGTGGCTTGGAGGAATATCTGCCGCGGTTCTTGAAGGGAAAGGTGAATCCATTTGGCTCCTGGCAGGGTCATGCGGAGAGCTGGATGGACTCGCCCCTGGCTGGCCGGGGCGGCCTGCTCCTGGTGCGGTTTGAGGACTTGCGCCGCAATACGGCAGAAACGCTTTGCGAGATCATTGAATTCTATGGACTGGTCCCCGATGACAAGAAGATTGAGACGGCGATTGAGAACAACTCACTGGACCGGATGCGCGAGAAAGAGAAACGCCATCCGCAAAAAGCCTCAAAACGAGGGCGGTTTGTGCGCAGTGGCGCTGTGGGTGGATGGCGGCAGGAGCTTTCGGGAAGTCAATTGAGTTTGATTCAGCAATACGCGGGTAAGGTGATGGAGAAGCTCGGTTATACTGAAAGCGGAGTGGTTGCTGAAGCAATAGTTTCCTCCCGCCGTGTTCAGCTCAGTTCCTGACTTGAAGGGAACAATACACCTCGGACTCCGAGAACTGTGGCCTCTTGGTGAAGCCCCAATCTGACGATGAATGGTTGCAGGGATATGAGCGGTCGTGGGACTGGCCCTGACCGGCGGCGGCAACGATGAAAACCATGGACGGCACATTGGAAAGGCCGGGAATGGCGCAGGCCCCTTCACGGGGCGGGTTCCGGCCGGGAAACCTTTCTGCGTGGTGGGTCCTTGCAGCGGTAGGCGCTCTAACGTTGGTAACAGCATCCCTCTTGGACTTTCTACCGGATAACGTGTCCGGCTGGGAACTTTTACCCCTGTTGGGTGTCGGAATCCTGCTGTTTTCGGTCCTATTGGCCGGGTTGGGATCGAGTCACACCCGAACCGCCTCAGCTTGGAGAATTGGCCTTGTCTTGTGGTGGTTTTTGCTATGTTCCCAGGAGTTTTTTGTGCGTTTTACCTCGCCGGAGGCGACCGTAGGGGGGAATTTCGCGCCTGCCGCATACGAGGAGGCTATTTTCTGGATACTAATCTTGGTGGCGTTGGGCATCGCAACGCTGGGGAGCCCAGGCTATCTGGGGAACATCGTCTCCGGCCATTATGGCTGGATGACGCTCTACGTGATCCTGTGCGCGGCTTCGACGATCCTCTCTCCCAACTTCATGTTTTCATTGGCTTGGGCGTTTAAGCTGGGCCTGGTGGCGCTGGTGATTCAGCTCCTATCCAGCCAAATGCAGGACTATGCCGATCTGCGGTCGTTTCTGCGGGTGACGCTTTGGGCCTTCGCCTTCCTGTCCATTGTTCCCACCCTCCAGTCATTCATGAACCCATCGCAGGCTTTCGGGGAGGGAGGCCGGTTGGGTGGGCTGCTCGCCCCGGACGAACAATCGGCGCTTTCAGGAATTTTGGTCCTGCTCGTGCTCTCACTCTATT
>Ga0307372_10004075_pt1 | contig 22825 bp, 25 predicted proteins | sample OX1MG_FD_202533 | JGI IMG/M metagenome (GOLD analysis project Ga0307372, IMG submission 202533) | Soil microbial communities from Risofladan, Vaasa, Finland - OX-1 | ecosystem: Environmental > Terrestrial > Soil > Coastal area > Acid sulfate soil | place: Finland: Risofladan, Vaasa | collected...
TACTATCGCAACTCAGCGGAGATTGCCAAGATGCCGATCGCGCAGCTTTGTCCCGAGGACGATCTAGACGCCGGTCTCGACGAGGACCTCCTCGCCTTGCGGCAGGCGGTGCGGCGCTTCGCAGCAGCCGAGATTGCGCCGCGCGCCGCGGCGATCGACCGCAGCGACGCATTCCCCCGCGATCTCTGGCCGCAACTCGGCGCTCAGGGCCTGCTCGGCATCACCGTGCCCGAGTGCTACGGCGGCGCCGGGCTCGGCTATCTTGCCCACACGGTCGCCATGACGGAAATCTCGCGCGCCTCCGGCGCGGTCGGCTTGAGCTACGTCGCCCACTCGAATCTATGCGTGAACCAGCTGCGCCTGAACGGCACGCCGGCACAGCTCGAGCGCGTCCTGCCGAAGCTCGTGTCGGGCGAGCACGTCGGCGCGCTCGCAATGTCCGAGCCCGACGCGGGCTCGGACGTGGTCGGCATGCGGCTCACGGCGCGCCGTTGCGGCGAGGAGTACCTGTTGAACGGGCACAAGATGTGGATCACCAACGGACCCGACGCGGACGTGCTCGTCGTCTATGCGAAGACCGATCCGTCGGCGGGACCCCGGGGCATCACCGCGTTCATCGTCGAGCGCGGTACGCGGGGGTTTTCGGTCGCGCAAAAGCTCGACAAGCTCGGGATGCGCGGCTCGTCGACCGGTGAGCTCGTCTTCGAGGATTGCCGCGTGCCGGCCGCCAACGTCCTCGGCACGCAGAACCGCGGCATCGAGGTGCTGATGAACGGCCTGGATTACGAACGCGTCGTGATCTCGGGCGGTCCGCTCGGAATCATGGCCGCCGCGCTCGACGTCGTGCTGCCGTACGTGCGCGAGCGGCGGCAGTTCGGCAGGCCGATCGGCAGCTTCGAGCTGATGCAGGGCAAGATCGCCGACATGTACACCGCGTTCAACGCGAGCCGCGCGTACGCGCACGAAGTTGCACGCGCTTGCGACACCGGCCGCAAGACCCGCCGCGCCGCGGCCGCCTGCCTGCTGAACGCCTCGGCGCTCGCCGTCCAGGTCTCGCTCGAGGCGATTCAGGCGCTCGGCGGCAACGGCTACACCAACGACTACTGCACCGGCCGGCTGCTGCGCGATGCGAAGCTCTACGACATCGGCGCGGGCACCCAGGAGATCCGGCGCATGCTGATCGGCCGGGAACTGGTCGAGGCCGCGTGAGCGCGAGGTTCGAACCGCTCGCCTTCGCACCCGGCTATCGGCGGGTCGCCGGCGAGATCGCCGCGCGCATTCTCGACCGCACGCTGAAGGTCGGCGAACCGCTGCCCTCCGAGCTGGAGCTCGCGGCACAGTTCGGTGTCAACCGCTCGATGATCCGCGAAGCGCTGCGCGAACTCGAAAGCGCCGACTTGATCGCGCGGCGCCGCGGAACCAAGCGGATGGTCGTCGTGCGTCCGGCGGCCGCGCAGGTCGCCGGCCGGCTGCGCCAGGCCTTCGCCTTGAATGACGTCACGGTGCGCGAGGTATGGCAGATGCTCGAGGTTCTCGAACCGCCGGCCGCGCAGTCGGCAGCGGCCGCACGCACGCCGGCGACGCTCGCGCGAATCGAGAGCGCGGTCGCCGGGTATCGCGGCGCGCATCGGCAGGCGCCGCTCGCGGTAGAGGGCGTCGGCGAGTTCTTTCGCGCGATCGCCGGCGCGAGCGGCAATCGGCTGTTGCCGTTGATCCAGGAACCGCTCCTGCAGCTGCTGGCGGCGGCGCTCGGTGTGTTGATCGAGGCGGTGCCGCCGGCGCGCGAACGCATCGGCATCGCGCAGGAGCGGATCTGCGCGGCGATCGCCGACGGTGACGGCGAACTCGCACGCAACTGGATGGCCAAGCACGTGCGGGATTTCCGCCGTGGTTTCGAGCTCTGCCGGATCGAACTCGACACCCCGGTGCCGCTCGGTTGAAGTTCGTCCGCGCGGGCGTCGATGCCCGTGATGTCTAGTCCGCGCCGAGATCGGCGAGCGGATGTGGGGAACCGGGCGCGAGGTCGCGGAAGAACCAGTCGATCACCGCCGGGTCGAGCTCTTCGAGGCGCGCCGGCCGCCATCGCGGACGCCGGTCCTTGTCGACGATCAGGGCGCGCACGCCCTCGAGAAAGTCGCCCTGCTCGAAGCAGTGCTGCACGATCGTGTACTCCATGCGGAAGCACTCGGCGAGATCCAGGCCGGCCCCGAGCCGCAATGCGCGCAGCGTGACCGCGAGCATCGTCGGGGAACGGCGCAGCAGCAGCTCACGGATCTCGGCCGCCCAGGCGAGCAGCGGCGGGTCGGTCTCGGCCTCGAGGGAGACGAGAATTGCCGGAACCGTCGCGCAGGAAAAATGCCGGTCGATCGCCTCGCGCAGCGGCGCGAGCGGCGCCGCCGGCGGCTCGGTGGCGAGCGAGCGCAGCGTGCGCTCGAGATCCGCCAGCGGCAGCGCGCCCCAGCGCATCTCGAGCAAGGCCGGTTCCAGGCGCGCCATCGCGGCCGGTTCGAGGTACAGGTCCGCGAGACCCGCCCACAGCGCATCGCCCGCCCGGATCTCGCTGCCGGTGAGCGCCAGATAGATCCCGAGCGCGCCCGGCAGACGCGACAGGAAATAGCTGCCGCCGACGTCCGGGATCAGGCCGATGCCGACCTCCGGCATCGCGATCCGCGTGCGCTCGCCGGCGAGGCGTAGCTTGGACGCCTGTGCGAGGCCCATTCCGCCGCCCATCGTGATACCGTCGATGAGCGCGATGAACGGCTTGGACAGGTGGTGCAGGCAATGATCCAGCCGGTACTCTTCGACGAAGAACTCACGGTGCTGCGTGCCGCCGGTGCGATGGCTGTCGTACAGCGCCCGCACGTCGCCGCCCGCGCAGAACGCCTTGCCGCCGGCGCCGCGCAGCAACACCGCATGCACCTCGGGCGTGTGCACGGCCTCGCGCACGGCACCGGCGAGCTCGCCGATCATCGCGAAGTTCAGCGCGTTCAACGCCGCCGGCCGATTCAGCGTCAGGAACGCGACGTGGTTGCGGACGTCGACCTCGAGATCCATCTTGGATCCGCCGGTGCGCGCTTCAGCCGTTCGTCCAGCGCGGCTTGCGCTTTTCGAGGAACGCGGCGACGCCCTCGCGCTGGTCGGTGCCGTCGAACAGGTCGACGAAGAGCTCCCGCTCGCGGGCGAGCGCGGCGTGCCGCGGCGTGCCGCGGCGTGCCTCGTGGATCAGGTCCTTGCAGAACCCGACCGCGCGCGGGCTCAAGGCGAGTACGCGCTCGGCGAGCGCGGCGGCCGCGGCCGGCGCCTGCCCGGCGCCGACCACCTGCTCGACGAGCCCTATCCTGAGCGCGGTCGCCGCGTCGACGCGCTCGTTCGCGAGGATCATGCGCTTCGCCCAACCCTCGCCGACCAGCCAGGGCAGCGTTTGCGTGCCGCCGCCGCAGGGCAGCAGCCCGACCGCGGGCTCGGGCAGCGCCATCGTCGCGCGTTCGTCGGCGACGCGAAAATCGCAGGCCAGCGCGCACTCGAGACCGCCGCCCATCGCATAGCCGTTGAGCGCCGCGATGACCACCGGCCGGGCGTTTTGCAGGGCCTGAAATGCGGCACCGAAGCGCTGCGCGAGCAGCCGCGCCCGCGCCTTGTCGCCGTCGGCGAACTGTTTCAGATCGGCGCCGCCGCTGAAGAACTTGTCGCCCTGGCCGGTGACGATGAGCGCGTGAACCGCGGCGTTGCGGTCGAGTTCGCCGACGAGCGCTGTCAGGCGCTCGAGGCCCTCGGCGGTGAACGCGTTGGCCGGCGGATTCGCCAGCGTGAGCCTGGCGACATGCCCGTCGATCGCGCACTCGATCATGATTGTCTCCTCGCGCCGCGGGCACCCTTCACGGTGTCCCGTCCTTGCGGTACAGGCGGATGATCGCCGAGAAATCGAGCGCGCCGTGGCCCTGCGCGCTGAACATCCGGTACAGCTGCTCGGCCGCGGCGCCGAGCACGACCGGCTGGCGCGCCTGCTTCGCCGCGTCGGTGGCGAGCCCGAGATCCTTCAACATCAGGTCCGAGCCGAAGCCGCCGGTGTAGCCGCGCGCGGCCGGCACCTTGTCCATCACGCCCGGAAATGGATTGTAGGAGTCGCAACTCCAACAACGCCCGCTCGAACTGTTGACGATGCCCGCGAGGACCTGGGGATCGATGCCGAGCGAGGCGCCGAGGCTCATCGCCTCGGCGACGCCGATCATCGAGATCGCGAGCAGCAGATTGTTGCAGATCTTCGCCACCTGCCCCGTGCCGGAATCGCCGCAACGGACGATTTTCTTGCCCATCTTGGCGAGCACCGGTTCGATCGAGGCGAACAACGCCTCGCTCGCGCCGACCATGAACGTGAGCGTGGCCGCCTCGGCACCGTTGGTGCCGCCGGACACCGGCGCGTCGGCCAGCGGATTGCCCTGCTCGGCCGCGCGCGCGGCGACCTCGCGGGCGGTGTGCGGATCGATCGTGCTCGAATCGACGAGCCGCACGCCGCGGGCGACGGCGGCGAGCACGCCGTCGCCGCCGAAGTAGACGGCGCGCACCTGCGGCGAGGACGGCAGCATCGTCACGACCATGTCGACGCCCGCGACCGCCTCCCGCACCGTGCCCGTCGCGCGCGCACCCGCGGCCGCGACGGCCTCGACGTTGCCGCGCACGACGTCGTAGACGGCGAGCTCGTGGCCGGCGCGCAGGAGGTTGCGCGCCATCGGCGCACCCATGTTGCCGAGACCGATGAAAGCGATCTTCATTATCGGGCTCAGGACTTCACTTCAGACTGATCGTGGTATTGACCCCGCCGCCGGCGGCCGCGTCGTCGAACCAGCGCGTCGTGACGGTCTTCGTCTGGGTGTAGAACTGAACGACCTGCTTGCCGTAGGGTCCCAGATCGCCGAGCTTCGAGCCGCGCGAGCCGGAGAAGCTGAAGATCGGCACCGGCACGGGAATCGGCACGTTGATGCCGACCTGGCCGACGTCGATCTCGTTCTGGAACCGGCGCGCCGCCGCGCCGCTCTGGGTGAAGATGCCGGTGCCGTTGCCGAACGGATTGGCGTTGACCAGCTCGATTGCCTCGGCGAGAGTGTCGACGCCGACGATCACCATCACCGGACCGAAGATCTCGGTCGTGTAGATCTTCATGTGCGGCTTGACGCCGGAGAAGATCGTCGGGCCGATGAAGTTGCCCTTCTCGTAGCCGCTCACCTTGACACCGCGCCCGTCGAGCTCGAGCTTCGCGCCCTCGCGCAGGCCGTCCTCGATCAGGCCGAGGATGCGGTGCTTGGCGTTGCGCGAGATCACCGGGCCGAGGTCCGCGCCCTTGACGTTGCCGGCGTTGACCTGCAGCGTCTGCGCCTTGGCGACGATGTCGGGAATCCAGTCCCTCGCCGCGCCCACCAGGACCGTGACCGATGTCGCCATGCAGCGCTGGCCGGCGGCGCCGAAGGTCGAGCCGACGAGGGCGTTCAGCGACTGCTCCCGGTTCGCATCCGGCATCACGACGGCGTGGTTCTTGGCGCCCATCATCGACTGCACGCGCTTGCCGTGCTGCGATGCGAGCTGATAGACGTGGGTGCCGACCGCCGTCGAGCCGACGAACGAGACCGCGACGATGTCGCGGTGGGTGCAGATCGCGTCGACCGCGCGCTTGCCGCCGTGGATGATGTTGAGCACGCCCGGGGGCACGCCCGCCTCGATCGCGAGCTCGGCGAGCAGCATCGGCGTCATCGGGTCCTGTTCGGACGGCTTGAGCACGAAGGTGTTGCCGCAAACGATCGCCATCGGAAACATCCACAGCGGAATCATCGCCGGAAAGTTGAACGGCGTGATGCCGGCGCAGACGCCGATCGGCTGGCGCAGCGTGTAGGTGTCGACGCCGTTCGCGACGTTCTCGGCGAACTCGCCGAGCTGCAGCGAACCGATCGAGCAGGCGTGCTCGACGACCTCGAGTCCGCGGAACACGTCGCCCTCGGCGTCCGGCACGGTCTTACCCTGCTCCGCGCTCAGGGTCTGCGCGATCCGCGGCATGTGCTCGCGCACCAGCGCCTGCAACTTGAGCATGATGCGTGCGCGGGCCGCGAGCGGTGTGTTCTTCCAGGTCTTGTAGGCCTGCTTCGCGGCCGCGACGGCCGCTTCGATCTCGGCATCCGTCGCGAACGGGACACGCGCCAGCACCTCCTGCGTCGCGGGGTTGACCACGTCCTGCCATTCGGTCGTCGTCGAATCGACGAAACGGCCGTTGATCAGCAACTTCACGGCGGTGACGGCCTCGACGAGTTTCGCGGATGCGGTATTCATGAGTGGATTCCTCTGCAAAAGAGTGCGTTTCAAGCCCCGGCGCCGGCGTCCTCGATCAGCTTGCGGCTGATCAACATGCGCTGGATCTCGCTGGTGCCCTCGTAGATCTGCGTGATTCGCGCATCGCGGTACAGCCGCTCGACGGTATAGGCCTCGAGATAACCGTAGCCGCCGTGGATCTGGATCGCCCGCGAGCAAACCCGCTCGGCCGCTTCCGACGCGTACAGTTTCGCCTGGCTGGCCTCGCTGAGGCAAGGCCGCCCGTCGGTGCGCAGGCGGGCCGCATGCTGCGTGAGCAACCGCGCCGCGTTGATCGAGGTGTGCATGTCGGCGAGCATGTCGCCGATGCTGCCGAATTCGGCGATCGGCCGGCCGAACTGACGGCGGCTCTTCGCATAGGCGAGCGCCGCCTCGAACGCGGCGCGGGCGATGCCGACCGCCTGCGCGGCGATGCCGATGCGCCCGCCTTCGAGGTTGCCGAGCGCGATGGCGAGACCGCGGCCGCGCTCGCCGAGCAGCGCATCGGCGCCGACCCGGCAATTCTCGAGCGTTATTGCGCAGGTGTCGGAGCCGCGGATCCCGAGTTTCTTCTCCGGCGCACCGACGATAAACCCGGGTGTGTCGGTCGGCACGATGAATGCCGAGAGACCTTTCTTGCCCTTGTCCGGATCGGTGACCGCGAAGACGATCGCGAGCTTCGCGCGCTTGCCGTTGGTGACGAACTGCTTGGCGCCGCTGAGCGCCCAGCCACCGCCGTCGAGTACGGCGCGGGTCTTCAGGGCGTTCGCCTCCGAGCCCGCCTGCGGCTCGGTCAGGCAAAAGCAGCCGATGCTGCGTCCTTGGGCGAGATCGACGAGGTAGCGGCGCTTTTGGTCGTCGGTGCCGTGCGTCAGGATCGGTCCGCAGGCGACCGAGCTGTGCACGGTCATCAACGTCGCCGTCGCGGCGCAGGCGGCGGCGACCTCCTCGATCGCAAGGGCGTACGCCGTGTAATCCGTGTACGAGCCGCCCCACTCCTCGGGCACGATCATGCCGAGCATGCCGAGTTCGCCGAGCTTCGCGACCGCCGAGTCGGCGATCCAGGCCTCGCGGTCCCAAGCGGCCGCATGCGGCGCGAGCTCCTTGCGCGCGAACTCGCGGGCCGTGTCGCGAATCAAGATCTGCTGTTCGGTGTACCGCTTCGTCGAGGTCGGCATGCAACGTCCTGCGCCGGTGAACGGAGCCCGCGCGCCCTTCGATTATAGGATCCGGCGGCCGGCCGGAAAGTGCCCGAAGCGTGCAAATTCCCTGCGCAAAACTGCCATAGCCGCAAGAGCGCGGCGCCGCGCAGCACCGCGTGGCATGGCGCCGGGTACGCCGGGGCGTTTATGCTGCGCGCTGCCGCCGCGAACCTTCCGGGTGCCGACTCATGCGATCGATCCGTTCTGCATTCTGCCTCGTCGCGCTCTGCGTGAGTTCGGGCTTCGCCGCCCACGCGGACGTGGTCGACGCACCGGGCGCCGATCTCGTCGTGTCGCTGATCACCTACGGTCCGGGCGACGTCTATTGGGAGCGGTTCGGCCACGATGCGATCCAGGTCCGCGACCGCGTCTCCGGCCAGTCGGTCGACTTCAATTACGGCGTGTTCGACTTCGACGAGCGCGGCTTCTTGTGGAACTTCGCCCGCGGTTACATGCACTACATGATCGACGTCGAGCGCTCGGACGTCGACGAGGGCGACTACGTGGACTCCGGCCGCTCGGTCACGCTGCAGAGGCTCGCCTTGAGTCCCGCCGAAGCGGTGCAGCTACGCACCTACCTGCTGTGGAACTTGCGTCCCGAAAACGTGGTCTACGATTACAATTACTACACCAACAATTGTGCCACTCGGGTGCGCGACGCGCTCGACCGCGCCCTCGGCGGCGCGCTGCGCAAGTCGCTCCTTCCCCTGCCCGCCGCGATGACCTACCGACAACAGACCGCGCGCCTGATGAGCGCCCAGCCGTCGCTGATGCTGGCGATCGATCTGGCACTCGGACCGATGGCCGATCGGCCCTTGAGCGCGTGGCAGGAGAGCTTCCTGCCGATGGTGCTCGAACGGGATCTGCGCGGCGTGCGGCTTCCGGACGGTCATGGCGGTCTCGAACCGCTGGTGTCCATGCAGCGCACAATCGCGCCGAATCGCCTGCCTGCACCGCCGGCCGAGCCGCCGAATCTCGAATGGCCGCTCGGGCTCGCGGGCCTCGCGCTGGCCGCCGCGATCGTGCTGACACGGCGGCGCCGGCCGAATCTGTACGCGTCGCTGACGACGGTCTATCTCGTCGGGGCGGGCCTGGTCGGCACCGTGCTCCTCGCGCTGTGGACGCTGACCATCCACCGCGCGGCCTGGTACAACGCGAACCTGCTGCTGTTCAACCCGCTCGCTTGGGCACTGCCGGCGGCGGTCTGGCGGAGCCGCCGCGGCGCCGCCCCCACACTCGCCGTGAAGCGGCTGGTCGCATTGCAGCTCGTTGCCGCGCTCGCGGCCGTGCTGATCCATACCCTGCCCGGCACGGTGCAACAAAACCAACCCTGGCTGCTGTTCGCGATCCCCGTCTGGCTGGCCGTCGCCTGGGGTTTGCGGGCCGGTCGCCGCCTCACCCAGGAGATTCGCTCATGAGTCCGAAATCATCCGAGGCCACGATGGCCGTCTTTCTCGATCTGGAGAACGTCGCGCTCGGCGCGCGCGACGCGAAGTTCGGCAGCTTCGAGGTCGCCAAAGTACTGGAGCGGCTTTTGCTGAAGGGCCACATCGTGGTCAAGAAAGCCTACTGCGACTTCGACCGGTACAAGGAATTCAAGCGGGGCCTGCACGAAGCGGCGTTCGAACTGATCGAGATCCCGCATGTGCGCCAGTCGGGGAAGAATTCCGCGGACATCCGCATGGTGGTCGACGCACTCGATCTTTGCTACACGAAGGGCCACGTCGACACCTTCGCGATCGTCAGCGGCGACTCGGACTTCTCGCCGCTCGTGAGCAAGCTGCGGGAGAACGCCAAGACCGTGATCGGCGTCGGCGTGAAGAACTCGACCTCCGATTTGTTCCTGAACAACTGCGACGAATTCATCTACTACGACGACCTGGTGCGCAAGGAGCCGTCGCGCACCCGCCGGCGCGCGGCCCCGTCGCGGCCAGCCCCTTCCGCGGAACCTTCGGCTGCGGAATCGGCGCCGACCGCGGAGCCGCCCGAGCAGAAGGGACCGGACGTCGTCGATGCGCTCGATCTGATCGTCGAGACGCTCGAGGCGGTCGCCGAGGAGCGCGGCGAGAACGAACCGATCTGGGGTTCGATGATCAAGCAGGCGATCAAACGGCGCCATCCAGGCTTCAACGAGCGCGCCTACGGGTTCCGATCATTCAACGATCTGCTCGCCGAGGCGCAGAATCGGGGCCTGCTGAGCCTCGCCGCTGACGAGAAATCCGGCGGCTACACGGTCCGGGTTGCCGCGCGCGGCGCTTGAATCGGCGGCGCGCGCCCGCACCGCCGCGGCAGCCGGCCGCCGCCAGGGGCGCAAGGCGGCGTGACGCGCAGAATGACGGCGAGATTGACAACGAGAGCGGATCGCGAGGAACGCAGCGGTGCCGAAGCAAACGACGATCACGATACCGCTCGCGCAACTCGCAGCCGGAAGGATGATCGCCTGCAATGCGGGCGGACGCGAAATCATGCTCTGCCGTACGAAGTACGGGCTGTTTGCCGTCGACAACGTTTGCTCGCACGCCTATGCACGCCTGAACGAGGGGCGGCTGCGCGGCGTTCGCGTGATCTGTCCACTGCACGGAGCCGCCTTCGACGTGCGCACCGGCGCCGTGCTTGCCGCACCAGCCACCCGCCCGATTGCCTCCTTCGCCGTGCACGCCGACGCGACACACGCGACGGTCACGGTTCCGGATGCTCCCGGGTCCGTCTGACCAGTCATGGCCGCGATGGGATCTCAAACGTGCATTTGGCGTTTGCAACCGGCCCGAAGCGTTTTTTTTGCGATATGATCCCGATGCCGGCGACCCCATCGGCACCACCGCAAGTTCGATCGAACCCTCGACGCAGAGAAGTGCACGAGTCATGCAATTGAACGAAATTCGCGCGATCGTCAGCGGCGGCGCTTCGGGCCTGGGTCTCGCGGTTGCCGGGCACTTGGTGCGCGCCGGCGGCCAGGTCGTCCTGCTCGACGTCAACGAGATGCAGGGCCGGCAAGCGGTCGCCGCGCTCGGTCGCGGTGCCTCGTTCCTCGCCACCGACGTGAGCGACGAAGCGGCGGTCGACCGGTCGGTCGCGGACGCGGCCGCCTCGCTCGGCGGCATCAACGCCGCGGTCAACTGCGCGGGCATCGGCGCGCCCGGGCGGCTGGTCGGCAAGCAGGGGCCGATGGCGGGCGCGTTCTTCCGCAAGATGATCGAGATCAACCTGGTCGGCACGATGCTCGTCGCGAAGGCGGCCGCGGTCGCGATGCAACGCAACGCGCCGAACGCGGACGGCGAACGCGGCGTGATCGTCATGACCGCATCGGTCGCCGCCTTCGACGGCCAGATCGGCCAAGTCGCCTACTCGGCCTCGAAGGGCGGTATCGTCGGCATGACGCTGCCGATGGCGCGTGAACTCGCCTCCTCCGGGATCCGCGTGGTGACGGTCGCGCCGGGCCTGTTCCTGACGCCGATGTTGCAGGGCCTGCCGCAGGAAGCCCAGGACTCCCTCGGCAAGCAGACGCCGTTTCCGCCGCGCCTCGGGCGTCCCGCGGAATACGCCGCGCTGGTCGCGCAGATCTTCGAGAACCCGATGCTGAACGGCGAGACGATCCGCCTGGACGGGGCGATCCGGATGGCGCCACGCTAGCGGCGGGGACTGCGCTTCTCGAGAAACGCCGCGATCCCCTCGCGGATCTCGAGGCGCACGGTCGGCTGCGCGGCGCTGGGTTCGCTCATCGGACTCACTCGACTACACTGCTAATCGGCACGGCCGCTGAGTTTAACGCGGCCGACCGCTGGGGAACATGGAAACGCTGAAACAACTGCTGGGCATCCTGATCATGCCGCCGGCAGGGCCGTTGCTGTTGATGCTCGCAGGCGCACTGTGGCGCCGGCGCAGGCCGCGGCTCGGCGGCAGCCTCATCGCGGCCGGAGCGGTCGCGCTCTGGCTGCTGTCGACGATGGTGGTCGCGCAATCGCTTGAGCGGCTCGCCGAGCGTTACCCGGCGCTCGCGCCCGGCCGTGTCGCGGCGATCGGCGCGCAGGCGATCGTGATCCTCGGCGGCGGCGGCCAGCGCGCCGACGCCCCGGAGTACGGCGGTGCCGAGGCGGACCCAGACCTCCTCGAGCGGCTCGCCTATGGCGCTTGGCTCGCGCGGCGCACCCGGCTCCCGGTGCTGGTCACCGGTTACCACATCGAAGCGGTCGCGATGCGCGAAACGCTCGAACGCAACTTCGGCATCACTCCCCGCTGGGTCGACACGCGCGCGTTCGATACCTTCGAGAACGCGCGCGACGGAGCGCGACTGCTGCGCACCGCCAACGTGCACCGGATCCTGCTGGTCTCGAGCGCCGCGCATCTGTGGCGCGCCGCGCACGAATTCACCGCCGCCGGGATGGACGTCGTTGCGGCGCCGGTGCACGTATGGACGCCGTCCGCGGCGTACCTGCCCGACTTCCTGCCGGGCGCGCAGGCGCTCGACATCTCGAACCATGCGCTGCACGAACTGCTCGGCGAACCGGTACGCGAGTTCCTCGCCTGGACGGATCTGCGGCGTCAATGAGTCCGCGATAGCGTGACGAGGGTCGCGAACCGCGCGGGCGGCGTTGCAAACACGCCCTCGTCTCAGCCTAGAATGGCCGCGCCCGCGCACCGTATCGGGTGGCACGCCGTGGCGGGCGACGTGCCATATCGGGCAACGCGCGATGCCGCGCAACACGGCATGGTGGGCAACGCGCCATAATCGAACAAGGATGGCGGGAATTGCGACGATGAAGGCTTCGCCAGCGACCTCGAGCGTGACGCCGCCGATCCGGATCGGCCTGGTGAACAACATGCCCGATCCGGCGCTCGAAGCCACCGAACTGCAATTCGCGGCTCTGCTGCGCGACGCCGTCGGCGCGCCGGCATTCTCGCTGGACCTCTTCGCGATGCCGCAAGTGCCGCGCGGCGAGACGGCGGCTCAGCGAATCGCGGCGGCCTACCGTCCCTGGGAGGACATCTGGCACGCCGGCCTCGACGCGCTGATCGTCACCGGCACCGAACCGCGCACGGCGCGCCTGGACCAAGAGAGCTGCTGGCAGGGTCTGATTGGGTTGATCGACTGGGCGAAATCCGCCGTGCTCGGCTCGGTCTGGTCCTGCCTCGCCGCCCATGCCGCGGTGCTGCATCTCGATCGTATCGAGCGGGCGCGGCTCGCGGGCAAATGCTTCGGCGTGTTCGCCCACGACGTCGACGGCGGCCACCCGCTCACGCGCGATACGCCCGGCGTGCACTTTACGCCGCACTCGCGGTGGAACGAGATTCCGGCCGCCGCGCTCGAAGCCAACGGCTATCGAATCCTCACGCGCTCGGCGCAAGCGGGCGCCAATCTGTTCGCCAAGGACTTCGGCTCTCCATTCGTCTTCTGGCAGGGCCACCCCGAATACGAGGAGAGAACGCTGTTGAAGGAATATCAGCGCGACGTGGTCCGGTTCTTGCGGCGCGAGCGGGACACGTATCCGCCGCCGCCGGCCGGCTATTTCGACTCCACAGTCGCCGCCCACATGAACGATTTTCGGCAACTGGCCGAAGGCTCGCGCGGCGAGGCGCTGGCTGCGGCGTTCCCGTTCGAGGCGGCAGCGGCTCGTCTGACGAACTCCTGGCGCGCCACGGCGCTGCGCGTCTACGGCAACTGGCTGCGCGAAGTGACGAGGGCGAAGGCGGCGCGCAGCCTGCGCACGCCCGAGCCGGCACGCGGCCACACGCGCCGCTGATGGTGCCCCCGGCCGCCCTCGCGGTGTGATGCGCCGCGGCGATCCGTTTACGGCGCGCCGCCCGCGAGCATCGCCACGCCGGTCGATACGTACCGGCCGTGCCGCCGATAGCGTCCGATCACCGGTGGCAGCGCGCCGGACGAAGCCGGCGAGCGGATCTGGATCGCGAACTCGCCGACGTCTTTGCGCCAAGGCCCCGGCAGCACCGCGACGTCGTGGAAACCGAAGCGCTGCGACAGGCGCGGATACTGACATTTGTAGAATGCCTCCTTGGCCGAGAACAGCAACGCAGCCGCGAATGCCCGTTGCCGATGCGGCAGCGCTGCCAGCCACTCGCGCTCGGCCGCACCGGCGATCTTCGGCCACAGCCGCTCACGCACCGCCCCGACGATCTCGGTGTCGATACCGAGGCCGTCGATGGCGCCGCGTCGGGCCGCGACGGCGACCACGAAGGAGTCCGTATGGGTGATGCTGCCGACGATTCCGTCCGGCCAGAGCGGACGCCGATCGGGCGCCCGTAGGAGCGCGAAATCCGCGATCCCGAGAGCCGCGAGCGCACGCCGGGCGCAGTTTCGCCCGAGCGCGAACTCGCGCCGCCGCTCCTTCGTCGTCGGGCCGAGGGCCTCGCTCTCGGCGGGCAGCAGGTCGCAGGGTTCGTCGGCACCGCCGCGAGAGGCGACCGCGATCGCTCCTTCGGGGAACAGGCGCTCGAAAGCGCGGGACCGCCTGACGGGCATGCGATTCGATCTATCCGGCGGCGTCGGGTCCGTGCACCCGCTGAGTGTAATCGCTGGTGCCCGCCAATCCCATCCCCCGGGGATCTTCGCGCCGCGGCGGACCGCAGTCTCGATTGATGCGCTCTATCGAGATCATTGGCGATTCCGACTGTCATCCCGATGCGCGGCGGCGTACTCTATCGCACCTCGATTCGAGCGATCGCCCACGATCGGCGTTCTAGTTCACCAAGGAGATCGACCATGCAACTGAAGGGCAGCAAAACCGAGAAGAATCTGAAGGACGCGTTCGCCGGCGAATCCCAGGCGAACCGCCGTTACCTGTACTTCGCGGCCAAGGCGGACGTCGAAGGCTTCAACGACGTCTCCGCGGTCTTCCGCTCGACGGCCGAGGGCGAGACCGGCCACGCGCACGGCCACCTCGAATATCTCGAGGCGGTCGGCGACCCGGCCACGGGGCTGCCGATCGGCCCGACGAAGGACAATCTGAAGGCGGCGATCGCCGGCGAGACGCACGAATACACCGACATGTATCCGGGTATGGCGAAGGCGGCACGCGAGGAAGGATTCAGCGACATCGCCGACTGGTTCGAGACGCTGTCGAAGGCCGAGCGTTCGCACGCGAACCGCTTCACCAAGGCTCTCGACTCGATGTAAGGCACTGCGCGCTCCGCCGGTCCGTGCCGACCCACGGACCGGCGGAGCCGCGACGTCCCGGCGCGGTAACAAGTGCGCCCGTATTGCATTGCGGCCAACACGGAGCGAAAGCCCATGAGCAGCGACAAAGGCGGCGTCGGCGCACGTGAAGGCGGCCTCGAAGCTCCGACGCGCCATCCGATCGACTGGCAAAATCCCGCCTTCCTCGACGAGACGGCGGTCTTCAAGGAACTCGAGCGGGTCTTCGACATCTGTCACGGCTGCCGGCGCTGCTTCAGCCTCTGCCACGCGTTCCCGACGCTCTTCGATGCGATCGACTCCTCGCCGAGCGGCGAACTCGACGGCGTGCCCAAAAAGGCCTATTGGGAGGTCGTCGAGCACTGTTACCTGTGCGACATGTGCTACATGACCAAGTGTCCGTACGTGCCGCCGCACCCATGGGCGGTCGATTTTCCACACCTGATGCTGCGGGCGAAGGCACTGAAGTTCGAGCGCGGCGAGACCTCGTTGCGCGACGCGATGCTCTCCTCGACCGACCGGGTCGGCGCGATCGCCGGCATCCCGGTGGTCGCGCCGGTGGTCAATGCCGCGAACCGGTCGGCCGCGGCCCGCAAGCTCCTCGAGGCGACGCTCGGCGTCCATCGCGACGCGCCGGTGCCCGAGTACCACAGCGATACCTTCCGCCGCCAGGAAGCGCGGCGCGCCAAACCCGACCTGCCGGCGGTCGCAACCGGGGAAACGACCGGCCGGGTCGCACTGTTCGCGACCTGTTATTGCAACCGCAACGAGCCCAAGATCGACGCGGATCTGGTGGCGGTGTTCGAGCACAACGGCATACCGATGACGCTCGTCCCGGCCGAAAAGTGCTGCGGGATGCCCAAGCTCGAACTTGGCGACTTGCGGGCCGTCGAGCGCTTGAAGGCGACGAACATCGCACAGATGGTGCATGTGATCGACGAGGGCCACGACATCGTTGCCGCGATTCCCTCGTGCGTCCTGATGTTCAAACAGGAACTGCCGCTCATGTTCCCCCACGATGCGGACGTCGCCAAGGTCCGGGACCACATCTTCGATCCGTTCGAATACCTGATGCTGCGCCACCAGGCCGGCCTCCTGCGCACCGACTTCAAGCGCGAGCTCGGCAAGGTCGCCTACCACGTGCCCTGCCACCTGCGGGTCCAGAATCTCGGCCTGAAGACTCGCGATCTGCTGCAGCTCGTGCCCGGCACGACGCTCGAAGTCATCGAACGCTGCTCGGGCCACGACGGCACCTACGCGGTGAAGAAGGAGTTCCACGACATCTCGATGAAAATCGGCCGCCCCGTGATGGAGCGCGTCGAAAAATCCGGGGCAAGCTGGTACTCGAGCGACTGCCCGATGGCGGGTCACCAGATCGAGAACGGACTTGCCGGCGATGAGCCGCCCGCGCATCCGCTGTCGCTGCTGCGCACCGCCTACCAAATTTAGGAGATTGCCGACCGATGCAAACGAACAACGGCCAACGCCCACCCGCCGCGCCGCCCGCCGCGAATCCGCAGCCGCCCGGACCGCTGAAGGTCGCCGACCTATTGACACTCGAAGCCTACGCGCGCACGCGCAAGGACTTCCGCGCACGCATGCTCGTGCACAAGCGGCTGCGCAACATCGCGGTGGGACCGCACACGACCTGGTGCTTCGAGGACCGGCTCACGGTGCAATACCAGGTCCAGGAGATGCTGCGCGCCGAACGGATCTTCGAGGCCGAGGCGATTCAGGAGGAACTCGACAGCTACAACCCGCTGATCCCGGACGGGACGAACCTGAAGGCGACGTTGTTGATCGAGTATCCGGATCCCGAGGAGCGGCGCGGCGCGCTCGAGCGCCTCAAAGGCATCGAGTCGCGCTGCTGGCTCGGGGTCGGCGCGGAACACTTCTATGCGATCGCCGACGAGGATCTCGTGCGGGAGAACGAAGAGAAGACCTCGGCGGTGCACTTCCTGCGCTTCGAGCTCGGCGCCACGGCCCGGGCTGCGTTGCAGACCGGCGCACGAATCGAGCTCGGCATCGACCATCCGGCCTACAGGTATTCGGTCACGCTCGGCGAGGCGGCGAGCCGCTCGCTCGCGAGCGACCTCGATCGCTCCGGCTGAGGCGGGGTGTCGTGAGTTCGCTTTGGAATTCCATCACCAGCGGACCACCCGGCGGGCGGGCATCGTTCCTCTCGGCGGGCAAGCGCCTGGATCTGGCGGAACTCGCATCCGCCTCGCTGCTAGCCGATGCAGTCGATGGACTGCGCGGTAGCCGGGTTCTGCTCGCGACGCGCGACCAATATTTCACCGCGGCGGCGTTGGTCGAACTCGACGGCATTGCACGCCGCATGATCCTGTGCACGCCCGACCTCGATCCGGGTCGGCTCGCCGAGGTCGCCGCCACCGCGCAAGCGGATGTCGTGCTCAGCGAGACGTCGCGGCCGGAGGCGCTTCTACCCGAGCTGCCGTGGATCGTCATGTCGCGTTCGCCGACACCCGCGCGGATCGATCGCGCTGCGCAGTTCGCCACCGAGTGGGTCCTGTTGACGTCGGGAACCACCGGCCGCCCGAAACTCGTCGTGCACTCCCTCGAGAGCCTCGGCGGGATGCTGCCGCGCACGGCGGCGGCGAACACGGTCTGGAGCACCTTCTACGACATCCGGCGCTACGGCGGCCTGCAGATCTACCTGCGCGCGGTGCTCGGCCGCACACCGCTGGTGCTCGCCGCGACGGACGAGTCGCGGGTCGATTTCCTCGCCCGCGCCGCGCAGGCCGGCGTCACGCACATCTCCGGGACCCCCTCGCATTGGCGCCAGGTGCTGATGAGCGGCGAAACGCAGCTCCTCGAACCGCAATACGTGCGCCTGTCCGGCGAGATCGCCGAGCAGACGGTGCTCGACCAGTTGCGCGCCGCCTATCCCGCAGCGCGAGTCGGCCACGCGTTCGCCTCCACCGAGGCGGGTGTCGCCTTCGACGTTGATGACGGCCGCGCCGGCTTTCCGGCCGACTTTATCGACCGGTTTGATCGAGAGATCAGGTTGCGGGTGGTCGACGGCACGCTGCAGGTCCAATCGCCGCGCAAGGCGCTGCGCTACCTCGGCAACGACACACCAATCGCCGCCGCGCCCGACGGCTATGTCGACACCGGCGACTTCGTCGAGGGCGCGGGCGACCGCTATTACTTCCGCGGCCGCAGAGGCGGCGTCATCAACGTCGGCGGCCTGAAGGTGTACCCGGAGGAGGTCGAGGCCGTCCTGAACGCCGATCCCCGGGTGCGCATGTCGCTGGTGCGTGCGCGGCGCAATCCGATCACCGGCGGGATCATCGTCGCCGATGTCGTTTTGCGCGGCGACGGTTCGCCGGCCGCGGCTCCCGCCGCTGCCGCCGAACTCGAGGCACAGCTGCTCGATCGTTGCCGCAGCTCATTGCCCGCACACAAGGTTCCCGCGGTGCTGAAATTCGTGCCCTCGCTCGAGCTCACGGCGGCGGGCAAAGTGGTGCGCCCCGGTGCATAACGTCGTCGTCACCGGCGGCTCGCGCGGACTCGGGCTCGAGACGACGCGCACGCTGGCGGCCGCCGGCTATCGCGTCATCGCGGTCGCCCGCGGCAAAGCGGCCGGCTTGTCGGCGGCGATGGACGATGCCGCCCGCGCAGCACGCGGCGCCATCGAGTTCCGCGCGTTCGACCTGTCGAACCTCGATGCGATCGGCACCTTTGCCCGTGGCCTGCGCAGCGAGTTCGGCACGATCTACGGACTCGTCAACAACGCCGGGCTCGGCACCGCCGGCATACTCGGCACCATGCGGGATGCACAGATCGCCCGCACCATCGCCTTGAACACGACGGCGCCGATTCTCCTCAGCAAGTACCTGGTGCGCTCGATGATGGCGGCGCGCGCAGGACGCATCGTCAACATCGCCTCGATCGTCGCGGCAACCGGCTACAGCGGCCTGTCGGTCTATGCCGCCACGAAGGCCTCCATGGTCGGCTTCACGCGCTCGCTCGCCCGTGAAGTCGGCCCGCTCGGCATCACCGTCAATGCGATCGCACCAGGATTCATCGCGACCGACATGACTCACGATTTGCAGGACGCGCAGCGCGAGCAGATCGCGCGCCGCAGCGCCTTGAAACGCATGCCTGCGCCGGACGACGTGGCGCGCAGCGTCGAGTTCTTGCTCGGCGAGGGCGGACGGAACATCACCGGCATCGTGCTTACCGTGGATGCGGGCAACACCGCGTGAATGCGTCCGGCCCGGGGCCGCGCCTGCGGAGGTTTGCCGCTGCTGTTTGACATAAAGCGGGCGGTGGTGCGAACACGCTCGCATCTTCGGTCGGCAGCTTGGCGCTTTGCCGGCGGATGCCATAGAATCCGCGCAGTCGGTCGTGCGCCGTACGGCGCCCCGATCCGCGACGAGGTGAAATCGATGAAGAAATGGCTGTTTTTGGGTGCTCTGCTGACGCTGTCGTCCGCCGCCTTCGCGCATTCGGATCATTCCGACGGCAACTGGAACGTGCAGCCGGATCACGATTCGCACCACCACCACCACCGGCATTGGCAGACCGTCGCGCCCGAAATCGACCCGGCGTTCGCCGCGGGTGCGTTCACTTTGCTCGCGGGCGGCCTCGTCGTCGTCCTTGGCCGCCGAACGAGCCGCTGAACCCGCGGCGCCGCGAACCTCAGGCACCGACGACTTCGCGACCGCCCCGCGTGGGGTCGGCAGCGGCAGCCGGCTTCCTGCGCAAACGCGCGGCTTCCGCCGCGCGCAGCGCCTCGCTGGTTGCCCGGCTGCCGTCGTGGCTCCAGCCCGGAGGACCGAAGAAATAGCCGAAGCGCTGCATCCACGTCAGGTTCCGCCGCAGCAGATCCCGTGCGATATCCACGTATTCATGCAAGGCAATGCGCACCGGGTTGAACGTACCGAGATTCTTGACGATGCCGTAACGCACGGGCTCGCCGCTCTGTTCGGCGACGAACGTCCCGAACAAACGATCCCAGATCATGAACACGCCGGCGTAATTCGCGTCGAGATAACGCGGATTGCTCGCGTGGTGCACGCGATGGTGCGACGGCGTGTTCAACAGCCACTCGAACCAGCGCGGCATGCGATCGATCGACTCGGTGTGGATCCAGAACTGGTACGCGAGGTTCACGGTGAATGCGAGCGCGATCACGCCGGGATTGAAGCCGATGAGGGCGAGCGGCACGTTGAGCAGCGTCAAGCCGCTGAACTGCGACGTCCAGCTCTGGCGCAGGTTGGTCGACAGGTTGAAATGCTGGCTCGAGTGGTGCACCACGTGCGAGGCCCAGAACCAGCGTGAGCGGTGGCTGATCCGATGCCACCAGTAGTACCGGCAGTCGTCGAGCACAAAGGCGATCAGGAACGACCACCAGGTGAATGGCACGTTGCACAGGCGGTGCGTGTACGCGAGCGTCACGCCGCCGAAGTACAACCAGCCGAGCATGCCCCAGAAGAAGATGCTGCCAACGCTGACCGCGACGTTCGCGAGCGTATCGTGCAGTTCGTACTCGGCCTTGATCCGTGCCACCGAGGCGAGCCAGACCTCGATCGGGATCAACAGCAGCAGCAGCAGCTGCGCGGCCGTCGCCGCATGGAAGTAGACGGCATCAGGCATGGTGAGGATCGGTTCCGCCCCGGCTCGCGACGGCGCCCCGCAGCGCCTCGAGCCGTGCCGTCCAGAACGCGAGTGGATCGCCGCCCGCGAGACGCAGTCGCGCGCGCGGCCATGAGAAATCCGCGAACCGCAGCGAGAGGCCGTTCTCGCCATCGGTCTCGACGGCCGCCACGTCGCCCGCAACGAGGAGGCGCGCATTCCAGCGCCCGCCGCGGCGCTCGAGCAAGCCGACCGTCCCGCCGCCGAGCTCGATCAGCGCACCCCGTCCGTCCGCGGCAAGCGTGACTGCGCCGGCCGCGTCCGGGTAATGAATGCGCAACTGCGCGAGCGCCTCCGCGGCGGCAACGAGCCGCACCGCATCGCGGCCACGCAGGCGCACGAGCAGCGCGAGGAGCACCGCACCGAGCAACAGGTTCACCGCGATCGCGAGGGCGAGATTCGACATCCCCCCCATTTAGCACAGCGGTATGCGGGCGACAAGGACCCGCGCCGGGAGGTGCGTGCCCTGTGCTACGATACGCCGGATCGAGGATAGTCCATTCCCGAGGAACATCCATGCCGCGAATGCACAGCATCGGCTGGGTCGGCTGCCTCGCAATCTCACTGAGCGGTTGCGTGACTTCCCACGTGATGCTCGGCAAGGCGCACCCGCCGATCCCGCCCAGCCAGGTCAAAATCTATTTCGGTTGGCCGAAGACCCCCTTCGAACGCATCGCGATCCTCGACACGTCGAGCCGCGCCTCGCTCGCCATCACGGCACAGGGCAAAATGGACAAGGTGATCGAGCGACTCAAGGACGAAGCGGCCAAGCTCGGCGCCAATGGCGTCGTGCTCGAGGGCGTCGGCGACCGGCCCGCCGGCGAGATCGGCACCGGCATCGGTCAGTCGACGTTCAGCGGCAACGGCGCCCTGGGGCTCGGCATCGGCTTCTCGGGGGCCATCTATCAGAAGGTCGGCCACGGAATCGCGATCTACGTCGAGCCGGGCGGCGCTAAGGGGGCGGGTTGAAGCGGCCGCGGCCGGCGGTGAATTTCCTCGGCGGCTGTAACTTTCTCGCACGGCGGACCGAATTAGCATGCAGACGCGGGACACGAGCCGTTTACCGCCATCAAGGAGTCGCCAGCCATGAACCGTCGTAAATTCCTGTATGCCGCGAGCGTTTGCGCCGGCGTCGGTGCGTTGGGCTGGCGGGCGGCGCGCCACGCCGCTGCGGCGCAGGCCCAGGCGCCGGCGGTACCCTATGCGGTCGTGCACACGGATGCCGAGTGGCGGCGCCTGCTCAGTCCTGCCGCCTACTCGGTGCTGCGGCAAGGCGCGACCGAGGCGCCGTTCACCTCGCCCTTGTTGCATGAGGAGCGCCCAGGCACCTTCGATTGCGCGGGGTGTGCACGGCCGCTCTATGCGTCGGCGACCAAATACGACAGCGGCACCGGCTGGCCGAGCTTCTGGGATCACCTGCCGCATGCCATCGACACCGCCGGGGACGACAGCTTCGGCATGCGGCGCACGGAAGTCCATTGCAGCCGATGCGGCGGCCATCTGGGACACGTGTTCCACGATGGGCCGAGACCCACGGGACTTCGCTACTGCATGAACGGCGTGGCTCTCGCCTTCACCCCGAAGGCCGCGTGATGCGTAAATTCCCGTACGCGGCGGCTCTGGTCGGCGCCGTGGTGGTTTGCGCGCAACTCAGCGCCTGCGCCGCGGAGTCGGTGGTGCTTGCGCCGGCGCCGATCGTCGACGAGCCGCTCGCGCAAGCGCCCGGCACACAGACCGCGATCCTTTCGGGGGGCTGCTTCTGGGGCATGCAGCTCGTGTTCCAGCATGTCAGGGGCGTTCGCGAGGCGATCTCCGGCTATACCGGGGGCGCAGCCGACACGGCGCGATACGATGACGTTGGCACGGGCACGACCGGGCATGCGGAGTCGCTCGAAATCGTCTTCGATCCGCGGGTGATCAGTTATGGGACGCTGTTGCGCGTCTACTTCTCGGTCGCGACCGACCCCACGGAGCTCAACTACCAGGGGCCGGATCAAGGCTCACAGTACCGCAGCGAGATCTGGGTGCGCAGCGCCGAACAACGGAAGATCGCCGCGGCCTACGTCCGCCAGCTCACGCAGGATCATACCTTCCGCGCTCCGATCGTGACCCGCATCGCCCAGGCGATGCCGTTCTATCCGGCCGAGACCTATCATCAGAATTTCGCCACACTGCATCCGGACAACGGATATATCGCGACGGTCGATGCGCCGAAAGTGACCTCGCTCGCCCGGCTGTTTCCGAATCTGTACGCCGCCAAGCCCGTGCTCGTGCGGACGCATGGGTGAGCTACAATCCGGGGGCACCGCCCGGCGCCGGATCCGATCCCGTCGCCGTGGAACCGGTGCCGGCCCTGATCGGCTCAGGAGAGAACCGGGTGACGAGTGGCGACTGGCGTGCGCTGATGATGGCTGCCCAGTCGGGCGATGCCGCAGACTATCGGCGCCTGCTCGCCGAGGTGGGATCCTGGCTGCAGCGCTAT
>Ga0307372_10004076_pt1 | contig 22822 bp, 18 predicted proteins | sample OX1MG_FD_202533 | JGI IMG/M metagenome (GOLD analysis project Ga0307372, IMG submission 202533) | Soil microbial communities from Risofladan, Vaasa, Finland - OX-1 | ecosystem: Environmental > Terrestrial > Soil > Coastal area > Acid sulfate soil | place: Finland: Risofladan, Vaasa | collected...
ACAACGGCTGCTTGACGTGCGGCTGGCACGCGAGCAGGCCGGGCAACGGCTTCCGTCGGTCGCGGCGGGCCTGGTACGGGACGGGGAACTAATCTGGTCGGCAGGCAGCGGCCTGGTGGCAGGCCAGGTGCCAGACGCCGATACCCAGTACCGGGCCGGGTCCATCACCAAGACCTTCGTCGCGGTGGCTGTGCTCCGGCTGCGCGCGGCCGGACTGCTCGACCTGTCCGACCCGATCGGCGACCACCTGGACGCCGCCGCGGTCGGTGCCATGGGCGCGGTGACGATCGGCCAGTTGCTCTCGCACTCTGCTGGCCTGCGGTCCGAGACCGTCGGCCCGTGGTGGGAGCGCACGCCCGGATCCTCGCTCACCGACCTGGCCGCGTCCTCGCTGGGGGGCGACGCCGCGAGGTTCCGGCCGGGCCGGCGGCACCACTATTCGAACCTGGGATACGCGCTGCTCGGCGCGCTGGTCGCCGCCAAGCATGACCGGCCCTGGGCCGACGTGGTCGCCGAAGAAGTGTTGCGACCCCTTGGCATGGACCGGACGACCACGCGGCCGCGGCCGCCGCATGCGACCGGATACGCCGTTCACCCGTACGCCGACGCCCTGCTTGCCGAGCCCGAGCATGACGCCGGCGCCATGGGGCCGGCCGGCCAACTCTGGACGACCGTGACGGACCTGACCAAGTTCGCCGGGTTCCTGGCGGCGGACGCAGCCGGGCTGCTCGGTCCGCAGGTGCTGGCCGAGATGCGCGAGCCCGTCGTGATCACCGACATGACCGGCCAGCCCTGGAGCGCCGCCTACGGGCTCGGGCTGCAATTGTGGAATGCCGGCGGCATCCGGTACTACGGCCACACCGGATCGATGCCGGGGTTCGTCGCGATCATGCAGATCACCGACGCGCCGGGTGCCGACACTGCCATCGTGGTCTGCAACTCGACCGCCGGCTTCGGCCGCTCGCTGAGCACGGACCTGCTCTCGATCCTCGCCGAGGGCGAGCCCTACTGCCCGCTTCCGTGGCGGCCGTGCCAGGTCGACGACGAACTGCTCGACCTGCTCGGCGCCTGGTTCTGGGGACCCGCTCCTTACACGCTCCGGTTGGCAGGCGAGACGCTCGAGCTGCGCAGGGAAGACGGCAGCGGGCTGTCGCTGCGGTTCCGCCGCGACGCAGCGGGCGGCTGGCGCGGCATCGACGGCTACCAGGCCGGCGAGCCGCTCGTCCCGGTCACCGGACCGGACGGCACCGTCACGGCGCTCGACATCGGATCGTTCATCTACACCCGCACGCCATACGATCCCGCCGCCCCTGTCCCCGGCGGCGTGGCGCCCGACGCGTGGCGGGCCGCGGCCGACGGCTGATGCCCGCGGTGGCCCGTCCCGATCCCGGAGCGGGCCACCGCGGGCCTGACCGGCTAGCGCAGATCTAGCCGGTCAGTACCAGCCGACCAAGACCAGCCGACCAAGACCAGCCGGTCAGTACCAGCCGGTCAGTACCAGCCGGTCAGTACCAGCCCGTATAGCACTCATGCACCCAGGCCCGGTACGGCGTACCGTAGTGGGACCTGATGTAGCGCATTCCCCAGCGGATCTGCGTCGCCGCGCTGGACCTCCAGTTCGAGCCCGCTGTCGCCATCTTCCAGCCTGGCAGTGCCTGCGGTATGCCGTAGGCACCGGAGTACGGGTTGTAAGCGTAGACGTTCCAGCTGCTCTCCCGGTTCCACAGCCACCGCAAGTACCTGAACTGCTTCAGGGCCTTCCAGCGGTACCAGTGCATCATCCGCCAGGCGATGACTAGCGGTGATACCCGGTGCCTGCGATACCTCGTCGTGACAACGCTCGTCGTGTGTGCCACGCTGCCCACGGTGACCAGGCTGGCTGTGCCGATGCCGCGTACAGCGCTGGCCGAGTGCGCAGCGGCGATGGAGACTGCCGGGCTAGCCGGCGTGGCTGCGGTGCCGACAGACAGGCCGCCGATAGCGACGGCTGCCGTCACGGTAAGCACCGGAGCGATGAGTGTGATCTTGAATCTGGACGTGCTGGCAGGGTTCAGCAATCTCAGAGAGAACAAGGTGAACTTTCGACCGGGCACGCTGAATGCGCGCTCAACCTTCCACCCGGACATCTGCCTGGCACGGCCATTCCTGTCCGTCCAGCCAAGGGGCTGGCTCATTGACCAGGCAGCGGCGTTGCGGGCTAGTCGCGGGTTCAAGGCGACAAAATGGCTACTCTCCGTAGCACGCCACGCACGCGGGGTGCTTCTGTTCTCTTACGATGCCCTACGTTCTCGGGTTCGGCATACAGAATCGCCGAAAAACTTACTATGAAATGAATCACATATGACGTTTACAATTTCCTGGGCATTTCTCAATAACCGTATTCTCGGGCAAATTCGGGCACACAATAGCCCGGCTACTTCAGTACTCCAGGAGCGACCGGACCGCTCGGACCACCTTCGCCACGGTCGGGATGACTTCCTGCTCCAGCGCGTCGGCGAACGGCAACGGCACGCTCGCGGCCGCGACCCTGCGGATCGGCGCGTCGAGCAACTCGAAGCCCTCGTCGGCGACGATCGACGCCACGGTACCGCCCCAGCCACCCTGATACGGGTTTTCCTCGACGATCAGCAGCCGCGAGGTCCGGCCGGCCGACTCCAGCACGGTGGCCATGTCCAGCGGCACCAGGCAGCGCAGGTCGATCACCTCGGCGCGGACCCCCTCCGCCGCCAGCTGGTCGGCGGCCGACAGCGCCATCGGCACGGTCGCCGCGAGCCCGACCACGGTGATGTCGCTGCCGGCTCGCGCGACCGCTGCCTGGCCGAGCGGGACGACGTGTCCCTGCGGTGCCGTCGGGCCCTTGCTCGCGAACAGGCCCTTGTGCTCGAAGAAGACGACCGGGTCCTGGCTGCGGACCGCCGCGGCCATCAGGCCGATCACGTCGGCCGGATTGGACGGCGCCGCGATCTTCAGGCCGGGAATGGCGAGCGTCCAGTTCTCCACCGCCTGCGAGTGCTGCGCGCCGAACCCCAGGCCGCCGCCGTTGGCGGTGCGCACCACCAGCGGAACGGTGACCTGCCCGCCGGTCATGTACCGCATCTTCGGCATCTCGTTGGCCAGGTAGTCCCAGCACACGGCGAAGAAGTCGGAGAACATGATCTCCGCCACCGGCCGCATTCCGGTCATCGCCGCACCCATTGCCAGGCCGAGGATTGCCTGCTCGGAGATCGGCGTATCCCAGATCCGCTCGGCACCGAACTCCTTGAACAGCCCGGCGGTGGTCTTGAACACCCCGCCCGCGGCGCCGATGTCCTCGCCGAGGCACACGACGGACCGGTCACGCCGCAGTTCACGGGCGAGCCCCTCGGCCACGGCCTCCCGGTAAGTGATCACGTCCGCCACTGTGAACCTCCGTCTGCCCATACATCGGTGAATGCGTCTGCCGGATCGGGAGCGGGCGCGGCCCGCGCAGCGGCAACGGCGTCGGCGACCACCTGCGCGGCCCGCTCGTCCGCCCGCACGCACCGCTCCGCGGGAACTCCAAGCGAGGCAAGCCGTGCCCGCGCGATGTCCAGCGGGTCGCGGCCGAGCCACTCCTGTACTTCCTCGGCCGGCCGGTACGTCGCCGGGTCGGTGCGGCTGTGCCCGAAGTGCCGGTAGGTCTTGGCTTCGAGCACGGTCGGGCCGAGGCCCGACCTGGCACGGTCGGCCGCGCGCCGGACCGCCTCGGAGACCGCGACCACGTCGTTGCCGTCGACCACCTCGCCGGGAATCCCGTAACTGGGCGCCCGGTCGGCCGCCGGGTTCGGCACCGGGGTGACCGAACTGATCGGGGTGTACTCCATGTAGAGGTTGTTCTCACAGATAAACAGCACCGGCAGTGACCAGACCGCGGCGATGTTCAGCGCCTCGTGGAAGGCTCCGATGTTCGTAGCGCCGTCACCGAAGAACGCCACGGCAACCTCGCTGGTCCCCCTCAGCTTGGCTGACCAGGCCGCACCCGCGGCCAGCGGCAGGTGGGCGCCGACGATGGCGTAGGACCCGAGCATGCCGACCGATGCCTTGGTGAGGTGCATCGAACCGCCCTTGGCCCCGCAGATCCCGGTCGCCTTGCTCATCAGCTCGGCCAGGCACTCCTCCGGCGTGGCACCCCGCGCGATGGCGTGGTGGTGACCTCGGTAGGTGGCGAACACGTAGTCGCCCGGCCGCAGGCCGGCGTTCGCGCCGACCGCGACCGCCTCGTGCCCGGCGGCGAGGTGCGTGGTGCCTTTGACCAGCCCGGCGAGGAACAGGTCATGCGCCGCTTTCTCGGTGCGGCGGATGACAGCCATCTGCTCGTACAGCGCGAGCAGTTCGCCGGCCCCGATCGTGCCCGCGGCGGTGCTTGCCGTCGTCACTTCGCCTCCAGAGGTGTCTGATCCGCCGCGGTGCCGCTCCCAGCGGCCTGGCCAGGGAGGGTCTCGCCCCGTCCCGCGGCCGTGTTCAGATGCGACTGGCTCTCCCGCAGCGTGTTGAGCGCCCCGCCCATCGTCCAGTACTTGCGGCCGGCCACCAGCAGTTCCTCGGCAGGGAACTTCGTGATGACCTCGCAGCCGTCCGCGGTCACCACGACCTCCTCCTCGATCCGCGCCGCGGACCAGCCGTCGGCGGCTGGCCAGTAAGTCTCCAGCGCGAACACCATGCCCGCCTCGAGCGTCTCCGGATGGTCGAGCGACACCAGCCGGCTGAAGATCGGCTTCTCCCAGATGGACAGGCCCACGCCGTGACCGTACTGCAGGGCGAATGCGGCCGTCTCGTCGGGAAAGCCGAATTCCTCCGCCCGGGGCCAGAGCGACACGATGTCGGCTGTCGTGGCCCCCGGCCTGACCATGGCGATCGAGGCGTCCATGTACTCGCGGCACCGGGTGTAGGCGTCGCGCTGCGCTACCGAAGCACTGCCCACGGCGAGCGTACGGTAGTAGCAGGTGCGGTATCCGTTGAAGCTGTGCAAGATGTCGAAGAACGCGGGATCGCCTGGCCGCAAGATCCGGTCGCTGAAGACGTGCGGATGCGGTGAGCAGCGCTCGCCGGAGATCGCGTTGACTCCTTCCACGTACTCGCTGCCCAGGTCATACAGCACCTTGCTGACCAGGCCGACGGCCTCGTTCTCGCGGACGCCTGGCCGCAGGAACCCGTACAGCTCGTCGTAGGCAGCGTCCACCATCGAGGCCGCCTGCGTCAGCAGCGTGATCTCGTCCCTGGTCTTGGTGCGCCGGGCCTCGAGAAAAACCTGCTGCCCGTCGACCGTGTCGATTCCCTCCGCCTTCAGCGCCATCAGGATCGGCATCTCCGCCACGTCGATGCCGACTGGCGCGCCGGCGAGGCCGCGCTCGCGCAGTTCGACGGCGACCTTCCGCGCCACTTCCTGCGCGATTCCCGCGTCCGGATGGAACGCACCGCGCAGCGTGGAAATGCCGGCTCGTGCGCCGGTCCGGGCCGCTCCGGCCATGGTCGGCTCGCCTGGCGTGTGGTCGAGCCACGGGTTGTAGATCTGGTGGTGCCTGGCCGCGGAACCGAAGTCCCAGACGATCGGCTCCCCGCCGCGCGGCAGCAGCGCGAACCGGATCAGCTTGTCCATTGCCCAGGTGCCGATGTGGGTCGCCGTCATGTACCTGGTGTTCGGCATGTCGAAACTCAGCAGGGCGCCGAGCTCGGACTTCTCGAGCTGTGCCGTCAGCCTGGCCAGCCGCTGCGTGCGCAGCCGGTCGAAGTCGACTCGCTGCTCCCAGTCGACCGCGTTCGTCCCGAAGGTATGTATCGCCACTGACGCCACCTCACCCTTGAATCGATCTGCCTAGATCCGCCAGCATCACCACGGCGGCGTTCCGTCCTGGCGCGCCAGAGACCGAGCCGCCCGGATGCGTCGTCGCCCCGGTCTGGTACAGGCCAGGGACGGGCATCCGGTGACAGGCCCAGCCAGGGACCGGGCGGAGTTCGCCGGACTGCGCCGGGCCGGCGTCACCGCCGTGGCAAGACCCGTGCCAGTTGTGCTCGTTCATCCGCTCCAGGTCGAGCGGGCTCTTGACCGCGGCCGCCAGGATCGTCTCGTCGGTCAGGTTCGGCGCGTACTTGCGCAACTCGGCGAGGTTGGCCCGCGACACCTCGGCCTTGCGCTGGTCCCACTGCTCCGGCCCGGCCGCGAGCTCGTACGGCTGGAATCCCACCACTTTCAGCGTGTGCGCGCCGCCCGGCGCCCTGGACGGGTCGGCGACGGTCGGGCAGAGCACGAGCAGGACCGGGTCGTCGGTGCCGATCCGGCCCGCACGGAAGTCGGTGGCCAGCGCAAGCATCCGCTCAGCCGACTGCGGCGCGCCCGACGCGACCGGCGTGACGACGCCACCGTCCGCGGCGTATCGCGGCGGTTCGGTGGTCGCGTAATGGCTCACGAACATCGAGATTCCCGGCTGCCAGGTCGCGACCCCGTACCTGAAGTCCTCGCCCCAGGCGTCGGCCGGGGCCATCCGCACCAGGTGCTTGACATGGATGCTCGACAGGACGGCCTCGCGCGCCAGGTAGCTCTCGCCCGACTCGGTCCGTACCCCGGTGCACCGGCCGCCCTCGATCACAAGCTCGCTGACCCGCGCGCCGGTCGCGATCACGCCGCCGTGGCTGGTGATGACGCTGGCCAGCGCACGCGGCAGCGCGGCCGACCCGCCGCGCGGCAGCGTCCAGCTGTGCTGCTGCCTGCCGTAGGCCAGCGAGTAGGCCAGCAAGCCGGTACCCGGACGCTCCGGCGGCTGCATGGTCATGAACGACATCCAGAGCATGAACGCCCTGGTGTGCTCGTCGCTGAACTCGGCGGCGATTACTTCCCAGGCGGACATGGCGTTCCTGCGCAGCCAGCGCGAGCCGTCGGGCTGCCTGGCCAGCGCCGCGGCGGTGTTCTCCCCGAAGCCGAGCGGTGTGTACCTGGCCCGGCCGACGTCCGGCGCGATCCGCCGGTAGTCCGCCATCATCTGGCGGTAGGCATCGGCATCGGCGGCGGAGAACTTCGCGAACTCGGCACAGGTCCGGTCCTCGTCGCGCCACATCGTCAGTCCCGTCCCGTCCGGGAACGGCAGGTGCACGACCGGGTCAGGGTGCAGGTACTCCAGGCCGTGCGCGGCCAGGCCAAGCTCGTCGTCGCGCAGCATCGGACTTGCCTGGATCAGGTTGTGCGCGGTCGAGCAGCTATCGTGCCAGAACCCGGGCAGGGTCAGCTCCTGCGAGCTGGTGTCACCGCCGATGGTCTGCTGCGCCTCGAGTACCAGGCAGGACAGGCCCGCCCTGGCGAGGTAGGCGGCGGCCACCAGGCTGTTATGACCGGCTCCTGCGACGACGACATCGAAGGTCTCGCTCATCGGCTCACGCCCAGCAGCCGCTCGGCGTTGCCGCTCAGGATAAGTTCCTCGGCCTCCGGCTGGCGCAGCGCCCTGACCTCCGCGACGGGATGCTCGCTGCCCATGTCGAACGGCCGGTCCGAACCGAGCAGCACCCGGTCGGCCCCGGCGAATTCGACCAGCCCGGCCAGCAGCGCACGGTCGTGGGTGAGCGCGTCGTAGTAGAAGCGCCGCAACGCGGCATCCGGACCAGCCGCGGACCTGGAACTGGCCTCCGGCCGGACCGCGAAAGCCCGGCGCAGCCTGCCCCGGACCGCGTGCAGCCCGCCGCCCCCGTGGGCGAGCAGGATCTTCAGGTCCGGGTAGCGTTCGAGTACCCCGGCCGCGGCCAGCTGGGCGGCGGTGATGGCCGTCTCCATCGGATTGCCGACCGAGTTCCACAGGTAGTACGGGCTCAGCGCGTCCAGGCCGAACCCGGTCGTGGTCGGGTGCACGAACACCAGCGCGCCGGTTTCCTGAGCGGCCGCCCAGAACGGCTCGAAGGAGTCATCGCCGAGGTAGCGGCCTGCCACGCTGGCGGGCACCTCGGCGCCGCGCATTCCCGGCAGCGCCATGAGCGCGCGTAGCTGTGCACCCGCGGCGGCCGGGTCCTGCAAGGGCACCGCGCCGAGCACGCTGATCTTGCCTGGCCTGGACTGAGCCAGCGCGGAGAGCGCCTCGTTCTGCACCTGGCACACGTGCGAGGCCTCGCCGAGTTCGGCGTCGACAGGCACCAGCATGATCCACGGCGACAGCAGCAAGTGGCCGATCCCCTGGGCTGCGGCCTCCGCGAGCATCAGGTCCGCGTCGGTGAACTCGCCGACGATCGAGCGGAGCACCTTGCCGCGAAAGCCGACAACTCGCTGGCCGTCCTCGCGGCGCGGCGCGGGCCGCCACCGCTCCGGTACCGCCGCCGTGGTCATCGGCGCGGCGATGACGTGACAGTGACAGTCGACGATCAATGTCCGGCCCCCGGAGTGCCCCCGAGGTACAGCGCGCCGATCTCCGGGTGCTCCAGCACTTCGCGCCCGGTACCGGTCAGCCTGACCTGCCCGTTCTCCATCACCACCCCGTGGCTGGACAGCCGCAGGCCGGCCCGGGCGTTCTGCTCCACCAGCAGGATCGTCTTGCCGCGCGAGTTCATCAGCCTGACCGCGTCGAACACGGTCTTCAGTACCTTGGGTGCCAGGCCGACCGACGGCTCGTCCAGGATCACCAGCGCCGGGTCGAGCATCAGGCACCTGGCGAACTCCACCAGCCGCTGCTGCCCGCCCGACAGGCTTCCGGCCTTCTGGCTTGCCCAGCCGGCGACCGCGGGGAACATTTCCTCGACCTCGGCCCGCCGGCGGCTGATCTGACCACGGTCGGCAAGCAGGTATCCGCCGAGCTCGATGTTCTCCCTGACCGTCATGTCACGGAACAGGCTGTGGTTCTGCGGCACCTGGACGATGCCGGCCCGGAGGACCTGCCTGGGGCTCTTGCCGCTGAGTTGCTCGCCGCGGAAGGTGATGGTGCCGAGCCTGGGCTTGAGCAGTCCGCTGATCGTCGACAGCAGGGTCGACTTGCCGCAGCCGTTGGGCCCGACCACGCAGGTGATCCCGCCCTCGGGCACCGACAGGCTGACCCCTTTCAGTACGTCGCCGCCGCCGTAGCCCGCGGTCACGCCGTCTATCACGAGCGCCGCGGCGCTTTCGGCTGGCTCCGGCCCCGCTGGCTCCGGCCCGGTCAGCTGCGGCCCGGTCATCTGCGCCACCTCACTCGTCCTGCTCGTCGTCGGTCGCGCTGCCGAGGTATGCGTCCAGCACGCGCGGATCGTTCCTGACGATGTCGGGCGGGCCGGCGGCCACCACGGTCCCGTAGTCGAGAACGGCGATGTGCTGGCACAGGCCCATCACGAACTCCATGTTGTGCTCGACGATAAGGAACGTGGTGCCGTTGGCGTTCAGGTCGGTGATCCGGTCGCCGATAAGGTTGATCAGGGTCGGGTTCACCCCGCCCGCCGGCTCGTCGAGCAGGACGATCGCCGGATCGGTGACCAGGACGTATGCCAGTTCGAGCAGCTTGCGCTGCCCATAGGACAGCGTCCCGGCCAGAGCGCTGGCGTGCCCGGCGATGCCGGTGAACTCGAGCAACTCCATCGCACGGCGCCGGTCGGCGGCGCCCCCTGCCCTGGCGAGCGGATTGCGCACCTGGTGCCCGGGTGACTTGTGCTGGGCGGCGATGAGCATGTTCTCCAGGACCGTCAGCCTGCCGAAGATCCTGGTGAGCTGGAACGTCCTGCCGATGCCCGCGGCGAACACCCGCTGCGGCGAGTAGCCGGTAATCGCGCGGTCGCCGAAGTAGACCGCGCCGCTGTCCGGCCGCTCGTACCCGGTGATGACGTTGAACAGCGTCGTCTTGCCCGAGCCGTTCGGCCCGATCAGGCCGGTGATGCTGCCCTGCGCTACCTCGATCGTCGCTCCGTCCAGCGCCTGGACTCCGCCGAAGGCCTTGCTGACCCCCTCGGTCCGCAACAGCACGGTCATCGCGCCGTCCCCTTCGCGATCGGGCCAGGTCCGCTCGCCTGCTCACGGACGACCTGCCCAGCTGATATGGCCCCAGCATCCAGAGCTCGTGACTCGCGCCTGGCACGCCAGCTGCTGGCTTTCTCGCCGACCGTAGGAACCAGCCCGCGCGGCAGGAACAAGATCACGAGGAGGAAGAGGGCGCCAAGCACGATCTGGCTCAGGTAGCCGTTGTTGATCTGGAAATTGAGGTAATACTGGACCGGCTCGATGATCAGTGCGCCGAGTAGCGGACCGCTCACGGTGCCCAGGCCGCCGAAGAACGCCATCAGCGCCACGGTCAGATCGAAGATCGGGTCAAAGCCCGAGCCCGGCAGGATCTGGCTGATGTAGAAGAACCAGATCGCCCCAGCCAGCCCGGTGATGGCACCCGAGATGACGAACGCGGTCAGTTTCACCGGCATCGCGCGCACGCCAAGGCTCGCCGCCCGGTCCTCGTCGTCCCTGATCGCGCGGAGCTGAAGACCGAACCTGGAACCCCTGATCAGCCAGGAGATGGCAACGGTACCGACAGCCAGGGCCAGCACTATGTAGTAGAAGCGCTGACCGAACACCACCGGGCCCCAGGGCAGGAACGGGGAGTACAGCCCCGCGGTTCCGCCCGTGGTCTTGAGATCGAAAGCCATCAGCTGGAAAATAAAGAAGATCGCGATGGTGATGACGACGAAAGTGTGCCGCCGCACCCGCAGCGCGATAAGGCCGAACGGAACAGCGATCAGTGCGCCGACGGCGAGGGCGAGCGGCAGCAAGGCGAATTCGGCCGCGCCGCCCAGATGCAGGTCTCTCGCCACGATTCCGGTGACATAGGCTCCGCTGCCGAAGAACACCGCGTGACCAAGGGAAATGTATCCGGTGTAGCCGGAGAATAGATTCCAGGCCACTGCCGCGACGATATAGAGCAGCGTGAAGAATCCCATGGTCAGGACAAGCTGATTGGTGAACGCGATCGGGAAGATCGCGGCTGCCGCAAGCGCCGCGCCGACGAGGCACGCCCGCAGAATGACTACCCGGTTCATTGCGCCCTCGCGGCCTGGCGCCCGAACAATCCAGTCGGCTTGACCAGAAGCACGATCACCAGCGCCGCGTAGAACACGAGGACCGCCCAAGTCGGCTGCCAGATGTCCACGACGGACTCGACGGTGAGCATGAAGACGGCCGCTGCCAGCGCGCCCCCGATGCTGCCGAGCCCGGCCAGGATGATCAGCGCGAGCAGCCTGGAGATCAGGTCGTACCCGCTGTTCGGATTGAACGGAATGCCACTCGCGCCGAAGACCATGCCGCCGGCCGCGGTAACCGCTACGCCGATCCCGTAGGTCAGCGCCGAGACCCTGTTCACGTCGATCCCGACCAGCATGGCCGCGGTCCTGTCCTGCATGGTGGCGCGGATGCTCTTGCCGAACCTGGTCCGGTAGAGGAGTGCGTAGATGGCGGCCACGAGCACAACGGCCATGACGAATCCATAGATCTCGATATCGGGGAGGTAGAAGCCGAGCAGGTACACGCTGTGCGTCACGTAGGACGCATTAAGCGTCACGAAGTTGGCCCCGAATAGCAGGTACAGCACGCCTTCGATGATGATCGCCACCGCATAGCTGGCCAGCAGCGACATCGAAGTACGGTCGCTGCCGCGCAACGGGCGGATGAAGGCCCACTGGATAGCCACGCCGATGACGAACATGGCCGGCACCGTGACCAGGAGCCCAGCGAACAGGTCGATGTGCAGGTGCACGGAGAGCGCGTAGCTGAGATAGGCGCCGAGTATCACCATCACGCCCTGGGCGATGTTGATGATGTCGAGGACGCCGAAGATCAGCGTAAGCCCGACAGCCATCAGCGCGTATACTCCACCGCCGAGGACGCCGTTGAACACGGCGCGAGTGAGTTCTGTTCCCATTACTTAGCTCCGCTACTCCCTGCTCCGTGCACCCGCATGTCAGCCGTTCGTCCAGGCTGGCTTGGGTGCCAGCAGCTTCACGGTGCCTGGTGCTCCGACCGGCAGGACCTGGACGAACTGACCGTTCTGCCACTGGAACATGTAAGCGGTCAGGTCCCCGTTGCGGCCGAGCGAGTCGAACGTCACTGGTCCCTGCACCGAGCTGAGTGTGACGCCACTGTGCAGGTACTGGATGACCTTCGCGTTGTCGGTGCCCTTAGTGGCGACGATCGCCTGCGCGGCGACCTGGCCGACCGAATAGGCCTCGGCTATGTCCGCGTTCACTCCAGAGGCGTCGCCGCCGTACTTGGCGACATACTCGGCGACCATCTTCTGGCTCGCGGGATTAGACGAACTCGGGTACCAGCCATTCGGGACCATCATTCCGTTGGCATTGCCGACCCCGACCGCGGAGGTGAAGTCCGTACCCTGGTCAGGCCCGGCTGCGGCGGCGAAGTACTTCGGCACGTAGTGCTGCTGCTCGAAAGCCTTCATGAAGGCCGCCACGGTCGGCACGTCGGTGGACCCGAGGACCACGACGTCGGCATGAGTGGCCGCGACGTTGTCGGCCGCCGGCGCGTAGTCGGCCGGCTCCTCAGGGAAGATGTGCGAGTAAACCGTCTTGATCCCGGCCTTCGACATGATGCCCTGGGCCACCTGCACGGGCGGGTAGCCGAAGATGTCGTCCGCCATCGGGTAAGCGGCGGTCTTCGGCCGCTGGCCGGCCGGCAGCGCGGCGAGGTACTTGGCGATCGGCGCCAGAGTGTCCTCGATCGGCAGCGATACGTCGAACAGGTTGTGGTCAGCGATGTTGCCCGGGGAGCTGAAGACCGCGGGCGAGCCGCCTGCGCCCTCGATGAACGCGTAACCGTTGCGGGCGATCACCGTCTCCGCCGGACCCGTGAGCGCGGAAGAGAACGGGCCGAACGTGAGGTCAACATGGTCAACGGAGATCAGCTTGGTGTAGTTGGCGTTCACCTGATTAGGAGTGCTGTTGTCCGGCAGCCAGTCCAGTTTCACCTGCCGTCCAAGCAGGCCGCCCGAGGCATTCACGTCATGCACCCAGAGCTGGTAGCCCCTGAGGAACGCCTGGCCATCAGCCGAAAAGTCGCCGCTCGTCGAGATTGACGCGCCGATCAGGATGGGGGACTTGGTCGAGGATGAGTTGGACGAGCCGCCTGAGCTCCCGCTGGAGCAAGCGGCCAGCATGGTCGCCGTGGCGGCCATGGTTATACCGACAGACAAGAACCGGGCGCGGTGAGATCTCATCCCCGGTCCTCCTTCCGAGTTGATGGATAACCCGATCAATCGCTGCTGGCGGGCTAGAGCCCGTCAGATACCTCCGCGTTCTCACTGGCCAGTTCCAGGCCGGCGGAGCGTGCCTGGAGCACCAGCAAGGTCGCGAAGTCGTCCTCGCCGAATCCATAACCGACCAGGCTCTGCACGAGCTGATGGACCGCCGCTGCGATCGGCATCGGCACCTCGCGCTGCCTCGCCGCCGCCAGGCCAAGGTCGAAGTCCTTGCGCAGCAGCGACGAGGTGAAAGTCGGGTGGAAGTCGAGGTTTACGAAGGCCGGCGTCTTGTACTGACTGAACGTCGAGCCCATAACGCTCTTGTTGAGGCAGGCGAGCAGAGCCTGCCTGCTGACACCGCTCTTCTCGGCAAGGACGGTCACCTCGGCTAGCGACTGGGTGACGACGCCGAGGAAGAGGTTGTGGCAGAGCTTGACCGTCCTGGCAAGCTCGCCCTCTCCCACGTAGGTGGCTCCGGCGCCGAGGATGTCCAGGTAGGGGCTCACCGTTTCGAACGCGTCCCGGGACCCGGACACCGCGAAGGTCAGCCTGCCGACCAGGGCGACCTTCGGGTTACCCATCACCGGAGCGGCGAGCAGCATGCAGCCCTTAGCGGCGAGTTCTTGCCGTACCCGGTCCGAAGCTTCGGCGGACACCGTCGAGCAGTCGACGACGATCGACGGCGCCCGGCCGCCAGCGAGGACGCCAGCCGGACCGGTCAGCGCGTCGATAAAGTCCTGCGAGGTGCCAACGCTGACGAACAGGATGTCGACCGAGCCAAGCTCTGCCGCGGTATCCACGACCTTCGCTCCGGCCGCCGCGAGCGGCTCGGCTTTGGCCTTGGTCCGGTTGTAGACCGTCAGGTCGCAGTCCGCGTCAAGCAGCCGCTGGATCAGCGAGATGCCCATCCGCCCGGTTCCGAGCCAGCCGAGCCGGTGCCCGCTGCTCTGATCGGCCATTGTGCCCACCTCAGACATCAGCTGACGTCGCACCGCCGGAGTGCCAAGCCACATCCGTTCCGGATGCGCCAACGCCGGTTAGAGGTGCCTGCCGCCAGGTAGCAATCGTTTGCAGGACGAGCGTGATGTATCGGGCAGGGTCTTGTCAATGGTCAATTTTGCGCCGCGCCAGTGCGCCGCATTCCGAAGAAAACGCGTCAACTTAGCGCATACGCCGCCTCCCCGTCAACCCCCTCCCCGTCAACCCCCTCCCCGTCAGCCCCCTCCCCGTCAGCCCCCTCCGCGGCAGCCTCGGCTCACAGCCGCCCGCCAGAGCCCGGGCCAGCGGGAGCCGCGACAGCAGCGTGGTCGGGGCAAAGCATGCAAACGTGTGCAATGCTTGCGCGCATGGCAGACAGTCGCGTCGCGGCAGCGGTGAGCCACTGGGCGCCGCGGTTCGTGGCCAACGGGGTTGACTATAACGATTTCGTACGGGTGACTTCGGCGATCCAGACCTGGGATTCCTGGTGCGAACGGTGGTCTCAGGCTGGTGCCGTGCACGAGGACCTGGGCAGGACGGCGCTAGCGCAGGGCCGCAGCCGATCGGCGGGAGTCCACCTGGCTCAGGCTGCGGTCTACTACCACTTCGCCAAATTCATGTTCGTCGACGATCTGGCTCAGCTGCGTACCGCCCACCAGGCCGCGGTCCGCTGCCTGGACGCCGCCCTCGCGTTTCTCGACCCGCCAGGCGAGCGGGTGCGGATACCGTTCGACGGCTCGGCGATGGTGGGGATACTGCGCCGCCCAGCTGGACCAGGGCCGCACCCGATCGTGGTACTCATACCCGGCCTCGACTCGGCGAAGGAAGAGTTCCGGCCCACCGAGGATCTATTCCTGAGCCGCGGGCTAGCGACCTTCTCGGTCGACGGCCCGGGCCAAGGAGAGGCCGAGTACGACCTGGCGATCCGGGCCGACTGGGAAGTGCCGGGCGCTGCCATCCTCGACGCGGTGGCCGATCTGCCGGGAATCGATGCCGACAGGATCGGGATCTGGGGAGTCAGCCTCGGCGGCTACTACGCTGCCCGGGTCGCCAGCGGCGACTCCAGGGTGCGGGCCTGCATCACGCTGTGCGGCCCTTACGACTTCCGCGCGAGCTGGGAGAACCTGCCCGAGCTAAGCCGTGCCGCGTTCACTGTCCGGTCCAAGTCGGACTCCGCCGAGCAGGCGGAGCTGCGGGCGAACGAGCTGTCCCTGGCCGGCGCGGCTGGACGGATAACGGCGCCGCTGCTGGTCGTGGCCGGCCGGAAGGACCGGCTGTTCCCCTGGCGCGATGCCGCGCGGCTGGCGGCGGAGGCCGGAGCCAACGCCGAATTGCTCCTTCTGGACGAGGGAAATCATGGCTGCGCCAATGTGCCTTATCAGCACCGGCAGTACAGCGCCGACTGGATGAGCCGGAAACTCGGCGCCTAGCACCCCGCCGCGGTCAGGACGGCCGGATCCCCGCCCGGAGTACCCGTCCGGCGTCGGCAGCGGCCGGCGGGGCCGTCGAGCCGCGGATCTTCAGTTCCGGCGCCAGGTGCAGGACGCTGGCCGGCTCACCGCTGGCCGGCTCACTACTGGCCGGCTCACTGCTGGCCGCGATGCGTTCCAGGATCAAGCGTCCTGCCTCGGCGCCGACTTGATAATGCGGGAAACTCACCGAAGTCAGCGGTGGCCTGAGCCGATCGATAAATGGCATGTCGTTGAATCCGACGACAGAGATGTCCTGCGGGCAGCGCAGACCTGCGGCCTCTAGCGCGGCATAGCAGCCCACCGCGAGCATGTCGTTCGCCGCGGCCACCGCCGTGAAAGCCAAGCCCGCGTCGAGCAGGGCACGGCAGCACCGGTCCCCTTCCTCGATCGAGTAGGCCGCGGCGCGGACGACCAGGTCGGGATTGACGTCGAGGGCGCTGGCCGTCATGGCGGCCAAGAAGCCTCGGTACCGGCTGAGCCCGGTCGAGATGTCCTGCGGTCCGGCGATGTGCGCGATCTTCTGGTGCCCGAGGCCGGCCAGATGATCCACCGCCATGCCGATGCCGCGCTCGTTGTCGACCGAGACCGCAGGGAAGCCGTAGCCCTCGGCTTGCCGGTTCACGAGCACGACGGGGATACCGGCCGCGGCGGCCTCGGCCAGCAGCGCGCTGCGCAGATGCGCCGTCGCGAACACGAAGCCGTCGACGTGCCTGTCTCGCATCAGTTCGAACACGAGCCGCTCGCGCTCGTCGTCGGAATCGGTATTGCCGATCAGCGCGACATAGCCAGCGGCCGCGAGCCGGTCCTCGATCCCGCGGACGATGGGCGGGAAGAGCGGGTTATTGAGGTCAGGGATCAGCACTCCGACCGTGTGCGAGCGCTTGGTCCGCAGGCTGCGCGCCACAGTATTCGGCCGGTAGCCAAGAGAGTCGGCCGCCGCGAGTATGCGCTGCGCTGTCTCCTCGCTTACCAGCAGCCTGGTCTGGAGGTTCAGCGCCCGCGACGCGGTCGCTGGGTGCACCCCGGCGACCGCCGCGACGTCCTTGAGCGTCACCGGCGGATCGGATTTCATCGGCGTGTCACGCTCCGATCTGCGCATAGCCGCCACCAGCATCGCCCTGTCGTGCTGTCTCACGCATGCTAACGTCAACCGCCGGTTTTGCGAATATCAGGGACTGCGGCCAGGTACCGGACGGCCAGGGTACATGCCGGTAACATACGAGCACAGTATTTCCGGTTCGTGACTTTGGCGTTCCAACCTCAAGCTGGTACTCACCTAGATATGCCAGGATCTAGGCTCGATCACAACACGTCGCCCCACCGCTTGCCTGCCGGACCTCAGGTCCAGCGCATGCGGGCGGGCGCCCAACCCGGCCTGGCAAGATCGTCCTGGAGCTGCGCAGATGACATTTGCACTCCGCTACGCGGTCCGGTCCGACGTCGGCCTGCTCCGGGAAGGCAACGAAGACTCCGCATACGCGGGGCCGCACCTGCTCGCGGTAGCCGACGGGATGGGCGGATACGAGGCCGGGGAAGTGGCCAGCGCTTCGGTCATCTCGACTGTCGCACCACTAGACCGCGCGCCGATACCGGAATCAGGGCTGATGGACGCCCTCTCGGCTGCGATCATGACGGCAAAGCAGAATCTCCGCGGCATCGTCGACGCGGACCCGGCGGTCGGCAGCATGGGCACCACGCTGACGGCGATGCTCTGGTCAGGGGCGGCCGCCGCTGTCTGCCACATCGGTGACTCGCGTGCCTACCTGCTGAGGAGCGGGGACCTTTACCAGATCACGCGGGACCATACCTTCGTCCAGGCACTTATCGACCAGGGCAAGATCCGGCCGGACGAGGCCGCTAGCCATCCGCAGCGTTCGCTGCTGCTCCGCGCTCTCGATGGCCGCGGCGATGCCGACCCCGACATCTCCATGATGACGGCGCAGGTCGGAGACAGGTACCTGCTCTGCTCTGACGGGCTGCCTGTGGCAGTAAGCGACGAGCTCATCCTGCATACGCTGTCCGAGGTAGCCGAACCGAGCGACACCGTCATGCGACTCATCGAGCTCGCCATCCAAGGCGGCGGGCCGGACAACATTACCTGCATAGTCGCCGATGTCATCGACGCCGACTATAGCCAGGCCGCGCCGACAGTAGCGCCCGTGGTCGCCGGCGCCGCGGCGAATGGTGCCGGCAATCACGACACGAGGCCGTTCAACCTGCCGCTGAAGAACGGTGAAAAGGGCATGACGCAAGTCGCGCCGGTCCAGGCCGGTGCGGCAGGCGCGGCAGCGACGAACCCGGCAGCCCGCCAGCCCGCGCGGTCACAGCCGTCGGCCTCCCACCGCAGGGCAGCCAGCGGAGAAGCTGCCAGCGCATCGTCCGGCCGGCGCAGATGGCCGCTGATGACTCTCATCCTGGCCCTGTTCCTCCTGATCGTCGGAGGCGGACTGGCAATCGCGTACCAGGTCGTGCAGAACCAGTACTACGTCGGAATCGACGGCGGCCAGGTCGTGATCTTCCGCGGCGTCAACGACCGGCTGCTCGGCATGTCGCTGTCGAAGGTCTACCTGTCCACCGGGATTCCGGTCTCCGGCGTGCCGCGCATGGATCTCCAGGCCATCGGCCGGGCCCCGGGCGGAAACCTGGACCAGGCGAACCGGTTCGTGACCGCCATCCGCAAGGATTACGACTCTTGCCAGTCCGCCAACGCCGACCTGCGCCGCTGGGAGGCTGACAAGCCCAAGCCGGTCACCAAGAGGATCCGGGTCAACGGCAAGTACGTGCTGCGGACCGTGACTCCGCCGTACCGGCCCAAGCCGGTGATCCCGGCCTATTGCCCGACTCAGCCCGCCCAGGGAGCCTGAGCCGCACGATGGGGCAGCCAAGGCGTGAGCGAGCCGTTCTGGTCACCGGGGCGTCGCGTGGCATCGGACGCGCCGTGGCGCGGCGATTCGCCGAGGCAGGCGACCGCGTCGCCGTCCACCATCGGGATTCCGCCGAACTGGCGGCCAGCCTGGTAGCCGACCTACCGGGCGCGGGTCATGCGGTCGTGCGGGCGGACCTGACCGATCCGCAGGCAGTCCGCACCATGGTGGACCAGGCTGCCGAAGTCCTCGGCGGCCTCGACGTCCTGGTCAACAACGCCGGAGTGTTCACTGCCCACCCGATCACCGAGGTGTCCTACGAGCAATGGCAGGAACAATGGCAGACCACCGTCGGCGTGAACCTGATCGGTGCCGCCAACGTCACCTGGTGCGCGGTGCGGCACCTGACCGGCCGGGGCGGCCGGATCATCAACGTTTCTTCCCGTGGCGCATTCCGCGGCGAGCCCGCGTCGCCGGCTTACGGTGCGAGCAAGGCCGGCCTGAACTCGTTCGGCCAGTCGCTCGCCGTCGCGCTGGCACCGCTCGGGATCGCGGTCTGCACCGTGGCGCCGGGTTTCGTGGCGACCGACATGACCAACGAGCACCTCAAACCGCCGCGCGGGGACACGATCAGGGCACAGAGCCCGTTCGGCCGGGTAGCCGATCCGGACGAGATCGCAGCCGCCGTGCTCTACCTGGCGTCAGAGCAGGCACAGTGGGCCAGCGGGGCGATACTCGACCTGAACGGCGCCTCCTACCTCAGGACGTGAACGCCGCCCCGCGCTCGCTGCCGACCGGGTCGGCCAGGCCGAGCGCGAGCCGCAAGAACGCGAGCACGTCCGCGGATTCGGCGATGATCTTGCTGGTGGGCTTGCCCATCCCATGCCCGGCCGACGTCTCGACCCTGATCAGCACCGGAGCCGCACCGCCCTGGGCGGCCTGGAGCGCGGCGGCGAACTTGAACGAGTGCCCGGGCACGACCCGGTCGTCATGATCGCCGGTCAGCACCAGCGTGGCCGGGTATGACTGGCCAGGGCGCAGGTTGTGCAGCGGGGAATAGGCCCGCAGCCACTGGTACTGCTCGGGGTCGTCCGGGTCACCGTAGTCAGCGATCCAGGCCCGGCCCACGGTGAACTTGTGGAATCTCAGCATGTCAAGCACGCCGACGCTGGGCACGCACGCACCGAAGAACTCAGGATGCTGGGTCAGGCTGGCACCGACAAGCAAGCCGCCGTTGGAAGCTCCGATGATCGCGGTCCGGTCGGCGCGGGACCAGCCAGAGCTTGCCAGCCACCGCGCGCAGGCGCTGAAGTCGTCGAAGACGTTCTGCTTGACGGCGAGCCTGCCCCCGTCATGCCAGGTCCTGCCGTACTCCCCGCCGCCGCGCAGGTTCGCGACGGCCAGCAGGCCGCCGAGCTTCAGCCAGGCGGCATGCAGCAGCGAGAAGGTCGGGGTGATCGAGATGTCGAAACCGCCGTACCCGTACAGCAGCACGGGGACATCGCCGCTCGGCTCCAGATCATCGCGCCTGGTCAGGAACATGGTCAGCTCGGTCCCGTCAGCGGAGGTCACGCGCACCTGCTCGACGGTGTAGCTGGCGGCGTCTATCGCCGCCGCGGACGGCCGGACTACCGTCGTCTGCCCGGTCGCCAGGTCATGCGACCAGAGCGACCCGGACTCGGCGAACGACGTCAGCCCGACATGCATCAGGTCACTGCCCGCGCGGCCGGTGATGCCGTCACCGAGCCGGCAACTGTCCGCCACCGTGGCAAAGCCGGGCAGCGGTATCTCACGCAGGAACTCGCCCTCGGCGCTGTGCACCCGCAGTACCGAGTACGCGTCGCGCAGGTATTTACAGACGAACCTGCCGCCGAAGCGATAGGCGGCGATCAGGGTATCCGGCGACTGGCCGACGACTTCCCGCCAGTGCTCCCGGCCCGGCCGCTCCAGGTCGACGGCGACGAGCCGCTTACGCTCGGCAAGATAATCGGTGACCAGGTAGAACGTCGTACCGTCCGTGGTCACGACGTCGGCGATGGACTCGAAGTCGCCGACCAGCGGCACCAGCGCGGCGCCCGGCTCAGACAAGTCGAGCACCCGGACCTGAGCCTGCGGCGCGGTGCCGGAGAATATCGAAATAATCAGGTACCGGTCGTCGTCGCTGACGTCGGCTATCAGGAACCAGTCGGGATTGTCAGGGCTGGAGAAGACCAGTTCGTCGTCGTCCTGCGCGGTGCCGATCCGGTGGGACATGATCCGCCGGTAACTGTCCTGCGCGAGATACTCGCTGCCCGGCGGCGGCCGCTCCGGCGCCATGTAGTAGAACCCGGAGTTGTCCTTCCGCCAGGCGGCGCCGTCGGATTTCGCCCAGTCGACGACATCGCTCAGATCGGCGCCCGTGCCGACGTCGCGTACCCGCCAGGTCTGCCAGTCTGAGCCGCTGACACTCGTGGCATACGCCAGCCAGGACCCGTCGTGGGTCACCTCCACGTGGCTGACCGCCACAGTCCCGTCCGCGGAAAGCGCATTGGGATCAAGCAGCAGGCGGCCTTCGTCGTCCGGGGCTGCCAGCACCCACAGGGCCGGCTGGTTCCGCAGGCCCGGGTTGCGGAACTGGAACCAGCGGCCGCCGCGCTCGAACGGCACGCCGTGCCTGGCGTAGTCGGAGAGCCCGGTCAGCATCTCGGTGAGCTCGGCACGGCTGCCGTAGCGACTCAGCCAGCTCTGGGTCAGCTCGTTCTGCGCGGCGATCCAGTCCCGGGTCTGGTCCGCGCCGGTGTCCTCCAGCCAGCGATAGGGGTCGGCAATCACCTCACCGTGGTAGTCGTCCGCGTCGTTACCAGAGGCGGTTGGCGGATAGCTCAGCATGGCGCGGCGGCCTCCCAGATCGCGTGATAACCGATCGTAGGCATACATCCGAGCTGACCGCACCTTGATTAGCCGCCATCAGGTCGCTCTTGCGGAATCATCGTTGTTGCAAACTAGTCGCAGGCAATCTAGGGTGGCTGAAGTACCGCACGGGAGGAACCGCCAGATGGCAGACCTTGCCGGCCGCCTGGCCGGCGTCAGGGCCGCGCTGACACCAGCCGAGTGGAAGCGCGTGGGCGGCATGACCGCACTGGTGGTCGGCCTGCACGTGGTCGGGTGGGGCCTGCTGGCCGCGGCGGTTGCCGGGCACTATCACATCGCGCGAGGTCAGTTGTTCGGCGTGGGTACCGGGGTCCTCGCCTACACGCTCGGCATGCGGCACGCGTTCGACGCCGATCACATCGCCGCGATCGACAACACCACGCGCAAGCTGATCGGCGAAGGTAAGCGGCCGTTGTCCGTCGGCCTGTTCTTCTCGCTCGGCCACTCCTCGGTCGTCTTCGTCCTCGCCATCCTGCTGAACTTCGGTATCCGTGCGCTCGACAGCCAGGTGCGTAACAGCGGTTCCGCCCTGCACAGCGTCACCAGCGTGGTCGGCACTACCGTGTCAGGGACGTTCCTCTACCTGATCGCCGCCTTCAACGTGGTCATCCTCGCCGGGATCGTCAAGGTCTTCAGGCAGTTGCGTTCCGGCCGGTTCAGTGACGCCGAGCTCGAAGAGCAACTGGCCAAGCGCGGACTGATGAACAGGCTGCTCGGCCCGCTGAACCGCCGGGTCGACGCGCCGTGGAAGATGTACCCGATCGGCCTGTTGTTCGGCCTGGGCTTCGACACGGCGACCGAGGTGGCGTTCCTGGTGCTGGCCGGAACCGCCGTGGCGAGCGGCCTGCCCTTCTACGCCGTGCTTTCGCTGCCGATCCTGTTCGCCGCGGGCATGAGCCTGTTCGATACGGCCGACGGATGCTTTATGAACTTCGCGTATGACTGGGCATTCGCACGGCCAGTGCGGAAGGTCTATTACAACCTCATCATCACGGGGCTGTCGATCTTCGTCGCGTTCTTCATCGGTACCGTCGAGATCCTCGGCCTGGTCGGCCAGGAGGCGCATCTGACCGGCGGTTTCTGGCACTTCATGTCCGGCTTCAACATCAACAAGGCCGGCTTCGTGATCGTCGGGATCTTCGTCGTCACCTGGGTAGCAGCGCTGGCGATCTGGCGGCTTGGCAAGATCGAGCAGCGCTGGGATACGTCGATCATCGACGACGCGGCGGTATCGGCCCAGTCGGTCCATACCGCTGCCGACGTTCCCCAACCGGTGGCAGGATCGGCATAGTCGACAGGATCGGCAGCCGCGTCTAGGCCAGTAAATGTAGAATTGTCCCGCGTTAAGGCAATCGACATGCGGAGGCCCAGTGACTCAGGACCAGCAGGCCGAGATCTACCGCGCCGCACGCCA
>Ga0307372_10004077_pt1 | contig 22822 bp, 22 predicted proteins | sample OX1MG_FD_202533 | JGI IMG/M metagenome (GOLD analysis project Ga0307372, IMG submission 202533) | Soil microbial communities from Risofladan, Vaasa, Finland - OX-1 | ecosystem: Environmental > Terrestrial > Soil > Coastal area > Acid sulfate soil | place: Finland: Risofladan, Vaasa | collected...
TGAAGACTCAAGTTTGGGTGGCCCTCTCGGTTTACCTACTGGTGGCCATCGTCAAAAAGCAATTGGGGTTAGACCTGAGCCTCTACAAAATCCTCCAAATTCTCAGTGTCACGATTTTCGAAAAAAACCCGATTTTAGAGGGGTTTCTCAACTTCGCCGATGAAACCGAAACCCTGAACCTCGGTAAACAACTGAATCTGTTCGAGTTTTTACCGGACAGTACTGATTCTGGATATAATGTACGCTCTGCTCGGCCGGGGGATCGAGGGGCAGGTCGAACCGAAGACGCATTCCTCCTGGGCGGGTGGCTGAAGATTGAGATTCTATTTTGGAGAAGCCGATGAAAAAAATCCTGAATGAGCCTGCTGCCTACGTTGACGAGATGCTGGAAGGGCTGTGCCTGGCGCACCCGCACGACTACAAACGCCTCGGGCCGGAGGGCCGGGTCATCGTGCGGGCCGGGGGACCCATCAAAGGCAAAGTCGCAATCGTTTCGGGCGGCGGATCGGGACACATGCCGGTCTTTACCGGATACGTGGGCAAGGGGTTGCTCGATGCCTGCGCGATCGGCGACGTGTTCTCTTCACCCGGAGTGGATCAGGTGACGGAAGCCATCCGCGCCGCGCACGGGGGTGCCGGAGTCCTGCTCCTTTACGGGAACTACGGCGGCGACAAGATGAATTTCGATATGGCGGGAGAAATGGCCGAGATGGAAGACATCCGGACGGCCACCGTCCGAGTGGCGGACGATGTGGCGAGCGCTCCGCTGGCCGAGCGCTCGAAGCGCCGCGGCGTTGCGGGGCTGGTGTACGCTTACAAGCTTGCCGGAGCCAAGGCAGACCAGTCTGCCACGCTCGACGAAGTGGCCTCGCTCGCCCAGAAGGCCGCGGACGCCTGTCGGTCCGTGGGAGTCGCCCTCACGTCCTGCACGGTTCCAGCCGCAGGACGGCCGACGTTTGAAATCAGCGAAACGGAAATGGAAATCGGCATGGGGATTCACGGCGAGCCGGGCGTGCGCCGCGGGCCCTTAAAGCCTGCCGATGCCATCGCGGAGGAAATGCTTGCGCTCCTGCTCGCCGATATGCCCTTCGTGTCCGGGGACCGCGTTTCCGTATTGGTGAACAGCCTGGGCGCGACGCCGCTCGAAGAGCTTTACATTGTTTATCGCTACGTGGCCGGAAAACTCGCCGGTATGGGTGTTGAGATTGTCATGCCGCTGGTGGGCCGCTATGCGACTTCCATGGAGATGGCCGGCATGTCGCTCACTTTTTGCCGGCTGGACGACGAGCTTGAAGCCCTGCTGAAGGCTCCTTGTGATTGCCCGTTCCTGAGGATTTAACATGCCAACAACTTTCACAACCGCCACGTTGCGCGATGCGCTCGGGCGCATCATCCGAAAACTCGAAGCTTCCGCGGACGAATTGAACCTGCTTGACGCCCAGCTTGGCGACGGCGATTTGGGCGTGAGCCTGGTGCGGGGGGCGCGCGCCGTCGAGGCCGAGTTGCCCCACCTGCCCGATGACATCGGCATGGCCCTGCTGAAATGCGCGCAGGCTTTCACCAAGCTTTCCGGCTCGACTTACGGCACGCTGCTGGCCACGGGGTTGATGAGCGCCGCCAAAGCCACCAAGGGCCGGACGGAGGTGGCGTGGTCGGAGGTCTCCTCGCTCGTGGGCAACGCCCTCGAGGCGATGGCCCAACGCAGCGGCGGCGCGCTTGGCGACAAAACGGTGCTCGATGCGCTGGAGGCCGCGCGCGCGGCGACCGAAGGGCTCACGGAGCCGGCTGCGCTTGCTGCTGCGGCTGACCGGGCAGTTGCCGAATGCCTCGACCGATTCCGCGGCCAGCCTGCCCGCCAGGGCCGTGCACGGATTTTTGGCGAGAAGAGCGTCGGGAAAGACGACCCGGGAACAGTGGCCCTTAAGCGCATGATTGAAGCGCTAAACCAGAATCTCTGACGATGGAGGAGTTGCGAGCCTTGAGCCGCTGCCTTGAAGAGGAGGTTCAGAGATGACGGGATCTGTGGGATACAGGAAGAGCTTGCCGAGGAGCGTGGTTCTCGCGGGCCTGCTGATTGGCTTTGCTATTGCGATGGCAGCGCCGGCGACGGCGGCGAATCCCATGCCCGGCGCCCGCAAAGGGGTCATCACCAAACCCGCCGAGTTGGCCGATGCCGCCCCGCCGAAGAAAGTGCCCGGCGTGGTTATTGACCACAGCCCGGCCGCTTCCGGCCGCTACATTGGTTCGCCGAGCCTGGTGATTTTGCCCGACGGCAATTATCTCGCCTCGCACGACTTCTTTGGTCCGAAAAGCGACTCTAAAAGCTGCGCCACGACGGTGGTGTTTCTCTCAACCGACCGGGGCGCGAGCTGGCACAAGAGGGCACAGTTGCGATGCGCGTTCTGGTCGAATCTGTTTGTGCGCCGGGGCGCCGTTTATCTCATGGGCACCACAAAGGAATACGGCCGGATTGTGATCCGCCGCTCGCGGGACGATGGGAAGACCTGGACCGAACCGGACACCGCCAGCACCGGCCTGCTCACGCCAGCGGGACACTGGCACACGGCGCCATGTCCTGTGGTCGAGCACGCCGGCAGATTGTGGCGCGCCTTTGAAAATGCGGACGGCGGAACACAATGGGGCAAGCGCTTCCAAGCCGGTATGCTGTCCGTGCCGGAGGATGCCAACCTCCTGGTGGCGGCCAATTGGACCTTCAGCAATTTTCTGCCGCGCAACCCGGAATGGTTGAACGGAGAGTTCGGCGGCTGGCTGGAGGGCAACGCTGTGGTGGCGCCGGACGGAAACGTGGTGGATGTGCTGCGCGTGGATGTTCCGCACCTGCCGGAAAAGGCGGCAATCGTTCATATCAGCGCCGACGGCCGAAGGGCTTCTTTTGATCCGGCCACCGGATTTATCAATCTCCCGGGAGGCGCAACCAAATTCACCATCCGCCAGGATCCCAAGGAGGGTGGCTACTGGACACTGGCCAACATTGTGACCGGGCAAAGCGCCGGGGGCGATTCTGTCTTCTCGGTGCGGCCCGCCAGTGTTCGGAACACCCTGGCGCTGCTCTACAGCCCCGACCTACGGAAGTGGGAAGTGCGCGGCATCATTCTGCATCATCCGGATATCACGCACCACGCCTTTCAATATGTCGACTGGCAATTCGACGGCAATGGCATCATCGTGGCCTCGCGCACCTCATACGACGATGGGCAGGGCGGCGCGCACAGCTTCCACGATGCGAACTACCTCACCTTTTACCGGATAAAACATTTCCGAACATTGGGCATGAAGTCGGATACCTCTGATCACCAGCCAAAAACGATAACCCCGCCGAAGGAGTGCGGATGCGGCGACATGTAATCCATCAATTGATTCATAACGTCTGCTGAAAACCTGCCAGGAGGCTGAGCTTCAGCCTTCATGCCCCGTCGCGTGCGGAGATGTCGGTCATTGGAGAGGTGTTAACGACTGCGGGTGAGACTATATGAAGAAAAAGCAGTACCTCGATGAATCTTTGGAACCGTCCCTGCCGGTGGCGGGCGGCTTATCGCGCCGCGATTTCATGAAGTTGGCCGCCGTGAGCGGCTGTCTGCTGGGCTGGACCGAGAACACGCGGGCCGGAGTGCCCGGGGAATCGGCTCTTTCAGGGTTCCATCTGCAGCGGTATGTGAACTCACATGATTTGTTGTCGCTGCCGGACTGGGGGCCTTATTCCAAAAAATATTTTGGCATCTCCCATATCCCCGATGTGAGCCGCGGCCTGAGTTTTGATTTGAGCATTTTCCCGCTGCTGACCTCGGGGCCTGTAAAGTTGCCCAGCGTGACCGACGGCGATTCCGGCGTTCATCCGTGGGAGGCGGCGCCACGCATGGAATTCTATTCGCTGCGCATGGAGACGATCTGGAAGGACCAGTTGTATTGCGATCTATCCTTTTCCCAGTTATCAAACGAAAGCCGGCTGGCCCGGCTGGAACTGGTGAACCAGACCGGCGCGCCGCATGAAATCACATTGAATTGTTTGGCGCAACTTGTCTTTCCACCCCTCACGATCTATACCGCCCAGCCCATCCGTTTGTACAAAGTTGAACTGCCGCCCGGGGCCGTGTGGATTGACGCGATCGACTACGCCGACCTGCAATTTGCCAAGCCCCGGCCTACCGACAATCTGGTAACGGACGGCCAATGGCGCGGCGAAGAGCGCCACCACGAATCGGTCGGCGGTTCGGTCGTCGGGCAAGGATTTGGCCGGGACGCGGGCGACAGGGTGCGCTACACGGTGCGCCTCGAACGGCCCTTCTCAAATGCAGCGCTGATTTGGCGATTCCAAATGGACGCCGGTGATAGCGTTGCTTTCAAACTGGACGGTGTCGTCCAGCGCGAGATTACATTCCACGGCAGCGGCGAATTTGACACCGTGGCCGTGCCGCTGGGCGATTTGCAGGCAGGCGAATGTGAAATGCACTTCACTTCATTCGGAGGCGCGCCAGTTGCTCTAGATGGGTTCGTTTTGGTCGAAGCCGGAAACGCCGGCCAACTTCATTTTGTCCAAGCTCCCTGGCATCCGGTGCCTGAAATTGAAACTGTGCCGGCGGCGAACGGGCTGATTCTGAAGTATGAGGACGTGTCCAACAGCTACGGGTTCGCGTTGGGCATTCCATGGGCCGGCCGTCGCGAACTGAAATGGCGCGACTTGGATGCCGCCTTTGGAAACAAATCCGGAGAAAGAAACAACTGGCGCATCTTCGGCAGCCCCGAACATCACGTCCCCGGCGATCCCGATTCGCTTTTCGTTCATACCTTCTCCAAGCCGATAACGTTAGAGCCAAACTCAAAACGCGTCATCCATGGCCTGGTCGCGACAGGCTCAGATGTGGAAGTTCGCCGCAGTCTGGCAGAGTTCGATCCGCAGTCGCCCAATAATGAGCGCATTTATCAATCCGCGAGGAAGAAGATTTTTCAGGTGGCCTCCACGCCTGCCGGGGAAAGTTACAAACTCAGCCAGCGGCTGATGGCTGCGGTGACGCTATCGAATCTGGTTTACCCGCTCTATACTCAGGGGCAATATATCCGCCACTATTCGCCGGGCCGCGCTTGGGATTGCCTCTATACCTGGGACTCCGGGTTCACGGGCCTGGGTCTGCTCGAAATTGATTTGCGCTGCGCTGTGGAAATCCTGAATGTCTACACGACGACGCCGGGCGCGCAATCGGCGTTCATCCATCACGGGACGCCGGTCCCCACGCAAATTTACCTCTTTTGGGAAATGTGGAACCGGACGCAATCGCGGGAGCTGCTGGAGTATTTTTATCCGCGCCTTCGGCAATATCATCTCTTCATGGCCGGACGATTGGGCAGTTCCACAACGCGGCGGCATCGCGACCATTTGATTTGTACCTGGGACTATTTCTACAACAGCGGCGGCTGGGACGATTATCCGCCGCAGAAATATTCTCGCCAGCATAACATGTATCCGACGGTTTCTCCGGTGGTCAACTCCGTTCATACCATTCGTTGCGCAAAACTTCTGCGCGTGGCCGCCGCGGCGTTGGGCCGCACGGACGATTTTGCTGAATACGATGAAGATATTTCCCAACTGTCTCGTTCGCTCCAAAAGTATTCCTGGGACGCGCCCTCCGGCTATTTCGGCTATGTAACGCATGACGAACGCGGCGAGCCCACCGGGATTCTGCGCTACAAAAACGGCGTGAATTTCAACATGGGACTCGATGGTGTTTATCCTTTGGTGGCCGGGATTTGTTCTCCCGAACAGGAGCAGCGCATATTGGAGCACCTGTTTTCCTCCAAGCGCCTCTGGATGGACATCGGCATCACCACCGTTGATCAATCCGCGCCTTATTACAATCCGGATGGCTACTGGAACGGAAGTGTCTGGTTCGCGCACCAGTGGTTTTTTTGGAAAGCGATGCTGGACATGGGCCGCGCGGACCTGGCCCACCGCATCGCGCAGACGGGGCTCGATCTTTGGAAGCAGGTGACCGACTCCACCTATAATTGTTATGAGCACTTCAAGCCGCAGGCGCCGATGGGCAGAGGGTGGCCCCAGCTCAGCAGTTTGTCGTCGCCGGCGCTCTCATGGTTTGCCTCGCTTTACACGCCCGGGCGGCTGACGTGCGGGTTCGAAGTGTGGGTTACGGAATCCCGCTTCAGCCAGCGCAACCGCCATCTGGAAGCAAAACTCAAGTCCGCCAAAAGCCGCCGCCGTGAATTCAGCGTGCTTGCTTCGATGAATCCCGACTCGCGCTACCAAGTGCGCTGGAACGGAACTCCGGCGGCATTCACGACGCCGTATGACGGGCTCCTACAGATTCAAGTGCCCTACGAGTCCGGTTCGGGCGAGTTGATTGTAGATCGCATCTAGAGCCACGGATCTGTCCAAGGAAAGAAAACCACCAATGAATCGGCGTGAATTTGCCAGAACTGCGATTTTAGGAATGGGAGGAACAATATTGTTATCCGGGCCTGCCGCTCGCGCCGTCTCGGCCGAAGTCCCCGCAAGCCCCCACCCTTTCTGAGGATGTTTTCTATCGCTGATAGGGAAGATACAAGTCATCCGCAGCGCTTTCTAGCTGTAGGCTAGCAAGTACGGTTTTGAAATGATGTCGCGCGTTACAACCCCTCATGGGGTCCCGCCTTGCCTCACCCAACACCCGAAACACGCGCAGTAACATCGCAACTTTGCGCTGTGCTCCGGCCTCCTTGAAGCCGCTCCAGTATGCATTTTTTATCCCAGTTAGAAAATTAATTGATGCAAAAGTTTTTTATCGTTCGCAGCATAACTATTGATTGGACACGAAATATCTCTTCACATAATGTAGGCGTGCTGGTCGGGGCGGAATACCAAATTACAGGGAAGGAACGTGGATGAGAACTTTACGTAGTGTTCTTGCGTTAATCGTGGGCTTGTTCGTCATCGGCCTTGTGTGTCCTCCACTTCGTGCACAGAGCGAAAACTCCGGGACAGACAGTTCGGAAACGATCGGGAAGCTTCAGCAGGAATTGGATGCCCTCAAGGCTCAGATCGACCAGCTCAAGAAGGAACAAGAGGTCAAGAAGGCGGAAGCAGCCTCGGCCGCGGTGTCCACAGCCGCTCCGGCCCCTAAGCCGAATTTGGCCGAGAAGCTTTTTGATTCCACGACGATCAGCGGCAGCGTGGATGGGTACTACGGGTTCGACTTCAACCACCCGGCGGACCGCCAGGCGGGACTGAGGGTTTTTGACAACAATGTCAACCAGTTCGGTTTGAATCTTGCCGAGTTCGTTATCAAGAGGATCCCGGACGCGAGCGTCAGCCGGCTGGGGTACAACCTAACTTTCGGGTATGGGAATGCCATCAACGTTGTCAATAACTCCGAGCCATTAGCAGGAGCTTCGTTCGACCGCAACGTGGTGCAAGCCTATGTGTCGTACTTGGCCCCGATCGGCAAAGGGCTTCAGATAGACTTCGGGAAATTCGTAACGCCGGCGGGCGCCGAAGTTATTGAGACCGCCTCCAATTGGAATTACAGCCGGGGCATTCTGTTCGGTTATGCCATTCCCTTCTATCACTTTGGACTGCGCGCCGCGTATACCTTTAACCCCAAGGTTACCCTGACCGGCTATCTGGTCAACGGCTGGAATGACATTGTGGCGCCCAACACCGGAAGAACTTACGGATTCAGTCTGGCGTGGACACCCAGCTCGAAGGTAAGCGTGACCCAGAACTACCTGGGCGGACCGCAGATGCTGAACACCAATTCCCACTGGCGGCACCTGACGGACACGGTGGTCCAGTTCAACGTAACGCCCAAGCTTTCGTTGCTGGAAAACTTCGATTGGGGAGGCGGCGACCTGCCTATGGGCCTGCTGAACTCCGTGTACTGGACGGGAATCGCAACCTACGCCCGTTACGCGTTTAACGACCGATACGCCTTCACCGTTCGCTATGAATACTACAACGATCACAACGGGTTCACCACCGGAGCCGCGCAGCACATCCATGAATACACGGCCACGCTGGAACGGACTTTCGCCGGTCACCTGATTAGCCGTCTGGAATTCCGGCGCGACATGTCCGACCAGCCGTTCTTTCCGCGCGGCGTGGCGGAATTTTCGAAGAACCAGAACACCGTGGACATTGGGCTGGTCTACGTCTTTGACATTCACGGAGCGCAGTAAGAAATGGGACGGGCTCCGGCACCGAAGTTTAAGGTCACTCTATTCAATCTATCGGGAGGATCGCATGGCTGCAAATCGGCAACAGGGTAGTTACCTGAGCGTATTCTTGACCGCCTTCACAGGTTTCGTTGCAGGTCTGGTGCTTTGGGTAGGCGGGCACACAGCAATTGGCGTCATTGTCACGATTGCCAGCTTAGTTTTGCTGGCGTACTCGCTGTTCGGATTACGTAGGATCAAGCCCCTGGAATTTATGGATTGAGGTTAGCACTGCGGAGGGCGGCATCGCCTCCGAAGGCTGATCGCTCGCGGGTAGAACCCGGAATGGGAATCGGCAGGTTCGCTGAAATCTTAACACCTGGAGACTGAAATGAAATTTATGGGATTGCTCTTGACGGTTGGAGGGTGGCTACTTCCGGTAGCCGGCCTAACTTGGACTTCGTCACTGGCTGTTCGCTTGATCTTGTGCCTGATCGGAATTGCCGTGACTCTGACAGGGATTCTGGGCTTCCTGAACCCTGCGTACCTAAAAGATGCTGTCTGGAAGAAGTAGAAGGGCTCTTGACCTTAATAACGCGAGAAGACGGCGCCTGGCCATCTCTCAAAAACGGAGGACTTGCAATGCGGCGGAAGAAATTAAGTATTTTGACTTGTTACGTAATGCTTATGACCTTTTTGTTATGCGGGGTCCCGGCCTGGGGTCAAACAACCAGCCAACCGACGACCAGCACCCAGGCCTCCCCCGCCCCAGCTATGAGTTCGGGTTTGGCAGTGAAAGACGCCTCCCCGCCCTCTGCAGATCAAATGGCCAAGGGCGATCCCAGCGGGACGCTTACAGGAACGGTTAACGATGTTCCTGTTTCCAACCCGAAGGTAGGTCTCACCTTGGGAGACGCGGTCAATCAAATCGGACAGAACAAGGTGGCCATCAATTTTGTCTGGACGTTGGTGACCGGGTTCCTGGTCATGTTCATGCAGGCGGGCTTCGCGCTCGTGGAAACCGGCCTCTGCCGCGCCAAAAACGCCAATCACACCATGATGATGAACTTCATGGTGTACGGCTTTGGCCTCTTCGCCTACTGGGTGTGCGGCTTCGCGCTGCAGATGGGAGGTGTGGGCGCTGTCGCCAATCTGGGTGGCACGGCGCCCCTCAGCGGGGAATTCAGCCTCAACTTGGCGGGCAAGGCCTGGGGTCTGTTCGGGACCCATGGCTTCTTCCTCACCCAGGGAGGCACTTACGACGTCGCGGTGATGGTCCTCTTCCTGTTCCAGATGGTCTTCATGGACACGGCCGCCACCATCGTTACAGGCGCAGCGGCGGAGCGGTGGAAGTTCGCCGCTTTCGCGGTCTCGTCGGTGTTTCTTGCGGCCATTACTTATCCACTGTTCGCCAACTGGGCTTGGGGCGGTGGATGGCTCGCTGCGTTGGGGACGAACTTCGGGTTGGGCCACGGCTATTGCGACTTTGCCGGGTCAGGAGTGGTTCACGCGGTCGGAGGGCTTTCCGCGCTGGCCGTGTCCATCATCATCGGGGCGCGCATTGGCAAGTACAACCGCGATGGATCCTCGAATGCCATTCCGGGCCATGACATCACGATGGTGTTGCTCGGCTGCTTCATTCTGGCCTTCGGATGGTTCGGGTTCAATCCGGGCAGTACGCTGGGGGCTTCCGGCAACGGCGCTTTACGGATCGGATCGATTGCCGTGAACACCATGCTGGCCGGCGCCACGGGCTCCTTCGGGGCGATCTTCTATATGTGGGTGCGTTATGGCAAACCAGATGCCTCGATGAGCGGCAACGGGCTTCTGGCCGGCTTGGTGGCCATCACCGCACCCAGCGGATTCGTCAATACCATCAGCGCGGCCATTATCGGCTTGGTGGCTGGGCTGCTGGTTTGCCTGAGCGTCGAGTACATCGATCGCGTCGCACATATTGATGATCCTGTGGGCGCTATTTCCGTGCACGGTGCTGGCGGCCTGTGGGGCGTGATCTCGGTGGGCCTGTTCGCCGACGGCACCTCGAACTACGGAGGCAGTTGGAACGGGGTGAATGGTTCCGTCACCGGCCTGTTCTACGGCGACCCCGGGCAGCTTGTTGCGCAATTGATGGGCGTGGCGACGCTCCTGGGGTGTATATTTGCCCTCTCGTACGTGCTCAACGTGCTGGTGGATTACTTTATCGGTCAGCGCGTTTCACCCCAGGCGGAGCTGGAAGGACTGGATATTCCTGAAATGGGAGCTCTCGGTTATCCCGAATTCGTTCTGAAGATGCAGGCATCGGGGATGGCGGGCGCCGGGGCTTAGCCCGGCGTCCCCCCTCCAGAAACAAGAAAGGAGATCTTGTGGCGACGTTAGACTTTGGAATGGCAGTTCGTGATGCAGCTCTGGTGATGAACGGACCTTCGGAAGAGGTTGTGGCGGCTCCGAGCGCGGTTGTTCCCGCCCCGGTTTCAACAACCTTCTCAGAGGGTCTGGAACTTCTCAACCGTGGTGAGGCTTCCGCCGCGGCCGCGTGCTTCGAACAGATCGTGGAGATGGTTCCCGATTATGCCGATGCCCACGTCGGTCTCGGAATTGCCTATGCCGTCCGAGGCCGGGTTTACCCGGCCTTGGACCATCTCGAGGAGGCTACAAACCTCGAACCGAATAATTTCTTTGCCCATTTCAAATTGGGCCAGCTTTACTTCAAGCTCCATGTACCGAAAAAGGGATACGATGAAATGCGGGCGGCGCTGGACTGCGCTACTTCGGTTGGGGAACGCAAGCTCGTCGGACAATTGATTCACGAGCAGAAACAGCGCGAGGAGAAGAGCCTGGCGCGGCCCACCTGGAACCGCTCGTTTTCTCGGCGAACCATGTGGCTGCTCGGGGCGAGCGTGGTTGTTCCGATGCTCTTCACGTTCTTTAGGTACGTGCGCTAGAGGGAGACTTTGAACCATGATGGAGTCAGCAACTGTGAATATGCGGTCAGATTTCTTAGCGGCGGTTAAAGCGCGGCGGGTCGCGATTGTCTGCGCTGCCGCGGTGGCGGTCATGGCCATCGGGGTCTTTCACGCCCCGGCTTGGCCGGTGATTCTGGGCTGTGGCGGCGCCGTGACCATCCTCATCACCCGGGATTGCCTTTTAGGCAGGCGCTAAGGAAATCAAACATCCCAACCCTGTTGCCGGGAGGGCAACGGTCCGAGACTCAGCCGGTGGCTTGGAAGGCCGTGCCACCAGCCGGGAACAATGCACATGGACATTTCACTCCAAGTTCTTTTCTTCCTTGCGCTGCTGATCCTGCTGGCGAAAGCCGTCGGCGGGCTGGTGGCACGGGCAGGACTGCCCGCGGTTCTGGGCGAACTTCTGGCAGGAGTGGTTCTCGGTCCGACTCTCATCAACGTCTGGAGGTTCCCGTGGTTTTCTGCCACCGCAACAACGGGCGGAAACCTTCATATCTCGCTCGCCGCCTTTATTAACGTTCTGGCAGAACTGGGCGTGGTCGTCTTGATGTTTCTAGCGGGGCTGGAGACGGACATCGGAGGGATGAAGCGAGCCTTCGGGCCTGCTTTTTGGGCGGCGTGCGGAGGAGTCATCCTCCCCTTCGCGGGGAGCGCACTGATCAGTCATGAAGTTGGATTTGCGTGGAGCGAAGCGGTGTTCATCGGCACGATTTTGACTGCCACCAGCGTTTCCATCACCGCGCAGACGTTAATGAACCTGAACCAACTCCGCTCCGACGCCGGTTCCACCATCCTGGCCGCCGCGGTGATTGACGACGTTCTGGGACTGCTGGTTCTTTCCCTGGTCATTGCCGAAGAAGCGCATTTTGCCCATGCCCACGCAGGCGGCTCTGCCTTGCTGAGTTTTGGGGGTACGGTTCTACGGATGGGGCTTTTCTTTGCCTTCGCATTCTGGCTGGGCCCGCGCCTAATTCGATTCGCTTTCAGGCAAGCGCGGCATTTCCATGGAGCGCATACTCCGCTCGCCGCGGCGCTGTCGATTGGATTTCTGTTTGCCTTCCTGGCTCAGTACGGAGGGGGAATGGCGGCCATCACGGGCGCTTACCTGGCGGGTCTTTTTATTGCGGCCAGCCCGACTCATGGGGAAGTGATTGCGGACCTGCGCTCAATGACAAACTCTTTCTTCGGGCCGCTCTTTTTTGCCTCCATCGGGCTTGAGATCAACGCCCGCAGCATGGGAGGGCACTTCGGCTTCTTTTTCCTGATCTTGATCGTGGCCATTCTCGGCAAAGTGTTCGGCTGTGGACTGGGTGCGTGGTTGAAAGGTCTTTCGGGCCAGGACGCCTTGATTGTCGGCGTGGGCATGATCCCGCGGGGAGAAGTCGGACTGATTACGGCGAACATCGGCTGGGCGGCGGGGCTTGTCTCCTCCGAGGTCTATTCACTTGTTATTGTCCTGGTTCTGGCGACCACGTTGGTAACACCGCCTTTGCTCAGTTTCTGTTTTAGTCGAAAACCGGCAGATCTCGACATCTCCGGGTCATCTGTCGGGTTAGAAAGCGCTTCGCCCGATCCATGAGGCGGGCGTCAATTTTCGGAATCGGTTCTTCAAAAGGGACAGGTCGGGCCTGATCCAATTTCCCGCAAAGGGCAGAAGAAAGGGCAGAAGATTATGAAAAAAATGGAAGCTATTATTCAACCGACGAAACTGGATGCCGTCAAGGAAGCGCTGTACGAAGTGGGGATCCAAGGAATGACCGTAAGCGAAGTGCGCGGCCACGGGCGACAGAAAGGCCACTCCGAGATCTATCGCGGCCACGAGTATACCGTCGACCTGCTTCCCAAAATCAAAGTGGAAGCGGTTGTGCCGGACGCTCTGGCCCAACCCGCGGTGGACGCCGTCATCAAAGCGGCGCGCACCGGCAAGATCGGCGACGGCAAAGTGTTCCTCTCGGAGGTCTATGAAGCGGCGCGCATCCGCGACAACCAGAGAGGCGACGAATCCCTTTAAGTTCCTGGCGCGAATCGTTCAGCCTGGGCGAGTGCACGGCGGATCGGGCTTGCGCCCACAGATTCAACGGTCGCAGGGGGTTGAGCAATTAAACGCCAAGGGGAACATTTCCTGGGGATTTGCAATGTTGCCTGCTATCCGGGCCGCATCTTCCACGAGAGCTGCGGCCCGGTATTCCCCTGTTCCCGACAGACGCCCAAGGTGAAGGCAAAACCAAGTCGCGTACGCAAGATGAGCGACCGTCTGGCCGGGAGCTGTTGGACTCAAGGAAGACCTGCGACCGCCAAGACGCTAGGCCCCGGCTAACGGCTCAGGAAGCGGGCAAGCGCCACCAGAACCACCGCTCCGACTGTGGCCGTGGTCAAGCTGCCCATAAAACCGTAAGAATGGAGTCCAACGAGGCCGAAGATCCAGCCGCCAATCACCGCGCCGACCAGCCCCAGAACTAGGTCCATCAGAATCCCGTAACCGGCTCCCCGCATCAGCTTCCCGGTGAGCCATCCTGCAATGATGCCAATGATGATCCAGCCGAGCATCGTGGGTATGCTCCTTTCTCGCTCTTTCAGCCATATTCTTGGCTTCCCTGCTTCTAGCAGCGGCAGAACCTAATGTCATGGGAAGCGATTCTTGCACTGAGGTCTCTTGCTGCCGCGATCCGTCAGCTTTTTTTACGGGGATACCGCGCTTCAACCGTTGTTCGCATGCCGCCGCGGGTTGTGAACTCCCCCCGGACAACCGCCCACTTGGGCAGGCAGGCGCGGCTGATATCGTCAAGAATCCGGTTGACGGCGTTCTCGTAGAAAATTCCCAGATTGCGGTAGGCAAGGATGTAATATTTGAGGGACTTGAGCTCCAGACAGCGCTTTCGCGGAAGGTAATGAATGGTAATCGTGCCAAAGTCCGGCAGGCCGGTGCGCGGGCAGATTGAAGTGTATTCCGGGATCGAAATGGTGATCTCATAACCCTGGTACTGATTCGGCCAAGTCTCGATTTCCGGAAGGGTTACGGAAACGCCCGATGCAGCATGCTGGGGCGTATATTCGGGTGCGGACCGTTTTGTGGGCATTATCAACCTCGCGGAGATTACTGGTGAACCAATCTACTGTAGCCGGAAATGTAAATTTTAGCACCCCCGAAAAGCGAGTCACATTGCCGGAAAAGCAGTTATAGCCTCAATTGAACCTCGCAATGGCAAGCATATCAACCATTGAAATCCTTTAAGGCGTGTTGAATGTTAATGTTAAAAAACTATATTGACAATGATCTACTAAGACTTTATTATAAGCCACAACTAAATAATGCTTTGAGGCATCCAATCAAAGCTGGAGCTGGAAAAGGTGTAAAAGCTTTCGGACTTTTAGTCCGGCTGAAGATTTCTTACGAAGGAGCAGGAAATGGGAAAGATTATCGGTATTGACCTCGGGACGACCAATTCGGTTGTGGCGGTGATGGAAGGTGGGGACCCAAAGGTCATCACGAATCCGGAAGGCGGCCGCACCACGCCCTCGATTGTGGCGTTTACAAAGAGCGGCGAGCGGCTGGTCGGCCAAGTGGCCAAGCGTCAGGCCATCACCAACCCGGAAAACACCGTTTACTCCATCAAACGCTTCATGGGGCGGCGCTTCAACGAAGTTCAGAATGAGATCAAGACGGTCCCTTACAAGGTGGTCTCGGGGCCGAATGGCGACTGCCGGGTGATGGCGCTGGGAAAGGAATACCCGCCGCCGGAAATCTCAGCCATGATTCTGCAAAAGATGCGGGATGCCGCGGAGCAGTACTTGGGCGAAAAAGTGACCCAGGCGGTCATTACGGTTCCGGCGTATTTTAACGACAGCCAGCGCCAGGCGACGAAGGACGCGGGAAGAATTGCCGGTCTCGATGTGTTGCGGATTGTGAACGAGCCGACGGCCGCCGCCCTGGCCTATGGGCTGGACAAGCAAAAAGACGAAACCATCGCGGTCTATGACTTTGGCGGCGGCACCTTCGATATTTCGATCCTGGAGGTCGGCGAAGGCGTTGTTGAAGTGAAGTCGACCAATGGCGACACGCACTTGGGCGGCGATGACATCGACAAGCGCGTAATTGACTGGATTGTGGAAGAATTCCGCAAAGATCAGGGGATTGACCTTTCCAAGGACCGTATGGCGCTGCAGCGGCTGAAGGAAGCGGCTGAAAAGGCGAAGATGGAATTGTCGACCCTACTCGAAACGGAGATCAACCTGCCCTTTATCACGGCGGACGCTTCAGGTCCCAAGCACCTGAGCATGAAGCTCACCCGGGGGCGTTTCGAGCAGATGTGCGAGGACATCTTCCAGCGTTCGATGGGTCCGGTGAAGCAGGCGATTCAGGACGCCGGGGTCACGCCCGAGCAGATCAACGAAGTGGTGCTGGTGGGCGGGTCCACGCGCATTCCGCGCATTCAGCAGATCGTCAAAGACCTGTTTAACGGCAAGGAACCTCATAAGGGCATGAACCCGGATGAAGTCGTGGCCGTGGGCGCGGCGGTGCAGGCAGGTGTGCTGGGCGGCGAAGTCAAAGACCTGCTGCTGCTGGACGTGACACCGCTGACGCTGGGAGTCGAAACTCTGGGTGGCGTGATGACGCCGCTCATTCAACGCAACACGACGATTCCCACGCGCAAGACCGAAACGTTCTCAACCGCTGCTGAAAACCAGACCTCGGTGGAGATTCACGTCTTGCAGGGAGAGCGCCCGATGGCCAAAGATAACCGAACGCTCGGGAAGTTTCATTTAGTTGGCATTCCTCCCGCGCCGCGTGGCATCCCGCAGATTGAGGTGACCTTCGACATCGACGCGAACGGCATTCTGAATGTCTCGGCCAAAGACACCGGCACGGGCCATGAACAGAAGATTACCATCACCAGTTCGAGCGGGCTTTCCAAGGACGATGTCGAGCGGATGACCAAAGAAGCAGAACTTCACTCTGACGAGGACCGCCAGTACAAGGAAGAAGTGGAAGTGAAGAACCGCGCAGACTCTCTGGTCTACTCCGTCGAGAAAACGTTGAAAGAGAACCGGGAAAAGATCTCGGAGGCTGACGCCAAGAACATCGAGTCCGCGGTGGGAGAAGCCAAGAAGGCGATCCAGGAAGGCAACGTTTCAAACATCAACGCGACAGTGGAACGCCTGACGACGGCTTCCCACAAGCTGGCTGAAGCGATGTATAAACAAACCGGCACGCCCCCTGACGCGTCTGCCGAGGGAGCCCAGCAATCCGGCACTTCCGGCGAGGGTCCGGCCGAGGAACACGGCAAAGGCGAAGGAGAAGTGATCGATGCCGAAGTGGTGGACGGTGAGGACAAGAAGAAGCAAAGCGAATAGAAACTGATTCGATCCGTGACGAACTCGCGCCCCGCGTGGGGAGGGAGGCAATCCATTGGAACAGCAACCCGAAGTAATGGAACATCGAGCCCAGGTGGGGGTCGAATGCCCTCAATGCCATGCCCGGCAATTTCTGGAGATTCAGATCGACACGCCCGTAGAAAATTCACCAGCCGTCCAGGAAATTCGCCGGCAGCTTGAGGCCTGGATTGCCTCGCGGTGCCCCGATCACCTGGGCCCTACCCTCATATCCAGCAAAAACTGAATTTTGCTGGATGAATCTTTCTACTTCGAGACGAATCGACCATGCCTGTGGGGACACAACAGAAAGACTACTACGCCGCGCTTGGCGTAAACAGAGACGCCAAGGCCCTGGAGATTCGCAAGGCCTACCGGCGCTTAGCCAGGAAGCATCATCCGGACGTCAACCCCGGGAACAAGCAGGCGGAGGAAAAGTTTAAGGATATCCAGGAAGCCTATGACGTTCTGAGTGACGAGAAGAAGCGGAAGATCTACGACCAGTACGGGTTTTATTCCGATAACATTCCGCCAGGCGGCTACGAGGCCTATTCGCAGGCGCAGAGCGGCGGCCCGGGGCCGAGCGTGGACTTCTCCGGGTTTGACTATTCCGACTTCGTCCCTCACGAAGAGAGGGGAGGGAGCGGACCTTCCTTTCGCGATCTCTTTTCGCAGATCTTCTCCCGTGGTGGAGCTCCTGAACACGCGGCTTCTGGGCCGGAGCGCGGCCGCGACATTGAACACCGCATGCACCTGGGTTTCTGGGATGCGATCCACGGAACCCATGTCCGGCTGACGGTCGGCCGGGAGCAAGTCTGCGCTTCCTGCGGCGGCAAAGGGACAAGAAGCGGGCCTGCAACAACCTGCACGGCCTGCGCGGGCAGCGGCAAGACCACGCGCACGGCAGGCACCATGCGCTTTTCCGTGACCTGCCCGCAGTGTGGGGGCACCGGCCGCGAGAAGAGGCGCTGCCCAACCTGCAACGGCTCAGGCTCTATCCGCAAACCCGAAACTTTTGACGTCAGGATTCCGCCGGGGGTGGATACGGGTTCGCGCGTGCGCGTCCCGGCCAAAGGCAACGCCGGCGCAGGCGGCGGCCCGCCAGGGGATCTGTATATCCTCACCGAAGTGGAAAGTCATCCTTTCTTCGAGCGCAAGGGAGACAACATCTACGTCAAGGTTCCCGTCACCGTGGCCGAAGCCGCTCTGGGCGCCAAAGTTGAAGTGCCCACCCTCGACGGCCCGACCACCATCCGCATTCCTCCCGGCACCCAGGGCGGGCAGAAGCTGCGCCTGCGCAGCAAGGGAACGCCTTCCTTGCGCGCCAGCGCTCGGGGAGACGAGTTTGTGGAGGTGCAGGTCGTCATTCCGCGGGTTGCCGATGAGCGAAGCAAAGAAATCCTGAAAGAACTGGGCCGCCTGAACCCCGAAGATCCGCGCAGCGAGTTGAAGAAATACCACAAGGTTGGCTGACGATTTGGGCCTGTGCGGTCTGGAATTTCTTGAGTGAGCTAATGGCACGCCGAGCGAGAAAAACACGGGGCAAGGCCGGATACATGATCAGCGCCGTGGCGGAGATGTACAACATCCATCCGCAGACGCTCCGCCTGTACGAGCGCGAAGGGCTTCTGATCCCCTCCCGAAGCCAGGGCAACACGCGCCTCTATACCGAAGAGGATTTGGAAGCTCTCCGCACCATCCTGAATCTGACCCGCGACCTGGGCGTCAATTTGGCCGGCGTCGAAATCATCCTCAACATGCGGAAGCGCATGGAGGGAATGCAGGAGGAAATGCAGGCTTTCGTGAAGTTTGTCGAAAAGGAAATGTTCAGCCGGACGAACGAGTCGAACGAAGAAATTCGCAATGCCTTGGTGCGCGTTGTTCCTCCGTACTTGATCCCGAGACGGCCTTCCAAAGAACAACATTAAAAATCCGGCAAAACTTGGCCTTTGCGCTAACTCCATAAGCAGGTGGAATGCGCCTCCATCATTTCCTTTCCCTTCGTGTCCCGACTGATTTAGAATCTGGTACAGGCTGTGAAATGGCAAAAAAAGACTGTCCGATCTGCAAGGGCACAGGCTGGAAACCCGTAGAATCCAACGGCGTCCGGCAAGTGACGCGCTGTGAGTGTGAGAAAGCGCTGCGGGCTGAGGTTTTGCTCAAGCAAGCGCAAATCCCCCGGCGCTATGAACATTGTGCTTTTGAAAACTTCGACATTCGCAAGGATTCCGGGACCGGACAGTCCAACCGCAGCCTGGTGGCCGCCAAGCTCTACTCGCAAAAGCTCGTGGAAGAATATCCGACGGATTTCGGCCTGCTGTTCATTGGGCCGACGGGCTCGGGCAAGACCCACCTCGGGGTCGCCGTGCTGCGGGAGCTGATGTTACGCAAGGGAATTCCTTGCCTCTATTACGATTTCTTGAAGCTGCTCAAAGATATCCGGGACAGCTATAACCCCGTATCGCACACCTCTGAGATGCGGGTCCTGGGTCCCGTGCTGGAGGTGGAAGTCCTGCTGTTGGATGACCTGACGGCTTCCGACCTGACCGACTGGGTCAGAGAAACGCTTGCCTACATCATCAGTTCCCGGTACAACGAAAAAAAAGTAACTCTCATCACCACCACGCTGGCCCCCCGGGAAGCTTCCGGACGGCGGGAGGTCCGAATGCCATCAGGTGATGTAGTCCCCGACGTCGACCGGTCCATTGCGCAGTTGGGGGCCACCCTCTCGTCGCGGCTGTACGAGATGTGCAAGCTGGTCGAAATCAACTCGGATGACTACCGCAAAGCCATCAAGCAGGCGGGGTTCGGGTTTCATATCGAATGAACGGTTGCAAGGGGAGGGCCGGGCTGATAGGTTTGACTTCCCTTTTTCGAGGACGGTACAATACACTGTTACCACTGATTTGCGTCGGGTCTGGGCTAGGGAGGCATAACGTATGTCGTCGCAAGAGAATCGCGCCTTTGGGAGTGAGGTAATGCTCTCGCCGGAAGCGCAAAATGAAGGGGATATCTCCATGCGCCAAGAGCCCGGCGAAACATCAGGCTCCGCACCCGAGGTTCAACCCGAGGAAGCATCTGCCCCGGTAAGAGTTCCGGATCAGGATCCAGAGCTGGAACTTGGATCTTCCGGTGAAATACAGGAAGTGCCAGGCGAACCTCAAGCCCAGGAGACTCCGCTCGCAGCGGAACCTCCAGCCACCCCGGATGCAACCACGGACGAAACCCTTGATCCCGGCGAAGTCGAGAACCTTATGGAGAGTATTGGCGTGGCGCCCGCGCTGGTCGTAGGGGAGATTGTCCAGGGCTGCGTCTTGAAGCTGACGGACGAAGAAGTGTTTGTGGACCTAGGCCTCAAAAGCGAGGCGGCTATCCCGCGCAGCGAATTTCTCTCCGCAGATGGTCAATTGAACGTCGTGGCGGGTGACATGGTCGATGTCCTTGTCGAAAAGTTCGACGAGTTAACGGCGATGGCGGTCGTTTCCCGACGCAAGGCACTCCAGGAGAAATTGTGGGAAGAGATCGAGCGGGCCTTCTACGAAGAGAAACCCATCCAGGGCCGCGTGCTCGAGCGGATCAAAGGCGGGCTTGCGGTTGACGTGGGAGTTCCGGCCTTTCTTCCCGGCTCTCAGGCCGACCTGAAGCCCCACCCGAACCTGGAAGAATTGATAGGGCAGGAAATCGCCTGCAGAGTCATCAAGCTGGATCGAAAGAGGGGTAACGTTGTCCTAAGCCGGCGGAAACTGCTTGAGGAAGAAAACGAGCAGACAAAACAGGCAACCCTGGAGAAGTTGGTGGAAGGGGCTGTCATTAAGGGCCGGGTGAAAAACCTGACCGACTACGGGGCATTTGTCGATGTCGGGGGGGTGGATGGACTGTTGCACCTTACCGATCTTTCCTGGACGCGAGTAGCCCATCCCTCGGAAGTTGTTCAGGCCGGCCAGGAAGTCGAAGTCAAGGTTCTGAAATTTGATAAGGAAAAGGAACGGGTTTCCCTGGGCCTTAAGCAACTGACCCCGGATCCTTGGGAACAGGTGGTTTCTCAATTTCATCCGGGCGATCACGCCACCGGGCGCGTGGTAAGCCTGACGGATTACGGGGCCTTTATTGAACTCGCACCGGGAGTCGAGGGCCTGATTCACATTTCAGAAATGAGCTGGGGCAAACGCCTGAAGCATCCCTCAAAGATCCTGAAGCCGGGAGATCACGTGGAGGTTACGATTCTCGACGTTAACCCCGGCCAGCGGCGAATTTCTCTGAGCCTGAAGCAGGCCCTGCCGGATCCCTGGGCTGGGTTGAGCGAGCGCATGGGCACGGGAACGGTTGTGCAAGGGCGAGTCCGCCACCTCGCGGAGTTCGGCGCCTTTGTCGAAGTTGAGGAAGGGGTGGACGGCCTGATTCATGTATCGAATCTTTCCTGGACCACGAATGTCAAGCATCCCTCCGAAGTGCTGCGGAAGGGCCAGCAGATTGAAGCCGTTGTGCTCGATCTCGATCTCGAAAGTCGCCGCCTTTCGCTGGGCCTGAAGCAGCTTCAGCCGGATATCTGGGAGAATTTCTTTGGCAAAACCAATGTTGGAGACGTGGTGCATGCCAAAGTCACCCGGAAAACATCTTTCGGGGTCTTTGTCGAAATCGAGGAGGGCATTGAAGGGCTGTGCCACATCTCCGAAATCGAAAACCATCATTCCGGAAGCGAGCGCGACATCCCTAAAGTCGGGAGTGAACTTGACTTTCGTATTATCCGGCTGAAACCTGAAGAGAAGAAAATTTCTCTCAGCATGAGAATGTCGGATTCGGAGGCTCCCGAAGCGCGCAAGAGGCCGCCCGAAACGCCGAGCCTTTCCAGGATGGCGGAAGCGCTGTCTTCTGCGGGCATTACGGCCGCGACGGTCTCGCGGAGTCGTGTCGCTGGAGAAGGTGAAGATTCGCAATGAGCAGGGGATGGAGCACTGCTTTGTTCCGAACCCATCCACGGCCGGTTATCGAGATTTCTGGGCTAAAAACCACCTGAGGAGTAAAGCATGACCAAAGCCGACTTGATTGAGGACGTTGCTCGAGCTACGGAGTTGAGCCGAAAAGATTCCGAAGTTATTGTGGACACCATCTTTGAGGGGATCGTCAAGTCTCTGCGGGTCGGGGACAAGATCGAGATCCGTGGTTTTGGCAGCTTCCGAACACGGCACCGAAATTCGCGGATAGGCCGCAATCCGAAAACCGGAGCACGCGTGGACGTGCCCGCCAAAGATATTCCCTACTTCAAGCCGAGCAAAGAACTCAAAGATCTTGTCAATGCAGGTCAGGAGACAACTGGATCTGCGGCGGCTTCTGCAACCCCGCAGGCTGCGGGCAACCCGCCTTCGAACCCGGCCTTTTCTGAAAACTGATCTTGCCATCGGTGCGGGGATAAATATGGACTATTTGTGGACCCCCTGGCGCTTTCACTACGTCAGTGAGGCGAGGAACAGCAGCCAGTGCGTCTTCTGCGAGATGGCTGCATCAGACGCCTCAAAGGACCGGGAGAATCTGATCCTTTACCGGGGCCAGTTCAATTTTGTCCTGCTGAATCTCTATCCTTACACGACCGGCCACACCATGATTGCTCCCTATGCGCACATCGCGGACCTGATTGAAGTTCAAACGGAGACCGTGAATGAAATGATGGCGCTTGCCCAGCGTGTCCAGCGTGCTCTTAGAGATTGTTACCATCCCGAAGGTTATAACCTCGGCCTGAACCTCGGCCGATGTGCGGGCGCAGGAGTTGAGCATCATGTCCACTTGCACGCTCTGCCGCGCTGGACTGGGGATTCAAACTTCATGGCGGTCATCGGAGAAACACGCGTTGGGCCGGAGGAACTTGCCACAACTTACGATAAGCTGATCGGTTTCTTTCGCGAATAAACACCCTATCGCTGGCGAACCCATGGTCCCAACCCCGGCAGCGAGAGCGTAAACAAAGCGATAGCTTTCCATCCCACCCGTCAACTCACGGCCGATTGAAAAGCCCTCGATTCGTCTCGAAGGCTTGACCGTGCTTTCGCGGGAAAACTACAATCAGTTCAAACGCCGAGGCCCAGCGTCGTGTAACTGAAGTTCGTTCACGAAGTCTCCGGTTCCGACGTTGAGTTTGAAAGCCCTGGCAGGGGCGGAAGATCCTAGCCCGCTTTTCTCACCGATAAATTCAGAAGGTGCGCTGAGGTCTGATTTCGCGTTTGTCGGGGGGTCTTGGAGGAGTGGGGGCTCGAAGGGATGAGGAGTCCGCTCATTTTCATCGCGAGTTGGGCGATAAGGGTCTTCTTCTCCGTGGGGACGAAGGCGCCTCCGGCACACTT
>Ga0307372_10004078_pt1 | contig 22819 bp, 20 predicted proteins | sample OX1MG_FD_202533 | JGI IMG/M metagenome (GOLD analysis project Ga0307372, IMG submission 202533) | Soil microbial communities from Risofladan, Vaasa, Finland - OX-1 | ecosystem: Environmental > Terrestrial > Soil > Coastal area > Acid sulfate soil | place: Finland: Risofladan, Vaasa | collected...
GAGCAAGTACATAGAACGGAGATTGAAAGCGGAGCCGCCCGGAACGGTTGCGAAAAAAGCGTTAAGGAGGTTGTACTTCTCTTCATAAAGCTGCGCGTCGTGAACGCTGAAGACTTTGTAGAATTCCGCGCAAACAGTATCCACCTTGGCCGGATCAAGATCGTAGATGACAACGCTCAGCGAGAAATGACCGAAATAATTGCCCTCGATCTCAAGCTGCCTGATGCTCTCGCCCAGCTCGCGGACTTGGGCTTCCTTCGAATCGTCCACGAGAACGTCCGTTGGTGGAGCGTCCGAAACATTCAGATGGCTCATGAGTGATCGTTTGGTGTTGTGGAAGTGGCGGCGTTTAGATTGAATGACCTTCCGGGTCTTACCCGAATCTTCCTTCTTCCACTCGGTTACGATATGGAAGTTCGCCTGAACTTCGAGAAGGCTCTTGAAGATGAGCGGGAAGCTCTGCGCCGATGGCTCTTTGAGGGTCAGCACCCGAACGTAATAATCGTCGAGTCGAAGATGTCCGCGATGGCATTCGAGATGCGATTCGCAAAGATAGTAGTCGAGAAAAGTGTCGTGCTTGAGTCGGGCAATCTGGAGCTTCTGAGGAGCGAAATTCAAAGTGCGTTTTAGGATTCGAAAGGCTTCCTGCTTGCCTAGCAGATCAACGCGAACAAAGTCGCTCACCTGCAAAATAAAGCTCTTCACCTTCTGGTGGAGGGTGGCCAGTGCCCTTGAGATTTCCTTGTCGAGCATGACAATCTTTTTGCGTGAGGAGAGAGCGGCCCGGATTTCTGAGAACGCCTTCCCCGGATTCTTGTGAAATTCCGCTAGTGACCGCAGAAGGGCTTGCTTGTAACGGAAACCCTCAAAGAGAACCACGTAAAAAACTTGAAGCGAGTAGAGGGTATCGGACTTCTCTGCGAAATAGCGGATGCGGTTTTCGATGGCCGTGTTGACGATGGGATTCGCGTACTTCTTGTGCGGGATTCGCTCGTTGTTCCGCTTGAATAGGTACTGATAGACGCGGAAGTTGCTGTCGAAGAGCCTGAAAGCTGATTCCAGGCGCTTCGTCAGTGTGTCGAGCGCGTTCCCGTCCAGGCATTCGTAATCGACGCCGTGAACCTGAAGGATCACGCCGACATCGCCGGATTTCGTGAGAAAGGCGTGCGGGTCAATGAAGCCGTAGAGGCTCACCTGCTCGTTCAGAGCGCCAGTTTCGGTGTAAGGCTTGAGGATTTTTCTGAGATTAAGCATTCGAGGCTCTGCGAATCGTGATTGGGCTGAATTTTGCCGGGTCGTATTGGTTGCGAAGTTTCGTCGCCGTGAGCAGGAACCGCAGAATCTGCGGGTCGGTCTGTGTCGCCCAACGCGCGGCGAAGTAAAGAAGCAGGAAGATCAAAATGCCGCCGAGCAAGCTCGAAAGCATGTTGAATGTCGCCGCGCCCATGCACATGGCAAAGAAGAAGAGCTTTCGCTCTACTCCGAGAACGGTCAGCGGGCGATGGAGTGCCCGGTAGACAGTATTGATCCTGCGTTTGGGTGTCATGATGAGATAGACCGAAAATCAGGGAAACAGCCAAGCCATGAAGTTGACTGCGGCGATGGCCATGCCGACACCGAACAGCACACCGGCAAGGATTCGCTTCGATCCGCCTTCACCAAAAGCGAAAGTCAAACCTGCGACGACAATGGACACGAGCGAGAGGCCGCGAGCGATGGTGGTCGTGAACGCCTGCATCAAAACGTTGACGGCGTTCTCCCACGGTGAGCCACCTGCGGCTTGGGCGAATGCCGCCGATGCGAAGATCAGCGAGAACGAAACGATGGGGAATGCGCGACGGAGCCAGCCCTTGATGGCGGGCCAGCGGAAAACAAATCTGTTTCGTGGGATTTTCTTCATTGCCGGCGAGTTCCTTTCCGAAGATGCGAGCCGGGCCCGCATCGGGATTCGAAGGCAAGCTCCCGCCGGACTTCTTGCAACGATGCAATGCGAGCGCGAAGCCTGATGGTTGAAGTGCGGCGAGCCGCCGCGAAGCTACTTCGCGAATCACACACTGCCGTTCATTTGCCAGAGTCAGGTTTGCGAATCGTATCAGCGAGTCCTGTTTACGTGTGGAGGACTGCTGCGCCTTCGCCGTGGTTTGCCCTGGCGGAATATCCAGCGAGAGTTGCCTTCTACTTACACTAATAGCCGCGCCGCCGGGAAAAGTGCTCAAAGAAAAAGTGCTCATACTTTTTGAAAGATTTTGTGTTTGTATCGGCTCCACAGATTCCACGGCTTTCGCTGGATTCCCATTTGGGGAAGGAAACTGCCACGCAGCATCCTGCAGCCGTTTGATGATTCTCTGTATGCGCACATGCACGGCCTTGGAGGATAGTACGGTGTGGCGGTCTAGGACTTCCTTCGCGAGGAATCCGTCCACTTTTACTCGGAGGAGAAGATCGCGCTCGAACTCGGAGATAATTCCTTTCCGAACACAGTAGGCGAGAAAATCCTTCAGCAAAGAAACGGATTCAAATTGAGGAGCTTCGCTCGGTTCGACGAACTCTCCGTGCTCCTCGACGAAGCGTTCGCGTTCGAGGAGCTTCGTCTGCTCTCTTCTGGCCCAGCGGACGGCATTGCGATGGAGCGCCTGGGAAAGTACGAAAGCGATGTGATTGTTCAGCATGTCTGGTGGAGCGGACGCTGTGAGTTGCAGGAAGAATGCGAATGTCTGCTGCGCGATGTCCTCGGGTTCGAGTTCCCGAAACCACGCGCGCACTTCCCAGTATGTCCGATGAATCGTCGGAGTGAAGGCCAGAACCAGAACCGATTGGCTTAGTTCGTTGTCGCCAACTGAAGGTCCTGCATATATCAAAGCACCCAAGAGTTCACTGGCAGAAGGAGAGTGTGTTGGATTATTGCTGCGGTCATGCAGGCGCTGGATTAACGCGGATGGCCTCGCAAAGCCCGCAAGAGGCGGTGAGCTCGCTACAAGTCTTGAAAACCGCTCGATGACCTGCGTCTCATTGAGGGAAGTGAAAAGAGAACGTTCCACCTTGCAGATATGGCAATTGCACTTCACGTTGTTTCGCATGATGGCGGCTCCTGAAAATTAAGCTCAAAAACTTGAACTGATGAGTTCGTGGAGAAAACTAGGTGCCAGTTCATCCATTGAATTTCCAAAATAATTCGGCTTCAAACGATATGTGGTGAATCTACGGGACGTGGCGCTTCTTGACGCGCTGATGGCTGACTCTGGATCGCCCCACTCGGCAAACTGCTTTTTTGAAAAGAGAATGAAGAAGGGTAACTGCGAAGGTCGAAGGCTGGGTCATGGTGTCACCACGGCGGCTCCTTCAATCTGCGAACGCCGATGCGCTAGTATAGGCGAACAAAAAGCGAAATGTCAAGAGGGTTGCTTGACTCCCGTGATTGCTCCGTTTAAGCGGCCCAGTCTTTGCACAATAGCTCGGCCTGCTCTAGGACAGTCTGTGTTGCCTTCTCTTGTTTGTCGGGAGGGTAGCCGTACTTGCGGAGGATGCGCTTGACCATTGTGCGGAGCTTGGCGCGAACGCTCTCCTTTGCGGTCCAGTCAATCGTCACGTTTCGGCGAACTGTATCAACGAGTTCGCGAGCAATCTTTTTCAACGTGTCGTCACCAAGAACTCTAACAGCGCTGTCGTTCACTTCGAGCGCGTCGTAGAACGCCAATTCTTCGTCGCTGAAGCCCAGATTCTCGCCGCGCTTATTGGCTTCCCGCATGTCCCTTGCGAGGTCAATCAGTTCCTGAATGACTTGGGCGGCCTCAATGGAGCGATTCTGGTATTTGATGATGGTGCGCTGAAGCATTTCCGAGAAGACGCGGGACTGAACCAAATTCCTTTTGGATATAGCTCTCATTTCGTCGGTAAGCAGTTTTTTCAGGACCTCGAAAGCCAAATTCTTTTGTGGGAGTTCCTTCACTTCGGCCAGAAACTCGTCGGAAAGAATCGAAATATCCGGCTTCTTGAGTCCCGCCGCCGAAAACAAATCAATAACCTGATCCGAGGCAACCGCGCGAGACACAATCTGCCGGACTGCGGAATTCAACTCTTCTTCGTCTTTGCCGCCGCCGATGGTGGTCTTTGCGAGGCCTGCCCGGACCGTTTGAAAGAATCCCACGTCATCGCGCACCGCGATGGCCTTTTCGTGGGGAACAGACAAAGCAAACGCCTTTGAAAGCTGAGAGGCAGCCTTCATGAATCTGTCTTTGCCGTTTTCTTGCTCCAGAACGTGTTCGATTGCGCACGGGACGACGCGAGCGCGCTCCTTCGGACTTCCAGCCTTGTATTTTGAAAAGTCGAAACCGTGAAATATGCCTGAACAAACCTCATATTTTTCAAGCATAGCCTCGATCGCTTCCTCCTGATCGAAGACAGGTTTGCCTTGACCGCCGCTCTCCGTGTAGTCGGCAAGAGCCTTCCTCAACTGGTCGGCAAGGCCTAGATAATCGACAACGAGGCCGCCCGGCTTGTCTTTGAATACCCGGTTCACACGCGCTATAGCCTGCATGAGTCCGTGCCGCTGCATGGGCTTGTCAACGTACATCGTATGTAGGCAAGGCGCATCAAACCCGGTGAGCCACATGTCGCGAACAATCGCGATCTTCATGGGATCACCGTCATCCTTGAATCGCTTGGCTAGCGCTTCTCGACGCGGCTTGTTCCGTATGTGCGGTTGCCATTCGAGATCGTCGGCGGCAGAGCCGGTCATGATGATTTTTATCGCACCTTTGTCATCATCCTCGTTATGCCACTGCGGGCGAAGCTTCTTGATCGCGTCGTAGAGATCCACGCAGATTCGGCGGCTCATGCAAAGGATCATGGCTTTCCCGTCCATAGCGTCAAGCCGTCGCTCGAAGTGATCCACGATATCTTGGGCGATGAGGCCGAGGCGATGCTCAGTGCCGACCATCGCTTCCATACGTGCCCACTTAGATTTGAGTTTCTCCTTTATCGTGACTTCTTCGCCTTCAGTAACCTCCTCAAATTCGGGATCGATCCTCGGTCTCTCCTCCTCCTTGAGTTCAAGTTTCGCTAATCGTCCCTCGTAATAAATTCGGACCGTCGCACCGTCTTCGACTGCACGCTGGATGTCGTAAACGTCGATGTAATCGCCAAAGACGGCAGGAGTGCTTCGATCTCCCAACTCCAGCGGGGTAGCAGTAAAACCAATGAAAGAAGCGCGTGGAAGGGCGTCGCGCATGTGACGGGCGAAACCTTCGATAAACCCATATTGGCTGCGATGGGCTTCGTCGGCGATCACGACGATGTTGTGACGATCCGAGAGGAGCGAATTTCGGTCGCTCTCCCGTTCACGTAGGAATTTCTGAACGGTGGTGAAAATCACTCCGCCCGCAGAACGATGCAATCGTTCTCGCAAATCTTCGCGGCTTTCCGCTTGTTCCGGCGTCTGGCGCAAAAGGTCTTTGCAGGCGGCGAATGTACCGAAGAGTTGGTCGTCCAGGTCATTGCGGTCGGTCAGCACTATCAAGGTGGGATTTGTCATCCCCGGTTGCTGGATGATCTTTCCGGCGTAGAACGCCATCGTTAGGCTCTTGCCGCTGCCCTGCGTGTGCCAGACGACTCCCACTCGCCTGTTGCCCTTTGGAGAAGCCGCTGTGAGAGTACACTCGACGGCTTTGTTGACGGCGTGAAACTGGTGATAGCCCGCGATCTTCTTGTTTAGTGAGCGACCATCATCTTCGAAAACAATGAAATTTCGCACGAGATCGAGGAACCGACGCTTGTCGAACACTCCTTTTAGAAGAACCTCCATTTCGAGTGAGCCTTTAGGCGCAACGTCATCGCCCTCGATGGTGCGCCACGGCATGAATCGTTCCCACCCTGATGTCAGCGTGCCGACGCGGGCTTCCAGGCCGTCTGAGATCACGAGCACTTCGTTGTATGGGAAAAGGCTCGGGATGTCCCTTTGATAGGTTTGGAACTGTTTGAAGGCATCTCGGATCGTTGTGTTTTCGTCCGAGAGGTTCTTCAGTTCGATTACACCCAGTGGAATACCGTTGACGAAGACAATGATGTCAGGCCTGCGATTGCTGCGGTTCTCGATGATCGTAAATTGGTTTGCTGCGACCCAATCGTTGCTCTCAGGATTGTCAAAATCAAAGAGGCGAACCTGATCGTACACAATTCTGCCATCGCCTTGGTACTCAATGCTGACGCCGTCCGTCAGAAATCGATGAAATCGACGGTTGTTCTCAATGAGACTTGGACTGTCTGGGTGAAGAATCTTCCTAACGGCTTCTTCAACCGCCTCGACTGGAATCCCGGCGTTGATCCGGGTCAGCGTCTTTCGCAGACGCTCAACCAGCACTACATCCGAGTAGCTCGCGCGCTCGGCGAACATTTCGCCTGGCGCGATGGTCGGTCCGTGAAGAATTGTGTAGCCGAGCCCCCCGAAGATTTCGAGGGCGGCGTCTTCTACCGTGGATTCGGTCATCAGCTCTGATTTCATGTATGACTGCTTGTTCGCGCCGCATTGAGTGACCAAAGTGCGGCCTCGGTCGCGTCAAGCAAGTCCTCGAACTTCGCCATTACGTCGGCATTTCGCTTCCAGAATTCCATTGAGACGGCAGTCTCAGGGGCAAGAGTTAGCTGAGACAGAACCTCGACCAGCTCGCGGTCTTCGTAATCAAATGGCACATGTGTTTTTCGTCGGCCATGCGCAGGCAACAGCGTCAGGCTGCGAGCTTTAATCGTTACCCCGCTCAGGTCCGAGAAGAGAGAACGGTCAAATCCGAGCAAGTTGTGAAATGCCCTGTTCCTGGCTCCGTTGATAACTTCTTGATAGCCCTTCAGGGATGCCTTCCCTTTGATTCTTGTCCAAGGCAGCGCGCGGAAGGCTTCCGCAAGTTCGAAATGTTGGCGGAGAGTACACCACAATACGATTCCCTTTAGGTCGCAAACGCCAACGAGTAGCGTCAGAACCTTGATGGCATCATCGGCAAAATTGTAGGCAATCCGCAAAACCTCGTTAAGATGGCTCGCCTGAGCGGTTCCTGCTCGTTCGGTCCTGCGCAGAGCTTCCTCGTAGAGCTTTCTCTGTTCTTTAACGGAACTGCGGACGCGACTCAGAAAAGATGAGCGAGATTTTGCGGATTCAGTAGTTGGGAGGGTCAGACGTGATTGTGCTTGCTGTTGCAGTTTGCCAAAGGCCACAGAGAACGCGGCTTGAAAACCTTCAGTTTCGTCTCCAATCTCCCCTCGAACCGCGGCCTCGATTTCAGTCCAGATTGCCTCTGGATCAACAAGCTCATTGACGGTTAGGCATCTTTGGCCGTCGTCTATTGGGCTGACACTGGCAGTTTTCTTCTGCTTCGGGTCGAATCTCAAAAGATGGGCGTACGCGTGGTCGATTTCAACTTCGGAAATGACATCCTCGATCTCGCCTATCAGCACAAACACAAGCTGTCCGAGGCCGGTCAGTTCCGCTTCGAGAGCGCTTTCAAGAGTCTGGGTTTCCGGCAGCGCTTTCGAGGAGGACTTGAAGAGTTTGAAATCGGGGTTGAAACTTGACGGCTTTGCGACGGTTATGGAATCGGAGAGAACCTTCCCGTCTTTCAGCGAGACGCACAAGTATTGCTCGTTTTTTGTCGTTTCAACCAAGTCGCGATAGATGAAGCTATTGTTAATCGCAATTAAGCCCTCGCCTTTGGCTGCTTCGGCAGAAATCCAGTCAGAGAAGGCTGTCGCCTTCGTTATGGCGTTTATGCCTGTCTCGATGAGGCTCTGCACGCCGCTGCGTGACTTGTTCACGAGGACGCCATCTCTGCTGGGTGAAATAACGGAACCCGAATCTCGCCGGAAATCAGCTTTGGCAATAATGCGTCGCGAATGGCGGCGAGATTCGCAGTTTCTTCACTATTGGCTTTCACTCTCGCAAAAAGCGGACGTACCAATTGTCCGAAGCGTCGCGCAACAGGTTCGGATGGGATCACGACGGGATATCCACGGAAACAATCTGTAGGCACTCGCTGGCGGCCACTTGAACCGGTCATGTTTTGAATCGCAAAATCACGGAACTCATCAGTTCGTGCTAGACAATATCCATATTCCGGGGGCAAAGGCTCATGAGGTTGAAGAACAATGAACTCAGTCGAACCCCAACCAATTTCGCCATCTCTCAGGAAATCGACATAAGCAGTCTTGCCATTTTCGAGGCACGGTGTGATTCGGGCAATGAGCGTGTCCCCGTTGGTGAATCTGGAACCGGAAACGAAAGGCCGCCGAGTCCAACCCAATGGACGATGACCCTGCGTGGGCATGTTCCGCATGTCCAGATAAGTTGCCTCGTGTCCCTTTGCCAATGAGCGCGGCGGATTGACATGGAATGCTTGGGGTAGCGGGACAACGTTCCAATGCTTTGGAGTCTTGCCCAGCGCAGAGTCGTCGAACGAATTAGGAAAGAGCGAGGCGGTCTCGGCGTCCATGCCGAACGGCTGCTGGTCATCGGCTTTGGCGCGAACAGGATCGAAGTCAAGGAACCATGACCTGAAAATTGCGCGGGCCATGGCCTCCAGCGTCTCGTTCATCCGCCGGTTCAACTCCATCTTGTCGTCCAGTGCACCTAGAATGTGCGCGATAGAGCGTTGCTCGGGAGGGGAAGGAATACGGCCAATAAGCCTTTTGAGGTCCGATACCTTTACATGGCCCATAGAAGTTGCCTTGTCTCGGGCCGTGCGAATGAACGTCGGACGGAGAAATTTGAGCAGATAGAACAGGAAGGTCTTATCGATTCTGTCGTGCGGGATGACCCGGAATATGTGCTGATTCAACAAGGCATTACCGTATCTCCACCAGAACGCATCAAGGGATGTTTCGGGATTGCCGGACCACGCGAAAAGAAGGTCTGTCTTTCGCAAGAGGTGCTTGGCTTCAAAAGCTCCCTCAAAGCAAGCTGTACTGTCCGAAAGGCCATACTTCAATTCAGTAATCTTGATAACTGGTAGTCCAACCTTGGAGAAGTCCGTCGGTTTGAAGGCTCGTCCATTGATGTATTGGGCTAAATCCCAGAGAGCGCGCTCAGGCCACTCGGCAGGAGCCGCCGCCCATTGCCCCAAAGGATCGCCGGTGTTGTGCTTGGACTGCGCTGGGAGCCTAGCTGTCATGTTGCAAAAACCTCAGGCTTTGTCGGATCGCTTTCTCCAGTCGCATCGCCTCAGTGAACTCCTCCTCAAGCTCCTTTAGCAATAGCGGGATTCTTTCATTGAACGGTTCTTGCGCGTGGTCGTCATTATCGTGTGCTCCTATGTATCGCCCAGGTGTAAGCACGTATCCGTGAGCGGAGATTCCTTCTGTAGCGACGCTCTTACAAAAGCCGAGCACATCTTGGTATTTGCCTGCCGCTTTTTGTTCACCACGCCACGCAAGGTAAGTCCGAGAAATGCGCGCAATCTCATCGTCCAAAAGTTCGCGGTGAGTGCGATCTACCATGTGCCCCAGTCTCCGAGCGTCAACGAAAAGAGTTTGCCCTCGCCTGTCGCGGAACTTGCCATTAGATTTGTTCCGCGCGAGGAACCACAGGCAGGCGGGGATAGGAGTCGAAAAGAAGAGCTGCATTGGCAGCACCACAACGCAATCCACCAGATCCGCGTCGATGACGGCCCTTCGAACGTCACCCTCGCCTCTATTATTAGAAGATAGAGAACCGTTAGCTAAAACGAAACCGGCGATGCCGCTAGGCGCAAGGTGATAGATCATGTGTTGTACCCACGCAAAGTTGGCGTTGCCAGCGGGTGGCGCGCCGTATTTCCAGCGGGCGTCATCGCGAAGGCGTTCGCCGTCCCAATCGCTCATATTGAATGGCGGGTTTGCGAGGATAAAGTCAGCCTTCAAATCCTTGTGAAGATCGTTGTGGAACGTGTCGGCGTTATGTGGGCCGATGTTGGCTTCGATGCCGCGAATCGCCAGATTCATCTTGGCAAGACGCCACGTGGTCGGGTTCGATTCCTGACCGTAAATGGATATATCACCAATCTTTCCGCCGTGTTGCCTGATGAATTCCTCGCTCTGAACAAACATGCCGCTCGAACCACAACAAGGGTCATAGACGCGACCTTTGTACGGCTCGATCATTTCGACGAGTAACTTGACGACACACCGCGGCGTATAGAACTCGCCGCCTTTCTTACCTTCCGCGCTGGCGAATTGCCCCAAGAAGTATTCGTACACACGCCCGAGGATGTCTTTGGACCGGCTCTCCTTGTCACCGAGTCCGATTTCCCCGATCAGATCAATGAGTTCGCCCAATCGGTGTTTATCAAGAGAAGGGCGGGCATAGTCCTTTGACAGAACGCCCTTCAACGAAGGGTTCTCCTTCTCGATGGCAACCATCGCGTCGTCGATTAGCTTTCCTATCGTGGGCTGCTTTGCATTGTCCTGAAGGCGTGGCCATCGGGCCACTTTGGGAACCCAGAACACATTTTCGGCGGTGTATTCATCGCGATCCTCGGCGTCGGCGTGCCGCTCTTTCTTGAGCGTGTCGTAACGTTCCTGAAAAGCATCTGAGATGTATTTGAGGAAGATTAGACCGAGAACGACGTGCTTGTATTCGGCGGCATCCATGTGGCCGCGTAGCTTGTCCGCCATTTGCCAAAGCTGTTGCTCGAACCCCAGATTGGCCCCGTTGTTAGACTTCTTTTTGTCCTTGCCGACCTTTTTCGCCATTGCTTGGCTGGCTCCTGGTGGTAGAGAGAATATATCCTCTGGTAACGACAAAGGAAATGAAGATGGATTCGGGCAGAGTCCAAAACCGCAATCGACATGATGCTCCCTAAAAGGGAGCATCACCGGAGTGGTTGCGCGAGGGTTCTTGCGAGTGCTGATTGGAGCCGGAGGCAAATTGCCTCCGGCTCTTTCTCGGCGCGATTCAACTTGCGGATCGAATCGGCGCGAATCTGCCAGACCGTGTGCTTCACGGTCGTGGCCTTTTTGCCCTTGCCGTATTCGCGCTCGTAGGTGCTGCTGACGAGCGTGCCTTCGACGAGAACGTGATCCCCCTGGTGAAGCGACGCCGCAACGCGCTCGCCAAGGCTGTTCCACGCGACGACGCGATGCCATTCCGTTTTCGAGGCCCACTCGTCGTCCGCGTTCTTCCATGACCGCTGCGTGGCGACGGAGAGTACGGTGAACTCAGCTCCGTTCTTCCGCGCTCGGCGTCGCTCTGGGTCTTTGCCGATGAACCCGATGATCTGAATCGAATTGAGGTACATTTTCGAAAAATCTCCTTTTCTGCCCCTGTGACTCGGGGCACTGAAAAGCGAGAGGGCGCTGCTCCCAAAGCAAGGCGACGCTTTTTCGGAGGGGCACGAAAAATCTCGATGAACCTTCAGAGATTTTGGGGGAGGGACCGCAAAAGCAGAGTCGGCGAAGCTGCCGGGCGCAGGGATTGCCCCGAAGCCGTGCCCGAGGAACAGCGCGGCAGAAAAGGAAAAATGTGCCGGGTCAGTTCAATCGACTGAGGAGAAGGCCAAGCGGCGCCACAGGGAGGTGCCGAAGACCTTCCCGCCCGCAGCGACACGTCGTGAGAAGACATAGGCGGACGCGAATTTGCGAGAAAAAGAAGCCCTTGACTCTGGACTATACTCCAGAGTGTAGCCTTAGTGGAGAGGAGGCAAGGGCAATGCAAATCGGCATCGTCGCAAAGAAGCTCGGAGTTAGCGTCGACGCGATTCGCTTCTATGAGCGCAACGGCTTGCTCCCAAGGCCGCCCCGGACGGAGGGTGGCTTCCGCCGATACGACCAGAACGACATCGAGACATTGGCGTTTGTCCGTCGTGTGCAGAACCTCGGATTCAAACTCAGCGAGATTCGCGGGCTTTTGCCGCTGCGAGGGAACCGCTTGCAGCCTTGCGCGCCGGTGCAGCGCCGCCTGCAAGAAAAGCTCGCAGACGTAGAACGAAAACTGAGTGATCTTCACAAATTAGAGCACGAACTGCGACTGGCGCTGCGAAGTTGCAATCGAGAACTGCGCAAGAGAGGCGTTCATTGCCCAATTCTGAGGAAGAGAGACACACAGGACTCTGCGACTAACAAGCATAAGTTGGAGGCTCCTCAGTGATAAGAGTCTGCATCGCTAGTGAAAGTGAGCGGAAGGGAGAAGTCCGATGAAAGAAAAATCTTTGGCGGTTGCGTCAACGCTCGCCGCCTTGTTGGCGTCACTTTGCTGCTTGGGTCCGCTGCTGCTTGGCGGAGCCGGCTTGGGCGCGCTACTCGTGGCGACATTTGCGCCACTACGGCCCTATTTTCTGGCAGTCAGCGTTCTTCTTTTGGCTGGGGGATTCTATCTCGTGTATCGCAAACCGCGGTCGAGGGGCGCGTGTGAGGGAGAGACGTGCGCACCGGAGAGCCGGACTCGCCGCATGGCGAAACCACTGCTTTGGATTGCGGCGTTTGCTGTTGCCGCGCTCGCCTTCTTCCCATCTTACGGAGTCAAGTTGGTGGGCAGGCCGGTCGCCGCATCGCAAGCGCCTTCGGCAGGCGTGCGGACCGTCGAGTTGAAGATCACCGGCATGGATTGTGCGGTTTGCGCCAGTGTCATCCAGCGAAAATTACTCCAAACTCTGGGGGTCGTGAACGCGGAGGTTCGTTATCCGGCTGGCTCGGCGACGGTGCAGTTCAACCCTTCGCAGACCGACACAAGCAAGCTGGTCGCGGCGGTGAGCGACACGGGGTATAAAGCGGAAGTTTCGAATCCAGGGCCACAGTAAAAAGCGATTCCGTATTTCGAAAGGGGGAGACCGTGCGAAACGCGAAGAGAGCATTTTCCATAGGGCTTTTAGCAATGCTCATACCGATGGCAGCACTGAGCCAAGAACAGAAATCGGCGACAACGAAGCTACAAGTCACGCAATGCGCGCTGAAGGTCAGCGGGATGACGTGCGACGGCTGCGCCGGAATGGTCGAGAAGGGGCTGCTTAAGGTGGAAGGGGTCAAAACGGCGAAAGTGGATTTCAAAACCGGCGAAGCGCAAGTAAGCTTCGATAAAACGAAGACCACGCCTGAAAGGATTGTTGCCGCTTTTAATCAGGCAAATTCCGGCTTCCGAGTCCAGCAGGCGAAGGCCGTTGCAAAGTAGCGAGCGTCGCGATTAACAGAGACTTGATAAGGGGAGATGCATGTCCGACTGCTGTTCTACAACGTCGCAGCGATTTGATTTGGTGATTCTCGGTTCCGGTTCGACAGCGTTCGCGGCGGCCTTGCGCGCGGCGGAATTAGGCAAGACGGCGGTAATGACCGAATCGCGGATCGTTGGCGGAACCTGTGCGAATCGCGGATGCCTCCCTTCGAAGAATCTGATAGAAGCTGCGAGGATCGTCCACGAGTCCGCGCATCCGCGCTACCCAGGTCTCACGCCCGCAAACATCGGGCTGGATTTTCGGGCCCTCATTAAGCAAAAAGATGAAGTGGTCCATAGCTATCGAAAGAAGAAGTACGAGAGCTTGGTTGGAGGCCGCATCAGGATAGAAGAGGGGCACGTCCAATTTGCTGACCCTCATACGGTGGAGGTGGACGGCAAGCGGCTCACGGGCGAGAAAATACTGATTGCTACCGGCTCTCGTCCGATTATTCCTGACATCCCAGGGCTGCGAGACGTACCCTACATCACCAGCGACCTTCTGACCGCCGATGAAAGCATAGAGCTGACCGATTTGCCTGAATCGCTGGTCATCATCGGGGGTGGGTATATCGCGCTGGAACTCGGCCAGATGTTCCGCCGCTTCGGTAGCGAAGTAACGATTCTGGAGCGCGACAAACAGTTGCTCGCGCATGGGTACGAGCCTGAAGTCGGGCAAGAAATCGGGAGGGTATTCGAGTCGGAAGGCATTCACGTCGTGACGCAAGCGACCATAGAGCGGGTACGGCAAGAGAACGGAAGGTCCGTCGCCACGGCCTCCGTCAACGGTCGCGAACGCGAATTTCGGTCGGAAAAGCTGTTTGTGGCAACCGGGCGTCGGCCCAACTCGGATCAAATCGCGATTGAGCGAGCAGGGGTAGAGACTAATGAGAACGGTCAAATCATCGTAGACGAGAATCTGCGTACGAATGCTCCCCACATTTTCGCGGCTGGAGATGTCATCGGTCGCGAGACTGCGAGCCAAATGGCTACCCCTGTTGGCAGCCATGATGGAGGCATAGCCGCTCACAATGCACTGTCCGGGGAGGAGCCGCGATGCGTTAATCATCGCGTGATACCGCGTGCCATCTTTACGGACCCACAAATCGGGATTGTCGGCCTCACAGAACAGCAGGCGATTGCCGAGGGGCACCCATGCTGGTGCAATACGGTTCCAATGTCGCTAGTGCCCCGCGCCGGAGCCATCCGCGATACCCGTGGCATCGTCAAAATGGTCGCCGACGATAAAACTGAAGAGGTCTTAGGCGTATCTATGGTCGGCCCCAATGCGGGCGAGGTTATCCACGAAGCTGCAATGGGCTTGCGGTTCCGGGCAAACGTCCGTGACTTTATCGATCTCCTGCACGTCTACCCAACGATGGCGGAGGCGCTGAAGATCGTCGCCATATCGCGTTTCAAGGACCCGGCGAAACTCTCATGTTGCGCTGAGTAGATAACGGGATCGCTGAACGGAAGGCCATCGTCGCCAAGGTTCGATAGCTCGCCGCTAGACGGGCGGCGCGGATGTTTCACCCGCGCCGATTGCGTTGAGAATTTGAGTTGCGGTTCGCTGGATGTATTCGAGGCTCTCGCTGAGAAGCTTCGCATCGCCGCCGTACAGACCGATGTAACCGGCGGCGGCAGAGCCGGTCTCGAGGCCGATTGCGCTGCATACGACGAATGCGACGGCCTCGGCTTCCGTCTCGCGGATGCGCTTCGTGGTGCTGCTGCGGCGCTCGTCGCGGTGCATCATTTCGTGCGCGACCTCATGCGCGAGAGTCGCGAATTCCTCTGCGGGTGACTGGCCGGGCAGCAACGTGATCTTCCCGCCTGCCGACGTACCACGGGCCGGTGCGATTTCTTCGGAGTATTGGAGAGCGATGCCCTGCTCGGCGGCAAATTTCACAAGCCCCTCACGATACTGGCGCGGTTCGCCGTTCACGCTGCCAATTCCCGGCAACGGTTGGCCGTCCGTTTGGGTGATGTCGAACACGTAGGCCGCGCGGAATCCGACTGCGACTGAGGATTCGTCCGGCTGGGTTTGATCGTTGTTCTCGGCCTTCTTGCGAATGATCGGGGCGAGAATCAAAATGCCTTTCTCGCCCTTCTTCACGAAGCGGCCCAGCTTGTTCCAGGCGTAAAAGCCTGCGACATGCGTTGCGGTGGGCTTCTGTGATGCTATAAGCATTACGTTTCTGAGACTGTAGCGGTGGAATCGGCCAATCGCCGCAAGATACTGCGTAAGCGTTTCGCTACGGCCCTCGTTAAGCGCCGTGATGAGCTGCTCGATGGCTTGATTTGTAACTTTCTTAATGTTTTCTGAATTCATTTTCTCTGTCCTTTCGGTGAGTTGAGAGTTGGTTCTCTCACCCAGAAAAGAGAACCAAAGCGCAGCGGACTCACGGAAAGGACAGAGAAGAAGCGTTCTGGTATTTGCGGCTGGAGCGGATGGCAACGGGCGTGACAGGTAGATGTTCACCTGGCGCGAGCGTGTGCTAGCGGAGGCTGCACAGATGGTTGGGGAGTTGACCTACGGTGTAAAAAATAAATGGTTTAACGTAATTATGACATATTTAGCATGACGTGGCACTTTAGTCTTGACAATGTCAGGTTCGTGGATGTAGAGTTTTGAGCAGGAAACCGAATGCCCGACGCGGATAGATTCGAGCGACTACTTAGAGGTAGAGGTTGGAGACGCGTCTATCGGTTGGCTTCTGGAAATGCACCGATGGCAACGGTCGTAGATGCGCTGACCAAGGCCGCTGCGCACGGACTGCGGGAACAAGTCCAATGCCCATCTCTTTCAAGAATCTTGGAAGAGCTGTGTCACTCATTAAGCATTCGATCAGGCCAGAGCGGCGTAGAGACGGCGGCCCAAGACGACGCTTTCGCGGGCATGGTCTCGACGTTAGATGAAATTGAATTGGATGACTTTGGCTACCTGGGCACCCGACTCGCTAGGAAATCGGCTGAAAAAGTTTTTGTTGAATTATCTCGCCGAGAAGACGCGGCAGAATTCGACGAAGTTCGAGATCGTTTTGCTGACGTGTTCGTTGCGGACATTATTGACAATCAGTGCTTAAGCCGAATTCGTCCCGGAGTCGCAGAGCAAACCAATCGAACCACCGAGGAACAGTTTAAGTGGGAACAAGAACTCCGAGAGAACCTAAAGCCTCAAGCACGCAAGCTGGTTCAGAGTGCAGTAAAAGCGCGAGAAACTAGTGCGATTCGAGCACCGAGAAGAATTGGGGGTCCTCCTACTCCATTGGAAATTCGATTGCATGAGCCGCTGGTGCCGCTATCAAGGTGAAATTTCTTATGAAACCGGTATCGATTTCACGGAATGAATTTAACTTCGATTTCAGCCGATCCCCGAACGTCAGATGGGGACGTTCTTCCGAACCAGGCAAGGAAGATCCTATTTCTCATTCGATGGAGTACTACATCAATGATGGCAAGATCGCTGAAAGGTTTGGCCACATTCTTGATCCACAACTCGCTGACTGGATTGACATTGCGCTTGCTTGCTATCTAGCTGATCGGCTCGCAATGCGTTCAACTGGCCGTGGCGCTGAATCCGGCAATCAATGGGCAAGAGTTTTCAACCTTGTTGTCCCAGTAAGAGAGATGGTTCGTTGGTCCAATGTAGAGGTAAAGGGATGGCTTGAGCAGCTGCTTCATTTTTTCACAGACGATGTTTGGCACTTCGAGTTCGTTGAGCGAGTTGGCCCACGGAGGCCCGCAGAGTCACAGGGATTTCTCTTTGGCTTCGATTCAAGTGTTCCGATGCGGGTAGCCCTGTATAGCGGAGGGCTTGATTCCTTCGCCGGTGCTGCCCAGACCGTATGCGATTTCCCCGATTCTGCGTTTGTATTTGTGTCTGGTGTAACCAATGGAAGGCAGCAAGCTGCTCAGAGGAAACAGCTCAATGTATTGAGAAAAGGTGCTAATCATGGGATATGGCAGGTTGGAGTTCCCTATGGATTGCTGTGGTCCGGCAGCGCAAGTCTGCACAAGGAAGAATCGTCACAACGCACTCGCGGATTTTTATTTTTGACTTTAGGGGCAGTCTCTGCGATTGCTGCCGGTTCCAGGACACTCTTTTTGTACGAAAATGGTATCGGTGCCATCAACCTTCCTTATGACGGAACGCAGGTGGGTGCCTACAATTCGAGAGCCACTCACCCCGTTGCACTCTTGAGAATGCAAGATTTCATCGAACGGCTAACCGACTATAGTTTTTCGATTGAGAATCCATTTGCCTTTTCAACAAAAGCAGAAATGTGTAGACACAGAGCGGTGCAAGAATTGCGTGAGTATCTGGACTTAACCTTTTCTTGCGATAGTTTCCCTGTTCGCGCGAAGGACAAGGCACAGTGCGGTCTCTGCACGTCGTGCCTACTTCGGAGGCAATCTCTCGAAAGGGCCGGATTGGCAGCATATGATATCAAGGGCTATCTGAACGACTTTACTAGAGCGGGATTTTCATGTTCGGAGAAGCAATTGCATTCTCTGCTTGCCATGGATTGGCAGGCACAGAGGATCAAAGCTGCGCTTGCGCAAGCGAGTCCTTGGGAAGCACTCGTCCAGGAATTTGTTGAGCTTCGGAAACTTGAATCTGAACTTTGTCGGTCGGGCCGGGTAGAACGACATACTCTTCAAGACAAACTGGTGCGGCTTTACGCAGAATATGCTGCCGAGTGGGAATCCTTTTCTGCACGCCGACTCTGTGATCGCGGTAGACGAATCGCGTGAGAATGCGGTTCATCTGTAGATCGACCTAAACGAGGCCATCATGGAAAAGCGTATTCTCCAGCAAATTGATCCAAAGATCTTGGGAGGGCGTCTGCAAGAGGCGAGGAAAGCCTGTGGATTTACTCAACAAGCCGTTGCAGATCATCTTGAAATGGCGAGGACTACGCTTGTTGCAATGGAGAAGGGTGAGCGTCGCGTAACGCCAGATGAATTGATCAAATTGGCGGCATTCTATGGCCGGAGTGTTTCTGAATTGGTGAGCCGACAGACTGTGATCGAGGGGTTCGTTCCTCAATTTAGGGCAGCGTGGAAAGAGCTTTTTGTTGAAGACCCAGAATTGGAAGAAAGCGCGGTCGAACTGCAACGGCTATCGGAAGATTATCTGGAACTGGAAAAAGTGTGCGACATGCCACTCAACAAGAGCTATCCGCCTGTATATGAAATATCAGGTGCCTCGGCGGAACAAATCGCCGAGGATGTTGCAACCGCTGAGAGAAATCGTTTAGGCATAGGAGATGGTCCCCTTAGCAACCTAGGGGAACGGCTTGAGAATGATGTTGGTTTGAGAATTTTTTACCTTCCGATGGCTTCTAAGATAGCGGGGTTGTTTGCATACAACGATGAGCTTGGAGGTTGCGTCGGGATTAACTCTGGGCACCCGCGAGATCGTCGCCACTGGTCTCTAGCGCACGAGTACGGCCATTTTCTGACCGGGCGATATCAGTCTGAGATTACGTTTCTGAGTGAAAAAAAAAGAGTTTCTGCGAGAGAGCGTTTTGCAGACAGCTTCGCGAGGCATTTCCTAATGCCTGCCAGCGGACTCAATCGACGATTTACTGAAATGCATCGCAGCAGCGAGCACGGCATTACGCTTGCCCATGTTTGTGCGCTCGCCGACCTCTATCAAGTTTCTGTGCAGGCGCTGGTATTGCGCCTTGAGGAACTGCGACGGCTACCGAGCGGTACTTGGGCACGGTTGGAAGAGGAAGGTTTCAAAGTTCGGAGTGCGCAACAGCTATTGGGAATAGATGCGAATCCACCAATTCAACATCTTCTGCCAAGGAGATATGTCGATCTGGCCGTTCTCGCATATCACCAAGGCAAGCTAAGTGAAGGTCAGCTAGCACGGATGTTGAGAACGGACAGAGTTGCTGCGAGAATAAAGGTTGAAGAGGCCAGCAATCGATTCAATGCTGAGGAAAATGACACCTATAAAAATCTCGAACTAAATCTCGCCTCACCTCTGGGCGGAAGGTGAAATTAAAACTTTGTCCTCCCGCCCTGTCGCCATCCTTGACGCCTGTGTTCTGATCAATCTGCTAGCGACTGGCAGGGCTGACGATATTATGTGTGAAAGTGGGTATCAGTTTGGGATTTGCTCGGTCGTTAAAAACGAGAGCATCTATCTGCGGGCGACGGATTTAAGTGCTCCACCGGAAGAAGTCAAGCTTGATGCCTATTTGGAATCCAACCGCCTCACCGTGTTCGAATTGTCGGGCGACGAAGAGAAGGAGCTCTACGTTGACTACGCAGCTGAGTTAGACGACGGCGAGGCGATGTCTTTGGCTTTGGTGTACTCGCGCGGATTTAGCATGGCGTCTGACGACCGGAAGGCACGACGATTGTTCACGGAGGAGATTGCGGACTTGAAGCGGCTTCTTTCGACGTCTCAAATTCTGAAGGATTGGTCGGAAAAAGTCGGACTGAATCCAGTCGATCTGAAGCAGGTTTTAACCGAGGTTTCGCGGAGGGGGCGTTTCTTCCCGAACTCGGGAGACAGCTATTTTGCGTGGTGGTCAAAAGCGATGGTTTGACAGAAAATCTAGGCAGGTATCCAATTCCTTGCTTCCATCTTCGGGGCGGGTACTCGCGCGCGAATCTCAACCTACAGTCGGTGCGGACTTGGCCTTCATGCGATGTTGGATTTCGTCGAAGTGCCACGGGCGAAAATCGTGAGTGTCTACTCCAACATCCATCGAAAGCGAAGTATCGAGGTTAGTCAGTCTGCCATGAGAGTGCCCGTACAGGTGCCAGACACCGTGAGATGAATGATTCCAGACGCGCATGGCGTAGTGGCAGAGAACGATTCGCTGGCCGTTGATTGAAACTTCCGGGAGATCGTTAAGCCAAGAGAATTCATGGATGAGTTTCCGGGCTTCCTTGTCGTGGTTACCGGGAACGGCGAATATCTTCTTACAGCGAATCTGGTGCCGGAATTCAGCAGCTCGTGTCTTTGAGCCGATGCAAAAGTCTCCGAGGAAGTACAGCGTGTCGTTTGCTTTTACGCGAGCATTCACACCTTCGAGAATTCTCTCATTCATCTCTTCGACGGTTCCGAACGGACGATTGCAGTAACGAATAATATTCTTATGCCCGAGATGAAAATCGGCGGTAAACCATATGTCTGACATTGTGCTTTCTCCAGAGTCCGGCATTCTGCCAATCAAATTCCCAGTAATAAGGCAGAATTGAGCGGGTTTGAGTTCGCTAGCCGCGAGCGAAGTTCGCGTGTTGGATTCTTGTCGGGAGCGAAGTTGTCACGCGGTATTGACGACGCGGACGTGCCCCTGGCGGCGTGACCGAGGCGCACGCTTCACGATGATCTCAACGTCGCGGCCAAGCAAGGTTAAGAAGTGCATGAGGCGTTCGGTAGAGAAACCGGAAAGCTGGCCACGTAAGAGCCGCGAGATTTTCGGCTGATCGATCTCTAATATCCGCGCTGCACGAGCTTGCGTGAGGCGTCGGCCTCGAATAGCCGCCGCGATGCGAATCGCAAGATCCGCTTTGGCAAGACGTTCTTCCGGGTCGGGAAGACCGATATCAGCGAAGACATTGCCACTGCCTTCTTCGACCTCGATTGTTCTAGCCATGTCCTGCTGCTCCCTTCTGAGCTTCAAGCCATTTGGCGTGTTCTGCTTGTGCTCGCTTGAGGCGCGATCTGATCAGATCAATCGCCGATTTCGGTGTCTTAATTCCGGCTTTTGATTTCTTCTGGAATGCATGCAAAGCGTATATCCGCCCTGCCAAGCGGACGGTATACACGGCCCGATATGTATCGCCAGCGTGGTCCTCCACGATTTCCAAAATTCCCGCGCCACCGAATCCTCGCAGAGGCTTCGCGTCAGCGTGCTTTCCGCCCTGCTGTGCCACGTAGAGCGCATAGCCAATCGCATCCTTGACCTCTTCTGGAAAGGAGGCGAGGTCGGCCCTGGTGCTCCCAATCCAAATGACTGGCTTAACGGCGAGCCGCACTGTCATTTCCATGTTATGCCTAAATGAGCATAAGAAGCAAGAGGTCGTTCTTGGAGGAGATGCGATTTGAAATAGCGAGCTTCAAACTGTGTCAAAACCCATGAGGGGGGGCCCCTGCCTCAAAAGCAGACGGCATGAGAAAGAGCCGCCCCAAATAAATTTTCACTGTGCCAGAATTCAATTTTCAATAGGGAGGGCTCCTGCTCAAAAAGCATGTGAACTGAAGCAGGCGTGCCCCCTGTGCCAAAAACGTGCCAGAATGCGATGTTTTTTGAACCGTTGGGGTTAGCTTTGAGCGAAAAGCAGATTCCCCAAGTTAATGAAAACACCGAAGAAGAGAATTAGCTGTTGGAGCCGTTGGAGTCGGTTGGTACGCGCCCAAGGCAGGCGCGCTACCAGGCTGCGCTACGCCCCGACAAATCCAGCCCTTGATTCTAGCGTATTTTGTAACTTTCTCTCTACCGCTCCGCAAGAACTGCTCCTCAACAGCATAATCTACCAACCATTTCGCCCGACTGGCCCGAGAGCACCCTTCGTTCTTTCTCGCGCCGCGCAGCGCTCCTAAAAAAACTGTTCTCTTTTGGACAGCGCGGCTAAGAGCATTCTCGCAAGCTAGGCCATGCATCAGGCTCAAAGCACGAAGCGATATCTTGGCTTGAATAGCAAAGCTAAAAAAGCCAACAAGTTGCAGTCTTTCGACCCGCAGATCTTCCTCGATACCGCCGGAGTGTCGAGAAAAATTGCCGAATTTCGCCGAGGCGAATCGATCTATTCGCAGGGAGCGCCCGCCGATAGCGTCATGTACATCCAGAAGGGCGGCGTGAAGTTCTCCGTGGTCAATGGCTCCGGAAAGGAAGCCGTCGTCGCCATGTTCGGTCCGAGCGACTTTTTTGGCGAGGGATGCATGGCGGGCCAGACGATCCGCATGGGCACGGCTACCGCCATTACGCCCACCACGATCCTCGTCATCCAAAAAGACGAAATGCTCCGCGTGCTCCACGCCGAGCATACGCTGTCTTCCCATTTCATCGCGTATATGCTCGCGCACAACATTCGGGTCGAAGAGGATCTGGTCGACCAGCTCTTCAATTCCAGCGAAAAGCGCCTGGCGCGCACGCTCCTGCTTCTCGCGCGCTATGGCAAACAGGATCAGCCGGACCGCATCCTGCCGAAAGTTTCCCAGGAAACCCTGGCCGAGATGATCGGTACCACCCGTTCGCGCGTGAATTTCTTCATGAACAAATTCAGGAAACTGGGCTTCATCGAATATAAGGACAAAATCAAAGTCAATAAGTCCTTGCTCACCGTGGTTCTCCACGAGTAAGGCGCAGCGGCCTTTCCCGCATAAGCGTGTGCGCATTTCAGGACCCGGCAGCAAAAGTGTCCAAAATTGAACAGGCCGCCGTGTCCAACCCGTGTACCATGAAATTGGGATGGGTGTTTGTATACCTTGCGATCAGCTCCACCCCTGCTGGCCAATCGGCCGGAAACCACGCGCGTTAAGGATTCCGAGTTCCATTTCCTAAAAAACTACCGCGTCAAGCCATTCAAGAATGTAACCGTAGGCGGGGTTGTCGCGCCATTTGAGATGTAACCGAAAGGGGAGGCGCGCCGCCGTCGTGGCTGTGGGAAAGTGTGAATCCCGCGGGTTGTGCG
>Ga0307372_10004082_pt1 | contig 22808 bp, 21 predicted proteins | sample OX1MG_FD_202533 | JGI IMG/M metagenome (GOLD analysis project Ga0307372, IMG submission 202533) | Soil microbial communities from Risofladan, Vaasa, Finland - OX-1 | ecosystem: Environmental > Terrestrial > Soil > Coastal area > Acid sulfate soil | place: Finland: Risofladan, Vaasa | collected...
TCGTAGCTGAATTCATCCGAACTTCACGCATGCCTTCAACTTCGCCAAGACCCTCAAAACCTAAAATCTCTTCGTAGAACTTGGCAGAGCTTTCCTTGTCTCGCGAGGGAATGATTGTATGGTCAAAGTAGAGGGCGGGCACTATGAGAAACAGGAAGGCGCTCATTATTAATATCTTCATGCTTGCCAATTTGCTAGCGCCTCAACTCTCCGGCGCGTGGCTGCCCAATTTTGGGTCAAGGCTTACACAGAGAACCGGTGAATGGGAATGGTATCGAAATAGGTTCGCTAGCGCGAATCTTCGGGACGGCGTTTTCCGCGCCTCTTGCGGCGGAAGAAGCGGCCCTCGCTTAGAGTGCGAACTTGATGCTGACTTCCTTGTCCAGCTTCTTCAGCTCGGTCATCACGTGCTCCCTGTCCTCTTCGGAGGATACGGTCCTGTAGACGAGGCCCTTGACGACACCGTGCTCCCTGAATGTGTCCAGATACCAGCCGCAGACCAACCAGTCGTGAGGCTGCTTCTTGTTTCTCAATACGGTGATTGCATTGTAGGGGGTTGGGTGGTATATGTGGACGGGGTTCGTCTCATACTGCCTCTTGACGTCCATGGGGATCATCTGCGCGCCCGTCGGGATAGACTCGAGCCCTGAGGCCTGCCTCGGTTTCGTTGGCCGTCCTCCGGAGAATGGGTTCTTCATGTGGCCGCTCTTGGTTAGCGTCGGCGACCGGCGGTAAAACCTTTACCTTCCTGCGGGCGTCTAGAACTCGAAAGCGACAAGCTAATAGTGAGCCGCCCGGGAGAAAGTCCGGCAAGCCTCACAGTGACCGAAGAAGCAGGTAGCGACAAGAAGCGACGCGGCGAATCCGCCGAGGGGCGCTACTTCGTGAGGCAGGCGACGGGGCTGGTAAGGCAGTTCTCGGCGATCGACGTCTTCACGTGGAGCATCATCTTCTTCCCGTGGCTCACGAGCTGGGCAGGCATCTTCTGGGTCACGCCGGACTACTATCAGAACGTCAACTACTATGCGAGCCTCGCCGTCTGGGCCGTCATTGCCATCGTCATCGTGCTTCTCTACTGGCAACTGACCAGCGTGATGCCCCGCTCTGGCGGGGACTACGTCTTCATCTCCAGGGTGCTCTCGAGCCCGCTCGGGTTCGTCGCGAGCTTCCTGTTCTTCGTGGCCATCCTGATCTCTGCGGGATCCGGGTCGTACTGGGCGTTCTCCGAGGCCGGGACGCAGCTGTCCTTCGCAGGGCAGGTCCTCGGCGACAAGGGCATCGAGTCCCTGGGGAACTTCCTCACTCCTGGAGTGTCGGGCTCGCCCGCGGCGCTGATGGCAGTCGGGATTACGATCCTTGCGGTCGGGGCGGTGCTGGTGATAGCCGGAGGGAGGCTCTTCCGGATCGTCGTCTACTCCTTCTTCGGCTACGGCGTCTTCACGATGCTGCTCGTCATAGCCGTCTTCCTCACGAGCAGCCACGCGGACTTCGTCAGGGCCTACGACGGCTACTTCCAGGGGGGCGTCGCCAAGGTCTTCTCGGACGCCGCCTCGGCCGACTACTCTCCCGGCGCGAGCCTCGCGAACCTCGGCGCGGTAGTCCCGCTCCTCTTCGTCAGCATAGGCCCTTACCCGGTCATGCAGTTCGTCGGCGGTGAGATCCGGAGGCCGCACACCTCCCTTCTGTACGGCCTGGTGCTGGCCGAGGGGACATCGATCGCGATCTGGTTCGGGCTCACATACATGCTCGACAAGGTCGTCGGCCTCCCGTTCATAGAGGCGTGGGCGATCCAGAACGGAGGGGGTTCTCCGCTCTCGACGGTCCCGACGGCGTTCGCGACGGTGCTCAACCCGAGCAGCCTGCTCCTCTGGCTGATCGTGATAGGCCTCTTCATCGGAAACATCGGCTGGTCGTGGCTGAGCCTCGTCTTCATCAGCAGGCTCTTCTTGGCGTGGTCGTTCGACAGGGTGATGCCGCAAAGGCTCTCGCAGGTCAGCGACAGGTTCCACACGCCTGTCAACGCCATCGTCCTCGGTGCCGCCCTCGCGTTGATACCGATGTACCTCCAATACTTCACCTCCTTCATCTCCGCCCAGGTCAACGCCATCTTCTTCTACAGCATCGTGTGGTTCCTCGCTGCGGTCAGCGCGGTCTTGCTCCCCTTCACCCGGCGCGCGGTCTACGAGTCAGCGACGGTGGGGAAGAGGCGCGGCATCCCCCTGATCTCGGTGTTGGGCGCCGTGGCGGCCGCGCTCTTCGCTTACTTGGCGTACAACAGCGTCGCGAACCCCGCGGTGGGGCCTTTCCAGACGTCCGCGCAGGTCGTGGTAGGAGCTGTAATCCTCGTCCCTGTCGCGATATACGCGCTGTCATACAGATACCACAAGAGAAGGGGGGTCGACCTCCGCCTCGCGCAGTCCCAGCTTCCTCCAGAGTAGGCGCAAAAACGAGAATGAACGCCTCGCTTCAAGGGGAGGATGGGTAGATGCGCGCCCGGACGAGAATCATCGACGCGCACGCTCATGTGGGCCGGTTCGGAAGCTGGGCGAACGTCTCTTGCACGGCTGAGGAGCTGCTGGAGAAGATGGACGCCTCGAACGTGGAGCGCTCGGTCCTTTTCGGTCCCGACAACCTGCTGGTCCGGAAGGCTGTGCGCAGATACCCCGAGAGGTTTGTGGGATACGTTTGGCCGAACCCCCACGACAAGGGAGCGCTCCCCCTTGTGGTCGAGTCCGTGAAGCGATGGGGGTTCAGGGGGATAAAGCTCCATCCGCTCGTCCACGCGTTCCTCCCCACCGATGAGGAGGTGCTGCCGATAGTCGAGTTTGCCAGGAAGGAGGGGATACCGGTCGCGATCCACTCCGGCCATCCCCCGTTCTCGCTGCCCTGGAGCATCGGCGAGCTCGCCGAGATGTACCCGGATGTCAGAATCGTGATGCTCCACATGGGCCACGCGCACGGTGTCTACATGCAGGCGGCGATCAACACCGCGAAGAAGTACGACAACATCATCCTCGAGACCTCCGGCGTCTCGATGCACTCCAAGATCAAAGAGGCAGTAGAGACCGTGGGAGAGGGGAGAGTGGTCTTCGGATCGGACTATCCGTTTCACGACTACTCGGTAGAGCTCCAGAAGATCGAGGTGGCGGGCCTCACGGAGAACCAGAGGGAGCTCGTGCTGCACAAGAACACGCAGAGGCTCCTGCTCTGAGCGTCGCCCATCCATCGTCGTCTGGTCAGATCAGGCCGCGGCGGGGGAGAGGCTCTTCACATAGGCGGCCTCGTCGAGCTTCGAAAAGCTGAGGTCGAGCGACTGCCCGGGGCGCATGAGCTCGAGCAACGCCTGCCCGCTCTCACGCTCCCTCCAGTATGTCTCGCCGAACCTGGCCACGAGGGAGTTCCGGAGCTCCAAGGCCCTCACGGCCGCGATAAGGTAGGAGGGAGAGTAGAGGATGTAGTCGGGCATGACGTGGTGGAGCTTCCAGTAGGCTCCGGGATACCTGATCCCGAGGAAGCGCTCGGTCAGGTCGGAGTACAGGCTGTCAAGGGCCTCGAAGCTCAGCCCGTCGTGCCAGTAGCGAAGTTTCAGTGTGGAATTCGCGGCATAGAAGGTCGCGAAGAAGAGGCTGTTGAAGCGATAGCGCCGCAGGATGTCCTCGGCGACCTCATCTGAGAGACCCAGCTCGGCGGTGAGGAAGGACTTCTCATGGATGAGCCCCTCGAAGAAGATCGAGAAGATTTCGGCGACGCCGTTCGCCACCCCGTACCTGTCCGGGAAGCTGGCGCGCTGGTCGATTGAGGAGAAGTGGATGCCGTGCCCGAATTCGTGAAAGACGGAGGAGAAGTCCTCGAGGGGGTTTGCCTTCCTGTAAGAGATGCGGACGTCTGCAGGGATCTTGATTCCGGAGCAAAAGGCGGAGGCGCTCTTCCCCTCGCGGTCTACGTCGTCAACGACAATCTTGGAGGCGTCCAGCCCCATCCGCTTCATCGTCTTGACGATCTTGCCGATGGGCTTCTCCTTGGTGGGCAGGTTCTTCGCGTATCTCCTGAAGACCCGGTTCCTGAAGAAGTAGTAGTCGTCGTAGTACTCCGCCGGCCTCCCTATTATCTCGGCCGAATAACCGCTGAGCGAGTCCCTGAACGGCGCGCTGGCCAGCTCGCCGAGCTTCTGGACCATCGCGGTCAGGCCGTCGTATGAGACCCCCTCGTGCTCGAGATAGGCCGAGAGGGGGTCGGTCCCGAACTGCGCCACCAGCGCCCTGTAAGTCTCGAACCTCTTTCGGACGAGCGGCGCCAAGATGGACGACTTACGGATGAACTCGTCGAAGACCGCCTTTCGTGCCGCCGAGTCGTCGGTGCTGGCCGCGAACTGCCTCCACGACCCCCAGTTCACCGGGGCGCCGCCGAACTCGAACTTGCTGGATACCACCTTCGTGGCCCTCGCCTCGTAGAGTTTGAGGAGCTGCTTGTAGGTGACCGCCATCCCGACAGCGCTGACGGACAACAGGAACAGCGCCCTGTCGCCTTCCTCTTCGCGGCCGCGGCCCCGGAGGTAGCGTGTGTAGTGCGTCTTCGTCCTGCTCTCCAACGAGGCGAGCCTCCTCTTTTCGAACTTCAGCCCGACGAGTTGCTTGAAGTAGAGCAGGTTCTTCGCTGTCTCGAGGGACTCCGCTTCCTTCGTCCAGGAGTCGATTGATGAAGAGGCCATCTGCGGAGGTCGGACGTCAGGCCGATAATATGTCTCTCGTCGAGAGGTGAAAGACTCCGGCCTTACGCTCGCTACGGGCCTGTCCACTAGGCGCCGGGCCGATTCAGACCCCACTTGGTCCTCACGCTCTCCTCGAGCTTGTAGAACAGGACCCGGTCGGCCGTAAGGCCTATCGCGAATATCACTATCATCGAGACAATCACCTCGTTCATCTTCAGGAACTGGCTGCCATCGTATAGAATGCCCCCAAGACCGATCGCTCCCATGAGCATCTCCGCTCCGATTAGGGCGTGCCACGCGAACGACCATGCCTGCCTCACCCCAGCGATCAGCGAGGGCATAGCCGCCGGCATCATCACGCCGCCGAAGAGCGAGAGGCTCCCGCTTCCCATGTTCTTGGCGGCCTTGATGTAGATGGAGGGGGTGTTCCTCAGCCCGCTGTAGGTCGACATCATAATGGAAAAGACCGAGCTCAGCACGACGACGAAAAGAATCGCGGTATTGTCGAGCCCGATTATGATTATGGCGAACGGCACCCAGGCGAGGCTTGGGAAGGACTGGAGCCCGAGGCTGAAGGAGTTCATCACCCTTCCGAAGCGCTTGAAGTAGACCATCAGTACGCCGATCCCGACGCCGAGGACGAGCGTCAACCCAAAGTCTACGACTATCCGCTCGAGCGTGTCCACGACGGCTGACTGCAGTGTCCCGATCTTTGCCAGGAGCACAAACTCTGCCCAAGTCGCGCTCGGGGAGGGGAATAGGTAAGGCGGCCAGATCTTCAGCCAGAACACCACTTGCCAACCGGCGACGAAGACAACCAGGGCGACAGCGATGTCGAGGACGGTCGTGAGCGACTGCCTCCGCGCGCGCTTCGACCTACTCTCTGATATTGAGATCGCTTTCTCCTGTTGCAAATTTGTCTTCCTCTCTCAGATTCTTTAGTATCGCGCTTATCGTGCCCGTCAGCGCCGGGTCCTCGACGTCCCTGGGCCTCTTCAGGTCGACGATGTACTGCTCCTTTATCCTGGCGGGCCCGTGCGAGAGCATGATCACCCTGTCGCCCAGCGAGGCTGCCTCCCTGACGTCGTGAGTGACGAAGAGTATTGTCTTCCCCGTCCGCTCGTGGATCTCCTGCAGCTGGCGCTGGAGAGTCTCGCGAGTCCGGACGTCGAGGGCTCCGAACGGCTCGTCCATCAGGAGTATCCGGGGGTTCATCGCCAACGCTCTGGCTATCGCCACCCTCTGCTTCATCCCGCCGGAGAGCTGGTGAGTGAAGGACTTCGCGAACTTGGTCAGCCCGACCATGTCCAGGTACTGGGAGACGATCTTTCTGCGCTCCTCCTTCGGAACTCCCTGCTGCTTCAGGCCGAAGGCGACGTTGTCCTCGACGTTGAGCCATGGGAAGAGCGCGTCCTCCTGAAAGATCATCACGATGTCCGCGCCCGTGGTCGACACCCTCTGCCCGCTCACCACCACGTCGCCTCCGTCGTAGCTCTCGAGTCCCGCGATGATGTTCAGGAGCGTGCTCTTGCCGGAGCCCGAGGGGCCGATGATAGTCACGAACTCGCCCTCGCGCACGTCGAAGCTGATGCCGTCGAGGATGACTAGGTCCTCGAGGCCCGATCCGCCAGGGTTGGCATAGAGCTTCCTGAGGCCCTGGACCTGGAGTATCCTCTCGTTCCTGGCGAGGATGGGCGAGTATCCTACCCCGTCGTTCGCCTCGCCGGACGGCTTCGTTGCGAAACACCAGCTCCTAACCTGTGACCTGCGGGAGGCCGTACTCTTTTAGGAGAGAGTTCAGAATGGCGAGGTTGTAGAGTCCCGAGAGGCTTTGCGTGGTGGGTGCTGTGCTGCCGAGGTAGTTGAGCGCGAACGCGTTCTGTGCCTGCTGCAGCACGGAGGTCTCCAGCGGGCTGTCGGTGAAACTCAGCCTCGCCATCGCCGCCTGGACGATAGGTAGCCCCATCTGCCCTCCAGTCAGGTTGCTCATCACGTTGTTGAGGGTCACGACCGCCTCCTGCGGGTTGTTCTGTATCCATTGCGTCTCATAGAGGTTGGCGGTGACCACCTCCCTGACGACGTCGGGATGGGCCTGCAGGAAGGACGTGCTCACCACCAACTCCGTGGTCGAGAAGCCGTTTGGCCACAGGCTCGCCTCGTTCAGGAAGATGTGTGCGTTCGCGTCCGCGACGAGGATCGCACCCCACGGCTCGGGGACCCACGCGCCGTCGACCTGACCCTTTTCCATCAGCGTCACGATGTTCGCGTCGGACGTATCGACGACCGTGACATTCCCTGTCGGCGAGATGCTGTAGCCGTTCTGCAGAAGGTAGTGACGCAGTGCGATGTCCTGAGTGTTGCCGACGCCAGGCGCGGCGAAGGTCTTCCCTCCGAAGTCCTTGACCGAGCTGATGTTCGAGGCGTTCCTCACCACGAAGACGGCCCCGCCGTTCGCCACCCCTGAGACAATCTGGAGCGCCGTGCCGTTCGAGGCCAGGTAAGCGTTGACCGCGGGGCTGGGTCCCACATAGGCGATGTCGATCCTGTTGGCCAGGAGCGCGGTCATCTCGGGAGAGCCCGACGTGAAGAGGGTGGCCTGGATTTTCGTCGAAGGTCCGACGAACTTCTCGAAGTCTCCGTTCGAAAGCCCTATCATAGCCGGGGCGTGGTTGAGGTTCGCGAAGTAGCCGATGCGGACCGTAGAGACGGAATTGTCGGTCGGGGGATTCGCGGGGAAGGTGAGAGGCGCGGCCGTCGTGCTGGAGGAGAGGGTCGCGCTCAGGCTGCTGGTCGAGGTCGAGCTCGAAGTCGTGTTCTGGCTGGCGCGGCTGGTCGAGGTCTGCGTGGTGGATTTAGACGATATCGCGACGTAGCCCACCGCGACGACCAGAGCGACCACCACCACTGCAACAACTATGTACCTGCCCGCCGTGGCTGACCTCGCACCCTCAGGTCTCTTCATCTTCTTGACGCCGAGGAGGTGTAATTATAGGTAATTAACCTTTGATTATATATAATTACGATGTTACTTCATGCCAACCCTACCATTCCCCGCGGCGCCGATTCTTCCGCGACCCGAATACATAATTATCAGTAATTGGGCCTGTGCCACGAAACGCCGTGACGAAGTACACATCTGTCTCGATTCCCCTCACCCTCCACAAGAGGTTGGAGAAGCTGATTGCGAAGAAGACCGGCTTCAAGTCGGTCTCGGATTATGTAACCTATGTTCTTCGCGAGGTGGTAGCGATGCACGAACTCAAGGACGTCCCTGAGCCCTTCACCAGCACGGACTTGGACGAAATCAAGGCGCGGCTCCAGGCCCTGGGGTACCTGTAGGCGCGCGAAGATGACGAGCTCGCCTCACGGAGGGAAGCTGGTCCAGATCAAGCAGACCTCCAGTGACTCCCCGTCCCTTGGGGGGTTCAAGGAGAACCAGAAGTTGAAGGTCAGCAAGGAGACTGCGACTGTCGTCGCGAACATTGCGAACGGGATATTCAGCCCCCTTGAAGGATTCATGAAGGAGAACGACTACCTGAACGTCCTCGAGCACATGCGCTTGGAGAGCGACCTGCCGTGGACGATTCCGATCCTCCTCCTCGGCCGGAACGACCACGACTTTGGATCCGGCGACGAGATCCTGCTCGTCGACGAGTCTGATCAGCCAGTCGCCCTCATGGAGTACGAGGGGAACTTCGAGATATCGAGGGAGGAGTACGCGAGCAAGGTCTTCGGGACGGAGGACAGGGCGCACCCCGGCGTCGCGAAGATATTGACGGGGGACGATCGCGCCATCGCCGGGAAGCTCAAGGCCGCCGTGAAGCCCGACCACGGCGAATACGCGGACTACACCCTGACGCCGAAAGAGACGCGGATACTCTTCTCCGAGAAGGGGTGGAACAGCGTCGTCGCCTTCCAGACCCGCAACGCCCCCCACATCAACCACGAGTATCTGCAGAAGAGCGCTCTCGCCCTGGTGGACGGGCTCTTCATCAACCCCGTCCTGGGGAAGAAGAAGGCGGGGGACTTCAAGGACGAGGTCATCCTTTCGACCTACAAAGCGATAACGGCGAACTACTACCCGAAGAGCTCTGTGGTAATGAGCGTGCTTCACTACGAGATGCAGTACGCGGGCCCCAAGGAGGCCATCATGCACGCCATCATGAGGAAGAACTTCGGGTGCACGCACATCATCATCGGACGCGACCACGCGGGAGTCGGGAGCTACTACGGGCCCTACGCGGCGCAGGAGATCTTCAAGGAGTTCCCCGACCTCGAGATAACACCTCTTTTCTTCAAGGAGTTCTATTACTGCAAGAGGTGCGCGGGCATCGCGAGCGAGAAGACGTGCCCTCACGGGGAAGAGGACAGGCTCAGTTTCAGCGGGACGAAGCTGCGGAAGATGTTCTCTGAGGGCGAGGTGCCGCCGAAGGAGTTCATGAGGCCCGAGGTCGCGCAAGCGATATTGAAGTTCGAGAGGCCATTCGTGGAGTGAGCAACTTCGTCCGAGCTACGAAGGGAGCCTGCCGAGGTCCGAAACGTTCTTGGTAACCAATTCCGGCGCGGCGCTAATAATAAATGACCAAGCATTAAATATGGTAAAAGGCGGCCCGAAATTGAAACTTGCCATCCAAGACGCACGAAATCGTCCCGCGTAGATGGTAACCGAAGGGAGAGAGATTCAGCATGCCGAAGAAAGTAGCAGTCCTAGGCCTCGATTCCGTACCACCGGAGATTCTGTTTGACAAACTGATGGACAGACTCCCGAATTTCAGGAAGATCTACAACGAGGGGCTCCATGGCAAGCTCAGGACCTGCGATCCACCCATCACGGTGCCAGCGTGGATGGTCATGATGACCGGCAAGAACCCAGGCGAGCTAGGCATCTACGGGTTCAAGCACCGAAGGGGCCCCTCATACAGCGATGGCTATATCGTGACCTCGGCGAACGTCCACGAGAAGACCGTGTGGGAGGTCCTCTCCGACAAGGGGAGAAGGTCGATCGTGCTCGCCGTCCCGCCCGGCTACCCCGTAAAGCACGTGACCAACGCGAGCACGGTCTCTTGCTTCCTCACCCCCACGTCAGACCGCCCCTTCACGAACCCCGAGGACATGAAGGAGGAGGTAGTCAAGGCGGCGGGGGGGAAGTACATCTTCGACGTCACATTCCGGACCGAGAACAGGGCGGACCTGAAGAGGGAGCTCTTCGAGATGACCGAGAGGAGGTTCGACCTCGCGGAGCACATGGCCAAGACCAAGCCTTGGGACTTCTTCATGTTGCATGAGATAGGGTTCGACAGGCTCCACCACGCCTTCTGGAAGTTCTTCGACCCGAAGCACCCCAAGTACGTGAAGGGGAACGAATACGAGGGCATCGACCTCGAGTACTACTCGATGGTCGACGCGCGCATAGGGAGGCTCCTGCCGCTCTTCGGCGACGATTGCACCACGTTCATCGTCTCTGACCACGGCTCGAAGGCGATGAAGGGGGGTTTCTGCGTGAACCAGTGGCTGGAGCAAGAGGGCTATCTCACTTTCAAGAAGAAGGCGGACAAGCCCACCGAGCTGGACAAGACCGAGATAGACTGGAGCAGGACCAAGGCATGGGGGTGGGGCGGCTACTACGCGAGGATATTCTTCAACGTGAAGGGGAGGGAGGCGCAGGGCGTCGTGGAGCCTTCGGAGCTCGAGGAGGAGAAGAGGAAGCTAGCGGAGCGGATCTCAAAGATAAAGGACCACACCGGCCGGACGATGAAGAACTCGACGACCGAGCCGATCAAGCTCTACGGGACCGCGATAGGCGACAAGCCAGACCTCATGGTGTACTTCGACGACCTCGACTGGAGGTCGGCCGGGACGGTGGGACATGACTCTTTGTACATCTTCGAGAACGACACCGGTCCTGACGACTCTGTCCACTCTATGGACGGGATATTCATGATGCACAATCCTCGTCGCGACCTCAAGGGGAGGGAGGTCGTGGGAGCCAGGGTCGAAGAGATGGCCCCCACCCTTTTGACTCTGCTCGGGGTCGACCCTAAGGGCGAAGGTTTCTCCGGAAAGCTGATAGGCGAAGCATTAGAGGGCGCAACGCAATGACCGGCCCCGCCAAGAAAGAGGGATTCACGCTATGGATGACCGGCCTACCCGGGTCGGGCAAGTCGACGCTCGCGGGCGTGCTGAAGGCGAAGCTCGAGGCGGAGCATGGGATGTCAGTGGAGATACTGGACGGGGACGAGGTGAGGAAGGGGCTCTCGCGCGATCTGGGCCTGTCCAAGGAGGACAGGGAGGAGCACGCGTGGAGGGTCTCGTTCGTCTCGAAACTGCTCTCCAGGAACGGAGTCGTCTCGATAGTCGCGCTGATCTCGCCGTACCGCACCTCACGCGAGAGCGCGAAGCAGATGATAGGGCAGGAGAGGTTCGTCGAGATCTACGTCAAGGCCTCGCTCCAGGCCTGCGAAATGAGAGACCCCAAAGGCCTCTATGCCAAGGCGAGACGTGGCGAGATCACAAACATGACCGGGATACAGGACCCATATGAGGAGCCGGTCAACGCTGATATCGTGGTCGAGACCGAAAAGGGGACTCCCGAGGTGAGCGCCGAATTCATAATTCAGGAACTCCAAAGGCGCCGCAAGCTCTAACGCGCGAGAGGAGAATACCCCGCTTGCCCACTAGGGGACGGGCTAGAGATAGCCCGGATATCGCCTACGGACGAGCTTCCGCATCTCATCCGAGAGCCTGCTGTCGACGCTTTGCTGCTCTCTTGTCATTGACCCGGCCGCCGTCCCGCGGTTGGTGAAGACGTACGGCCCCTGGATGTAGCTGCCGGGCCCGGTCGGGGCGACAGGGTTCACCGCGCTGAGGAAGGCGAGGAGCCTGTCCATCCCTTCATGCGAGTCGTCGAGGAGAGCAGTGGCCTCCCGCGGGTTGACCCTCCGAAAGCCGAAGGAGAGCGGCGCCGGCGAGTTCCTGGAGAGGTCTTGGTCAGTCTTCGCGCCGAGCACGAAGGGCGACGGCTTGTAGATGGTGTCGAGCTTGAGATGCCACGACTCGTCGGGGCCTCCCACGCGGGCGTCGAAGAATCCGTTGCCGGGCGAAGGCGAAATCGTGAAGCTCCATCCTCGCGGGTTCTTGGAGTAGGATTGGAGTAGCACGCGGTAGAGGGCGTCGCCTTCGAGGATCTCCATCGCTAGCCTTGGAGACCGGCGCGGGGTAATTAAGGTGTCAGGACGACGAGGCACTTTCAGCTGGGCTTTGCGAGCGTGTCCTGGACGACGGCGGCCAAGGCCTTGATGAAGAGCGGCGATGTGTTGAGAGACTCGATCCGTGCGAACGCGATGCCGGCCTTCTCCGCCTGCTCCCTGGCGCCGATGTCGATGTCATAGAGCACCTCCAGGTGGTCTGCGAGGAACTGCATGGGCGCGATCAAGACGTGGCTGTACCCTCCCTCGCGGAGGCGCGGCATCACGTCGGCGAAGTCCGGTTTCAGCCACTCCTCGGGGGTGTGGCCGGCGCTCTGGTAGCAGAACATCCAGCGGCCTTCTTGCAGGCCCACGAGCTCGGCGACGGCCGCCGCGGTCTCCTCCAGCTGCTGGATGTAGACCGGCTCTCCCTCCACGACCCGGCGCGGCATGCTATGAGCGGTCAGGAGGACAGGGACATCCTCCCTGACCTTCGGCGGGAGGCGGTCGAGCGCCTCCGTCACCCTCTGGGCTAGCGCCTCGAGGAAGTAGGGCTGAAGGTGCCAGTCCTCCGCGACCCGCAGAGACAGGCCGTCGCGATGCAGGGCCGAGACCGCATCCTTCAGGGTCCGGATGTATCCATCCATGATTATCGGAGAGAACTGCGGCGACATGATGATCCCCACCACCTGCCCCGACTCTGGCGCGGCCGCGCGGACCACGTCGGCGATCAACGGGGGGGAGAACCGCATCCCGGCCACAACGGTGTAGAAGTTCCCGTCAGCAAACCCGTTCAGCGCCACCTCAAGGGCAAGGGCCTGCTCGTTGGTTATCGAGAGAAGAGGAGACTCGCCTATCAGGCCATAGCGGCGCCGGAACTCGGCGACCAAGGCATCGTCTGGTTCGCGCCCGCCGCGGATGTTTCGAAGGTAGTCAGGTATGTCCTCGAGTGTGGTCGGGGACCCATACGTCATCAGCACCACGCAGATCCGCTCTTGCCCGGCCACGCTCCTCCGGTCACCCCTATGCCCGGCGCCTCGTCGTCTCGTGCACCAGCCTGACTGCGTCGCGCAGGTTTTCCGGTTCGGTCTGCCTGAGGACGCCGTGTCCAAGGCTGAATATGTGTCCCGAGCGTCCCTTGGATTGCTCGACTATCATGCCTATCTCACGCCGCATTGGCTCGCCTCCCGCGAGCGCGAGGACGGGGTCGAGGTTCCCCTGGATCCCGACGCGGTTCTCCGACCGCCTCCAAGCGTCCGAGATCTGCACCCGCCAGTCTATGCTCAGCACGTCGGGGCCTGTGTCAGCGAATTGCTCGAGAAGGGAAGACGAGTTGGCGCAGAAGTGTATCCGAGGGACCCTCCCGCTTAACGAGTGTATGATCTCCTTAGTGTATTCGGACACGTAGCTCTCGTAATCCGACGGCGAGAGGCACCCCACCCAGCTGTCGAAGAGCTGCACCGCGTCCACCCCGTGCGACACCTGGCACGCGAGATAGCCAGTGATCATCTTGGTGAGCGCGCTCATGAGGCGGTGCCAGGTCTCAGGCTCGCGGTACATCATCTGCTTCGTCGTCTCGAGATCCCTGCTCGGCCGCCCCTCGATCATGTATCCGGCAAGAGTGAACGGAGCGCCGGAGAACCCGATCAGCGGGACCGCGTCGTCGAGCTTCTGGAGGGTGGCCTCGATGCCGTCGAAGATGTATCCGACGTCCTCCTCAGGGTTCAGGGTCCTCAGCGAGTTCACGTCGTCGAGGGTCCGAACGGGGTTCGTCACTATGGGGCCGACGTTCTCCTCAATCTTGAACTGGACACCCATCCCCTCGAGCGGGAGCATGATGTCGGCGAATATTATCCCGGCGTCGACGTCCAGCGCCCTAACCGCGTCGACGACCACCTGGGAGGCGAGCGCAGGGTCCCTCGCTATCTCGGTGACGGGCCTGTTCCCCTTGACCGCCCTGTAGCTGGGGAGGTATCTGCCCGCCTGCCGCATGAACCACACCGGCGTGTGCGCGGGCTCCTTCTTGTTGCACGCGTCCAGAAAGGTCGAGTTCATCGTGATGACAGCCCTCCGGCGCAATTCGCGAAAGCCTTCCTGCTGGCCTTGAGCGTCGCCTCCACGTCGGCATCGGTGTGGGCGGTGGAGACGAACAAGGTCTCGAAGGCCGAGGGCGGGAGATAGACACCTTCGTCGAGCATGGAGCCGTGGAACTTGGCATAGAGCCCCCTGTCGGTGCCCTTCGCCTCTTCGAAGTTCGTGACCCTTTCCTTCGAGAAGAACACGCTCAGCATGGAGCCCGCCCTGTTCGTTGTCACCGCCACCTCTGCGCGTTCAGCCTCCTCAAGAAGGCCCGCCTCCAGCTGTGCCGATATCGAGTCGAGCCGGCGGTAGCTGCCGGCTTCTTCCATGAGCGTGATCGTCGCAAGGCCGGCCGCCATCGCGACGGGGTTACCCGAGAGCGTCCCGGCCTGATAGACTGGCCCCTCCGGCGCGACCATCCGCATGAGGGCCTCCGTGCCCCCATAGGCGCCGACGGGGAAGCCTCCTCCAATCACCTTCCCCAAGCAGGTGATGTCTGGCCTGACCCCCAACACGGCCTGTGCTCCGCCCAGAGAGAGCCTGAAACCCGTTATCACCTCGTCGAAGACCAAGAGAGAGCCGTCCCTCGTGCAGAGCCTCCGCGCGGCCTTGAGGAATCCCTCCTTCGGCGGGACGACCCCCATGTTCCCGGCGACAGGCTCCACGATGACGGCCGCGAACCCCCCCTTGTTGGCCGCGAAGGCGGACTCTAGCGCCTCGATGTCGTTGTAAGGGAGGGTGATGGTGTCGGCCGCCGCGGCCGCGGGGACGCCCGCAGACGAGGGGACGTCGAGCGTCACAAGGCCAGACCCGGCGTTGGTGAGGAACGCGTCGGAGTGTCCGTGGTAGCATCCGGCGAACTTCAGCAGCTTGTCGCGCCCCGTGTAGGCTCTCGCTAGCCTCAGGGCAGACATCGTCGCCTCGGTGCCCGAGCTCACGAATCTCACCCTCTCGATGCTCGGGACTCGGGAGCAGATTTTCTCGGCGAGTTTCAACTCGTTTTCGGAGGGCGCGCCGAAGCTCGCGCCCCGGGCGAGCGCCGACGAGACCGCTCTGACGACCTTGGGATGGGAGTGCCCGACTATCAGCGGCCCCCAGGAGCAGACGTAATCGGTATAGCGGGCGCCGTCGGCGCTCCAGATCTGTGAGCCCCTTCCGCGCGAGATGAAGAGCGGCGTCCCCCCGACGGCCTTGAACGCGCGGACGGGGCTGCTCACTCCGCCGACCATGACCTTCCGCGCGCGCGCGAAGAGCGCCTCAGACCTTGCCCGGCGCGCCTTCGAATATTTTGTTGCCATGTCTAGGACCCCTCTCCCTCTCACCTGCGCGTAGCTTCCTAACCAAGGAGCCTGAGAAGCCGGGTCAGGTCGGTCCTCACGCAGGTGAAGATCGGCGTCTCCAGCTCCGTGTACTTGCTCGCCTCGGTGCTCCTGAGCTCCTCGACAAGGGCCAAGAACTCGGCGGGGTCGTCGCCTTCGAACGCGAGCACGAACTCCTGGTCGTCGAGCCCGAAGGAGTAGCCCGTGTTTATCTTGATCTTTGGATACTTGCGCCCCACCTTGAAGTGCTCCCCCATGATCCTCTGCCTCTCGGCGAAGGGCAGCCCGTACCAGCTCCTCATCTTCACGAACGGGTAGACGAACATGTACTTCGCTTGCTCCGGGATGAGGCCTTCATCGCCCTCGAACCCCGGGTGCTTGTGCGAGCGGGTGTAGTGCGATTGCCTGGTGATGGCGAGGTAGGAGTACGGGATCTCCAGGTGCCTCCCGAGCCTAGTGGCGAGGACCGTCGAGACGAGCTCCTGGAAAGGCTCCAGCGTCGCCGAGTCGGCAAGTATCATGAAGTCTGCGTCCCCCCTGATGCCGACGAGCGAGAAGAGCTGGAGCTCCAGGCCTGCCTGGCTCTTGGTGAGGAGGGCGGTCAGCTCAGCCCTCGCCGCCTCCCGATCGGCGTCCGGAAGGGACCTCCACTCCCTCGCGACCTTGAAGAAGGTGTACTTCAGGAAACGCGACCCGGTCGCCGCCGTCTCGCTGTCGACCTGGGCCGTCGGACTCTCTTCCATCTTCTTCACTGCCCCTCTCTCAGCCAGCCCGCGAGCTGCTCGGCGAAATAGGTGATTATGATGTCCGCGCCCGCCCTCCTTATGGACGTCGCCACCTCGACCGCTGCGCCCTTCTCGTCCATCCAGCCCTTCGCGCTGGCCGCCTTGATCATCGAGTACTCTCCGCTGACGCTGTACGCAGCCAGGGGGACGTCGTACCTTGCGCGCGCCTTGCCGATAACATCTAGGTAGGCAAGGGCGGGCTTGACCATGATGATGTCCGCGCCCTCCCTGATGTCGGAGTCGATCTCCCTCATCGCCTCCCTCGAGTTCGCCGGGCTCATCTGGTAGGTCTTCCTGTCGCCGAAGGCCGGCGCCGACTTCGCCGCGTCCCGGAACGGCCCGTAGAACGAGGAGGCGTACTTCGCGGAGTAGCCCATCACCAGCCTCTCCTCGTAGCTCGAGTCGTCAAGCGCCTTGCGTATCGCGAGGACCTGCCCGTCCATCATCGCGCTCGGGCAGACGACGTCGGCCCCCGCTCGGGCGTATTGCAGGGCCGCCTTGGCCAAGAGAGGGACGGTCAGCTCGTTGCTGACGACGCCGCCGCCGTCCAACACGCCGCAGTGCCCGTGGGAGGTGTACTCGCACAGGCAGACGTCCGCCGCCACCGCGAGCGAATCGAAGTGGCTCTTGAGCTCGGCTATGGCCCTCGGGACGACGCCGTCGCTCGAATAGGCCCCGCTCCCCGACTCGTCCTTGGACCCCGGTATCCCGAAGAGCAGGACGGACCTCACGCCTTCGTCGAAAAGTCTGCCGACGTAATCCGAGACGGTGTCGACCGAGTAGCGGTTGATCCCGGGCATCGCCTCGACCGGCTCCACGACGCGCTCTCCGTCCTTGACGAAGACAGGTGCCATGAGGTTCGAGGCGTGGACCCGATTCTCCTTGAGCATCTCCCGGATGGCCTCCGTCCGCCTGAGCCTGCGGAGCCTCTCGTCCACTCTCCCGCTCGGACGGCCGGCTCGCTCCTCAAGCATTCATCTTCCCTCCCCCTGGGCGGCGCTCTCCAGCTCTGCGACGAGGCCCTCGATTGTATGAATCTTCGGCGCGATGATCCGCTCGAAGCCGCGTCCTCGTGCCGCCTTGGCCGTGACCGGTCCGATGCAGACCGCGAGAAGTCTCTTTGTCAAGACGGACGCTGCCGCGTCCGAGTCGAGCCTCTTCATGAACGCTTCTACCGCCGAGGGGCTCGCGAACACAATCGCGTCCGCGCCCCTCAATGCGGGCTCCTTCGCCTCTTCCTCGTCTGTCGCGACCGAGGACGTCCTGTAGACTGCCAAATCGGTGACCCGGAAGCCCTCTCGCTGCAGGGTCGCGACGACCTCTGGGTCCCCGATGTCCGCCCTCAAGATGAGGAGGCGCCTTCCGCGCGCTCTCGGCAGTTGCTCGGCGAGCGCCCTGGTAAGATATGCGGAGGGGACGAAGCCCACATTGATCCCTTCCCTTTGCAGGGCGGCTCTCGTCTTCTCGCCGACGACTGCGACCTCGGGCTTTCCGCCCCAGGGCATGGCCAACGAGAGCGCCTTCATCCTCTGCGCAAAGAACTCTGCCCCCGTCTGGGAGGTGAGGAGGAGCCAGTCGAACTCCCGCAGCTTCTTCAGGCTGGCGTCGACGCTCGACCAGTCCTCGGGCGGAAGAAACTCGATCGTGTCTACTTGGATAGGCTCGAAGCCGAAAGCCTTGAGACTCCTCGCCAGCTCGGCGTTCCCCTTCCTCGACCTGGTTATCACGACCTTCGTGATCTTTCGGGCGCCCGCGACCTGGGCCTTCATGACGCAGCTCCCCTGCGCGTCTTCGCGCCTTCGAGCAGCTCCTCGGCCAATCTCGTTCCTAGGTCGACCGCTTCGCTGCTGGGCCCTGCGACCTCCTCCTGTCTGAACTCGCTCCCGTCTTCCTTCGCCAGCATTCCGACCATCCTAATCCTCGCTCCCGACACCCTCGCGCATCCCCCCACGGGCACGTTGCAGTCTGCGCCCAGCCGCTGGGCGAAAGCCCTCTCGCATCTGGACTCGAGCCCCGTGAGCTCGTCGTCAATCTTCGTCAGGACCTCGGCGATGTCTCGGTCGTCCTCCCTCATCTGGACGGCGATGATCCCCTGCCCGACCGCCGGGACCATCTCGTCGATCGAGAACCTCTGGGAGATGCGGGCGCCCTCCCCGATCCTCTCCAGACCTGCGACCGCCAGGACGATGGCGTCGAGGTCGCGAGCGCCGCCCCCCATGACTTTCCGGAGGCGCGTGTCCACGTTGCCGTGAAGCTCGACGACCTCGAGGTCTCGCCTCATCTTCAAGAGGTGCGCTTTCCGTCTCAGGCTGCTCGTCCCCACCCTGGCGCTCTTGGGGAGCGTCATGATGGTCCCGCCGTTGTTCGTGAGGAGGGCGTCACGCGGGTCGCTCCTGGGAGGAGTCGCGCCGATGGCCAGGCCCTCCGTCTGGTCGCTCGTCAGGTCTTTCATGCTGTGTATGGCGATGTCGATCTTGCCGTCCAAGAGCAGGATCTCTATGTCTCCCGTGAACGCCCCTTTTGCTCCGGCCCGGCCGAGGCTCCGCTTCGCCGCTGGCGGCATACGGTCGCCGAGCGTCTTGACGGGGACGAATTCGAGCGCGAGGCGGTCCCCGAACCTCCTCTTGATGAGGTCTGAGACGATCGCCGTCTGCGCCTGAGAAAGCCTGCTGGAGCGAGCCCCGATCCTCACGCTGAGGACGCCCACTACTTCCCCCCCTGGGCGAAGATTCGCTGGACTACGTCGAGGCGCTGGTCTTGCGGAAGCTCAGGGCTCGATGACTTTGCGAAGCTGGTCGGGGGCGCGAGGAGCTTGCTTACCAACCTCTTACTCATCGCCTCGACCACCTTCCTCTCCCTCTCCGAGAGGCTAGGCAACCTCCTCAGTGCCGCATCCGTCTCCTCTCTGCGAGTGCTCTCCGCCCATCGGTAGACTTGGGAGAGCGCTGAGGACTGCCTGCTCGCGAGAAGCCACCGTGAGAAGCTCTCGGCTTCGGCGAAGACCAGCTCTTCTGTACGCCGCGCCTCCTGATCGAGCGAAGGGGGACGCGAAGTGAATACCTTTGCGAGGTCTTCGAGGTTGTAGACCTCCACCCGCCCCGCGTCAAGCTCTGGGTCGATGTTTCTAGGGAATGCAAGGTCGAGGATCACCCGCCGCCTCCCGTCCAGGTCGCCCTTCCTCAGGACGTAGCCGCGGTGCTTCGTAGCGGAAATTATGAGGTCGCACTTTGCTGCGACGCGCCTCAGATCCCTGTGTGAGACGAGCGTCGCGCGCGAGAATGATGGGAGCGACGCCCTCCGAGTCGCCACGTAGAGCCTCGCGCCGTCGAGCTGGCTTGCTGCCAGCCTCGTGGTCTTACCCGTGCCTATCAGGAGGACGTTTCGTGGGGGCCGCGGCAGACGGCCGAGCGCGAACCTTAGGGCCATGGAGCTGACGGACTCGTCCGCCTGCTTGAGGGTCTCCCTCGCCCGCTTGCCCACGTTAACAGAAACGTCGAATAGCGCCGATAGGCTTCCTCGCGAAGACCTTGACGTCCTTGCGGCGATTCCCGCATCCTTCACTTGCGAGAGTATCTGCTCCTCCCCGAGCACCATCGAGTCAAGACCTGACGCTACACGGAAGAGGTGCGCTATCGCGTCGACGTCCTTATGGACATAGATCGAGCCCTTCTTCATCCCTGGCGTCTTGGACAGCCACGTAAGGAACGCCTCCTCTGCGGCCTTCTGGGAATCGGCGGCGATGAGAATCTCGATCCTGTTGCAGGTTACCAGCTGCGCGAATTCCTTTATCCCCGACAGGCGGGGGAGCTTGGCCGACTCGCGCGAAAGCCTTCTGGCCAAGGCCTCCCTGAAGGCCAGAGAGGAGGTCTTGAAAGAAGTGCCGACAAGGATTATCGAAGAGACTCTCCCCGCCGTGGACGTCTTCGAAACTGCCTCTCTCGCGCCCTTGGCGTCGTCAGTGCCACCTCCCCCGAAACCCCTCTGTCCGGGTATGGAAACAGTCTCCGGCTGCGCGACCAGAGTAGACTTCAAGGACTCATCGACGACCCCGAATTTTGTTATTTAACGTTTGTTAGCTTAGCCCCTTCTCGGTCTGATCTTCTGAGTTTCTTGGCTCGTTAGCCTCTAGAGAGCCTCCCGAGGCCCGGGAAGTGCCATGTGCGGAAAGCAAACAGAGGAAGCCCCCTGTGGAGAGGGGCGCCGGTTGGTCTCCTAAAACTTAGGAGGCGGGCTTCCTGCCTCTCATGGCAAGATAGCCCGTTGCGATGATGAAGATCACGGCTACCGCCGCGACTCCATACAGTGCAGTGGAGCTGCCTCCGGAGACTGACGTGCTTACTGATGTGCTTACTACGGTCGTAGTTGAAGTAGCGCCTCCCGCCCCTGATGCTGTGACTGTGCTTACGACAGTTGTGGTTGTGACAGATCCTGCACCGCTCGTTGGTTGACCTTGCAAGCTCAACGCCACGATATCACCCGGTACAGCCGTACCCCAACTGACGAGGCCGGCGGTAATCGGGAAGACGATTTCCACCTGCCCGGTGATCGTCGCTCCGATGGTTGCGAGCTCGTTTAGCGGGCCGCCGATATAGAGGTCTTGAATCAAGTTGCCCGTCGTGGCATTGAGCATCTGGATGTCTCCTGATGACAATGTAGCGAAGACGATTCCGCCGCTGTTAGTTAGACCTCCACGGTATCCCTGGGTCGAGATGAAGTGATGCCAGACGGATTGTCCGGTCGCCGCGTTGACCGCGGTGACTGTGGAGTTGTCCTGTGTTCCAGCCAAACCGCTCGCACCAGGCGGAGGGAAGTTTGCCATCCCGGAGTTCGTCTTGTAATTGGAGGCGTTGGGGGCGACATAGTATGCGAGGAGCGGCACGTTCTGGGTCGCAATGAAGATGAGGTTCAGAGCCGGACTATACGAACCCTCGTTTTCAATTCCGGCGTACTCCGAGGGGAAGTATATCGTCTTGTTGAGGGTTGGGTTCATGAATGCGTAGTTCATCTGTGTGCTGTTCAATGGGTTGAGCATGTAACAGTACGTGCACCGGGGCAGTATGCTCGCAGGTGGCGTATACGCCCAGATGAGCTTGCCCGTCACTGCGTTGAGCTCATAGAGATACCCGTCCTTGCACGTCTTCCATAGGACCTGGGTATTTGCGCCGTTCACGGTTTCGTTGCCCATCGCCTGCCACCAGGAGCAGTCGTAGTCCCAAATGTCGTGGGCAGTAGCCTGGAAGCCCCAAATCCAATTGCCCGTGGTTACGTTGAGCGCCAGGACAGCGGCAGACCAGAGGTCTGGGCCCGGAGTGCAGGGGCTGTTGTATGGGTCCTTGTTGTTAGTGTTGACGAATGCCATACCGCTGGAGGGACCACTGCCCAAGAGCCAAGGCGCCCCCCAACCAGCAGCGGTTGAACCTGTCGAAGAGCCGCCAGTGTAAGCGGCGCACTGGGCGCTCTGGCCAAGATAGCCCCAATCATTGTAGAGGGTAGAGTTCAGCTGCGAGCTCGATAGGGCCTTTAGGTCGACCACCGCAGTGCTGGGTATCAGGCCGCCCGCGTTATATGCCGGTCCTGGGTAGAAGATCTGAGCGCTTGACATGTTATTGACCTGAGAGATGTCCCAGTATGGATTGACGGGGACGTTGCTTCCAGGTTGTGGGGGCGTGCAGTACGTCGTCCAGAGGGGTGTTGGTGGTGTCTGAAGGATATTCCAACCGCGGTAGAAGCAACGGCCTGTCGCGGGAGAGGAACCGCTCCCGATTGACGTTATAGCAATGCCCCGGTTCTGGTCAATTAAGATGTTGGGCGCTATAGGGGACTCTATGGAGGTAGCCGAGTTACCTTGTACCATGTTCATGCCAGTGAAATAAGTAAAGTTCAGCTCGTATGCGCCGGTGAGCGCGTCGATGGCATAGATCTTGAGGCCAGGAACGGCATACCAGAGCGTCGGGGTCCCGTGGAAGAGCTTCGTCGTGAACTGTTCGGACCCGTCGTGAAGGTGGAGTGCGACTCCACTGATCCCAGTGATGCCGGCGGTGCTGTTGAGGGTGATCGGCAGGACGTCATTCCAAAGCACGTTACCGTTGGCCGCGTTGAGAGCGAACACCTGTCCGTACTGGGTTATTGTGTAGATAGTCCCATTGATTATCATTGGCGCCGTATCAACGCCACTGCCTCCGGCACCTGCATAAGTCAGCAATGCAGTGGGCCTGATGGGAAGCGGGAAGAGCCAGCTCATGCGCAAGTACTGGGCGTTTGAGCTGTTGATCTGGTTCTGGGGGTTGTAATTCTGGTTGAACCCATTGCCGTTGGCGGCTCCCCAATTGGCCTGCGCCTGCGTCAGCGGCGTCGCGGCCGCGACGGGAGCCGCCGCGGAAGGAACCGCTGAGTTGGCGTGGGCGCTAACCGGGTTAATCAGGACCGACGCGCCGACCCCTGAGAAGATGAAAAGGAGGCTGAGCGCGATTGCGCGAAGAGACGTGTTGCTTAGTGTCCTCTTCACTCCTTTCGAGATTTCTTTCATCACAATCTTTGATAATACCTTCGTCATGCGCCGATGTCTTGCTGATATCAGTATTTACGGATTTCTATTTGCGGGGGTGTGTATGTTATCCTGAAATCATTTCCTCCCTCTGTCCTTAAGAGAGTTCACAACCTGCTTAGGACATCTCGACTGGGCGAGTTTTGGAGGTCGATATGGAGCAAGTACGGACATGCGATGCTGGACCAG